>Ga0307372_10000051_pt1 | contig 169288 bp, 171 predicted proteins | sample OX1MG_FD_202533 | JGI IMG/M metagenome (GOLD analysis project Ga0307372, IMG submission 202533) | Soil microbial communities from Risofladan, Vaasa, Finland - OX-1 | ecosystem: Environmental > Terrestrial > Soil > Coastal area > Acid sulfate soil | place: Finland: Risofladan, Vaasa...
CCCGCGATCTCAGCCTCGCGCTGCTCCCGCTCAGGGGCCGGCATCGTCCGCAAGCTCACGCTCATAGCAGGAACCCTAGACTAGAACGACTGTAGAACTAAGTTATTTTAGCTTCTCCACTAAGCCGTCTCTCGAGCCTTGGTCGGCATGGAACTGTGCGGAGGTGGCAGCGTGTGGTGCAGCGCTTGAGGCAGGATCATCGCTGGAAAATCTGGCCGTAGCGACGGTCCGCACATTCACCGGAGACCTCTTCCCACCCTGTGATAACTGTCAGGTATGGCTCCCAGGGAGGTGATAGTTGATGCGAGACAAAGTTGGAGGCGTGTTGCGCAAGGCTGGATGGCTCCCAGGACGATCCCAGGACATTGCAACGGTCCGCTCGGTGCTCAAGTCTCGCGGCTATAGCATCGGCGATGCGGTCGCCCGGTTTCTCCGCGAGTTTACGGGCATCACCATCAACTTCATCCGGAATGGGCGCCCGGACTCGATATGGTTCGATGCCCAACGCGCAAGTGCGCTGGCCGACCCAGAGTGGGTAGTCCATTATGGGGAACGCACAAAGACGTCCTTGGTGCCCATCGGATTTTCAAATCATGAGCACCTATTGCTTATGCAATCCGATGAGGGTGGTTTTTATGGTGCCTTCGACGACTATCTTTGTGCTCTCGGGTCCGAAGTCGACGAGATGATTGATAACCTTCTCAATCAAGATCGAGAACCGCTAGTCTAGCTGTTGCCGCAGAAGAAACAGCCACCGCAGCCGCGACCGACACCGCCGCCAGCGCCGCAGAAGCAGCAGGGCCTGGGGCTTGGGGCACTGCTGCTGAGTCGATGTCGGCGCGTGCGGCCGCCTACCAGGCTCAGATCACAGGTGGTGCCGCTGGGTCGGTGTACTGGGCCTTCTTCGACGGCCTTGAACTGATCGACCTGGCCGACGTCTCCATGTGGCGGTCACGCAAGACAAAGGTCAAGCGGGATCTGCCAGCGCTGCGCTTCCTCGGCGGTATTGGCAGGAAACGATAATGCCGACTCCCACAGCCGATCACTCTGGCAGCCGTATCCCTCGGCGCGAGGCTGTGTCCAACTTCCTCACCTGCCGGGTGCGGGCCGGTTGTTCGCTCAAGCGTTGGCCGCCAGGCGGGGGTGGCGCCAGGGGTCTTATCCTGGCGGGCATGCCTGCAGGCGGCCACCCGGAGTGGTGGAGTGGTGGAGTGGTGGACAATGATGGCAGATCCGGTGCCCGGCAAGGCCCCGGTTCCAGCGAGGAGGCTTTCATGAGGGTGTGCGTGCCGATCACCGCCGATGGCCAGGTCGACCCGCGCTGGGGACGGGCCGACCGCGTCGCGGTCGCCGACGTGGCCGACGGCGAGATCCGCGACTGGCAGGAGTTCGCGGTGGCCTGGGGAGCGCTGCACGACGAGGGGACCGAGGGTGCCCACCACGCCCGGGTGGCCCGGTTCCTGCGGGACAACCAGGTCCAGGCGATCGCTGCCCACCACGTCGGGCCCGGCATGCAGCGCATGCTCGACTCGATGACGATACGGGTCGTCGCTGGCCTCGGCGGAGACGCCCGCAGCGCGGCACGCGCGGCCGGGTAACCGCCAACCCGGCCCGGCCGTGCGCGGGGCCCGGCTGGCCGGCGGGCGGGTGCCCGGGCGGAAGGCGGGCATGCTGAGAAGGTGGGCAGGCCGGAGGCAGAGGTCCGGTTCGCGGACGAACTGCGGTTGTTCCTCGCGCCGCGGTACCGGCGCGGGCAGGTGCGGGTCGGCTGCGACGGCACGTCGTCCCTGGGCCACGTGGTGGAATCGCTCGGGGTGCCGCTGACGGAGGTCGGCAGCCTGGCCGTCAACGGCCGGCCGGCCGGCCCCGGGTACCGGCCGGGCGGCGGCGACGTGCTCGACGTCGGCGCCGTGCACCGGCCCCAGCCGCTGCCCTCGGCGCGGTTCATCCTGGACGTGCACCTGGGCACCCTGGCGCGCCGGCTGCGGATCGCGGGCGTGGATGCCGCGTACGCCAATGACCTTGACGACGACACCCTGATCGAGTTGGCCAACGCGGAGCGGCGGGTGCTGCTCACCCAGGACCGCGGGCTGCTGCGCCGCAGGAAGCTGTGGCTGGGCGCGTACGTCCGCGGCGGGCGGCCGGACGAGCAGTTCCGCGACGTGCTGGACCGGTTCGTCCCGCCCCTGGCGCCATGGACCCGGTGCACGGCGTGCAACGGGCTGCTGGCACCGGCCCGCAAGGCCGACGTCCAGGCCGTGCTGCAGCCCGGCACGAGGCGTACCTACCAGGCCTTTTCCCGCTGCCCGGCCTGCGGCCGGGTGTACTGGCACGGCGCGCACAGCAAGCGGCTCGACGCGATCGTGGATGCTGCCCAGCGCACCGTCAGCGCGGCTGGCCCGGCTGGCCCGGCCGGCTCTGCCGGGAGCGACCACCCGGCAGCCGCCGGGACCGCGGCCCGGCAGGGCAAAACTGACGCGAGGTTACGGTGTTGCGGTGACCTACGGTGACATCGACGTGGTGGCCGACTGCGGAGCGGACCCCACCTGGCGGACCTACTCGGACAGCGCCTTCGCGGAAGCTGCCAGCGGCGTGCGGCCCGGCCAGACGATCGGGATCCCGCCCGGCCAGTACAAGATCAGGGGGCCGATCCTCGCCCCGCCCTACGTCGGCTGGGCAGGCAGTATCGGGACACCGCTGGTGGGAAGCTGGGCCGAGTACGGCAGCGTCATCAAGCCCGGCCCGCAGTGGCGGCAGGGCGACTGCCCGCTCAACGCCGTGATCGCACTGCTTGATCGGTGCGCTGCAACATCCGGGTGAATCGGTCCTTGCCGAGGCCCGGCTGGGATCCGTGCGGGTCACGGACCGGATGAAGCGGCCGCATGGCTAGCGAAGCGCGGCCACCGCGCAGGGTTCCGGTCGCACGCCGGGCGGGCGCCTGGATCGTGTGGTGGGTCCTGCTCATGTCGTTCTGGGTGATCCCCGACGACTCCATCGCCCTGGACGAGTTGCTCCCCCCCGTCCCCGGGCATGCGCAGGAAGGCATGGCCGGGACATTCATCGTGGCGCCTCGCTGAGGTCCAGCAGGGCCTCGCGTGCCGTGTCCCAGTCCGGCAGCGGTACTGGCCCGCGGGCCAGTACCGCCCAGAAGTCTCCTCCGGGCGGCGCCTCCACCCGGATGCGCGCACCACCTGCCCAGGCCGCGTCGAAGCCCAGCCGCCACGAGTGCAGCAGGGTACGGCCGCTGCTGGTCTTGCCGAACAACGGGTCACCCTCGATGGGATGGCCGATCCAGGCCAGGTGCACGCGGATCTGGTGCCGCCGCCCGGTGACCGGCCGGACGGCGAGCAGCGTGTGCCGCTCGTCGCCCCACACGGTGCGGAAAGTGGTGAGCGATGGGTACGTCCGCACCTCCTGGAACTCCTCGTCCGGGGGCACGGACCACCGCGAGTCGGCTGGGTCGAAGACGATCTGAGCGCGGTTCGCGGCTATCCGCACCCGGTTCTTGCGCCCCACGCTGAGCGGGAGTTCCACGCTGCCTCGTTGGGGAAGGCCGGTGGAGCGGGTAACGGCGAGATAGACCTTGTCGACGGTGCGGCGATTGAACTGGCGGGTCAGGTCACCGTGCAGGCTCAGTTCCTTGGCGAGCAGCAGTGCCCCGGAGGTCACCTTGTCGATCCGGTGCGCCGGGTACAGCTTCTCGCCAGCCTCTTCAGCCAGGCGCACCAGATCGGCTTCGTGCCGCTCGCCCATGACCGCGAGCCCGGCCGGCTTGTTCAGCACGAGGACGGCGTCGTCTTCGAACAGGACAGTGTCATCGCGGATCTGCGCCCATCGGCTCACCGGCCAACATTACCCAGCATCGCGGGATGACCGCAGTTTCGCCGGGCGCGTTGCCGGGCACAATGCCGCCGTAACGGCTAGCTTGGGCCAGGCACCGCTAGCATGAGCGGGCGTTTGGCCTGCTCAGGCCCATAATGGCGGTGATGTGAGCCGCCGAGGGTCGGCCCGGGCGGATGGCGCGGGGGATCATCCACCTGAGCGGAACTGCAGCTTGCGATGACGAGCGCAGCTCCGGCTCTGACGAATAGACGCGAGGCCCATCGTGCGTGGAACCGGCGAGGCATATCGGGGCCGCAGACACTGGTTTGCGGCCGTCGCGGGGGCGGTCTGCCTGCTCATCGCGGCGTGCTCAGGAGGCGGCAGCGAGCCCACGGCCGCTTCGGGTGCGGCCCGGGGCGCACCGGGGAAGGTGTCCGGCCCATCCATCTCCCCGGCGAACGGCAGCTCGGACGTCAGCCCTGGGGCGGCCATCACGGTCAGCGCCGCCAGCGGGACGATCCGCAGCGTGCAGGTCACCTCGCACGGCGCGCCGGTCAGTGGCACGCTGACCCGTGATCGCGGCAGCAAGCGGGCGATCTGGCACGGCACCTGGTCATTGCACGCGGCGCAGAGTTATGCCGTCGCCGCGACGGAGACCAGCGCGGCCGGCCAGCGGGTCACCGCGACAAGCTCGTTCCGCACCCTGCGGCCCGCCCAGACCTTCCAGACGCAGATCTACGAGGGCTATGACCAGACCTTCGGCGTCGGAATGCCGGTCATCCTCTACTTCAGCCAGCCCATCACGCACCGGGCAGCGGTCGAGCGGGCCTTGCAGTTGCGGACCTCCAAGCCGGTGGCGGGCGCCTGGTACTGGGACGGCGACAAGACGCTCTACTTCCGCCCGCAGAACTACTGGCCGGCGCACACCACGGTCAGCCTGGACGGCCACCTGGACGGCGTGGAGGGTGCCCCCGGTGTCTACGCGACGGCCGATCTGACCCAGACGTTCCGCATCGGCGACTCGCTGATCGTCGCGGCGAGCACGGCCACTCACTACATGCGGGCCTACCGGAACGGCCGCCTGCTCTACACCTGGCCGATCAGCACCGGCCGGCCGGGCGACGACACTCCGGACGGGACCTACCTGACCATCGACAAGGGCAACCCGGTGCTGATGACCGGGCCCGGCTACAGCCTCGAGGTGCCCTGGTCGGTGCGGTTCACCTGGAGCGGCGACTACCTGCACGACGCGTACTGGTCGGTGGGCGAGCAGGGCTCCACGAACGTCAGCCACGGCTGCGTGAACATGCCGCCCGCCGATGCGCAGACGTACTACATGATGGAAAACCCGGGCGATCCGGTGATGATCACGGGTAGTCCCCTCGCCGGGACCTGGGACAACGGCTGGACCGTGTGGTTCTTGTCCTGGAAGAAGCTGGTACAGGGCAGCGCGCTGGGCGAGGCCGTGCAGGCCGGGCCGAACGGCAGCACGTTCGTCAGCCCGTCCTCGGTTCCCCCGTCCACCGCCTCCTACCCGTTGCAGACGGCGAAGCCGCACAGCGCGGCGGCGGCCTAGCCGGGGAAGTGCGGCGCCGGGGCGCGACCGGGACGGGCGGAATCGTGATTCCGGAGACATTGACATGCGGTCGTATCACAATAATGGATGCTCCATTTGCGAGGAACGGCAGGCACGTACCTCTTGCGCTTGCCCTCGGCTGATGCCCGGCCCGCTGCGGCCGCGGTCCAGCCGGTGGGCCCAAACGAGGGGCACCAGCGATGAGGGTCTGCGGGGGCCGCCGGGGCAGCCTGCCCTGTTCCCGGATGGCCGGGCCTGCGCTGCGTCTCGCCACCGTGACCGGGTTACCTGCCAGGCGGATGGTGCGGATGGCAGGCGGGTCGGCCGCGTGCGCTCCGCCGCCCGCCCAGCCGCCCGAGATGGGCGTTGTGTCCCGGAAAGCACGCCATTTGGCGGGTACCGGCCCGGCCGTCGGCGCCGCTGGTACCTTGGCGGTATCATGACGACGGGTAGTAGTGGTCCCCCGGCCCCCACTGCACAGCCAGCGGGCTCATCTGATGGGCTCGCGGACACCGTGCCGGGCGCTGCGATACCAGCGGCCGGCATAAGCTGCCGAATTCCGAAATACGATGGCGCCAGCATGACCGAGCACGAAGCATTCAGCGGTGCTATCAGTCGTAGCTCATCCGGCCCGGCGCGGATAGGGCCGCTGCACAGTCCGCCCACTGCCCGGGCGGCCGGCCGCTGCGACAGGCACCCGGCAGAAAGCGCCGGGACAGCTGTTTTCTTCCGGTACCCGGCGGACTCGGCGAAGCATTACTTGCGTGGTTTTCTCCTGATCGAAGCGCAAGCCCGCGAGCCGGTGCGACCGGCCTATCCACGACTGTATTGATCGCGGGGCCTGTCGTGGGTAGAAGGAGTGGCGTGCTGCTGGCGCTCTGCTTGCTGGCCGGCGCCGCGGCGGGCTGCTCGAGCCGGGCCGTCTCAACGAGCGTCCGGTCGTCAGATCCGGCCACCTCCCCGGCCGCCAGGTCGCCAGCCCCGTCCCCCTCGCCGGCTCCTTCCGCGGTCCCGGTCGTGGCCGCCGAGCAACCGCTCGCCGCGGCCACCGTACGGCACCTCCCGCCGGGAGCCTTCTACCTGCTGGCCGGCACGGACCTGGCCAGCCTGAACGTGTGGGAGGTCACTCCGGGCGGCCAGGAAAAGCAACTCACGCACAACCAGCGCGGGTACGGCATCGACGCCCTCGCCGCGTCAGGTGCGGGAATCATCCTGGCTGATGCCGCTAACGGGGTGGACGATCTGGCCAGGTGGACCAGCCACGGCCCGTCCTGGCTGCACCTGCCGCACGATCCGCGATCGCTTGTCCGGGGCAGTTCGCCCGATATCCGCGGCAACGGAACGATCGGTTACGTCACGCCACCCGTGCGGTCGGCCACCGGCGGGAGCTCAGACTTCGCGATCTGGACGCAGCGCTCCTTCAATGGCCAGGCGGAACTCGTCTACCGGCAGTACCGCCCGCTGGACGGCCCCGTGTTCGGGCCGGGCGGCCAGATCGCCATCGAGGGGTGGGACGGCCGGCCTGGCATGCGCCAGCCGACCATGATCATCTACGGCCACGGCGGCAGCCGCAAGCTGCACACCGGGGTTTCCGCCATCCCGTCGCTGGTGGCCTGGGGCCAGCATGCTCCCGCCCTTGCCATCGCCTTCCCGGCGCACGATGCGGAACTCCTCTTCCCCGACGGCACCCGGCAGCCGCTCCCGCACGGATGGCAGCCCATCGCCTGGAATCCCGCTGGCTCCGCGCTGCTCATGCAATCTCCCACGGCACTCGGCGTCTGGTCGCCGCAGACGCCGGGCCGGGTGGCCACCATCGGCACGCTCACCCCCGGGGTGCAGATCCTGCAGGCCGTCTGGCTGGCCCGGAAAGCGCCACAATGAATGCCCGCAGCGGCAGGCGGGCTGCCAGCGGCCGCCGGGCGGCTGCCAGCGGCGCTGGAGGCCGAGCCCGCTGACCACGATGGTGTATGACATCGGGGACCGGATCCGTTCCTTCGAGCTGATCGCCGGGAAGGTCGCGGGCGGCCTGCGCCGCGCCTGCTGCATCCGCCGGCCGGTGCGAGCAACGGCACCCGGCACGGCAGGATGCCGGGTGCCGGTTTACGACGGGCTGCGGCGCAGTTTGACCCGGTAGGAGTAGTGCGCCGGGTCGAAATAGCTCACCGCGAGTTCCACCGGGCTCTCCTTGTCGTCGGTGTACAGCCGGTCCACCCGGAGCACCGGCTCCCCGGCCGCGCACTCCAGGCATTCCGCCGCGAACGGGGGGGCGGCTGCCGCGGTGATGCTCTGTTCCGCGCCCTTGATGCGCCGGGCCATCCTGGTGTCGATGAGCCCGATCACGGTGATCCTGCTGCGCGCGCCCGGCACGGCCAGTTCGGCCACGTCGCCCACCAGGGCGCCGATGCGGGGCGGCAGGAATACCGAGGTGTGGCAGAACGGGACGGTCCCGTGCAGCCGGATGAGCGTGAGGGCGCAGACGTCATCGGATGGCAGCCGGAGGCGGCTGGCGCTCGTCACGTCCACCGTGCGCCGCAGCGGGGTGATGACCTGGCACTCGGTGTCGAGCGAGAGCGCCATCAGGTCTTCCACCGAGCCGAAGTGGCGGAGGTAGCGATCCGCTGCGGCGACCGGGTAGGTGCCGCGGCCGGGGACGCGGTAGATGATCCCCTCCGCGACCAGGTCCTGCATCGCCCGCCGGACGGTCTGCCGGCTCACCGAGTGGCGCACCGAGAGTTGCTCCTCGGTAGGCAGCAGCTGCCCGTCGGCGTACTCGCCGCTGCGGATCGCGTCGCGCAGCGCGCTGGCCAGCGTGCGGTACGCGGTGGATCTGACCTGGTCTGGCACTGATCTTCCATCCTCCGCACCCGGGCCGCCCGCTGGCTTGACTCAGCGCCGACGCCCGTGGCTAAATGGCCGTACATATCAGCCATTGGGCAGGCCAATAGCCAGCAGGTTAGCACTCCGCCAGCTTGACGCTCAGCCGCGGACCCGGAGAGGACGCCAGTGCGCGCATCGCCTGAACCACTGGCCGGGATGCTCGGCCAGTGGGCGCATGAGCTGCGGCCCAGCACCGAGGACCTCGGCCTGGCCGGCCGCTCGCTGACGGACACCGTCGCGGTGGCGCTGGCGGCCCGCGATCACCGGGTCACCCGGCTGGCCGCGGCCCTCCCCGAAGGCCCGCGATGGGCGATCGCCGCTCACGTCCTGGATTTCGACGACCTGCACATGCAGTCCACCACGCACATCAGCGCGGTGTGCGTGCCGACTGCCCTCGCCCTGGGCGCGGATGCCCGCGCCTACCTCGCGGGAGCTGGCGTGATGGCCCGGCTCGGCACCGCGCTGGGCTGGCCGCACTACTCGGCCGGCTGGCACGCGACCTGCACGGCGGGTGCCCTGGCCAGTGCGGCCGGGGCCGCGGTCGCAATGGGCCTCGCGGCCGACCAGATCGCCACCGCCATCGCCCTCGCGGTTCCCGGGGCCGGCGGCGTGCAGCGCGCGTTCGGCACGGACGCCAAGTCGCTCCAGGTGGGCTTCGCCGTCGATACCGGGATCCGGGCTGCGGCACTGGCGGCGGTCGGCGCGCGCGCGGACCTGACGGCCGTGGAAGCGTGGCTCGGCCTGGTCGGCGGGGATCCGCGTGCCGTCGATCCGGCTGGCCCGGCGGTGCCGGGCGGGCTGGCCATCAAGATCTACCCGTGCTGCTACGCGCTGCAGCGCCCGATCAGCGCGCTCACTGAGCTGGCCCGGGCCGGGCTGGAGCCGGACGAGGTGCGCCGGATCACGATCCGGACGCCCGAGGCAACCGTGGCGCCGCTGATTCACCACCGGCCGGACACGGGTCTGCAGGGCAAGTTCAGCATGGAGTACGCTGCGGCCGCCGCGCTGCTGGACGGCTACCCGGGGTTCGCCAGCTTCACCGATGCCGCGGTGCGGCGGCCCGCCGCCCGCCGCCTGGTGGACCTGGTCGAGGTGAAGCTCGATCCAGGCGGGACCTGGCTGCTGGACGGCGAGCTGACCGCCGAGGTGCGCACCGCCGGCGGCGACGTTACCCGGGTCAGCCAGCAGTTCCCGCCGGGATCGCCAGCCCGTCCGCCGTCCGCGGCCCAGCTGGGGGCCAAGGTCAGGGATTGCCTGGCCGGGCTGGCGGTGGATAGCTCGTCATGGACCTGGCGGGGCGCCGCGGACATACTGCGCGAGTACGTCTAGTGCCGGCGCCCGGCCGGCCTGACCAGGGCGGCAGCGAGAGGACAGCCCGTGGATGAGCTGAGCGAGGACGAGCGCGCGATCGTCGAACTGGTCCGCGACTTCGTCAACCGCGAGGTCAGGCCGGTGGTGCGAGATCTGGAGCATGCCAACAGCTACCCGGCGAAGCTCATCGAGCAGATGAAGCAGCTGGGCATCTTCGGCCTGGCGATCCCGGAGCCATGGGGCGCTGCCCGGGTCAGCACCCCGTGCTACGCGCTGGTCACCGAGGAACTGGCCCGCGGCTGGATGAGCCTGGCCGGCGCGATGGGCGGGCACACGGTGGTGGCCAAGCTGCTGCTCGACTACGGCACCGAGGAACAACAGCAGCGCTACCTGCCCCGCATGGCCACCGGCGAGATCCGGGCGACGATGGCACTGACCGAACCCGGTGGCGGCTCGGATCTGCAGGCGATGCGGACCGTCGCGCGACGCGAGGAAAACCACTACATCATCAACGGCTCCAAGACGTGGATCACCAACGCCAGGCATTCGCAGCTGATCGCGCTCATGTGCAAGACGGATCCGGCCGCCCGGCCCGCGCACACCGGGATCAGCATCATGCTGGCCGAGCAGGGGCCGGGCTTCACCGCATCCCGCGACCTGCCCAAGCTCGGCTACAAGGGCGTGGAGAGCTGCGAGCTTTCCTTCGACGACTTCCGCGTGCCGCGGGACGCCCTGCTGGGTGAACGCGAAGGCGCGGGCTTCGCGCAGATGATGCGCGGCCTGGAGATCGGCCGCATCCAGGTCGCCTCCCGCGCGCTCGGCGTCGGCCGGGCCGCGCTGGAGGACGCACTGCGCTACGCGCAGCAGCGGGAAAGCTTCGGCAAGCCCATCTGGCAGCACCAGTCGATCGGCAACTACCTCGCCGACATGGTGACCAAGCTGACCGCCGCGCGCCAGCTCGTGCTGTACGCGGCGCGCTGCTTCGACGCGGGGCGGCGCGCGGACATGGAAGCCGGCATGGCCAAGCTGTTCGCCTCCGAGACCGCGATGGAGATCGCGCTGAACGCGGTGCGCATCCACGGCGGGTACGGCTACTCGACGGAGTTCGACGTGGAGCGGTACTTCCGGGACGCGCCGCTGATGATCGTCGGCGAGGGCACCAACGAGATCCAGCGCAACGTCATCGCCCGGCAGCTGGTCAAACGCAACTCGGTCGCCCCGTGAGCGCCGGCGACGCGCGGCCCCTCCCGCTGGACGGCATCACGGTCCTGGCGCTGGAGCAAGCGGTGGCGGCCCCGTTCGCCACCCGCCAGCTGGCCGACCTGGGCGCCCGCGTGATCAAGGTCGAGCGGCCCGGGGCCGGCGACTTCGCCCGCGGCTACGACCGCTCCGTGCACGGCCAGTCGAGTTACTTCGTCTGGCTGAACCGGGGCAAGGAAAGCATCGAGCTGGACATCAAGAGCGCGGACGGCCGGGCGGTCCTGGATGCCCTGCTGCCCCGGGCCGACGTCCTGGTGCAGAACCTGGCACCGGGCGCCGCGGAGCGGCTCGGGCTGGGCGCCGGGCAGCTGGCGGGACGCTACCCGCGGCTGATCACCTGCTCGATCTCCGGTTACGGCCGCCGCGGTCCGTACTGCCGGAAAAAAGCCTACGACCTGCTCGTACAGTGCGAAGCCGGCCTGCTCTCAGTGACCGGGACGGCGGACGAGCCGGCTAAAGCCGGTATTTCCGTCGCGGATATCGCCGCCGGGATGTACGCCTATTCCGGCGTGCTGACCGCGCTCTACGAGCGGGAGCGGACCGGCCGGGGGACCAGCCTCGAGGTGGCCATGCTGGACGCGCTCGGGGAATGGATGAGCCAGCCTTTCTACTACAGCGTCTACGGTGGCCGGCCTGCGCAGCGGACCGGCGCCCGGCACGCCTCCATCGACCCGTACGGCCCGTACCCGGCTGCCGGCGGCGGCCAGGTCTTCCTTGGCGTGCAGAACGAACGCGAGTGGGCAGTACTCTGCGAAAAGGTCCTGGGCCACCCGGAGCTGATCACCGATGACCGGTTCGCGACCAACACCGATCGTGTCGCACACCGCGACGAGCTGACCGCGATCATCTCCCGTGTGCTGGCGGACATCCCGGCTGACCGGCTGGAGATCATGCTCGATGAGGCCGGCATCGCCAATGCCCGGATGCGCACCCCAGCGGAGTTCTCCGCGCACCCCCAGCTAGCGGCCCGGGACCGGTGGCGCGAGGTAGATTCCCCAGCAGGACGAGTCCGCGCGCTGCTTCCCCCGGTCACCTCGCCGGGCCGGGAGGCGGCGATGGGCGCGGTCCCGGCGCTCGGCCAGCACACCGCGGCGATCCGCGCCGAACTCGGACTCCCGCCGACCGGACCCGGACACTCGCAGGAGCCCGGACCTGCACAGGAGGAGGCGCAGTCATGACCGCAGCACAGCTATCCGGAGGCCCGAACTCGCCGGACCTGCCGCATTTCTCCCTGGTCATCGACGGCCAGCCGGCCGAGGCGGCGTCGGGGCGCAGTTACCAGACCATCGACCCGTTCCTGGGCGCGCCGTGGGCGACTGCGGCGGACGCCGACGAGGCTGACGTCAACCTCGCGGTCGCGGCGGCCCGCCGGGCACTGTCCGGGCCGTGGGGCGAGTTGACCGGGTTCGGCCGGGCCCGGCTGATGCGGCGGCTGGCCGAGCTCATCGCCCGGGATGCCGACGAGCTCGCCGCGATCGAAACCCGGGACACCGGGAAGCTGCTCCGCGAGATGCGCGGGCAGGTGGCCGGCATCCCCGACTGGTTCCATTACTTCGCGGGACTGGCTGACAAGCTGCAAGGCTCGACCATTCCCGCGGACAAGCCGAACTTCCTCGTCTACACCCGGCGCGAGCCAGCGGGCGTCGTCGCGGCGATCGTGCCGTGGAACTCGCCGTTGCTGCTGCTGTGCTGGAAGCTCGCGCCGGCCCTGGCGGCGGGCTGCACCGTGGTGGCCAAGCCCAGTGACTACTCGCCAGCGTCGGCGGTCGCGCTGGCCGGCCTGGTGGCCGAGGCTGGCTTCCCGCCCGGCGTCTTCAACGTGGTGACCGGATTCGGGCCGGCCGTGGGCAAGGCGCTCGCCGCGCACCCGGGAGTGGACAAAGTGGCTTTCACCGGTTCCACGAGGGTGGGCGCTGAAGTGGCCAGGGCCGCGGCCAGCAACATCACCGGCGTGCTGCTCGAGCTTGGCGGCAAGTCCGCCCATCTCGTCTTCGCCGACGCCGACCTCGACGCCGTCTGCAACGGGGTGGTGGCGGGGGTTTTCGCGGCCACCGGGCAGACCTGCATGGCGGGATCAAGACTGCTCGTGCACCGCAGCGTGCACGACGCGCTCGTTGAGAAGATCGTTAACCGGGCGCACGCGATCAAGCTGGGCGATCCGCGGGCTGCCGCAACGGAGATGGGCCCGCTCGCCACGGAGCCGCAGTATCAGAAGGTGCTGTCCTTCTTCGCCTCCGCCGCCAGTGAGGGCGCCACAGTGGCGGCCGGCGGCCGGGCGGCGGACCAGCTGGGTGGCTACTTCGTTCAGCCGACCGTGCTCATCAACGTCAAGCCCAGCATGACGGTCGCCTGCGAGGAGGTCTTCGGCCCGGTCCTGGCCGTGCTCCCGTTCGATACCGAGGAGGAGGCCATCAGCCTGGCCAACGACACCCGGTACGGCCTGGCGGGCGCCGTCTGGACGAAGGACATCCACCGCGGGCACCGGGTGGCTCACGCGCTGCGGGTCGGCACCGTGTGGATCAACGCCTACCGGGTCGTGGGACCCGATGTCCCCTTCGGGGGCTTCGGCCTCAGCGGGCTCGGCCGGGAGAACGGCATCGAAGCGGTCCATGAGTACACCCAGACCAAGGCCATCTGGGTCGAGCTGACCGGCGGCACCAGGGATCCCTTCACCCTCGGCTGATGTCGCCGAACTCGCGGCTCCGGCCGGCGGCCTGTCACCGCTGCTGGCGCAGATTCCGATGACCGTCCGCGTGCAGTTGCTGGCGGAGCGATTCGCCCGGTTGCGCGGGCAGGATCCGGACGCCGTCATCATCGGTGCCTGGGCGGACCCTGGTTTGTGGCAGATCGGCAGGCCGGCCACGGCCGGGTGAGGAAGGCTGGCTGGGTGCCCAGGCGGCTACCGGCGGCTTTCGCGGGTCCGGAAACCGGAAATCTCCTTGGTCAACCAGCCCGCGAGCGGGGCTGAAATGCCCTAATATCGGCAAGCTAGCGGCGCGGGCGATCGAGAGCGGCGATCGAGAGCGGGGAACGGTGTGGAGTTGCGCTGACGGGCATGCCAATTTCCCCGGGGCTGAGTTCTGCGGGAGGTGCGGTGCCAGGGTGCGGCCGGACCTCGCTTCGCAGCAGGTGGACAGTGCACAGCCTGGGGCGCGGGCCGGCGACGGGCAGGCGGAAGAGGCCACGGAATACTCCGGCGCGCACTTCACGGAATACACGGCCGGCTACCTGAGCGGGTCCTTCACGGAATACATCGCGGCCACTGGCGAGGAATCAGACATTCCGCTTTTTTCGCCCGGGGCATTCGCGGGCGAGCCAGGCTTGGCCGCACCTGGCCAGGATGCGCAAGCGAGTGACGCTGATTCTTTCCGGGACACCCCGGTCGCCGGTTTCCAGGCCATGCTCAGCGCGCCGCTGGGGACGGACGCCCCGGCCTGGCAGGCCACGACCGGGCCACTGGACGACAACGGCCCGTCCACCGCGCCCGGCCCGACGCTGCCCCCCGACCCGCTGGGCGGGACCGGCTACCGCAGGCCGGGCCGGATCCGGCTGCTGGCCGGGGCGGCGGCGGTGGTCATCCTCGGCGTCACCGGCGTCACCGGCACCCTGATAGTCATGCACCGTCATGCCGGCCTGCCGACCCAGGCGTCGGCGGACTCGTCCAGCAGTCCCGGCGCCACCAGCACCCGGGGCCGGGCAGCCACACCGAGCCCCAGCAGGTCCGCGACGCCGACCTCCGGCCTGGCCCGGTGGACCGCGCCGGTGCCGATCGACCCGCAGACACTGCAGGGCACCGGCGTGCGGATCACCGGCCTGTCCTGTGCCGGACCGGCGGCCTGCTACGCCGTCGACAGCGCCGGCGCCGTCCTCTCCCGCCAGTCAGCCGGCGACTGGCCGGTGGTCACCACCGACCCGCAGGGCGGCCTGCTGGCGATCTCCTGCGCCTCGGACCAGTTCTGCCTCGCGGTCGACTCCGCGGGCTATGCGATTGCGCTCAGCCAGGGCAGCTGGGGAACCCCCGGGTTGGTCGGCACCGGGCCCGGGACGTTGACCAGCGTCTCCTGCACCGGCCCCGCCTTCTGCATGGCTGTGGACAACATCGGTTACGCCTTCACCTACACCGGCTCGGCCGCGGGATGGACCCAGGTCAGCGTCGATACCAGCGGGCAGGCACTGAACTCTGTTTCCTGCGCCAGCGCCACCGACTGCGTGGCCGTGGGCGCGACCGGCAACGTGTTCAGCTACAACGGCACCTCGTGGAGCGCGCCGGACGCGGTGGACAGCGGTCACGATCTCGTCGCCGTGTCCTGCCCCAGCCCGGCGTTCTGCATGGCGGTGGACTCAGCCGGACAGGCGGCTGAGTTCTCCGGCCAGTGGACCCTCCAGCCGGTCGGCTCCGTGGCCGACGCGGTGTCCTGCCCGGCCACTGGCTCGTGCCTGGCGGTGGACAACTCCGGCGCGGTCGCCAGCTACCTCAACGGCCAGTGGTCCACGTCGGCTGGCGTGGATACCGGCCACGCCATCAGCGAACTGAGCTGCCGCTCGGCCACCGACTGCGTGGCCATCGATCAGGACGGCAGCGTGCTGTTCTATCGTCAGCCGTGATCAATTGCGCCGGCCCTCGTGCCCAGGTCCCTCCGGGTGTCGTCCCTGCTCGTGTTGTGCCTGCTCGTGTTGTGCCTGCGTGTGTTGTGGCCGTCCGTGTGCTATCCGCGCGCGCCAGCCTGCGAACGAGTGGAACATGGCCGCCTCCGGTGAGGTTCGCTGCTGCCTGCCCGCGTGCCACCGCGCCCGCCGGGGTTTCCGTGCCTGCCCGGGGATCCCGTGTCTGGCGGGGATTCCGTGCCTGCCCGGGGGGCCGGGCCTGCCGGGGTCTTGATGGCCTGGTCACGGTCCCTCCGGTGCGGTCCGCCGCGCAAGGTGCCGCGGCGTCCGCTCCGCGGCACCGCAGGTCAGCCTGCGGCCTGCGGTAGGACGCGAATGAAAGATTCGCGGAACCCAGTCGGCCCCCGCCCTCGTCCGCTCCTCCCGGCCCGGTCGATCCCCCGCCCCCGGGGCACGTGAGGTCAAGTGTGGGCCCTTACCGCTGTGTGAGCAGCGGTAAGGGCCCACACTTGACCGCGAAGATCACCGTCCGCGAAGCCGGTCTCGTACGCCTCGCGTCATGCGTGTTTTATGTGGCGTAGTGAGACTCTTGTTGCTTTGTGCCTCGCGGACGCTGGGCTCGACTCCGCAGTGTGGGCCTAACTGCTGCCGGAACAGCGGTTAGGGCCCACGCTTGCCGCACCGGCGTACTAGCCTGCCCGTTGTGCGGTGCTTCCGGCCAGACCTGGCTGGCCATCCGGACCGGCTGCGGTGGAACGCCAGGTACGCAGAAGGTTTCGCCGGGTCGTTCACGCCTCATCCGGTGGCGGTGCAGGCGCTGTCGCTGGAGTTGCCTGAGGGACCGGTCGCTGACCTGGCGAGCGGCCCGTCCGGCAGCGCACTGCTAGCCGCCGCGGCGGGTCGGCACGTCACCGCGGTGGACGTCTCGGAGGTGGCGCTCGACCTGCTCGGCCAGGAGGCGCGGTGCCGCGGGCTCGGTGGGTTGATCGACCTTGTGCACGCTGACCTGGGCACGTGGCAGCCGCACCCCGGCAGCTATGCACTGGTGGTGTGCACCGGCTTCTGGGATCCGGCTGTTTTCGCCACGGCCACTCAGGCGCTGGCACCCGGCGGCGTGCTCGGCTGGGAGGCGTTCACCATGCAGGCACGGCGCGCCCGGCCCGGACTGTGCGCCGCGTGGTGCCTGCGCCCAGGAGAGCCAGCCACGCTGTTGTCGGCTGATTTCGACGTGCTCAGCCAGCAGGATCTGCCGGATGACGAGCGCGGAGCCAGGAGACGGTTGCTGGCCCGGCGCCGGGCATCGCCGACGGCCGCACCCCCACAACCGTGACCGCTCCTCGCCGCCACGCTCGCCCCGGTTCCCAACAGCCACTCCTCCCAACGCCCTGCCCCCATGCAGTGCTGGCTACATGAGTGGTCACTCATGTAGTTGGCGGCCGCAGCCTGCAGATCACCCGGCGCTTCCCGCGAACTGCATGAATGGCGCTTGGGTGCACACGTGACTACATGAATGGCGCATTCGTGTAGTTCCGGTGCGGGACGCATGTGGTTGGTGTGACTTTTGATGCGAGGCGTGCGGCCGGGTAGCCGCTTTTCGCATCCGCTGACGAGGAACCTGCCGATGGGTCCTCCGCTACGCGACCGTCACCCGTCACCACTCCCCGCGGACGAGCGGGGGCCGTTCGTCAAGGCCGTGGCGGCGCGCCTGCCGGAGCCCGTGGTCGACTACGTCCGGCTGCAAATCCGCGCCGTCCGCTGCTGACCCGTCGTCGCCCCGTGCTGCCCGCGCCGCCCAGGTCGGTCTTCCGCTGGGCGGAAGAGGCGCTGTTCCCGGGGCCAGCGGTCTCGCAGACTCGGCGTAACACGCCGCGCCGAGGCTGGCTCACAGACCCGGCGCGCTACCCCGCGCCGAGGATAGGGAGCCGCGATGACCTTCGTTCGGAACCAATGGTACGTAGCGGCCTACGCGGCAGAGGTCGGGCGTTCCCTGCTGGCCCGGACCATCCTGGGCGAGCCGCTGGTGCTGTACCGGGCCCGTTCCGGGCAGCCCGTGGCGCTGGCCGATCGTTGTGTGCACCGGCACTACCCGCTGTCCGCGAGCCAACTGGACGGCGACACGATCGTGTGCGGCTACCACGGATTCAGCTATGGCACCGATGGCCGGTGCGTGGCGGTCCCGGGCCAGCAGCGGATACCGCGCACCGCGCGGGTCAGCGCCTACCCGGTCGTTGAGCAGGATTCGTTCGTCTGGGTATGGATCGGCGAGCCGGACCGGGTCGATCCGGGACTCATCCCGCGGGCGCCGTGGCTGGCCGACAAGGGGTACACCACCGTGCACGGGATGGAGCCGCTGGCCGCGCGCTACGGGCTGCTCGTGGACAACCTGCTGGACCTCTCCCACGAGACGTACCTGCACGGCGGCTACATCGGCACGCCGGAAGTCGCGGACACGCCCATCACCACCGAGGTCGATGAGGACCATCGCGTCATCCACGTGAAGCGCCGGATGGACGACGCCGCCTGCCCGCCCTTCTACTCCCGGTCGACCGGGCTCAGTGGCCGCATCGTGCGGTGGCAGGACATCGAGTACCACCCGCCGTGCCTGTACCTGCTGCACAGCAGGGTGGCACCGGCCGGGGTGCTGCCCAGGCCGGACGGCACTGACCCGGATGGCTTCCACGTCGAGGTGGTTTACGCGATTACCCCCTCGACGGAAACGAGCACCTACGACTTCTGGGCCGTTGCCCGTGACTTCGCCCTCGGCGACCCGGAGGTGTCCGCGTTCCTGCGCGAGAGCAACCGGACCGTGGTGCTGCAGGACGTTGCCGCGCTCAACACATTGGAGCGGGTGATCGCGGCCGAGCCGCCAGGGGTCCAGGAGCTCAGCATCAACATCGACACCGGCGGGCTCGCCGCCCGCCGCATGCTGGCCCGGATGGCGGCAGAGGACGGCGGGGCCGTGCCAGGGGAGAGCGGCCAGCCCACGGCCCGGGAGGGCGGTCGGCCCGCCGCCGGGGCGACCACCCCGGCCACTGCCGCCGGCGCAGCCACCCCGGTCGCCGCCGGCGGCGCAGCGATCCCGGTCACCGCCGGCGGCGCAGCCACCCCAGTCGCCGCCGGCGGCGCTGCCCCGGCCCCGGTCGCCGCGCAGGCCGCGGCACGGTGACCGCTGCCGAGACCGTGCGCGCCGCCGGCACCGTTTACCGGATCGAGTGGGTGCCTGGCACCGACCGGCTGCTCGGCACGTGCCACTGCGGCGCGGTGCGCGAGGCGGACGACCCGGTCCTGATGTGGGCGTGGCTGCTCGCACACCCTGCCCACTACTGACCGGCGAACCCACGGACCAGCGGCTACCGGCCGCGACTACCAGGACCACGGATGCGTGATGACGAGCAGCCGTAGCGCGACCGAACTCGATCTTGTGGTCGCACGCCGGGCCGTCGCGGCCGAGGGCGTGGTCATTCTGGACCTGCGGGACCCGGCGGGAGCCCCGCTGCCCGCCTGGTCGCCGGGCGCTCATATCGACCTGATCCTCGGCCCGGGCCTGGTCCGCCAGTTCTCGCTCTGCGGCGACCCCGCCGACCACGGCACCTGGCGCATCGCGGTGCTGCGCGAGGCCGCGGGCCGGGGCGGGTCGCAGCGCGTGCACGACAGGATCACCACGGGCGGCGTGGTGCGGGTGCGCGGGCCACGCAACAACTTCAGCCTGGAGACCGCGGACCGCTACATCTTCATCGCGGGCGGCATCGGCATCACGCCGATCCTGCCCATGGTGGTGGCGGCCGAGGCGGCCGGCCGGCCATGGACACTGACCTACGGCGGGCGCACCGGTGCCTCGATGGCGTTCCGCGGCGAACTGCGCGCCCGTTACGCCGAACGGGTACGGATCCGGCCACAGGATGAGGCCGGGCTGCTCGACCTGGCCGAGATCCTCGGCGACCCGCAGGCCGGCACGCTGGTCTACTGCTGCGGGCCTGGGCCGCTCCTCGACGCCGTGCAGGACAACTGTGCCGGGTGGCCCGAGGGCACGCTGCGCGTCGAGCGGTTCGCCCCGCGGACACGCGGGGAGCAGGCCGCCGGGCCAGCCGGGGACCGGGCCAACGGGCCAGCCGGGGACCGGGCCAACGGGCCAGCCGGGGATCAGGCCAGCCAGTCCGGGCAGGCCAGGCAACCGCTGCGGTCCTTCGAGGTCGAGCTGGCCCAGGCCGGGCTGACCCTGGCCGTGCCGCCCGGGGAGTCCATCCTCGGTGTCATCGAGGCGGCCGGCGTCCAGGTGCTCTCGTCCTGCACCGAGGGCACCTGCGGCACCTGTGAGACGGCGGTGCTCGCCGGTGTCCCGGATCACCGCGACTCGGTGCTGACCCCGGCCGAGCAGGCCGCCGGGGACACGATGATGATCTGCGTCTCCCGGTCGCTCACCCCGCGGCTGCTGCTCGACCTCTGACTCCCGTCCGCTGGCGATAATGAAGCACGATGCCATCCAGAGGGGGCGGGAGGGGTGAGGCAGCCCGGGTACCGCCACGATCGCTCGGCGGCAAGCTGCTGGACGTGCTCGGCACGTTCCAGGCCGACCGCCCGGAGCTGACCCTGTCCGAGATCAGCCGCCGCAGCGGGCTGCCGCTGACCACCACGCACCGCCTGGTGCGCGAGCTGACCGCGTGGGGCGCGCTGGAGCGGAGCCCGGCGGGGGCGTACCACATCGGCCTGCACCTGTGGGAGATCGCCTCGCTCGCCCCGCGCGGGCTGGGCCTGCGTGAGGTCGCCCTGCCGTACATGGAGGACCTGTACGAGGCCACCCACGAGAACGTGCAGCTGGCCGTCCGGGACGGCCTGGAGCTGGTGTTCGTCGAGCGGCTGGCCGGCCGCGACGCGGTGCGGGTACTCACCCGGGTGGGCGGCCGGTTCGCGCTGCACGCCACCGGCGTGGGCCTGGTGTTGCTTGCCTACGCCCCGGCTGACGTCCAGGAGCAGGTGCTCGGCGGCGAACTGGAGCGCTGGACGCCCAAGACGATCACCAGCCCGAGGGAGCTGCGCCGGGTGCTCGCGGACGTGCGGCAGCGGGGTTTCGCGGTCAGTGATCGCCAGGTCACCATGGACGCTCTGTCGGTGGGGGTGCCCATCCGGGCCTCAGGGGAGCGGGTGATCGCGGCGCTGTCCCTGGTGGTGCACGCCGACGGTGCCCAGCCGGGCGCCCTGGCGGCGGCTGTCCGGGCCGCCGGACGGGGCATCTCCCGGGCGCTCGGCTCGCCCGCCGCACAGCGGTCCACGACCGCGGAAACGTCCCCGCCATAATGACCGAATGGTTTCCCTGATCACCGGGCCGCCCGCCGGGCTGCCGGGCAGTGAGTGCCCGCCGCCCGCTGGGCTGGCATGCAGTGAGTGAAGGTGGCGCGGTCATGACCCAGCCGACCAGCCCGCCGCGGCCCCCGCAGCCGCACCGGCCCGGGCCCCTGTCCGGGCTGCTGGTCGCGGACTTTTCCCGCGTTCTGGCGGGCCCGTACGCCACGATGCTGCTGGCCGACCTGGGTGCCGACGTGATCAAGGTGGAGAGCCCGCAAGGCGACGACACGCGCCGCTGGGTGCCGCCGGTCCGCGATGGCGTGTCCACCTATTACCTCGCCATCAACCGCAACAAGCGGTCGGTGGCCCTGGACCTGGCCGACGACGAGGACCGCGCCGCGGCCTGCGAACTGACCCGGCGTGCCGACATTCTGGTGCAGAACTTCAAGCCGGGCGGACTGCGCCGCTTCGGCCTCGACTATGCGTCGGTCAGCGCCCGCAACCCGGCGATCATCTACGCCTCGATCAGTGGCTTCGGCACCGGCAGCGGAGCGGCCCTGCCCGGCTATGACGTGATCGTCCAGGCCATCTCCGGCCTGATGAGCCTCACCGGCGACGCGGACGGGCCACCCTACCGGGCGGGCATCTCGCTGTTCGACGTCATCGCGGGCCTGCACGCGACCGTGGGCATCCTGGCCGCGCTGCACCACCGGGACAGCACCGGGGAAGGCCAGCACGTCGAGGTCAACCTGCTGTCCTCGGCCCTGTCCGGCATGGTCAACCAGGCCAGTGCCTTCGTGGCCGGCGGGGTCGTACCGCTGCGGATGGGAAACTCCCATCCCAGCCTGTTCCCGTACGAGCCGCTGCCGACCGCCGATGGCGACCTGGTCATCGCGATCGGCAATGACGCTCAGTTCGGGCGGCTGTGCGATGTGCTCGGCGCGCCGGAACTGGCTGGCGACCCGCGGTTCGCCGAGACCTCCGGCCGGACCGCCAACCGGGAGCAACTGCGGCCCCTGCTCGCGCAGCGGCTGGCCGGGCGGACCTCGGGCCAGTGGTTCGAGGTGCTCACGGCCGCCGGCCTGCCCTGCGGGCCGATCAACACGGTGGATGGTGGCGTGGCCACGGCCGGGGAACTGGGCCTGCGCCCGGTCGTCACGGCGGGCGAGGGGGCGGCCGGGGTCCCGGGCATCCGGAACCCGGTCACCTTGTCCGCGACCCCGCCGGACTACCCGCTGCCCCCGCCCGCGCTCGATGAGCACGGCGAGCAGATCCGCGCCTGGCTCGCCACCCCACCCGACGGCCCGCGCCCGTCGCCGGTACCGCACACAGGAGAAAACCAATGAATCAACGAATCCCTGGCTATCCCACCTCCCTGGGCGACTCGGACGCGGCGACGATCACAGTGCTCGGCCAGGACCTGGCTGCCGATCTGATGGGCAAGGTGACTTTCGGCGAGCTCGCGTTCTGGCTGGTCACCCAGCGCAGGCCAACTCCATCGCAGGTCAGGGTGTTCGAGGCGGTGCTGGTGGCGCTGGCCGAGCACGGCTTCACGCCCACCGCCATCGCGGCCCGGCTCACCTACCTCAGCGCGCCCGACTCGGTGCAGGGGGCGATCGCGGCCGGGCTGCTCGGCGGCGGTTCCCGGTTCCTCGGCGTGACCGAGGACTGCGGCCGGTTCCTGGCCGACGCGCTGGCCGAGGCCGGCCAGTCGGCGCCGGCCAGCGACGACGACAGCGACGCGGGCTGGGACGAGGTCGCGCTCCAGGCGGTGCGGCAGGTGCGGGCGGCCGGAAAGTTCGTCCCGGGACTCGGCCACCCGGTGCACAAGGTCACCGACCCGCGTACCCCGGTCCTCTTCCGCATCGCGGCGGAGGAGGGCCTGCGTGGCCCGCATCTGCGCCTCTTCGAGGCCATCGGCCGGGTCCACCCGCAAGTCCTGGGCCGCACGCTCCCGCTCAACGGCGCGGGAACCTGCGGGGCGGCCCTCGCCGATCTCGGGCTGCCCATCGACCTGCTGCGCGGATTCGCGCTGCTGGCGCGGACCGCCGGGCTGCTCGGTCACCTCGCCGAGGAGCGGTGGCGCCCGGTCGGCATGGATGTGTACCTGGGAGTCGACCGGAACACGGACTACCGCGCCCCAGGCGCCGGCGCGCCGGACGGCAGCGCCCCGGAGCGGGCCTGAAGCCCGGTGACCGGGGCCGGGGGGACCGTGGCTACGTGAAGCGGGACCCGCCCCGGAACCTGCTGCGCCCGCCGGCGCCCGCCGCCCGCGTCACCAACGTGGAACTGTTCTTCGACCTGGTGTACGTGTTCGCGGTCACCCAGTTGTCGCACTACCTGATCGATCACCAATCTGCCGGTGGCGCCCTGCAGGCGCTGCTGCTGCCCGCCATGGTGTGGCTGGTGTGGGCGTACACCACGTGGGTCACCAACTGGCTGGACCCGGAGCGGATCCCGGTCCGGCTCATGCTGCTGGGGCTGGCGCTGGTCAGCCTCGTGATGTCGGCTGCCCTGCCGTTCGCGTTCGCCGGGCGCGGGCTGGCGGTGGGCGGCGCGTACGCGGTCATGCAGATCGGCCGCAGCGTGTTCGCGGTGGCCGGGCTGAGCGGGCAGCGGCTGTAGCGCAACTTCCAGCGCATCCTGCGGGACCTCGGGCTGTCCGCCTCGCACCCGAACTCCGCCGAGCCCCGTGGACTACAACCACTACTCCACGCTGCGCAGCATCGAGGGCATCTTCCGCCTCGCCCACCTCGGCGACGCGGCGATGCCCCAGGTCAAGCCGTTCGGCCGGGACGTCTACACCAACTACTGGGCGCGGTCCAACCCGCCGCATTGCCTCCCCGGCAGCTAGGCCGGGGCGGCACTGCTTCCAGCGTCGGGATCGGAATCTGCCGAGTTCGCTGCCTGCTGCGGTTTCCTGGTGTCACGTATGCGCCTGACAGCAGCCAGGGTCACCAGCCGGGAGCCGCGACGCCACGGCCGGGCAGCACTGTGAGGGATCCTTCTGCGCTGTTTACACCGGGCCTGAAGGGCGAGCAGCATCGTGCTCAGGGCGAACTGAGTACTTGCGAGGACACTGATGAGTCGGCCAGCCGGAGAGGGCTGTGCTTCTGCGGTGATCGCCGTCGTGGCAGCCGGTTCGCCGACGGGAGGAGCCGTCTGCCGCAGCAGCAGGGCAGTATCACCGGTATTAGCAGGAGAGGGCACATGAGGAACGAGGACCGGCTTTGCTGAGGGCAGGCCGTTGAGCGTCGCCACATAGGGTATCAGCACTGGCCCCGGTAGCGCCTCCTCCAGCCTATCCACGGCGGACCGGTGAGCCTCGTGATCAATTCCGCCGGCTTCCGCCGCAGTGAGGCCAAGCCAGTTCAGCGCCGCGTGGATGTCAGGCATCGCGGAAATTGCCTTTAGCTTCTGCTCCCAGTCTGCGAGGTCACTCCTCCATAGCCTGACGTAATGGGCGCAGCGGTCAGGATTAATTTGAGTGGAGCATTCTCGCGCTGCCCGCACCGCTGCCAGCATCTTGTCTCGAATCCCCGCTGGTGCGGCGCCGGCCCGGCCGATGATGGCGTCGAGAAACCCTATGCGTGCGGCCAGGAATTCTTCCCAGTAATATCTGGTGGCCGACGAGGCTCCATCGCCTCCATGAAGCAGCGCGTACAGGCCCTCCGCCAGGACGTCGCCGAACTCTTGCCGCGCCGCCCGCTGCGGATTCTCGAAAGGATCGTAGCGAAGCTGTGTCGCGTTAAGGCCTGAAGACCCTAGTCGGCCTTCCGTCACGTCATCGTAGAAGAAAAGCCAGTCCTCGTTGTAGATGTCGGGGAAGAAGCTGACGGGGGCGGCACAATCGACAGCTAGCGCGGAGCCGCTGACGAGGACGTCCTGGAATTCTCCCGTCTCCCGGTGCGCGTGACAGACGACAGAGTTGTCGGGGAAACTGGTCACCCGCATGCCGACGGAGCGATAATGCTCGAGCATTGACACGGTGCGGTGCAGGTCGGCAGAGTTGATGTCCCTGATGTCGTCATCCATGAAAAATACGTTGCCCCAGCCCAGCATGCGGGCAATGACAAGGCCCAGGTTACGTTTCATGCTCAGGTCGGTGCTGCGCGTGGCGCAAGGCTCGGGAATATCGTCGGAGGTCAGGCAGGAAGTAGCGAATTCGAACAACCGATGGCTGTACCCTTCGGGCAGGTCGGTCACGATGGCCTGGCCGAAGGATCGCGAATCGAGCAGTTGGCACACCTCACTGGCGCGCGACTCACGGCTGCACAGGACCAGCAACTGACTCCGCAGGGCCCGGGCCAGGGTGATGGCGTGATCTAGGTTAGCCGCGGGTCGGGACGCTGGAACGATGATGGTGTCGAGGTGCCGCGCAGGGAGCTGCGAGGCCGGTGGCCCGGCGTGTCCGACGAGTTCTTCATGTGTGTCATGCTGCCGGATGCCCGCTGAGTGATCGCCTGTCACCTGGTAACCCTTTGAAAGGATACGGAACAACACGGAAAAGAAGTCACCTGCGATCACCCCCGGGCCATTGATAAAGCACGCTGCCCGGGCTGTTGAAGTCTGGCGTCATTGCCTTTCCTTCTATCACTTGCACGCGCATGAGGATGATGAAAGACCTGCTGCTGCTGAAGCTGGTTGCGATGTACCGCTCGTTGGAATCCCGCAGGCGTGCATCGGTAAGGCAGCGTACGGCGCCGAGTACCCCGCGGCTGTGTATGCCATTACATATTGTCAGGGTCCGGCTTGAGTTAAGCGGGTTGGGCACCCGGGCGAGCAGCCCGACGTCTTCGCGGAGTTCGCGCTGGCCGGTACTTCCCCATGTTGGCAGGAATTTCTGCTCTTGGCCGTCGACAGTGGCAACGAAGACCTCCCCGGACGTAACGGATGGGTCTACGATCTGCCGTACTGGCAGGTTGGTCATTTCGGTCAACCGCTCGGTCATCTCATTCCAGGCGATTCCGCCAAGAAGTATCACATGGCTAGATAGATCGTCCGGGGCCACGTTTGAGGAAGACTTATAGTAAACTTGCATGGTTGGGTTTTCTGCCCTGATGTGCCCATGCAGTTCCACCAGGGCGTCCAGATCAGCGTATGATAGCAACTCCGTGTAGTTCGGATCCGCTGGATTAGCCAGCGATACCATCTCTTCCGCCGGAAGTTGTGCGCAAACAAGAGTCGCTGGACCTGCATCCGGGAAATGCCAGGACCTCCGGACTGCTACTTCCTCGCTCAGCGATGGCTTCCGGGCAGCTTCCCGTAGCCCCATGAGGTCAGCCTCAAGGACGTCATACGCGGCACGCTCTTCCTCGGTGAAGCTGTCCAGTGGGAGGAGGGCCTGCGCTTCGACTGATCCGCGGGTGGCGAAGAAGCGGGCGTAGGCAAGAATCCGGTCCCGCGGCGGAAGCTTCGGCGCGGTTGGGCTCTCCCAGGACGAGATAGTGGCGGCCGACAGGGACTCCTCGCCACCCAGCGCCTGAGCCAGGGTGGCCTGAGTCAGCCGCACGTCCGGCCAACGCTGCTGGCGGAGTTGGCGCAGACGCTGGGCGAGTTCAAGGAGGGCGGGAGGGACAGGCTGCATGAGTAGTCACCTCCTGGGTCAGCCCACGACGCTGGTGATACCGAGTGCTCGGGCTCGTTTAGATAGGAGCGCCCGAGAGGGCAGCGTAGCGATTGACGGCGGAGCTTAGCCCTGCCTACCATGAAATCATATAAATTTCACAAGAGATCAGAAATATTTACTTGAGTTTCATAGATTTCAGAAGACTCTAGTAAAGATCATTTCTCAGAAGTGCTGGCCCGGCCAGAGGTGGTGGATCACGGTGTTCAGCGCCGAGCCGCCAGACAGGCGGCGAGTTCCGGGGATGCTTAACCATGCGCCTCACCGCCACCGCGCTCATCGTCCCGGTAGCAGACCTCGCGCACCCCCGCCGTTTCCTGCCTGGGGATCGTACTCGGGCGCAGGGACGGCACTGGGCCGATGTGCGGCATCGGCCCAGCGATCAACGACCTATCACCTGTCAGCAATGATCGTGATGTCACGATGCTAGCAAGCCCAGGGCCGCACGTCAGCAGCGTGTATATCGGCTGTTTCGATCAGCCGATCCGGCCGTCGGCGTACCGACCGAGTCGCTCCGGCCGGCCGGCAGTGCGAGCCGGAGACCAAGCATCCGCTATCGCGAGTCTGCTCCCTGGCGCGGCAACCCGCCGCGCTCCATCTCGCCGGAACGACCAACGAGGAATGGTCATGCTCGCATCGCAAGGGGCGTCTCAAGGACTCGAATCCATCCAAATAATCGTAGTGGCGTTCGCGGTCGCCGCGGCAATCTTCTGGCGTGCCGTTCTCCGGATCGCGCTTACCATCGCGGCAATACTGCTCGTCCTGCTGGTTACGTCTGGTGCGATTGCCATATTCGAGGGAATCCATCATGTAATAAAGTAGGCACGGCCCGCCGGCCGGTACGCTTGCTGGCACCGCAGGTGAACGCCGGCCGGCTCTTGCCGACCCGCCGTCTGCGATGCTCGGGATCGACCCACAAAGAATTTATGTAATGCTCGGCGGAAGCGGTCCGATGTTCTTTGGTGGTGGATATCATGCCGGTTGGCGGAGCTGCGGTACGTTCTCCGAACGCGAGCAGCCAGACCTCAGTGCGCAGCCGCTCACGCCACCAGCGTTCAGCACGCATGGCTTCATCGTGGTAGTCGGAGATAAAGGCATACGGCGCATCGCGCAGCGCCCGCAATCGGATCGACCGGAGCAGTTGCCAGTCAGCCTCAGTGAGAGCGCGTATGTCCGTCATGCCCAATCACAGTGCCGTGTCCGCAGGCGATCCGAAGACAAGCTGCAGCGCCAGATAGGGCAGCATCGATGCGGCAAGCCCGGTGATCACGGCCCAGGGCACGGGCAGCCGCGGGTTGCGGGCCTCGCCGGACAGGTCGATGGGCCCCCGGAACCCGGGTGTACACGTAGATGATCCCGGCCGTCGCGATCGCCGGCAAGCCAGCCGAGAATCCGTAGTGGGCGAATCCGCTGCGGGCGGTGAAGTTCGCCCGGTGGAAGCCCGCGCCAACTCACGCATGGTGGGGGGCGGGCACGGCCGGGCCGGAGCGTTAAGCGCCGAAGGCGCAGCGCAGGCCCGGCCATGCCCGCTCGCGCCCCAGCATTCGCCCCCTGGCACCGGCAGGCGCAGCTCAGCTCAGTCCGGGCCCTCGTACTGGAGGACGTAGAGACCTCCGCCACTGCGGTCCACCGCGTACACGATGCCGTCGGAGGTCACGTAGAGATCGTTGATCTGGATTGCCCCTATCGCGGAGCCGGGCGGGGCCTCGGGAACGAACGCCGCCACCTCCCGGGGCTGGAACGGGTCGGCGATGTCGTACGCGCGCACCCCGGCGTTGAAGAACGAGCCGAAGACGATCTGCTCGCTTTGCCAGGACCACTCGAACGGCTCATTCTCATGCAGATTGTGTGCCCCGAACCGGCCGCCCCTGGCAGCGAACTCCGCGACTGGCGGCATCGGTGCGCTGCTGATGATCAACGGCGCCTGCTCGTGGCTGACGTCGGCGAACCAGAGCAGCTTCGGGTAGTCGGCGGCGTTGTCCAGCACGCTTTCGTCGCTGATCGCCAGCAGGTTCCTGCCCAGCAGCGGCAGGACGGTGTGGGTGAAGCCGGGCATCGGCGGGTGGTAGTCCAGCCGGGAAACCTGCCGCGGCGCGGCGACGTCGCCGATGTCCAGGATGATGACCCCGGCGTCCAGGTAACCGACGTACGCCCGGTCGCGGCGTTGCGGAGACAGGTTGATGTTGTGCGCGCGGAACCCCGCGTCGAACACCTGGTGGCGCACTGGCGGGGGAACGCCGTCGCTTTCCTGGGTGCCGGGCAGCCACCACTGGCCGGCCACGGCCGGCCGGTGTGGCTGGGCGAGGTCCACGATGACCGGGAACTGGTCGTCCAGGGGGTGGGTGGGCCGCGAGTCGGGAGTGCCCGTGCTCAGGTAGGCGTACCTGCCTCCGGTGTACCCCACCCAGTGGGTGCCGCGGGACCGGGGACCGGAGAGGTCCAGGAAGCCCACCGAGCGCGGCTCGGCGGGGCGGCTGAGGTCGAATACCTCGATTCCGGCGGGTTGCTGGCCGGGCGTGCGCACCTGGTAGGCCACCACCATCAGGTCGTCCGCGACCGCCAGCGAGTTCGACCGGACCTCGCCGTGCGGCAGGGTCGTCTGGGCCAGCAGTCGCGGTGCCCTCGGGTCCGAGACGTCGAGCACGCTGAAGTTCACCGGGCCCTGCTCGTGGGCGATGTAGAGGTACCGGCTGCCGCCGCGTTCGAGCAGTGCCGTTCCTTCCCCGCAGTTGCCGTGGCCGCCCAGGTCATGCCGGCTCAGGTAACGCAGCCCTGAGGATTCCGCTTGGTGCACAGCCGTCCCTTCGGCAGACGTGCCAAAATCATCTCCGTTAGTCAATCATGTCGCAAGGTGGCCCGCGCGCAACGGATCCGGGCACGCTGGCGGCATTTCCCCCGGCTAGTCCTTGCGCTACCATCGAAGATGGTTAGGCTAATCACTTGCATTGGCTGCTTGGCCGCCGGTGTCTCCGCTGCGTCAGGAGGTCGCTGTGCTGAGGGCATTGTCTTTCCATGAGCGGGGAACCGGCGCCCGGCCTGGTGCCCTGCCGCCCCACCGGGGGCGCGTCATGAGGATCACCCGCAGCCCGTCCCGGTTCGCGGGCTTAGCTTTCGCGCTGGCTGCCGCGTCGCTGGCACTGCCCGCCTGCGGCTCTGGCGGCTCGGGCGGCTCCGCTGCGGCGAGTGCGCACAGCCCCATCCCCATCGGCTATGAGCTGCCGCTCACCGGCACCGTCGCCCTCGCCGGGAAGCAGGAGCAGGAGGGCTGGAACCTAGGCCTCAAGGTCTTCGGCCAGACAGTCGACGGCCATCGCATCGTCACCTATTTCGATGACACCGGCGGCGACCCGACGGTTGCGCTGTCCGACGCCCGCTCCCTCGTGCAGCAGAAGCACATCCAGATCATGGAGGGCCCGCTGCTCGCGAGCGAGGACGCCGCGGTGGCCCCCTACCTCGGTGCCCAGCATGTCCCGCTGGACAACCTCACCATCTGCTCCGCGTCGCAGCTGACCGCTGACGCGAGATACGGCAACGCCCTGAGCTCAGGGTGGATATGCAACACGCCGGACATCATGGCGGCCGACTACCTCTACACCGATCTCGGGTACCGGCACGTGACGGTGCTGGCGAACGACTACGCGTTCGGCTGGCTGTCAGCGGGCGGCTTCATCAAGCAGTTCACCCTGCTCGGCGGGAAGATCGACAAGACTCTCTGGCCACCGCTGACCACAGCGGATTACGGCCCGTACGTGTCCGCGATCCCGAAGAGCACCCAGGCGGTCTTCGCTGAGACCCTGGGATCCGGGGCGGTCGACTTCACCAAGGCATACGCCCAGTTCGGCCTGCGCGGAAAGATCCCCCTGTATGGCAACACCACGATATTCGACTACTCGGTGCTGCCCGGGGAGGTACCGTCCGACGTGCTGGGCGACCAGATGTCGGCGCAATACTGCGACGGGATCAACAACCCGGTGAACAGCACGTTCACCAGCCTCTTCAAGAAGACCTACCACGTCTTCCCCGGCTATTACGCGGAGGCGGCCTACGTGCACGCGGAACTGGCGGTGGCCGCGCTGAAGCGGCTGAGCGGCGTCGCCACGGACACGACCACCGTCGCCCGGACCCTGAAGTCAACGGCGGTCACCGCGCCGCGCGGCCCGGTGCGGCTCAGCCCGGTCGTGGACGGCCCGATCCAGAACGACTACATCTGCAAGGTGGAGAACGTGCACGGCATGCTGGAAGATGTGCCGATCAAGACCTACCCCTCGGTCCAGCCCTGGGGCACGCTGCCGTACCGGACCTGGTTGCAGGAGTTCACCGCCGACTCCGTCGGTCGGCCGAGCCCGTGAGATAGCGGTCACGATTGGCTGGGGGCTGTGAGTGGGGCCGATGGGGCCTGTGTGGCTCATGTGAGATAAGGCCGTGCTGAGCAGGCCATCTTGCATCCGCTGTCCGGCCTTGCTGAGCGTCACCGCGGCGCCTTTCGCTGCGGTCAGCCCGCCCGGGTCAGGCCGTCGTGCCGTGCCGCCCGGGCCAGGCCGCCGTGGCTGGGCTTGGCAGGGAGCCACTCGCCGGAGCTGGTCGGGGCCTGGCGCACTATGATGACAAGCGTCAGCCAACGGTCGGGCATGATTGCCGTGCGAAGAGCGTTGACCCACATGATTGTCGTGAGAAGGGGCGCGCTGACGTGGGGGATGTGAAGGCCGGTAGCAGGAAGCGCGCGGTCGGCACTCGTGACCGCATCATGACCCACCTCCTGGCCATCGGTGAGGTCAGCGACACCGGTGGCAAGGCCAGCACCGAACTGGCAGCCGCGATCGGGTACCCCGGTTCCAGCGTCGCGTTCGCGCAGTTGCTGACCGGCATGGAGCGGTCCGGCCTGATCGAGCGTGAGATACGCGGCAAGCGCACCTACCGGATCGCCCCCACCGGGGCGGCGGGGCAGGGAGGGGCGGCCGCCAGCGGCCGGGCAACCAGAACTGGGCCATCCCGCCCTGGTCAGGCGAGCGCGGTTGCGGCGGGCTCAGCTCGGGTCGGCTCAGCTGGGGCCGGCCCGGGTGCGGCGATCGCTGCCCGGCGTGCCGGTCAGCATCCTGGTGCGGACGATGCCACTGGCCGGGGCCTGGCGGTCGGGGTGGACGTGGACTACGACGAACTGGCCCGGCGGTTGCTGGTCCAGGTTGTGCAGCGGCTCGCGGTCTCGCCCGGTGGCCCGTTGCCCGGGGAAGAGGACGGGGACGTCGCGGAGCCTGCCGTATCCGGGCAGGGTGCTGCCACGCTGGAGAAAGCCGTGGCCAGCCTGGAGCAGAAGCTGGCCAGCGCCACGTCCAGGCAGCGCAGGCTGACAGCGGAGAACGCCAAGCTCCGCGAGCAACTCCGGGCGGCGCAGCAGAGCCTGGCAGAGGCCCAGGAACGAGTCAGCGCCGACGCGATCGCCGGGCGATTCGACACCGCCGAGGTCCTGCTCCTGGAACGCCTGCTGTCCCCGCTGCGGGACAAGCGGGACCGGCGCGAGGAGGCCGGCGCCGGCTGACCGGATCATTGGAACCCCGGTCCGTCCTGGCGGGCCGGCTCGCGGGCCGCTCCGCGCGCACAATGATAATGTCCAATCATGTAGCGGTGCCCGGCGGCGGTGGCGGCTGACAGCGACCGGCGGCGAGGCTGGGCGGCTGGACAGCTATTAGTGGCCGGCGCTGCGGGCCAGCGGACTCAGGACCATTAGTGGCCGGCGGCGCAGGCCAGCGGACTCAAGAGCTCAAGACCATTAGTAGCGGCGGAAGCCGGACAGGACTCGCGGCCGGCGGTGGAGGGCGGACGTCCGTGAGCGGCTGGCAGCAGAGGCCGCACGCCGATGATCACCCGTCCGGCCTGCCCGGTGGGCGGCCCGGCGAGTGGTGCCGTGCCGCGGTCCCCGCCCGGGCGGTGCCGGCGGACGTGCCAGGGAGAGGAAGCTCGTGGACTCGAAACAACTCGGCTGGGGGCTCGTCGGGCTCGGCGGGATCGCCTCGACGCAGATCGCTCCCGCGATCGCCGCATCCGCGAACAGCACGCTCGTCAGCGTGGTCAGCCGGGATCTGGGCAGGGCCAAGGAGTTCGCGCGCACCCACGGCTCGGCGGGCGCCCTCGATGACTACGCGACTATGCTCGCCGATCCCGCTGTCGAGGCGGTGTACATCGCGACGCCGAACGTCCTGCACGCCGGGCAGGTGATCGCGGCGGCCAGGGCGGGCAAGCACGTCCTGTGCGACAAGCCGCTCGCGATGACCGTGGCCGACGCGCGGGCCTGCGTCGCGGAGTGCCGGTCGGCGGGCGTGCGGCTCGGCATTACCTTCCAGACCCGCAATCACGAGGGCCTGGCGGAGGCCGCTGAACTGGTGCGCAGCGGTGCCATCGGGAAGGTGGTCGTTGCCGAGGTGGAGATGAGCGCCGGGCGGAACCTGCCCCGGGGCTGGCGCACGGAGCCGGCTCTCGCCGGGCTCGGCACGCTGAACAACATCGGCGTCCACGCCTTCGACGTCCTGCGCTACCTGGTCGGCTCGGAAGTATCCGAGGTGGTCGCCATGGTGGACGCCGAGCCCGGCTACGAGATCGACACCACAGCGCTCGTCCTGCTCCGTTTCGCCAACGGCACGCTGGCCTACGTCAACGCGAACCAGTCCGTGCCGTACGCGCGGGACGACATCGTGCTGCACGGCAGCGATGGCCGGGTCCTGGCCCGCAACCTGTCCCGTCCCGGCCGGGACGGCACGCTGAGCCTCATCTCCCGCGACGGTACCCGGGAGTTCCCGGCCACGTCGCACGACGCGTACCGGCTCACCGTGGCGGCCTTCGCCGACGCTGTCCACGCCGGGCGCGACCCTAGCCCGTCGGGCGAGGACGGGCTGCGCAGCGTGGAACTCACCGCAGCCATCGCGGAGGCGATCCGCGAGCGCCGGGTGGTCTCGCTCCCTGCCTGATCACGGAACGCCGCCTGCGCTGCTGCCCGGTTCCGCGCCCCGCCGGGCAGAGCACCGCTAGGGCTGGTGTGGCGGCCATCCCGTCATCTGGGGGGCGATGTCGCGGCGGCGATGTCGCGGGACCGGCGTAGCGATCATCCAATCATGATCATAACGATCGTCATTGACGTTACGCAGCGCCCATCGCTACGCTAATGATGATGAAAGGGGCACGTCCCGTCCTGGCAGCAAATTTGGGATCGGCTTCGCCTGCCTCGCGGAACGCGCCGGTGCCTGCCTGCTCACCGGGCTGGCCGGCGGGTCATCCGGCGCGGGCGGCCAGCCTGGCGCCGTCCCGGGCAGTTGACCGGGACCGGTAGTCCTCAGCGTTGAGGGGAGCCCCGAGAGTGCCGGAGTTCGTCGCCCAGACCCTGAACGGCCTGACGCTCGCGGGGATCATCTTCCTGGTGTCGAGCGGTTTCACCCTGGTGTTCGGGGTCATGCGGGTCACGAACCTCTCGCACGGCGCCGTGTACCTGCTCGGCGGCTACATCGGCTATTCGGTCATCGGCGCCACGCACAACTTCTTCTACGGGCTTGCTGCCGCCGCCGTCGCGATGGCCGTATTCGGCCTCCTGCTCGAACGCACTCTCATCACCTGGCTGGGCCGGTCGGAGATGTCGGAACTGCTCGCCACGCTCGGCCTCATCTACGTGATTGACGACGTTGCCCTCGCGATCTGGGGCGGCAGCCCGCTGACCATCAACCTGCCCGGGATCCTCGGCGAGTCGTCCACCCTGCCGATCGACGGCATCGTGTACCCGAACGGGAGGATCTTCATCCTGGGCGTCGCCATCATCGTCGCACTGGCCCTGTACTACCTGCTCCGCAGGACCCGGGTGGGGGCCATCATCCGGGCGGGTGTGGACGACCGCGAGATGGTGAGCGCGCTCGGCATCAACGTGCGCAGGGTGTTCTCCCTTGTCTTCGCGCTCGGCGCGCTGCTGGCCGGCTTCGCCGGGGTGCTGGGCGGAACCGTGCTCGGCCTCTACACCGGCGGTGACAGCGACATCCTGCTGTTCGCGCTGGCCGTGGTGATCGTGGGCGGCCTCGGCAGTTACGAGGGCGCCATCCTGGGCAGCATCGTCATCGGCCTCGTGGACAATTACGGGACCGCATACTTCCCGGCTGTCGCCTACTCGATCCTGTTCATCCCCGTCGTCGCGATCCTGCTGGTGCGGCCGCAGGGCCTGTTCGGCAAGGCGAACACATGACCGGCGGGGGTGGCGAGGCCAGCGCTGCGGGGCTACCGGCCGGCGGTCCCGGAGTGCCCGCCAGCCGGCGTGCCGCGCTCACGCTGCTGGTTTTGCAGCGCTCCCGGCCGCTCACCGGGCCCGTGGCCGGCCTGGCCGTAGCCGTCCTCCTCATCCTGCTGCTGCAGGGCAACGGCTTCACGTCCACCCTGATCCTGGACATGCTCGTCTACGCGATCGCCGCGATGTCCCTCGATTTCCTCGGCGGCTACGCGGGCCTGATTTCGCTCGGGCAGGCGGGTTTCCTCGGCGTCGGGGCCTACGGCGTGGCGATCGCCGAGGCGCACTTCTACTCCCCGTGGGCCGCGGTGGGGATCGGCCTCGGGGTGGTGCTGGCGCTCGGGCTGGTGCTGGGGATCGTCGCGGTCCGGGTGAAGGGGATCAGCTTCGTGATCATCACCCTGGCGATGGGCCAGGTCCTCTGGGGGCTGGCCTACCAGTGGGTCGGGCTGAGCGAGGGCGACAACGGGATCTCGGTGTCGGTGCTGCCGAGCATCGGGCCGCTCGACCTCAACAATGGCCTCACCTTGCGGATGACCGTCCTCGCCGTGTTCGCGGTCGTCGCCCTGCTGCTGGTGACCTTCACCCGCTCCCCGTTCGGGCTGTCCCTGCGGGGCCTCCGCTCCAACGAGGCGCGGCTGGCCGCGCTTGGCTACCGGACCGGCCTGCACCGTTATGTCGCCTGGGTCATCGCGGTCTTCTTCACCGGGGTGGCAGGCGTCCTGTATGTCTTCGTCAACCAGCTGATCAGCCCGACGACGATGGATTTCAGCGCCAACGGCCTTTTCGTCATGATGGTCGTGCTTGGTGGCCTCGGCAGCATCTGGGGACCGGCCCTCGGTGCCGTGGTGATCGTCTTGTTCCAGCAGGAGCTGAGTATCTACGTGTCCCGCTGGCAGACCCTCATGGGCCTCACCCTGATCGCGGTCGTGCTGCTGAGTCCCGGCGGGTTCTGGGGCCTGGTGCGGGCCATCGGCCGGCGCCGGGACGCGGTCATCACCAGGCTGCAGGGCGGGCCGGGAGACGGGCGGGCAGCGGCGGGCCGGCGGCCCGCCGGGTCTGCACCGCCCCCGGCGGGAGAGTCGGCTGACGGGGCCGGGCCGGCTGACGGGGCCGGGCCGGCTGACGGGGCCGGGCCGGCTGACGGGGCCGGGCCGGCTGGCGAGGCCGGCCTGGATGGCAGCCCGCTGGCTTCCGGGGCTGGCCAGCCAGGCACCGAGGAAGGTAGGGCGCCATGACTGCCGTGCCTGCGGACGCCCGGGACGGTGCGGCCAGCCCGGGCGACGCCTGCCCCGCGCTGGCAGCCGACCACCTGTGCCGCCGGTTCCGTACCGTGACGGCTGTCGAGGACGTCTCGCTCCGGGTCGCCCCAGGGGCACGCTTCGGCATCATCGGCCCGAACGGGGCCGGCAAGACCACCCTGTTCAATCTTCTGTCCGGCGAGTTGCGGCCCACCACCGGCAGCGTCGCCCTGTTCGGGCGGGACATCACCAGGATGCGCCCGTACCGGCGGGCGGCGCTCGGGCTGGGGCGCACCTTCCAGATCACCCGGGTCTTCAGCGATCTCACCGTGCTGGAGAACCTGACCCTGGCGCTGCACGGGCTGAGCCCGACCAAGCTGTCATTACTGCGGCCGTGGCGCAGTTACCGCAGCATGACAGCCGAGGCAGCGGAGTTCGCCGCCAGGTTCGGGCTCGCCGGACGGTTGGGCGCGGTGGCGGCTGAGCTGTCCCACGGCGAAGTGCGCGAACTGGAGGTGCTGCTCGCCCTCGCGCTCAAGCCGCGGGTGCTGCTGCTCGACGAGCCAGCCGCCGGGCTCTCGCCGGCCGAGCGGGTGGACATCCAGGTGCTGCTCAGATCGCTGCCGCCGGAGCTGACGCTGGTCATGATCGAGCACGACATCGACCTGCTGCGGATGGTGGTGGACTCTGCCGCTGTGCTGCACCTGGGCGCGCTGGTGGCCCAGGGACCCATCCGGGAGATACAGGACGACGAGCAGGTACGTGAACTGTACCTGGGCAGGGCCGCCGCGGGCCGCCGTCCCGCCGGGCCCCCCGGCGCCGCTCCGCGGGATCACGCCCCGGGAACTCCGCCGGAGGGGGGTGGCGGGGCATGATCGAGGTTCGCGACCTGCACACGTACCGGGGAATCAACTACGTCCTGCAGGGCGTGAACCTGCGGATCGGCGACGGTGCCTGCACCGTCCTCCTCGGGCGCAACGGCATGGGCAAGACGACCCTGGTCCACACGATCATGGGCATGATCCGGCCGCGCTCTGGCGGGATAACGCTCGGCACCGAGGAAGATGCCGAGGAACTCGTGGGCCGGCCGCCGTTCCAGATCGCCCAGCGCGGGGTTGCCCTGGTCCCGCAGGGACGCCGCATCTTCCCGTCGCTCACCGTCGAGGAGAACCTCACGCTGGCCGCCCGCGGCGCGGCCGCCACCACCACAGGCGCCGGCAGCGGCGACACGTGGACCCTCGAGCGGGTCTACGACCTGTTCGGCAACCTGAAGGAGCGGCGGCGCAACCGGGGGGGCCAGCTTTCCGGTGGCGAGCAGCAGATGCTCGCGGTCGGCCGCGCCCTGCTGACCAACCCCAGCCTGCTCCTGATGGACGAGCCATCGGAGGGGCTGGCGCCGGTGCTCGTCGAGCGGATTGGCGAGATCATCGCGGGCCTGCGGCGTGGCGGCCTGTCCATCTTCCTGGTCGAGCAGAACTACGGCCTCGCCGTCGATTCCGCGGACGTCATCTACATCCTCTCCAACGGGCAGGTGGTCTGGCGGGGCACACCTGGCGAACTCGACAGCACTGCCGCAGTCCGGGAGACGCACCTTGGCATCTGACGCCGCGACACCAGGAAAGGGCATCCATGGGAAAGGCATTCCACACCGCTCACCGGTGGGACCTCGAGTGGCAGGACGACGTGGATGTGCTGTCGCTGCGCGGTGGGGTCCAGGTCAAGGTGTTCCATTCCGACCCGGAACTCGGCGTCGCCGACATGCTCATCAAGTTCCCGCCAGGCTACGTCGAGCCTGAGCACGCGCACGAGAGCAGTCACTCGATCGTGGTGCTGGAAGGCGTCCAGATCGTGCGGGGAGTGCACCTGCACCCGGGCGACTACGTCTGGGCATCCGGCCCGGAGCCGCACGGCCCGTACGAGTACCCCGAGGGCTGCGTGGTCTTCGCCTCGTTCCGGGGCCTCTCGGCCAGGCACCGCTACTACGGCTCCCCGGCCGGGGAGATCTAGCCAGCTTCAGATCTGCCGCCGGACTCCATAATCCGAATATGTGTTTACCTGAGCAGTCCGCCCGGGACGCTGCGCTGGCCGAGTTGGCTGGCCTCGATCCCGGATCTTTGGATGCGGCCGGGCTGATGCGGCAGATCGCAGATCTGTCGGCCTTCATCAGCCAGGCACAGGGCCAGCTGACCCGGCTGGCCGGGGCACTCGACGCTACCCGCGGCGCGGCCGAGGCCGGGCACAAGTCCGCGGCGGCCACCATGCGCGAGCGGATGCGGACCTACTCCAGCCAGGGGACCAGGCCGGCCTCCCGCGCGCCGTAGATGGCGCAGGCCTCGTCGTTGTCGGAGGTGTCACCCGAGATACCGACGGCGCCGACCACGATGCCGTCGGCGGTGAGCGGCACGCCGCCCGGTACCGGGATCATCCGCCCGCCCGACAGCACCGACAGTGCCGCGAAGAACTGCGGCGCCCGCTGCGCCCGCTCGGCGAGCCCACGCGCGGGCAGGCCCATCCCGAGCACCCCCCACGCCTTGGCAATGGCGATCTCGGCGCGGAGGATCCCGGACCCGTCCTGCCGCTTCAGCACGACCAGGTGCCCGCCCGGATCGAGGACCGCGACCGTCAGCGGCGCCAGCCCCAGTTCTCCCGCGTGGGCCAGCGCCGCGTCCGCCACCGCGGACGCCTGGGCGAGGGTGATCGCCGACTGGCTGGTTCGCCCGCCCTCGCTCACCCCGATGTCCCGCGCATGCCGTCGAGGGCGAACAGCCGGGCCGCGTTCGCCGACCCGACCTGGCTGTAGGCCGGCTCGTCGAACGCTTCCGCCAGCACGGTGGCCGGTGCCTGCAGCGCCATGTCGAACGGCAGGTCCGTGCCGAGCAGCACGTGATCGATGCCGACGCGCTGCACCAGGTACCGCAGTGCCGCCACGTCGTGCGTGATCGTGTCGAAGTACAACTGGCCGAAGGCCTGCCACACGTCGCCCGCGCTCACCGGGATCTCGGGCCGTACCCCGCAGGCATGGGCGAGCCGACCCGCCTGGTAGGGCAGGTAGCCGCCGCCGTGCAGGACGACCAGCCGCAGCCCGGGGTGGCGGGCGAACACCCCGGCGCAGATCATCCGCTCCACCATGACGGTGGTCTCGAGCGGGTTGCCGATGACGTTCTGCAGGTAGTACGGCTCGAGCGCGGCATGCGGCTCGTTGAAGGCAGGATGCACCAGAACTGGCCGCGCGACCTTTTCCGCCACGGCCCAGAACTCCTCGAACGCGGGCTCATCGAGCCGCCGCCCGGCGATCGACGTTCCCACGGCCGCGCCCACGCAGCCCTGCCCCAGCGCGGCCCGGTAGAGCCTCGCCGCACGCGGCGGATCCTGCATGGGGAGATTGGCCAGCCACCGCAGCCGGTCCGGGTAGCCGGCGCAGAGCTTCGCCATCCCGGCGTTCGCCGCCTCGCAGAACGCGGTACCACTGTCACTGCTGACCTCGTAGAAGAACAACGGCGGCGGGCATGAGACGACCGCCGAGCCGATCCCTCTCGCGTCCATCTCGGCGATCTTGGCCGACGGATCGTGGAACGCCGCCGCGATGGTGAACGGCACGTGATGAACCCCGGTCCACCGATCACCCTCGATGGTGACGCCGTAGCCGGGATCGCGGCGCAGCATGTCGAGTGCCTCGGCGGGCATCACGTGATTGTGCACGTCGATGAGCACCGCTCAACCCTCTCAGTAACTCGGCGGGCTGACAGCCGTCTTGGCGAAGACCGGCTGCCATTCGGACTGCGCGAGCGTACCCCAGGGCGGGACGTCCGGGAAGGTCTGGATCGGCACGTTGCGCAGGGTGCCCTGCACGCTCTCGACCTTGCAGATGTACTCGTCCTGGACCGGTGACCAGGTGGTGTGGTCCAGCGAGACCGGCCCGCGCGGCGCGGTGATCCGCACGGCGCGCATCGCGTCGGAGAGCGCCTTCTCACTGGTCACCTGGCCGTGCAGCGATTTGAGCGCAGCCACCAGGATCTGTGCCTTGGTGTATCCCGCTTCGGAGTAGTACGACGGGTACACGCCGTACGCGGCGTGGTAGGAGTTCGCGAACGCCTGATTGACCGCCGAGGAGCTGCCGTCGCAGTACTGCGCGTCGGTGTAGATGCCGAGCGCGGCCGGGGCGTTCTCCGCGGGCAGGGCGGCCTGGTCGGTGAGCGTGGTGATGCCCATCAGCGGGATCTTCTTCTTCAGCCCGAACGAGGCGTAGGAGTTGACGAAGCTCGCCGCCTGCGAGCCGGACAGCACCACGAACACCGCCTGGGTGCCGGCCGGGATGGCCGAGACGTAGGACGACATGTCGACGCTGTTGCTCGGCACCCAGATCACCTTGTCGATCTTGCCGCCCAGCTTCGTGAACTGCGCCGCGAACCCGGCGACGCCCTGCCAGCCGAACGAGATGCCGAGCCCCACCGTGGTGACATGCCGCCAGTGCATGGTGTCGTAGGCCCAGCGGCCGCCCACTGTGGTCGGCGCGAAGCCGTCCCAGCCGGAGGTGAAGCCCGCGCCGTATTTGACGTAGGCCTGCGCCTGCTGCGGGCTCGCCAGGTACAGGTCGTCCTCCGGGATCCCCTGGCCGAGCACGTACGGCGCGACCACCGCGATGGCGCTGGACAGCAGCGGGCCCTCGACGACCTGGACATGGTCGGAGGTGACGAGTTGCCGGGCATCCGACAGGCTCACCGCGGGCTCGCCCTGGTCATTGGCGTAGGTCACCTGGATCGGGTGCCCGTCGACCGAGGCCCCGAAGTGCTTCAGACCCAGCTTGAAACCGTCCTGCTCGCTGGTCCCGTTCTTGGTGAACACGCCCGTCAGCGGGAGCAGGTAGCCCACCTTGACAGGTGCGTGCGACGTGGTGCCCGTGCTGCCAGAGCCACTACTGCCGCATGCCGCGGCCAGCACCGAGCAGGCAGCCAGCGCGATCACTACGCGGCAGCGCCCCCGGGCGTGATAGCCCGCCCGGGCGCGAGAGCCCCCCCGGCTGCGGCTGACCCCGGCCACGACGTCGGCGTTACCCATGACCACCACTCTCCTGCCCGGTCGGCCAGCGTAGGCGCGGTGCGGGGGCTGGCCGTCGCCCGGAGAGCGGGAACGGTGGCCCCGGTGCCGCACGTTGCTCCACTGCTGAATTGCCCTAATGCAATCATGTCGCCGTGACCGCCAGCAAGTGACTAGGCAATGATTGCATGTCACAGGTCAATCACTAAGCAGGCCCGGCATGCTGCCGCCGCCGGGGCTGAGCCGCCGTTCACATTGCCTGATCCTCAGGCGGCGTGAACGGCAGCCGGTGCGAGCCCGCGCCGGGGTCGGTGACCAGCGGAGTGGGACCGGGATGCTGCTGGACGAACCGGCCGGTGCGCACCCACGATGCCTCGTTGCCAATCGGCGGGAGCATGATCGTGGCCGCGTCCCGGACCAGTTTCTCCATCGGCCAGTCCCGCAGTGAGCCACGGGCGCCGAAGATCCGGATGCACTGGGCCACGGCCCGCATTCCCATCTCGGAGGCGTAGAGCATGGCGAAATCCTCGAGTGGCCGCGCCCGCCCGGGATCGTGATCGACCGCCCACGCGGCTCGCCATATCAGCGTCCTGGCCAGCTCGATCTCCTGCAGGACCCGGGCGAGCCCGGTCGCGATCAACTCGTGCGCGATGAGGACCGACCCGCCTTGCACCCGCTGCCCGGCCCAGCTGAGCGCCAGCTCGTAGGCGCTGCGCGCCACCCCGAGGGCACGGACGGCTTCCTTGGCCTTGCTGCCGGTCATGCTCTCCTCGGCCAGCTGGTGACCCTTGTTCAGCTCCCCGATCAGGTTGCCGGCCGGGATGCGGCAGTTCTCGAAGATCAGCTCGACGTTCTGGTTCAGCCGGAGCCCGAACTTGTCCTCGGTCCGCCCCACTCGCAAGCCGGGCGAGTCCGCGGGAACCAGGAAGCCAGACGTCCCTTCCGTCCACGGCCTGCTGGGATCGGTGCGGGCCCAGACGACCACTAGCCGCGCCACGTTGCCGTTCGTGATGAATCGCTTGCGGCCGTTGATGACCCAGCAATCACCGTCGGCGACCGCTGTCGTACGCGGGCCCGCCTGCAGGTCGCCCGCGTAAGGCAGGCCGTTGTCGGAGCCGGCGTGCGGCTCCGTGTTCGCCAGTGAGGTGAGGTAACCCGGATCGGACATGAATTCCGGCAGGAACCGTTCCCGCTGGGCTGACGTGCCCCAGCGGGCGAGCAGGTTGCCCTCCCGCCAGGCGTGCGCCAGGGTCATCGCGAATCCGCAGTCGCCCACGGCGATCTCTTCCAGCACTATCACTTCGGTGAGGGCATCGACGCCCAGCCCGCCGTGCTCCCTGGGGATCTTGAGCGTCCGCAGGCCGAGTTCCGATGCCCGGCGTACCAGGCTGGCCGGATAGGCGTCCCGGGCTGCCGCCGCCTTGTCCAGCCGCTGGGCGGCCGGCCACAGTTCGGTGTAGGCGAATTCCCGGGCGATCCGGCGCAGCCGCTGCTGCTCGCTGGTCAGGGCGAAATCCATGGCTCTCCCCGTCTATTGGTGGGCGGGGCGCTTGCTGGCGGGCGGGCCTGGCGGCCTCAACCGAGCCGCCTCGCGACGGCCTCGGCCGCCTGCTCCGTGGACAGCCTGCCGCCTGCATCCGCCGTGCACTCTCCCGCCTGCACGGCGGATGCCGCGGCGGACTCGATAGCTGCCGCCTCGGCGGCAAAATCGAGGTGCCGCAGCATGAGGGCACCGCTCAGGATCGCCGCGACCGGATTGGCTGCCTGAGTTCCAGCGATGTCGGGTGCACTGCCGTGCACGGGCTCGAACATCGCCCGGCCGGTCATGGCGTTGATGTTGGCGGAGGGCGCCAGGCCCACGCCGCCGGCCAGTCCCCCCGCGATGTCGCTCAGGATGTCACCGAAGCAGTTCTCCGTGACGATCACGTCGAACTGTCCCGGGTCGGAGATCATATGCAGCGCACAGGCGTCGATCGCCAGGTGATGCGCTGGCACGTCCGGATGGGCAGCGCGGGCCTCATGCCAGCACCGCTGCCAGAGCGCGCCCGCGTGCGGCATGGCGTTCCACTTGTCCGCCATCACGACGCTGGAACGGGCGATCGAGAAGGCGTAGTCGATGACCCGCCGCACGCCGTGGTAGGTGCTGATGTGCTCCTGCACCGCGATCTCCCGGGTGGTCCCCGGGTGCAGCCGCCCGCCGAGGCTGGTGTAGAGGCCCTCGGTGTTCTCCCTGACGATAATCAGGTCAGCCACCCGCCGGCGTGGGTCGCGCAGCGGGCTCAGCCGGCTGTCGAGCAGCCTGGCCGGCCGGACGTTCGCGTAGAGATCCAGTTCGCGGCGGATCCGGCCCAGTGTCTGCGCGGAGTAGCGCGGGTCGGTGATCCTCGGGTCGCCGATGGCTCCGAGCAGGATCGCGTCAGCGGCCTCAAGCTGCCGGAAGGCGTCATCGGGGAGGGCTTCACCGGTCTCCAGGAACCGGTCTGCGCCCACGTCGATCGCATTGAACTCCAAGCCGAGTCCGAGCTTGCTGATCACCCGGACCGCCGCTGGAATCACTTCCCGGCCTATGCCGTCACCCGCAATGACTATGATCCGGCGCGCCACATGATTAAGGTAACGCCCGGTCGGCCGCCCGGCAAAACGCGGCCAGCCGCCCGGGCGGCGCTGTTCAGGGCGGCGCCTTCCAGGGCAGCGCTATTCAGGGCAGTGCTTTCCAGGGCGGCGCTGTTCAGGGCAGTGCTTTCCAGGGCGGCGCTATGCAGGCCACTATCCCGGCCCGTTGGCGGCTACCGGCGGTCGGTGCCGTGCATCCCGCGGGCCGCCCGCTGGCGGCTACCGCGCGGCGTGCCGATCGGGTGAACGCTCAGTGCTAAGAGCGTGCCGTCGAGATGCCTGATCACGGCGTCGGCCGCCGCCTCGGGGTCGCGCGCGATGACCGCCCGGAGGATCTCCGCGTGCTCGGCATTGGCCTGCCGGGCGCGGTCGGGCACGGTAAGGAGCGAGTGCGTGATGTAGCGGGCGGAAAGCTGCCGGAGATTCTCCAGGATCGCGGCCAGCCTGGGGCTGCTGCCCGCCTCGTCGATGACATGGTGGAAGCCGGAGTTGGACTGCGCCCACTGCGTGCAGTCTGTCTCGGATTGCATCGCGGCCAGCAACTCGCTGGCGCGGAGCAGGCTGGTGCTGCTGGCGAGCTTGGCGGCCCGGGCCGTCGCGACCGGCTCGAGCATCCTCCGAATCTCGTAGATGTCTTCCAGTTCGCCGCGGCCGAGTTCGTGCACCACGGCCCCGCCGCGGTCATCCAGGCGGACGAAGCCCTCCGCGGCCAGTTCCCGGAGCGCGTCGCGCACCGGGCGGGTGCTCACCGCGAGCTCCTGGGCGATGCTCGACTGCACGAGCCGTGTCCCGCCCGGAATGGTTCCGGTCACGATGCCGCGGTGCAGAACCAGCTTCACCCTGTTGCGCGCTGGCATGGCTCGCTGCGGGCCCGGCTCCCTGGTCGGCCGGGTCTGGGTGAGCTTGGTCATGCCGAACCTCCTTCCCGGTCATCCCGGGAGCAGCGCCACCTCTCCGGTGGTGCCGTCGATCGCGGCGAGCCAACGGGCTCCGGGCGGTCGTGAGCCGGTCACCGTCTCCGGCTGGCAGCCGGTCACCATCGGCACGGCCAGGCTGCGGGCCACCTCGGCAAGGTGCGAGCCGGCCGCGCCGGTGCGCGCGATGACCCCGCGAGCCGCGAACAGCAGCGGTGCCAGCGCGGGCACCGGGCGGTCCACCAGCAGGATGGCGTCCCGGCAGTCAGCGGGCGGGCGCTCGTGCGGGCGGCACGCCACCAGCCGGCCCGCTGCCGTGCCCGCCGCCGCCGGGCGGCCGGGAACGCGGTGGCCCTGAGCCTGCACCGCTGCGGCAAGCAGCGGCATCCACTCCCGCGCGGCGTAGGCGTGCCCGGGTGCCCCGTGGCCGGATGCGCCGCCGGCCGGGCCGGGGCCGGGCGCGCCAGCGGCGGCAGCCAGGGCAGCCGGCGCCGGGTCGCTGTCGTGGCAGGAATCCGCGGCCCCAGGGCTAACGGGCCGGGCGGGCTGGGACGGCTGGGCAGGGAGGGGGGGCTGGGCAGGGTGGGCGGGCTGGGCAGGGAGGGCGGGCTGGGCAGGGAGGGCGGGCTGGGCAGGGAGGGCGGGCTGGGACTGAAGGAGCCACACCTTGCCGTTGACGACCGCCCACTCGATGGTGGCGTCACCCAGGATCCGGTAGACCCCTTCCGCGAGCCGGGCCACCGTTGTCACCAGGTCGCGGCCCAGCAGGTCGGTCAGCGGTCCCTCGGCCGCGGGGACGAGCGCCCGGGCCGCCGGATACGCCGGCCCCGCGGGACAGGGCACCCGGACCCGCGCGGACGCGCCGTCGGCCCAGCCGGAGAGCAGGGCGCCGGGATGGCCTTCGACACCGTCCACCACGACGTCGGCGGCGCCCTGCCGGGCCGACCTGCCGGTCCCGGCCGCCGGGATCACCCTGGCAACCCCGCCAGCCGCCGGCCGAACCTCTGGCTGGATGAGAATGCCCAGCTCCAGTGCCTCCAACGGCAGGCCGCATGATTCCAGGCGGGCCAGCGGATCCACGGCGAAGGCACTCGTCCAGCAGCTGCGGACCGCGGTCGCGGCATCATCGGGGCCCACCTCGGCCACCGAGGAGAACGCGCCCGACCAGCGCGGGCCGCTCTCCAGCGCACTCGACGAGCGGACGATGGCCCTCCCGCCCAGGCATCGCACCGCCTCCCGCAGTTCGGCGGCGAGCATGGGGTCCGGCGGGCACGACGCCGCGGCCCGACGGCCCGCGGCCGGGCGGCCATCGCGCAGCGCCGCCGCCCCGGCCCGCATGGCGGGGCGGCTCTCCGCGGACGGCACCACCCATCCCGGCAGGACGGGGAATCCGGCGGCCAGGGCAGCCGAAAGCCGCGCCGCCTTGGCCCCGGCGAGGCCGGCCGCGACGCAGCCGCCAGCAGGGCCGCGTTCCGCGGGCGGGTCGGCCGGGCCAGTTCCCCGGGGCCGGTCGGCCCGCGCGGGCGAGTCCGGCCAGCCGGGTCCTCCGGGCCGGCCGGCTTCCGCGGGCCGGCCGGCTTCCGCGGGCCGGCCGGCTTCCGCGGGCCGGCCGGCTTCCGCGGGCCGGCCAGCTTCCGCGGGCCGGCCGCGCTGCTGGCCCAGCGGCAGCAGACGCCGGAACCGCCCGTTCACCCGACCACGATGATCTCGTCGGACTTGTACGAGGACAGCAGTTCGTGACCGTCGTCGGTGACCAGCAGCATCTCCTCCAGGCGCACGCCGAACTCGTGCACCTTGCCGTGCTGGGTCTCCAGCGCGAACACCATCCCCGGCTTGATCTCCTCGGGGTAGTCGAGCGACCAGATCCGGGAGATCACCGGCCGGTCGTACTGGGCCAGGCCCAGCCCGTGGCCCCACAAGTTCGCCGCGGCCTGGTCCTCTTCCTCATACCCCCAGGCTTCCTTGGCCGAAGGCCACTTCAAGGCGATGTCGCGGGTGGTCACTCCCGGCTTCACCACCTCGATCGCGTCCCACAGCCAGCGATGCGCCGTGTCGTAGTACTGCTTCATCTCGTCGGTCGGCGTGCCCCCCACGCAGTACGTGCGGTAGACGCAGGACTTGAACCCGTTCCAGGTCAGCGCGGCCAGGTCGATGATCACGAGTTCGCCCGGCCGGATGATGCGGTCGGAGAAGTTGCGCCAGTTCGGCCAGGCGTTGGGCCCGGACGACACGATGATGTCCTCGACGTCCTCCATGCCGGCGATGTTGTAGAGGTACTCGAAGCCGAACGCGGCGACCTCGTTCTCGGTCATCCCCGGCCTGAGGAACTGGGTGAACTCGTAGTGCAGCGAGTCGCAGATGGCGCCGACGATGCGCGAGGCCTTCTGCTCGTCAGGGCTCTTGATGGACCGGGCCTCCATCATCGCAGTCATCCCGTCGGTCCAGTTCACCCCGGCGCGTTGGAAAGCCTGGATCATGTTGATGTCGATGAAGTCGACCCCGAGCGGCTTGTCCAGGACACCTGCCTCTTCCAGGTCGTTCACCAGGGCTGCGGTGAACTTCGCCACCTGGTTCTGCGAGGCCGGCCCTGCCGCGCCCTTGATCCAGCTGTAGGAATGCCGCACGTTCTGCGGCGGGATCCACGGGTTGTGCGCCTTGAGATGGATGCCGATGTCGCCCTGCTCGTAGACGATCGGCTCCTTGCCCTCGCAGAGCACCACGTACCGCAGGCCGGGCTTCAGCCGGTTCCAGCCCGGCGTGTAGGTGGACGACACGTAGCGCATGTTCTCGTCGTACATGAGCAGCAGCGCGCCGAGACCGTGCCGCGCCATGGCCTCCCGTGCCCGCTGCAGCCGCCACTGGCGGACCGTGGCCCAGTTGATGCCTTCTTTCCAGTCCGTGCTCAGGCCACCGAAGGCTTCCTTCATGCTGTGTCGTCCTTTCCTGTGGGCTGCTGCATCGCAGCTCGTTCCATCGAGGGCTGACGCGCCCGGGTGCTACGGCCGTACCGGGTAGTCCGGCTGGCCGCCGGTCAGCACTTTGATGATCTGCGTCGCGGCTTTCCGCTGCGATTCGGCGATCGATTCCTCGGAGTAGTACGCCATGTGCGGGGTCACCAGGAGTCCCGGGAGGTCATCGGGGAGCCGCCCGGCGGGTGGCTCGACCTCGAGCACATCGAGGGCCGCTGCCCGGATCTGCCCGGCCCGCAACGCCGCGATGAGGGCGCCGAGGTCCACCAGGCCGCCACGTGCCGTGTTGATGAGCACCGCGTCCGGCTTCATCGTGGCGAGTTCCGCCGCCCCGATCAGTCCGCGCGTCCGCGGTGTCAGCGGGGCGTGCAGCGACACCACGTCGCATCCGCCGAGCAACTCACCAAGCGTTACCAGCGGCGGGGTGTCCGGCCCGGGCGCAACGAACGGGTCGTGCACCACCACCTGGCAGCCGAGCGCGGCGAGATAGCTGGCGAGCAACCGGGCAATGCGGCCGAATCCGACCAGCCCGACCTGCAGGCCGGATATCCGCCGGATCGGCCGCAGCCCGTCCAGGCCCCAGCCGCCCCCGGCGACCAGCCGGAGCGCCTCGGGCAGCCGGCGGGTGAGCGAGAGCAGCAGGCCCAGCGTGTGGACCGCGACTTCCTCGACGCTGTAGTCGGGCACGTTCGTGACCAGCACGCCGCGGCGCTGTGCCGCCACCAGGTCGACGTTGTCCACGCCGATGCCGTACCGCGCCACGATCTTGCAGGCCGGCAGCTGGGCGAGCAGATCGTCGCTGATCGGCAGGTAGGTGTTGAGCAGGGCGTCCGCATCGCGGCCGATGCGTGCCACTCCGTCCGGGCTGCCATCGGCCACCTCGAGGTGGCCGCCGATCCCGGCGAGCAGCAGGGCTTCGGTATCGGTGCTGGGGAACACCTGGTCCGTGACGACCACCTTGAAGCGCTGCGTCATCGTCAGGCCTCCAGTCTTGGGGGTGGCGGTCTTTTGGGGCGGCGGTCTTTTGGGGCGGCGGTGCTGGGCTGGCGGGCCGGGCGTCAGCCGGGCGGGATCACCGGCAGCAGCAGGAACGCCGGCCGGGTGCCTCCTGTCCAGAGGGTCTGCATGCTGGTCGTCAGGCTGGGTGGCCGGTCTGCCGGGTCGTCATGCAGGAACGGGCCGCAGCCGGTCATCTCGTTCTTGAACGAGCCGAGCCGGGGAGCGCCGGGATAACGGTGCTCGTGGTCCCGGCCGCGGACGGTAAGCGCCACCTGGTAGCCGGCCGGGATGACCAGGCTGGTCGGCCAGATCTCCACGTCCGCCTGGTAGACCGAGCCGGGCGTCAGCGGCTGGATCTCGTCGTGGGCGTGATACGGGCGCTGCGGAGTGCTCAGCGCCGGGTCGAGCTTGCGGTGCGACATCCGGAGCCAGCCCTGCGCGACCGGGGTATGCGGGTCGATCGCGCCGGGGAAGGTGACCTCCTCGCCGTCCGGCCCGAAGACCCGCAGCACCAGGAACAGGTCAGCGTCGGTGCTGGTCGAGGAGACGAACAGCCGGCCGGCGGCCGGCCCGGTGATCTCCGTTTCCGCGGTCAGCGGCGGCGCGAGGAACGTGACCCCGTCACCGTCCGCCGGATACGACACGCGGTCATCGGCTGATGGCGGGGCGGTGTCCAGGGCCAGCTGGCCAGGGCGCAGGTACAGGCGCTGCCAGTGGGTGCGGGCCAGCGGCCACTCCCGTTCGCCGCGCTGCCGGAAGCCGGTCAGCGTGCGGACCTGCAACTGGACCGGGGGCTGATCCCGCCAGCCGCTGTCGTCGCCGTGCAGGAAGCAGGCGAAGAACCGCTTCTGCAGGTCCACGCCGTAGTCGGTGTAGAAGTGCGTCCAGTGCTCCAGGCCGTGCACCTCCAGCCACTTGTCCGGCGAGGCGGCGCGGGTGAAGCCCTCGAAGTTGCCGCGGGTGTGCAGGCCCTGGCCGCCCCAGTTGGCGGCGGACAGCAGCGGGACGGTGATCCGGTCGAAGTCCGCGGACCGCTGCCGGTAGAACTCGCCGTCCAGCGGGTGCGCGCTGATCTGCTCGCCGAACGACACCCGCGCCGCCGCCAGGTCAGCCTCGCCCAGTGTCTGCGGGCCGGCCACCGGCTCGCCGGTCACCGGGTTGCGCGGGCCGCGCTCGCCGACGCCGTGCTGGACCACGGTGACCTGCTTGTCGTACCAGTTCCGCCAGAACGTGGACAGGATGCCGCCGTGGTGGGTGGCGTCCCGGTAGAAGTCCGCGGCCCCCTCCCACACGCACATGGCGGCCAGGTGCGGCGGCTTGAGGCCCGCCACGTGCCACTGGTTCATCGCGTAGTAGGAGATTCCGTTCAGCCCGACCTTGCCGGTGCTCCACGGCTGGCGGGCGGCCCACTCGATGCAGTCGTAGAGGTCGCGGGTTTCCCGCGGCGAGTAGGGCTCCAGCGTCCCGGGGGAGCGGCCCGCGCCGCGGGAGTCCACCCGGACACAGGCGTAGCCGTCCGGGACCCACTTCTCCGGATCCACCACTTCCCAGTTCTGGTGCGCGTTGCTGGAACCGCGGGCGACGTCGGGATGCTGGCTGACCATGAGCCGCCACTGGTCGGCGTAACCCTCCTGGAAGGCGAATCCCTTCGCGTACGGCCCGTAGGTCAGGATCACCGGGTACTGGCCCGGGCCGGGCGGCCGGAAGACATCGGCCCGGAGCACGATGCCGTCATCCATGGGCACCGGCACGTCCCACTCGATCACCATGTCAGCCGCGTGCCCGGGCGGCCCGGTGGTGGTGCCGGGCGGCTCCGTCGCGGTGCTGGCCGGCCCGGCTGTGCCGCCGGGCGGCTGGGGCGCGGAGCCGGGGACGGGTGCGGACCGTGATGTCACAGCGTGCTCCCTGGTTGCGGTGAGCCTGGTGAGCCCTGTTTAGTGACAGTTAATTAGTGAGCTTGCCCTCAACGCGGACGATAGCAGCACTACACGGCGCTGGGAAGCCCCCGCGGGTGCGGCCACTTTGCCGACGGCCCGGCCGCCGCCCGGCTGACCTGGGACTCGTGCAGTAGCATTTTGGGCATCATGGCCGATGCAAGTGCTGCTACCGAAACGGCGACCAGTGACCTGGCCGGGGATATCGGGCGGCGCCTGGCCGCGCACCGCGGCCGCCGCGGGATGCGCGTTGCGGAGCTTGCCAGGGAGGTCCGGGTAACGCCCAGCCTGATCAGCCAGATAGAGCGCGGCCAGTCCCGGCCGTCAGTGTCCACCTTGTTCGCGCTCGCGCAGGCGCTGGACGTCCCGGTGGACGCGTTCTTCCGCGAGCCCGCCGCAGCCGGCCCAGCAGCCGAAGCTGACCCGCAGCGCCCGCCGGCCGAGCAGGAGCGCAGCCAGGCGGGAGGCCGGTACGTGGTGCGCCGGGGCAGTCGCGCGGCGATCGACATCGAAGGCGGCGTGCGCTGGGAGCGGCTCACCCCGGAGACGCTGAGCCATCTCGACTTCTTCGAGCTCGTCTACGGCCCGGGCGCGGAGTCCAACCCGACGCTTTACTCGCATCCTGGCACTGAGATGGTGCTGGTGATGAGCGGGAGCCTGGAGATCTCCGTGGGCTTCGAGACCTACCGGCTGGACCTGGGCGACAGCATGCAGTTCCCGTCGTCAGTGCCGCACAGGTATGCCAACACCGGAGCCGAGACAGCCCGGGCGGTCACCGTCATCCTCTACGACTGCCCGGCGGACGCGGTCCAGCCGGCGCATCCGCCGTCCCGCCATCCCGGCGCGCAGTAGGGACACGCCCTGGGGCCGCCTGCCCGCACGCACGCCGCATGGTGCGGCCCGACGATTCCCCCGGTGAACGCGGCCACGGACCGGTATCACCAGGATCGACCTGCTCCAGGATCGCGAAGAGCCGGCGCTGTTCGTGATGGTCGTCAAGGATCAGCTGGGTGATGTCCACGGTGTCCTCCCGGCGTCCGGGTCCTCCCGGCGTCCGGCAGCGGATCACGGGCGTGCGCGCGCGAGGGCCGGCGAGACAGGAGCTACCCGGAATCTGCAGCTCACACGTCCCCCGTACGGCGCACCATGTACCCCGCCAACTCGATGCAGGCCCGAGGCGCCCGGGCTGTTGGGAGGGCCGCGGTGCTAGCTAGCCAGGGCCGGGAGGCCGAAGAGCTTCGCCGCGTTCGTCCCCGCGATCATGACCAGGTCCTCGTCGCCCAGGCCGGTGCCGTCGGTCTGGTCGGCCAGTGGCCCGGCGGCCATGTCGAACGGGAAGTCGGTGCCGTAGACCACGTGATCCGCGCCAACCATGTCGGTGAGGAAGCGCAGCGGCACCGGCGCATGCGTCACGGTGTCGAACCAGAACCTGGTCAGGTAGGCCGACGGTGCCTGCTGGCAGCCGCGGGATTCCGGCCGCACCCGGTAACCGTGATCGAGCCGCCCGATCTGGTACGGCAGGAAGCCGCCGCCGTGCATCAGCACCAACCGCAGCCCGCTGATCTCGTCGAGCACCCCGCTGAAGATCAGCCGTGCCGCGCACACCGTCGTGGCCAGCGGGTTCCCGATCAGGTTGGTGAGGTAGAAGTCCGCCAGCCCGGGCCGCGCGCCCACGTAGTAGGGGTGCAGGATCAGCGGCACACCCAGATCCGCCGCAGCCTGCAGCACCGGGCGGAACGCGGGATCGTCCAGTTCGGCATCCTCGATGCCGGGGCCGATCTCGGCGCCGCGCATGCCGAGTTCGCCGACTGCCCGGCGCAGTTCCGCGGCGGCGGCGTCCGGGTGCTGCATGGGCAGCGTGGCGACCGCGGTGATCCGGCCCCCGGAGTCGCGGGCGAAGGCGGCCAGCGCGTCGTTGGCATCGCGGCAGAACCCGTCCGCCTCGCTGCCGCTCACCCAGTACATGAAGAGAGTCGGCGCGATCGAGACGACTGCGTGGTCGATCCGGCGCTCGTCCATGGACGACAGGCGCGCGGCCAGGTCGTAGTACACCGGCGGCACCGGGTAGCCGAACCCCTGACGGTGGATGAGCCGCTCCCCGCCCGCGGAGCGTTCGATGCGCATGCCGTCGAAGCCGGCCCCGGACCGGGCGGCCCGCAGCACGTCCGGAGGCACGAAGTGAGTGTGCACGTCAACCGTCAGCATGCTGCTCCTCTGCTGGACGAGCCATTCTGTGGTCAGCCGGGTCACGATGGCTGGGCGGGCCGTTCCGGGTCCGGCGCGAGTTGCTTCAGCACTGCATGCACGGACGACGTGTCGTCGTTGCCGTGGCCCTGGGCCAGCGCCGCCTGGTAGAAGGCCGACGCCAGCGTGAACAACGGGGTTGGGCTGCGCAACTGGCCCGCGAAGGCCGCGATGATCCCCATGTCCTTGTCGAACACCTTGGCCTGGATGCCGGGCTGTGCGTAGTCCTCCTCAGCCATCGCGGGGCCGCGCACCTCGAACATGCGTGACGTGCCCGCCCCGTCACCAACCGCGGTGAGCACCGTCGCCAGGTCCAGGCCGGCCCGCTCGGCAAGCACCAGCGCCTCCGCCGCCGCGAGGTTGTGCACGGCGACGAGCAGGTTCGCAACGATCTTCATCTTCGACCCGTTGCCGAACGCGCCCACGTCGTAGACCTGCCGTGTCATGCCGGCCAGCACCGGCAGCGCCCGGGCCTTGGCCGCGTCGTCCCCGCTGAGGTAGGCGACGAGGTCCCCGCGCTGGGCCTGGGCACCGGTCCCGCTCATCGGGCAGTCGAGCAGCCATCCGCCGCGGCCGGTGAGGAACCGCCGTTCGTCCTCCTTCTCTTCCGGTGCCAGCGTGCTGGTCTCGATGACCGTCAGGCCCGGCACCGGGCGCGCGGCCAGGCCCTGGCTGCCGCGCAGCACCTCGGCCAGCGCTGCCGCACTGGGCAGCGAGGTGACGATCAGGCTGGTGTTCGCGGCGACTTCGGCGGGGCTCCCGGCCACCGTCCCGCCCCTGGCCGCATGCCCGCTGAGCGCGGCTGCGGCGACGTCGTAGCCGATGACCTGGTGACCTGCATTGATCAGGTGGGAACTCATCGCGGAGCCCATCACCCCTAGACCGATAAACCCAATTTCCCCAACGGATCCCGCCGGTACTGCCACTACGCGCCTCCTTCTGGATACCCGCTGTCGGGGACATTTGAGCACATCGCGGGTGGCCGGGTCAGGCCGCGCCGGCGTTGCGGGAGATACCCGCAGTCCCTTGACTGGCCCGGCCGTGCCCGGCGACACTCCAAGGCATGCGTGCAGCGCTTCTCGACCAGCCCGGGAGCGTGTCCGTCCGGGAGGTTCCGCCCCCCGTCACGGAGGGCCGCGCTCTCGTGCGGGTTGCCCAGGCGGGCATCTGCGGCACTGACGTCAAGATCGCCTCGGGTGAGATCCCCGTCGCGAGGCCCCGGGTGCTGGGGCATGAGATGACCGGCTGGGTGGAGACACCCGGGCACCGCGGGGCCGTGCCGGCCGGTGCCCCCGTGCTGGTCAATCCCGCGGTGTTCTGCGGGCGCTGCGACCTGTGCCGCCGGGACCTGCCCCAGTTGTGCCGGGCAGGCGCCCTGCTCGGCCGGGACATGGACGGCGTGTTCGCGGACCTGGTGGCGGTGGATGAGGCGTTCCTGCACCCCATCCCGGCGGGTCTGCCGGCCGCCGAGGGAGCGTTGCTGCAGGTCCTGTCCACCTGCGTGCACGCGCAATCCGGGTTGCGCACCGCCCCGGGGGACACCGCGGTGGTCATCGGCCTGGGCGTGAGCGGGCTGCTGCACGTCCAGTTGCTGCGGGACCGGGGCGTCCGGACCATCATCGGGATCACCCGTTCGGCGTGGAAGCGGGATCTCGCGCTCAAATCCGGCGCCAGCGTCACGGCCACACCGCAGGAGGCGGAGCAGGCGGTCGCAGATGCCACTGACGGCCGTGGCGCGGACATCGCCATCGAGTGCGCGGGAACGCAAGCGACGCTGGCTCAGGCCATGCGGCTGGCCGGCCCGGGCGGGACGGTCCTGGTTTTCGGCACCACGGCGCCCGCGGCCGACGGGATGCCCACCTACGACTGGTATTTCAAGGAACTGACCATCCGGAACACCCGGGCCGCCCGGCCGCGCGACTGCGACCTGGCGATCCAGCTTGCCGTGGAGCGTCGGCTGGACCTGGCGCCGCTGGTCACCGCCCGGTTCCCGCTGGAGCAGGCCGGCCAGGCGCTCGCCGCCTGCGCTGACCCCGCGCAACTGAAAGTCGTCCTCGACATCGCCGAACCCGGCTGATCCTGCCCAGCCCGGCGCTCAGAAGGCCCGCCCCGGCCCCGGCGCCGAGCCCCAGCGGCCTGCCCCGGTCCGTGCGGCCTGCCCCGGTCCGGGCACTGCACCCAAGTCCCAGTAGCTCTGTCCAGTCCCAGCCGCCCGTCTGGCCCCGACTACACGTTCGTGATCATGACATTGGTGCCGTTGTATAACGGCACCAATGTCATGATTACGATAGGGGCTGAGGGGCTGAGGAGGGTGGTGGGGCGTCCTGGTCGGAGCCCCATAGGGGTAGCTGAGATCCTTGAGGTCCCTGTGACTTTTGATGCGGGTGGTGCGGAGTTGGAGGGCATGTGCTAAACGATTACCCGGACTGCCGGGCAGTCCCTGTAAGCTATGTGGGCTTCCAGCCACGCGGCGGAGTAGCTCAGTCAGGCAGAGCAAGCGGCTCATAATCGCTGTGTCGCCGGTTCAAGTCCGGCCTCCGCTACCAGTGCACGCAGCCTGTTCACCGCGGTCCGGTCCCGGCCCGGCGGTGCGCGGGCCTGCGGGTGCTGCTGTCGGCTGCCGGGAATCCCGCCTGGCCGCGGGCTGTTGACCATCCGGATAGCCGGCTGCGGGAGACAGCGCCCTGTTCCTGCCGGGCACGTGTCCTTACAGTAGGTCTGTCCGTACCGCCCATCCCAGAGAAAGGCACTCCATCGTGGCTGCCACCGACGTCAGGCCCAAGATCACCCTGGCCTGCCAGGAGTGCAAGCACCGCAACTACATCACCCGCAAGAACCGGCGTAACGACCCGGACCGGCTCGAGCTGAAGAAGTTCTGCCCGAACTGCCGTTGCCACCGGCCGCACCGCGAGACCCGCTAGCCTCGGGCGTGGCCGTCAACAGGGACTACGTCGGCCGGACCTTCCCGGCCACGGAGCCCTATGAGGTCAGCAGGGTCAAGATCGCGGAGTTCGCTGAGGCGATCGGTGACCCTAACCCGGTCTACACCGACCGGGCCGCGGCCGTGGCCGCGGGCTACCCGGACGTCATCGCGCCGCCCACGTTCCCCATCGTGGTGAGCATGCCGGCTGGCGCGCGCGCCATCGCCGACCCTGGCCTGGGGCTCAACTACGCCATGGTCGTCCACGGCGAGCAGCGCTTCCGGTATGCCCGGCCGCTACGCGCGGGTGATGTGGTGACCGCACAGACCACCATCGAGAGCATCAAGGAACTCGGCCGCAACGTCATGATGACCACCCGGACCGAGGTCAACACGGTCGATGGCGAGCATGTCTGCACCGCCTTCTCGACCCTGGTGGAACGTGGCGCGGCAGGGGAGGCGGGATGAGCGGAGTCGTCAAGTACGCGGACATCGAGGTGGGCACGGACCTTCCCCCGGCCAGCTATCCGGTCAGCCGGCTCAGCCTCGTCAAGTACTGCGGCGCGTCCGGCGACTTCAACGTCATCCACTGGAACGAGCGCATCGCCAAGTCGGTGGGCCTGCCCGATGTCATCGCGCACGGCATGTTCACCATGGCCCAGGCCGCGCGCTACGTCACTGACTGGGCCGGCGACCCGGGGGCGATGGCGGAGTTCGGCGTCCGGTTCTCCGCGCCGGTGGTGGTGCCCGACGATGACGCCTGGGCGACCGTCGAGGTCAGCGGCAAGATCGAGGAGAAGCTGGACGGCAACCGGGTCGCGGTGGCACTGACCGCGCGATCAGGCGACGCCAAGGTGCTCACCCGGGCGCGCGCCGTCGTCCGGCTGCCCTGAACGCAGGCGATGCGCAGCGTCCGTGAGCAGGTGCTGCTCTCCGGCTTCACCACGCTCGGGCTGGGCGGGCCCGCCCAGCGGTTCGTCGAAGCAGGCACCGACCAGGAGATCATCGCCGAGGTGCGGGCCGCCGACGAGCGGGGCGAGCCGTTGCTCGTCCTCGGCGGCGGCAGCAACCTGGTGATCGCCGACGACGGGTTTCCCGGCACGGTGATCCGGGTGGCGACTAAAGGCATCCGCCGGGTGCCCGCGAAGGCCGACGGCGGCGGGCCGGGTGCGCCGGTCGCGCTGACGGTCGCCGCCGGGGAGGAGTGGGACGCGGTCGTCGCGTCCTGCGTAGCGGCGGAACTCGCCGGCCTGGAATGCCTGTCCGGCATACCGGGCCTCGCGGGCGCGACGCCCATCCAGAACGTCGGAGCCTACGGCCAGGAAGTGGCCGAGACGATCACCACGGTCAGCGCGTATGACCGGGCCAGGTGCGAGGTGGTCGAACTGGCGGCCGGCGATTGCGGGTTCGGCTACCGGACCAGCGCCTTCAAGCGCAGCATCGCCGCCCCCGCTGTCACCGGGCGGTTCGTCGTGCTCGGGGTGACCTTCCGGCTCACCGCTGACCGCTTCTCCAGGCCGGTGCGCTACACCGAGCTCGCCACGTCCCTTGGCGTGGACGAAGGCGGCAGCGCCCCGCTCGGCGACGTGCGCGCCGCCGTGCTCGGGCTGCGCCGGAGCAAGGGCATGGTGCTCGACGCGGGCGACCCGGACAGCCGCAGCGCGGGCTCGTTCTTCACCAACCCGGTCCTGGACACCGCCCGGTTCGCCGCCCTGCGGCGTGCGGTCGCGCTGCGCTGTGGCCCCGATGTCCGCATCCCGCAGTTCCCGGCGGAACCGGGCCACGTGAAGGTGTCCGCCGCGTGGCTCATCGCGCAGGCCGGCTTCCGGAAGGGGCACGAAGGAACCGCAAGCTCACCCGATGACGGACGCCCCGGGGCCGGCCGGGCGCGCATCTCCGCCAAGCACACGCTGGCCCTGGTCAACCCGGGCGGCGCCAGCGCGGCCGCGGTCGCGAGCCTGGCCCGGGAGATCCGGGACCGGGTGCGGGACGTCTTCGGCGTTGAACTGGCTCACGAGCCGGTGCTGGTGGGCGTCAGCCTCTGACCGTCTGTGCGAAAGCTCCCGCCTGCGGGACGATTCCCGCAGGGACTGACGGACTAAGGAGATCGACACGATGGGTGAGCGGGCTCTGGTGCTGGGCGGCGGCGGGCTGGTCGGCATCGCCTGGGAGACAGGCGTCCTCGCTGCCCTGGCGGACCGGGGAGCAGATGTCGCCGGGGCCGACTACCTCCTGGGCACGTCGGCAGGAGCGACCGTGGCCGCGCAGCTCAGCAGCGGGCTGCCGGTGACCGAGTTGTTCGGCCGGCAGACCGTGCCCGCGCGGCAGAACCATGAGCTGACCCCCGATGCCGCCCGCGTTGCGGAGTTCATGGAGACCTGGGAGAAACTCATGGCCGAGCCCGGCGACCCGGCCGAACTGCGCAAGCAGGTCGGCGCGATGGCGCTCAGCGCCGTCACGGTGCCCGGGGAGCAGCGGCGCGCGGTGATCGCCGGGCGGCTGCCGGAACACTCCTGGCCGGAGCGCAAGCTCGCCGTCGTCGCGGTGGATGCTCATTCTGGCCAGACCCGGTTGTTCGACAAGGACTCCGGGGTGGATCTGGTCGATGCGGTGGCCGCGAGCTGCGCGGTGCCGGGCATCTGGCCGCCGGTCTCCATCGGGGGTGCCCGCTACATCGACGGCGGAATGCGTTCCGCGGTCAACGCCGACCTGGCCGCGGGCTATCAGCGGGTGCTGATCCTGGCCCCCATGGTGGATCCGGAGCTGGAGGAGCAGGTCACCAGGCTGGCGGAAGCCGCACAGGTCGAGATCATCAGCCCGGATGAGGAGTCCACGGCTGCCTTCGGGCTCAACCCCCTCGACCCCGAGGTGCGCGCGCCGGCCGCCCGGGCCGGGTACGCGCAGGGGCAGCGCGCCGCCGAGGCGGTCACCAGCTTGTGGCAGCTGCCAGGCCTGTAGGTGCCCATTTCTGATGTCCCCGCAGGCGCCTGTGAGCAGGGGCGAACCGGACGGTCCCGTGATATGGCCCCGAGGCCCGTCCAGGTTTCCTGTCCCCTGCGCTGCTCGTGTCGGCACCGGCCGCATCTGGACGTACCCGGCCCCAGGACGAACCGGAGCACCGAACGCGTAGCGATCACGCGCCTCAAGGAAACTCGGGCTATGTGAAATGCCGGGGAGTAAAGCGTTCTGGTGTGTGGTCAAGCGTTTCGACGGGATGGCGGGTTCGGCTGACATGGCAGCAGAAGGTTCCAGTGAGCACGAGCTCAATCGGACGGCGCGACCGGGGACCGCATACCGAACCACTGCTCGGCGCCCCAGGCTTCGTACCGCTCTGCCTCGGTGAACCCCAGCTTCGCTGCGAGGCGCATCGAGCGGGCGTTGGCGGTCTGGGTAAAGAGCACCACCGGCTCGCCGGGAAGCGTGTCGTCGAGCCAGTCGAGTGCCGCTGCGCAGGCCTCGGCGGCGTACCCGAATCCCCATGCCTCCGGCAGGAACAGGTAGCCGAGCTCGGCCTTCCCCGTAGCAACCGGAGAACGGTGGGGGTTTGCCATTGCTCTCCTGAGAATGACCTGGCCGATCATGGCTCCGTCGAGATCGACGGTGAAGAGGCCGGGGGGCCGCTCGGGCGTCCCGGGCATGTCGCGCTCAAGCTCGTCACGCGGCCGGGGGCCACCGAGGTAGGTGCCCACCTCTGACGAGGCCAGCAGCTCGATGAACGCCGCACGGTCCCGGGCCTCGGGCTCACGGAGCACGAGCCTGTCGGTCCTGATCGGCTCGGGCGGCCAAGCGACGGGTCCCAGGTCTGCCATGCGCGCAGGTTAGCAGGTGGTCAAGCCACCGAGCGGGAAACGCTTGACCCCCTGGCATCGGGGCTATGTGTCCATAGGCATGCCGTAACTGCGGGCGAGATCCTTGATGGCGGTTCTGCTGTAGCCAGTTTCTGGTCCTCCCTCGCGCGTGAGAAGGGTGCCCGGGTGAAGGGAAGGCCGCTGAGCCGGGTGAACAGCACATGGCGGGCGTATGGCGCGAGCCGCCTGGACAGCTGGACGTGGTGGGCGCGTTCGGTGCGCAGGCGGATGTCCTCCCACTGTGCGTCCGGGAGCAGGCTGGTGTAGTCCAGGTGGCGCCGGCGTTCGTAGTCGATGACGGCGGGCTGGGTGTCGAGGTGGCTGGCGAGCGTGGTGAGCGCGGTGCAGATGTCGCTCCATTGCGGGGTGGCGTGCAGTCGCTGGAGGGTGGTGGTGACCGTCCAGTGGGTGATCACGTCGCCGAGGAGCCCGGCTGCCTCGGCGTGAGTGAGCCGGGTGCCGGCCAGGAGCAGGGAAGCCGCGAGGGCGGGGCCTCGCAGCCTGGGGTGCTGCTCCTGCCGCGGCAGGAGCCGGGCGGTCCACGCGGGCCAGAAGGTGGAGGGGATGGCGTGCCGGCGGGCGCGGGCGAGGGACCCGGTCGTTTCGAGGCGGACGGCGGGCACGGGGGCAGCCGCGCGGTAGCGCAGCTGGTCGCCCGGGCGCAGGTTCGGGCCGAGTGCGGCGAGCTGGACGCGACGCAGGATGTCGCTGGTGCTGCGGCCCCAGTCGTCAAGGCCGGAGGCGTAGGTCGGAAGGCGGCCGGGGCCCGCCGCCGTGGTGAGCCAGCGCAGCCGGCGCGCAGCGGTTCCGGCGTTCTCGCTGGTCATGACCTGGACGGCATGGGACAGGCCGAGGGCTGCCCCGGCGGCCATGGGCGGCGCGGCACCGACGCGGTGCTGGGCCGCGTGCTGGCTGGCGTGCTGCCTCACTGACCGGGAAGTCCACCGCCGGCGCATGCTCCCAGGTCAGGACAGACCAGCGGCGGGTATCCGGGCGGTGGAAGTAGACGCGGGTGATGTCGTCCGGATCAGCCTGAACCGGCCAGCGGCCCCGGGCACTCGGCCCGGTGTAGGGGCTGGTCTGCCCGGCCAGGCCCGCCAGCGCCGGGCCCCGGTAGCGGCAGGAGCGGAGTTCCACGCCGTAATGGTGGATGGGCACCCATTCTGTCTTGAGGAACTCATAGGCCAGGTCCCGGTCACGCGGCACCTCGATGTAGCCCGCGCGGGCCACCCCGTGGTCGAACATCGCCGCCGGGGACAGTTCCAGCCCCGGCACCTGCGGGTCGGCCAGGCCGTCGTTGGGCGTGTGGTGATACACGCAGGCCGACCACTCCCTGATGATCTCTTCGAGCTCGTGGAGGAAGAAGAACGCCTGCCCCTCCGGGTCAAGGCCGCGGGAGTAGACGTCCGGGCCCTTGTAGGCGGGCAGCCATTGCAGCAGCCCTTCCCGCAGCGTCACAGCCGGAACCTGCGGTCCCGCCCGTCCCGCACGAGCAGCTCGTTGCCGTGCGCCGAGGCGAACATCTCCACGACCGTCACGACCTCCCCGTCGTAGGCGAAACGAGTTCCCACGCCCACGCGGACGCCTGCCTGCCCCATATACGCTCCAGCCTTCCCGTCCTCCGGCGTCCCCGTATCCGCGTCCCCGCTGTCCGCAGCCGGGCGCGGAAGCTCCCGCGTCCCCGCTCCCCTCACCTCGGCCAGGACGCCTGCGCGCAGCCGGTGCCGGGCCGACAGCGGCGTGCCTAGGTCCGTCAGCAGGTGCCGGGGCTTCACGTCGACCACCAGCGGAACCCTGCCCCGGCGCAGGATCAGGAAGTCCGGGACGTGCCTGCGCTGCCGGCCGTCTACCTGAGCCGACAGCAGGAACGGCTGGGCGAACACCGCTTCCGTGCCGCGGTCGAAATCGGCGTAAAGCAGCCTGGTCAGCTCAAGCCTGGACTCGTAGATCACGTCCCCGCGCATGACCGACGACCAGTAAGTGCCCGAGTAGTGCTGCTGGCCATGACGCCAGCGGAACGTCCGCCAAGGGACCGTCCGCGCGATCCCGAGGTCCGGGGCACCGGCCGCCCATTTCTTCTCACGGACGACGCCATCCTCATCGCGAAGGCTCACGGAGACGGAACCAACGGCAGGATTCACGTGCCACCTCTCGCGCCGCAGGGCTCACCCGAACCCCGTCCTGACAAAAAGCTAACGATCGTGACAGAACGTAACTATAGAGTCCAGCGCGGAACGAGAGCGGCTAGTTACGCAAAGAAGCAGCGGTTAGACCGCTCGTCCCACTTTTGTGTCCCAGATGGGCCAGACAAGGGACATCAGAAATGGGAAGGGGACATCAGGAATGGGAACCTACAAGGCCGCTGACCGCGATCGCGGCGAGCGTGCCGGCGAGCAGGAACGGGCCGAATGGCAGCTGCGACTTCCGGGTCGCCCGGCCCGCGGCGATCAGCGCCAGCCCGGCGGCCGCGGTGAGCAGGTAACCGAGGAACAGGCCGGCCAGCAGCGCCGCGGGGCCGAGCCAGCCCAGGTAGAGACCGAGGACCCCGGACAGCTTCACGTCCCCCCAGCCGATGCCTGCCGGGTAGATGACGGCTTGCAGCAGGAAGAATCCCCAGGCGATGGCCATGCCGAGCAGCGCGCCGAGGAAATGGCGGGCGCCGCCCGGCCCCGCGGGCGCGGCGATGCCGAGCAGCAGCAGGGCCACCGGGTAGGACGGCAGCGTGAGCGCGTCGGGCAGCCGCTTGTGCCGGGCGTCGATGAAGGCGAGCGTCACCCCGACCGCCCCCAGGTAGCAGAACGCGGGCAGCGCCGGGGCAGGCCCGAATCGCACCGCCATGACGACGAAGACGGCCGCCGTGCTCAGGCCGACCACGAATCGCGGCGACCGCCCCCACCCGGCCCGCAGGCCCGGCACCCTGGCGATCAGCGCGGTGAGCAGGACGCCCGACACCAGCCCGGCTGCTGCCGCGGCTGCCGCCCGGAACACCACGCTCAGCCGCCGTTGATGCTCTGGATTTCCGCAACGGGGAAGGCCGGGGTCCGCCCGGTCATGGCGATGGCCGGCAGGCGCCGCGGCCCTGGCCCGTTGAGCACGCCAACTCCCCAGGTGACTGTCCACCGCACGGTCGCGCTGAGGGACGCCGCGGCGGTTGGCCCCTGCCAGAGGGCGCCACAGTCCGGCGGGGTGCCCGCCCCCGAACTCGCCGGGACGTGGCCAACCCGGTAGCGCGAGCCTGCCGCGCGGCAGCCAGCGGAGTACGCGGTCCCCGGCCCGGTCACGCCGACGGTCAGCGTGCCCTTCCGGGCAAGCTGCGCCCATACGCTGACCGTTTGATTGCCGAGTGTCGCGGTCACCTCGTAGGCGTTCGGCTGATTCGTTATCACGCTTTGCGGCCGGGTCGTCGCCCAGACGTAAGTGGCCAGGTTGACGTAGCCCTTGGCTGCCGGGTTGATGGTGACCGTCGGCGCGGGAATCGTCATGTGGTTGTAGGCGTAGCCGGCCAGTGTCCGCGGCGGGACCGGCGGTGCGGGCGGCAACTGCCCCAGTGGCGCGAAGGCGAACAACGGGAGTGCCCGGCACGTATTCTGGGCCGCTTGTGACGCTGCTGTGTTGATGGGCAGTTGATACCAGGTGCCTGGTGGCACCGGCTTGTCCTTGAGCAGCGTTCTCGCCGACTGCACCGACTGGTAGACACCGAAGGGGGTACCCGGCGGGACAGCGCCGAATTGCTGGATGATGTAGTTGCTGCCGGCCGTGGTATCCCCGATCGGCTGCCACAGGCATGGTGGCTGGACCAGTGGTATCTGGACTTGCGCGCTGCCGGTGGCGCCCCAGTCGCCGTTGAGCGTGATCAGGCTGCTCAGCAGGACGGAGCAGGTGCTGCCGGTGCAGCCGACGTTCGACCCCGCGCTGGCCGGGGCGGCCACTGGCAATGGTGCGATTAACGCGGCGAGGATGAGGCCCGCGATAGCGACGCGCCGGATCATGGCATGCACTCCTTCGCCTGCGGATAGTAGACAACGGGATAGACCGAAACCACGTGCCACCGGCCATTCGCTACTGCCATGACATCAGTATTCCGGTAGTAATGCTGATCGGCCGGGACCTGATCGGGAATGACCTTCCCGGTCGTTAGTCCGGTATTGCTCGATTGCGCGTTGTCGAAGCATTCGGAAACGTCGACTCCGCCCTTAACGATGGGGTCGGGAAACGCCCGAATATGCGAGAAAATTATGGTCCCGGTGAACGATTCGGCCGTCACGTCCGGCGCCTCGAGATCCGACTTCAGCGCGCCGATCACGCTGCCGGAGGCATAGCCGGTCCAGCGGTCATCCTGATTCCCCCGGTACTCCGCGTAGAGAAAGGCGAGCAGGAAATCCTTGGCGGCGATCACCGCCGGGATTTCGCCGGAGTCCGCGGGGAGCCATCCGGGCATGACGATATGGACGTTCGTGCCGAACGGCGGCCGGACAACCGCGTTCCGGCCGGACGGCGCGGCCGTTCCCGCCCCCGCGGCGTTCCCGGCGACGCCCGCGGGATGGAAGGTTGCCGGGGCGGCCGACCAGCAGGCGACCGCTAACAGTCCGGTGGCGGTGAGTCCGGTGGCAGCGAGTCCGGTGACGGCGAGTCTCCTGGCAGCGGGTAGGGCAGCGGTGGCGTGGCCAGCACGTGGCCGACCCGCGCCGGGCCGGTCCCGCCTGCGTCTGCCGGGCTCTCGCCGCATGCGCTGCCCTCCGCGTCATCGGCTGCGCTGCTGGCCGGAACTCTACCAATGACAATTCAGCCGGCAAGGCCCGTTATCGAGTTGATAGGCGGCCGACATTACTAATCAAGATAGGACTAGCGTAGCAAAACGGCCGCTGGCCTCGGTGTTCACTGCTGTCCCGTTCGTCCCAGGACTCTCCCTCTTTCCCAGCTGGCGGTAGCGGTGCATTACGACAAGGTGACTTTCCGCCGTATGCGCACTGTGGGCAGCCTCGTGTGGCTTTATGGTGAAGAAACGCCTGCGTCATCCCGGGCGCCCGAAGGTGCACGGCGCAAGCAGGTCCCGCCGTCAGCAGGGAGATCTTCGAGGAATGCCAAGTGACCGGGGCACGCTGCCGCGAGGCTTAACGGGAAGCGCTGACCAGGCGCCGATCTGGCCGGAGCCCACAGCACCAGCGGGGCGGCGGCTGCCGAGCGCGCCGCGTGAGCGCAAGCCCGCACTGGCCGCGCTGGCCGTGCTGCTGATTCTCGGCGGCGCATTAGGGGCCGGTTTCCTGGTGGTCCAGAGTGGCAAACGGGTCGCCGCGATCGAGATCTCCCAGCCGATCGGGGCCGGCCAGCAGATTCCGCAGAGCGCGATGCAGGAAGTGCAGATCGCGGCGGGCACCGGCCTGGGTTTCGTGCCCTGGGATGAGGCCAGCCAGGTCGCGAGATTCTTCGCGGTCAGCGTCATCCCGAAGGGAACGCTGCTGACCAGCGCCATGGTCGCGAGCACCGGCGCGTCAACGGCCGGCAAGGCCGTGCTCGGCCTCGCGCTCAAGGACGGGCAACTGCCCAGAGGCCTGCAGGACGGCGACCATATCGACATCTACCAGGTGAGTGATTCGCAGGAAACCTGCCCGGGCACATCGGGCAGCACGCTGGCCGGCGACGCGGTGGTCCTCGCGATCGGCACGCCATCGGTCACGTCAGGCAGCAGCGCGCTGGCCGATGTGGAGGTTGCGCTCAACCCCGGTGACGCCGGGGCGGTGGCCTGCAATGCGGCGAACGGCATGGTGGGCATCGCGGTGCTGCCCAATGGGGACGTGCGGGCCGGTTCCGGCGCGGCTGGCAGTGCCCCGTCCAGGGCGGCCAGGTCAGCGGGCAATCCAGCGGCTGGCCAGACCTCGCCCGGGACAGCGTCGCCCGGCACGGGGCCGGGCGGGACCGCGCCGGGCACGGCGTCAGCTGGGACGGGACCACCGGGCACCGGGTCGCCTGGGACGGGGTCACCGGGCAGCGGCGCGGGCTCAGCGTCGCCGTCACCGGGCGGCGGGGCCGGCTGACCGATGGCGCTGATCGCAATCGCTGCTGACAAGGGAGCGCCGGGAGTCACCACCACGGCGATCGCGCTGGCCGCGGTGTGGCCGCGGCCGGTCCTGCTGGCTGAGTGTGACCCGGCGGGCGGCGACATCGTCTACCGGCTGCCGAGCGACGACGGCGCGCGGCTCGACCCGCGCCGCGGGCTGCTCAGCCTGGCCGTGGCCGCGCGGCGTGGCCTGCAGCCAGGGCAGATCTGGGAGCACGCGCAGAAGCTGCGCGGCGGCCTTGACGTGTTGCTCGGGGTGACCACCGCGGAGCAGGGCGGCGGCCTCGAGCCGCTGTGGGGCCCGGTTGGCGGCGTGCTGTCCGCGCTGCCGCAGGCGGACGTGATCGCGGACTGCGGCCGCCTCGGCGCGGACGGCCCCTATTACGAACTGCTCGCGCACGCCGCCGCCATCGTCCTGATCATCCGGCCGAGCCTGGGCGAAGTGGTCCGGCTCCGCGACCGGGCTGCCGCGGTGTCCACGGCCGTCCGTAAGCGCAACGGTCATGGTGGCCGGGTCGGCGTGCTGGTCGTCGCCGACCACCGGGGATTCAGCCGCGCGCTCGCCCAGGTCAGGCAGGCGCTTGGCCGGGACAACCCGGTCAGCGTGCTGGGCGGGATTGCCTACGAGCCGAAGAGCGCCGAGATGCTCCGCGGCGAATGGGGCGGGAAGCTGGACAAGTCCCTGCTCATCAGGACGGCCCGGGAGGTCGCCGGGCAGCTCGCCGGCCAGCGGGCGACCGGCCAATCGCCTGCGGCGGGCCCAGCCGTCGGCCCGGTTTCTGCCGCTGGCCCGGTTTCTGCCGCTGGCCCGGTGCCTGCCGCTGCCGCGCCCGGGCCTGCCTTAGCCCAGCCGTCCTACGCCGCCGCGGTCCGCACCCGGCATGGCGGTCCCGCCGGGTCGGCTGATGTCCCCGCCGCAGAGCCCGGGGGGCGGTGACGGCGTGGACCACACCCTCGTCAAGCGCCTCCGTGGCGAGGTCGGTGACCGCCTGGCGCAGCAGCGGCGGCTGGACGCGGCCGCGGGCATGCCGCCGATGTCCGGTGAGGATGAGCGGCAGTTCGCGCGGGCGCTGATCGCCCAGGTACTCGAGGATCACGCGCGCAACGAGATCACCGCCGGGCGCGTCCCGCCCAACGCCCAAGAAGAGGAGGATCTCGCTGGCGCCATCCATGCGGCGCTCTTCGGCGTCGGCCGGCTCCAGCCGCTGCTGGATGACCAGCATGTGGAGAACATCGACATCAACGGCTGTGACCGGGTCTTCCTGAGCTACGCGGACGGACGGGAGGTCATGGTCGAGCCGGTCGCGGAGAGCGACGACGAGCTGGTCGAGCTCATCCAGGTGCTGGCCGCCTACTCGGGACTGTCCAGCCGGCCGTTCGATACCGCCAATCCCCAGCTGGACCTCCGGCTCCCGGATGGCTCCCGGCTGTCCGCGGTGATGGATGTGACACTCCGGCCAGCGGTCTCCATCCGCCGCGCCCGGATGGGCAAGGTCTTCCTCGCCGATCTGGTGGGCAACGGCACGCTGCTGCCCGAAGCGGCCGCCTTCCTGGCCGCGGCGGCCGCCGCGCGGAAGAACATCATGATCGCCGGGGCCACCAACGCGGGGAAGACCACGCTGCTGCGCGCGATCGCCAACCAGATTCCGGCCGGCGAGCGGCTGATCACCGTGGAGCGGGCGCTCGAGCTGGGCATCGACCACATTCCTGAGCTGCATCCGAACGTGGTCGCGTTCGAGGAGCGGCTGCCGAACATGGAGGGCCAGGGCGCCATCTCCATGGCCGAACTGGTCCGCCGGTCGCTGCGGATGAACCCCAGCCGGGTCATCGTCGGCGAGGTCCTCGGCGACGAGATCGTCACCATGCTGAACGCGATGTCGCAGGGCAATGACGGCTCCCTGTCCACCATCCATGCGAACTCCTCGCTGGAGGTGTTCAACCGGATCGCCACCTACGCCATCCAGTCCGCCGAGCGGCTCCCGGTGGAAGCGACGCACATGCTGATCGGCGGTGCCATCGACTTCGTCGTCTTCATCGAGAAACGCAACGAGTACGCCCGCGGCGGCCGGCTGCGCAGGTTCGTGAGCAGCGTCCGGGAGGTGACCGGAGTCGACGGCCGGGTGATGTCCAGCGAGGTGTTCTCACCTGGCCCGGATGGCCGCGCGGTCCCGCATGCTCCGGTGTCCTGCATGGAGGAGCTGGTCCAGCATGGCTACGACCCGGCAAGGGGGCACTGGTGACCAGCCTCTTCTCAGCGGGCCCGCTGCTCGCCGTGCTCGTCGGCGGGGTGGCCGGCGGAGGATTGTTCCTGCTCGTGGCGGCGATGCGCGGCCTGCCGCCGCGGCGGCGGGGCAGTCCCGGGGAAAAGCTTGACCGCCAGCTCCGGGGGCTGGCCGGGCCCCGGAGCGCGATCGCCCTGGTGGCTGGCGTGCTCGTGGTGGCGGCGACCCGGTGGGTGGTCGGCGGGATCGGGGTGGCGCTGCTGGTGCTCGCCTGGCGGAGCCTTGGCGGCGCCGCTGCGGAACGGCGGAGCATGGTCCGGCTGGAGGCGCTGGCCACCTGGACCGAGTCGCTGCGGGACACCATTGCCGGCGCCGTCGGCCTGGAGCAGGCGATACCCGCCTCGCTGCGCGCGGCAGCGCCGTCGCTGCAGGATCCGCTGGCCCGGCTGGTGGACCGGCTGCACACCAGGGTGCCGATGGCCGAGGCCCTGCGCAGGTTCGCCGATGACCTGGATGACCCGGGAGCGGACCTGATCATCGCCGCGCTGATCATCAACGCCCGGCTGCGCGGTCCCGGCCTTCGTGACCTGCTCGGCGCGCTGTCCATCTCGGTCCGCGAGGAACTGGACATGCGCCGGAAGGTCAACGCGGAACGCAGGTCCACCCGCAGGAGCGCGCAAATCGTGGTGGGGGTGTCCGTGGGGCTCGCCCTCGGGCTCGCCTTGTTCAACGAGAGCTACGTGCACATCTACGACAGCGCTGTGGGCCAGCTGGTGCTCGTCGTGGTGGTTGCCCTGTACGCCGCCGGCTTCGTCTGGATGCGCAGGCTGGCCACGTTCGAAGCGCCGGAGCGGCTGCTCGTCGGGCCGGCTCCGGCGCTTCCCGACGCGGCCGCCAGCACCGTGGCCTGGCGGGGAGGCGTGTCGTGACCGCTGCCTTCCTCGTCGGGGCGATGGCCGGTCTCGGCCTGTTCCTGCTCGCACTGGCACTGGTCCCCACGCGGGTCGGCCTGGCCAGGCAGGTCGCCGCTTTCGACGCGGTGCGTCCTTCGATGAGCCAGGCGGTGCGCCGCGCCGTGGACGCGCGGGAGAGTGAGTTCAGCCGGCGGCTCGGCAAGGCGCTCGCGGCGTTCTGCGCGGAGCAGGGCTGGGAGTTCCCGTCGCTGCGGGCCAATCTCTCGATCATCGGCAAATCGTTCGAGAACTATCTGGCGACCAAGGTGCTGCTGGGCCTGTTCGGGTTCCTGCTCGGCCCGATCCTGCTGCTCCTGCTGAGCATGGCCGGTTTCCACGTTCCGTTCGTGATCCCGGTGTGGCTCGGCCTGGCGCTGGCCGGGGTCTTCTTCTTCCTGCCGGACCTGGAGGTCAAGCAGAAATCAGCTGCCCGGCGGCGGGACTTCCGGCACGCGATCGGCGCTTTTCTCGACCTCGTCTCGATGAACCTGTCCGGCGGGCGGGGCGTGCCCGAGGCGCTGATGTCCGCCAGCGAGATCGGTTCCGGGTGGGCTCTGTGGCGCCTGCGGGATGCGCTGGCCAACGCCAGGATCAGCGGGCAGACGCCATGGCAGGCCCTGGGTGCGCTCGGCGAGGAGGTCCGGGTCGATGAGCTGCGTGACCTGGCCGCCGCGCTCAGCCTGGTAGCTGACGACGGCGCGAAGGTCCGTGAATCACTGAGCGCGCGCGCCGCCAGCCTGCGCCGCAGGGAACTCGCTGATCTCGAAGGCCAGGCGGGGGAGAAATCCCAGTCCATGCTGGTGGCGCAGATGCTGCTCTGCGCGGGGTTCCTGATTTTCCTCACCTATCCAGTGGTGGGGGTGCTGCTCGGCACATAACCGTGCGCGCACGCGGGCGCAGCTGCGCGCACGCGGGTAGAGAATGGAGGAAGAAAATGGGTAGCCTGAACGCGACACTGACCTATCTGTGGGCATTTCTCGGAACGCGGGTGACCCGGTTCCAGGGAGCGGTGCAAGACAAAGAGCGCGGTGCGTCAGCGGTGGAGCTGGCCATCATCACCGCAGTCATCATCGGCATCGCTGGAATCGTCCTGGCCGCTATCAATATATTCGTCACCAACGAAAGCTCCAAGATCAGCGGAGGCTGATGGCAGCGCACTGCCATGCTTATTCGCCGGATCCGGCGCCAGTTGCGGTCGGCGCGTTCCGACCGCGGTACCAGCGTGGTCGAACTCGCCGTCCTGGCGCCCGCGCTGATGATGATCTGCATGCTCATCCTTCAGTTCGGCCTCTGGTTCAACGCGCGCCAGGCGGCCCTCGCCGCGGCCCAGGCCGGGGCGCTCGTGGCCCGGGAGCAGGCGGCGACCAACCCGAACTGGGCGGGTGCGGCGCAGAATGCGGCGGCGCGGTATTACGACGGTCTGCACACCAGCCTGCTCAGCGGCCTCACGGCGCAGGCTTCCGGAAACGCCCGGACCAATGTGTACGTCACCGTCAGTGGCCCGCTGGGTTATTCGGTGTTTCCGTTCTTCGGCTTGAAGCTGACTATTTCGGCTACCGCCGGCGGTCCGGTCGAATGCTTCCGCCCGCCCGGGCAGAACGGCTGTGGCTAATGAACGGGTGGGCTGGGTGGTTGGGGGTTGGGCAGTCACTGGCAGGGTGGCTGCAGTCGGGTTGGCTGCGGGCTGGGCAGTCGCGGGCAGGGCAGTCACTGGCAGGGTGGCGTGCCCGGACCCGGGAGCGTGGCTCCATGTCGGTCGAGCTCGTCATCATCGCGCCTGGCCTGGTCCTGCTGTTGCTGCTGGTAGCCGCCGGCGGCCGGGTGGTGGAAGCCCAGGGCCACGTCGACGGCGCGGCCAGGGACGCCGCCCGGGCCGCCTCCCTCGCGCAGTCCCCGCAGCAGGCGGGCGCGGCGGCGGTGCAGGCTGCCCAGGCCGACCTGGGCAACTCCAGTTGGTGCGCCAGCGGCAGCGTCCAGGCCCAGGTCGCTGGCTTCCCGGTGGCGGGCCAGGCCGTCCAGCCTGGGGACGACGTGACGGTGACGGTGACGTGCGACGTGAACATGAGCCCGTTCACGCTCCTCGGCTTCCACCCGACCATGGTCTTCACCGGGCAGGCCGTCGCGCCGCTGGACGCCTTCACCTGCCGGGAGCAGGGATGCTGAGGCACCCCCGCCGCCACGGCGCCGCACAGGGGCAGCGGCTCCGCCGCGGTGCGGTTCTGCGGCTCCGCCGCGGTGCGGCCGAGCGGGGTGAGCGGGGCTCGGTCGCCGTGTTCACCGTTGTCTTCGCCATCGCCGTCGTTCTCCTCACGGCACTGATCGTGGATGGTGGCATCGCCATGAACGCAAAGGAACGGGCCGCGGACATCGCCGAACAGGCAGCCCGCGCCGCGGCAGGCAATATCGACGTCGCCATCCTGCGCGGCAGCGGCGCAGCGGTGATCGGCCCGGGCGCCTGTGCGCTCGCGGCCGGCCTGGTCAGCGCTTACGGCACCCACGACAGCGGCGGGGTGGACGCGGTCACCGGTGCCACCATGACCGGCTGCGCCGCCCCGGTCGGATCGGACACGGCGACGGTCGGTGTGCGCATCACCACCCAGCCGCTGATCGGCGGGATCCTTGGCGGCTTCACCGAAACCGCCCGGGAGACGGCGACCGCGCAGTGCGGGATCACCCGGGGAGCTACCTGCTGATGGCGCCGCCGATACCAGGGACACGCAACCGCCCGGCCGCGAGCCGCCGCCGGTCGCCCGGCGACCTGCTCGTCGGCCTGCTGGCGGTGGCCACCCTGCTCGTGCTCACCGCCGGGGTGCCGTTCGCGCTGGTCACCGTGTTCGGGCTGCCGATCCCGCACACCATGCCCACGCTGTCCGTGCTCACCCACCCGCTGGATGTGTTCGCCATCCTCAGAGTGCTCTCCGTGCTCGTCTGGCTGGCCTGGATACAGCTGGTCTGCTGTGTGATAGCCGAGGTCAGGGCGGCTGTGCGCAACGCCGGTATGCCGGCCAGGGTGCCGCTGGCGGGCGGCACGCAGGAGGTCGTGCACCGGCTGGTCACCGCTGCGCTGCTGGCGTTCGCCGCCACCACCGCGCTCTCGCCCGCCTTCGCCCATCAGGCCCCGGCCAGCGCGCCACCCGCGGCGACGGCCACGGGTGCGCCCGGCGCCGGATCCAGGGCCGGGTCCGGCGCTGGACCCGGCGCGCAGCACGGCACCGGGCACGCGCGGCCGCCGGAGCCGGCTGGTCACCCGCACGCGGCGCACTCACCGGGAGTGGAGCGGATCTACGTGGTGCAGCCGCCGGTCGGCCGTTTCCACGAGAGCCTGTGGGAAATCGCGGAGAAGTTCCTGGGCGACGGCAGGCGGTACCGGGAGATCTTCGAGATGAATTCCGGGCGGATCCAGCCGGACGGGTCCAGGCTCACCATCGCCAGCCTGATCCGCCCGGGCTGGGTACTGCACATGCCGCGCGACGCGCATGGCCCCGGGATCGAGGTGGTCACCGCGGGGAGCGGCCCGTCCGGTGGGCACGCGGCCCCGGTCGGCGGGGCCGCCACTGCGGGCGGTCCCACCGGGCACACCGGGCACGGGCACACCGGGCAGCAGCCGCCGGGCGGGGCGGCCGCCGGCGCCGCTGGCGTTGACCGCGGCGGCGAGTTCGGCTATCCCAACGAGCTGGCGGCAGCCGCACTGCTGGCCACCGGGGTACTTGCCGCACTCGGCCGCCGCCGCCGTGAGCAACTGTGGCAGCGCGCGTTCGGCCGGCGTGTGGTCGGCCCCGAGGGGGAGGCGGCGGTGGCCGAGTCCGCCCTCCGGGCCGGCGCCGATGAGCCCTCGGTGCGGCTGCTCGACACCGGGCTGCGCTACCTCTCGCACGCGCTGGCGCAGGCAGGCAGAACGCCGCCGACTGTGTTCGCGGCGCATCTGTCCAGCGAGAATCTCGACCTCTGGATCGCGCCCGCGGACCTGGACGCGCCTTCGCCGTGGACCGCGGTGGGCGACGGGCAGGTTTGGCGGCTCCCGTTCACCGCGATGCAGCGGGTCGACGTGAACGAGGCGAGCGACGCGCTCGCCCTCTTCCCCGGGCTGGTCTCCATCGGCGCTGACCGCACTGGGCGGGTGCTGGTGGACCTGGAGGCCGCGCACGGGCTGATCTCCGTCACCGGGCCGCCTGCCATGGTCACGGCCGCCTTGTCGGCGATGGCCGTGGAACTCGCCACCAACCGCTGGTCGGACCAGATGCACATCACGCTGGTGGGGTTCGGCGACGACCTCACCCAGCTCGCCCCGGACCGGATCACCTCGGTCGCCACCCTGGACGAGGCGCTGCTCGCGCTGGAGGCGCGGGCCGTTGAGGTGGCCGAAGCCATGGCCGATTCTGGTGTCGGCTCGGCGCTTAGCGGGCGTTCCCTGGGCGCCGACCCGGCCGCGTGGGCGCCGCACTACCTGATCACCGCGGTGCCGCCCACTCCCCGGCAGAGCAGCCGGCTGCTCTGCCTTGCCCAGGTCAGGCACGCCACCGCGGCCGGTTACGTGGTCGCCGGGGATGCCCCTGGCGCGGCCTGGGCGTGGGAGGTCACCGAGGACGGGCGGCTGCTCGCCGGGGCGCTCGGCTTCGATGTGCAAGCCCAGCTCCTCCCGGTCCGCCAGCACGAGGCAGTGGCCCGGCTCTTCGAGGCGGCGGCGCAGGCCGAGGGCGTGCCGCTGGCGGCCCCGCCCGCGGACGCCGCGCCGTCGCAGCAACTGGACCCCGGCAGTGCCATGCCGGTGGAGATATCCATTCTGGGTCCGGCGTCGGTGCATGCCCCGGGCGTGATCGAGCCGGACCGGGTGGGTCTCGTCACTGAACTGCTGGTGTATCTGGCCGCGCATCCGGGCGGGGTGCACCCGAACGTGCTCAGCTCCGTCATCTGGCGGCGGGGCGCCGATGCCCAGGTGCGTGCTGCCGCCCTGGACCGGGCCAGGGAATGGCTGGGCACGGACAGCATCGGCCGGCCGCACCTGGCCACAGATGCCGGCGGCAGGCTCCGGCTCGGCTCCGGGGTCCGGGTCGACTGGCAGGTCTTCTGTGCGCTGGCCGGGCACGCGGAGCTGTCCCCGCCGGGCAGCGCCGAGGAGGCCGGCTATCTAGCCCGGGCGCTCGCCCTGGTCGGCGGACAGCTGCTCGATGGCCACGATCCCCGGCGGTATGCGTGGCTGGCCACGGACGGCCTCGAATACGAGGTCACCGCGCGCGTCGCGGACACCGCGCACCGGCTGGCCGAGTTGCGGCTGGCCGACGGTGACGCCGAGGGCGCGATGGACGCGGCCAGGGCGGGCCTGCGGCTCGCCTTCAACGACGAACTGCTCTGGCGGGACCTGCTCCGCGGCGCGCATGCCACTGGCCTGCAGGATCTCACCCGCGCCGTGGTGGATGAGATGTGCGCCAAGACCGCGCTGGATGAGGTGCTGCCCAGAATGGCCCCGGAAACCGAGGCCCTCATCGACGAGATCTGCCCGTCCTGGCGCTCCTCGGTCTAGGGCATGTCCCGAGCTGGCGGACGGGCATCAGCGGTTAGCGGCCCGGGCGGGGTGGCGGCACTGCTGGTGGCGGGGACGGCGGCGAGCCAGGCGTCGATGCCCGCGAGCAGCTTCCGCGCCGTGGCGGCGGGGGCGGCCGAGCCGCGGACCGACATCCTGGCCAGCTCCGCGAGCTGCTCGTCAGGCAGCCTGTGTGCCTGCCGGGCGAGTTCGTACTGAGCGGTCAGCCGGGAGCCGAACAGCAGCGGGTCGTCGGCGCCGAGGGCGACCGGCACCCCATCGCCGAGCAGGGTGCGCAGCGGCACGTCAGCGGCGCGTGGCGCGACCCCGAGCGCCACGTTGGACGCGGGGCACACCTCAAGGGTGATCTTGCGGGCGGCGAGCCGCTTGGTGAGCTCGCCGTCGTCGGCCGAGGCCACGCCGTGCCCTATCCGGTCCGCGTGCAGTTCGTCCAGGCACGCCCGGACGCTGGCCGGGCCGCACAGCTCGCCGCCGTGCGGCGCCAGCAGCAGGCCGGTCCGGGCCGCGATGCGGAACGCGGCGGCGAATTCCCCGGCGGCGCCGCGCCGCTCGTCGTTGCTCAGCCCGAACCCGATCACCCCGCGGCCGGCGTACTGCGCCGCGAGCCGGGCCAGGGTCCGGGCCTCCAGCGGGTGCTTGGTGCGGTTGGCCGCGATGATGAGGCCGATGCCGACACCGGTGGCGGTGGCCGCGGCATGCGCCGCCTCCAGCACGAGCTCCACGGTCGGGGTGAGGCCGCCGAACCGGTGCCCGTACCCCGAGGGGTCGATCTGGATCTCCAGCCAGCCCGACCCCTCGGCCCGCTCGTCCTCGGCGGTTTCCCGCATCAGCCGGTGCACGTCCCCGGGCGCGCGGAGCACCGATCGCGCGATGTCGTACAGCCGCTGGAACCTGAACCAGCCGCGCTCGTCCGCAGCGCTCAGCCGGGGCGGCCAGGCGGCGGTCAGCGCATCCGGCAGCCCGATCCCGTGCTGCCGCGCCAGATCGACCAGGGTGGCGTGGCGCATCGCCCCGGTGAAATGCAGGTGCAAGTGCGCCTTGGGCAGCGCCGCGAGCGCCCGGGGTGACAGCGCGGCGAGCGCCCGGGCCGGCGGCCGCGCCTGGAGCGCCCCGGCTGGCCCGCGGGCGCCGCGCCCAGCATGGCGGTCAGTGGGCCTGGCCGAGCAGCTTGCCGAGGCGGTTGATGCCCTCCGCCAGGTCATCGTCGCCGAGCGCGCAGGACAGCCGGAAGTAGCCGGGGGTGCCGAACGCCTCGCCGGGGACCACCGCGACATCGGCGTGCTCCAGGATCAGCTCGGCCAGCTCGGCCGAGGACTGCGGCCTGCTGCCCGCAAGGTCCTTGCCCAGGACGCCCTTCACGGACGGATAGCAGTAGAAGGCACCCTCTGGAAGGGGACACACCACGCCAGGTATCTCGTTGAGCATGCTTGTCATCGTCAGCCGGCGCCGGTCGAACGCGGTGCGCATCTCCGCCACCGCGGAAAGGTCACCGGAGACCGCCGCCAGGGCGGCCGCCTGCGCGACGTTGCACACGTTGGACGTGGCGTGCGACTGGAGGTTCGCCGCGGCCTTGATCACGTCAGCCGGGCCGATCATCCAGCCGACCCGCCAGCCCGTCATCGCGTAGGTCTTGGCCACGCCGTTGAGGACCACGCAGGTCTCCGCGATCTCCGGCGCGGCCACCGGCATCGACACGAACCGCGCGTCGCCGTACACGAGGTGCTCGTAGATCTCATCGGTGATGACCCAGATGCCGTGGGACGCCGCCCAGCGGCCGATCTCCGCGACCTGCTCCGGCGGGTAGACGGCCCCGGTCGGGTTGGACGGCGACACGAAGAGCAGCAGCTTGGTGCGCTCTGTCCGGGTCGCCTCGAGGTCGGCCACGCTGGCCCGGTACCCCGTCCGCTCGTCGGTCAGCACCGGCACCGGGACGCCGCCCGCCAGCCCGATCGCCTCCGGGTAGGTGGTCCAGTACGGGGTCGGCAGCAGCACCTCGTCGCCCGGGTCCAGCAACGTGGCCAGCGACTGGTAGACGGCGTGCTTGCCGCCGTTGGTGACCAGCACCTGGCTCGCGCTGACCGCGAAGCCGGAGTCGCGCGCGGTCTTGGCCGCGATGGCCTCCCTGAGCTCCGGCAGGCCGGGAGTGGGCGTGTACTTGTGGAACCGCGGCTCCGCGCAGGCGCGCTGCGCGGCCTCGACGATGTAGCCGGGGGTGGGGAAGTCGGGCTCGCCGGCGCCGAACCCGATGACCGGGCGTCCTGCGGCCTTGAGTGCCTTCGCCTTCGCGTCCACCGCGAGGGTGGCAGATTCGGCGATCGCTGAGACCCGGGCTGAGATGCGCGGATGAGCTGAGGTCATGCTCCCCATGGTCCCACTCGTTCGCCAGTGGTCGCATCGCGATTACCGGCCCGCGCCGGGGGGAATGGCGCGGGCCGGCGAGTTTTGACCACCCGGACGCGCCGGACGGTTCGACGGCGGGCCCCGGGCAACGTAGACTTCATCGACTGGTGGTGGTCCGCCCGGTGATCGCTGCGCGCCCGCAGGGGCTGCGGTTGTCCCCGGGAGGGTCGTCGGCAGGCAGCAGCCTGGCCGGTCACCGGCTGCTGATGCCGGTCACGCAGCCACCGGGTTGTTGCAGCAGAGGGCAGTAGCTCAATTGGCCAGAGTCCCGGTCTCCAAAACCGGTGGTTGGGGGTTCGAGTCCCTCCTGCCCTGCGATAGCGGTCCGCGCCCGTCGCGGACCGGTGGTATCAGCGAGTACACCGATCAGCGTTGTTCAGGTGAGGACATGGCGACTCAGACGCGTGGCGAGGTCACCAAGGGCCGGGCCAAGCCCGGCGGCCCGGCCAAGGACAGCCGGACCACTCCCGCGCTCTTTGTCCGTCAGATCATCGCCGAACTGCGCAAGGTGATCTGGCCGACCCGCAAGGAACTGGTCACCTATACGAGCGTGGCGCTGGGGTTCCTCGTTGTCATGATCGCGATCGTAACGGCTCTGGACTACGGGTTCACCAAGCTGGTATTCGCGGTCCTCGGCTGAGCCGGCGCCTGGCGCGTGCGCCAGGTGACGGCAGGTGGCGGGCCCGGTTGTCAGCAGTGCTGTGCCACCAGGCAGGCTGCGGGGCCGGTGCCGCGGCAATGCGGGGGCCGGCATCGCCAGGGCCTTCCTGGCGCCGGTGCCGCCGGTGCCGCCAGGAAGAGCCGGTGCCAGGGAAGCAGGGAGAAAGAGCTATCGTGTCCGAGTTCCAAGTGCACGTCGGTGATCAGGTGGCAGACCTGACCGGCGCAGACGTTCCGTCCGACGAGGTGGCCGGCGAGCCAGCCGACGGCCAGGCAGCGGATGAGGCCAGCGCTGCGGCTGAGGCCGAGTCCAGCGCCGGGGATGAGTCCAGCGCCGGGGATGAGGCGGTGACCGAGGGCGCGGCTGAGGACGCCTCGGCCGACGGGGAGGCCGCGTCCGGGTCAGCCGGGGAGACGGCCGTGGCGGACGACGACCCCGTCGCCTTGTTCAAGGCCGAACTGCGGCTGCAGCCCGGCGACTGGTACGTGGTGCACTCCTACGCGGGATACGAGAACCGCGTGAAGGCGAACCTGGAGAGTCGCACCCAGTCGCTGAACATGGAGGACTTCATCTTCCAGATCGAGGTGCCGGTGCACGAGGTGACCGAGATCAAGGGCGGCAAGCGGCAGCAGGTATCCGAGAAGGTGCTGCCCGGCTACATCCTGGTCCGGATGGACCTGACCGACGAATCCTGGGCCGCGGTGCGCAACACCCCGGGCGTGACCGGCTTCGTCGGCTTGTCCAGCAGGCCGTCGCCGCTGAGCCTGGACGAGGTGGCATCGCTGCTCGCGCCAGAGCCGGAGGCGAAGGCCGCGCAGGCCGAGGTGCGGCGGTCCTCGGTGGAATACGAGCCAGGCGAATCCGTTACCGTGATGGACGGCCCGTTCGCCACGCTGCCCGCCACCGTGAACGAGGTCAACCCGGACACCCAGAAGCTCAAGGTGCTCGTTTCCATCTTCGGCCGGGAAACCCCGGTCGAGCTTTCCTTCGATCAGGTCTCCAAGATCTGATCCGTTTCGCGCAGGTAAGGAACCGTAACTGATGGCTCCCAGGAAGAAGAAGATCGCTGCGGTTGTCAAGGTGCAACTGCAGGCAGGCGCGGCCACCCCGGCTCCGCCGGTAGGCACGGCGCTCGGCCCGCACGGCGTCAACATCATGGACTTCTGCAGGCAGTACAACGCGGCGACAGAAGCTCAGCGCGGCAACGTCGTCCCGGTGGAGATCACGATCTACGAGGACAGGTCGTTCTCCTTCGTGACCAAGACGCCGCCTGCCGCTGAACTGCTGAAGAAGGCGGCCGGCGTGGCCAAGGGCAGCGGCGAGCCGCTGACCGCGAAGGTCGGCTCGGTCACCTCGGCGCAGATCCGGGAGATCGCGCAGACCAAGATGCCGGACCTGAACGCGACCACCCTTGCCGCGGCGGAGAAGATCATCGCCGGCACCGCCCGGTCGATGGGCCTCACCGTCAACGGCTGATTCCCGGCCACCCGGCCACCCGGCGGCACGCAGTAACCAGGTAACTAGTGGCAGGGCCAGGCGCTGGCCCGCTGACCACGACCTCCGCAGCAGGAATCAGGAGAATGAGATGAAGCGCAGCAAGGCCTACCGGCAGGCGGCCGAGCGGATCGACCCGGAGCGGCTGTACAGCCCCGCTGAGGCGGTCACCCTGGCCAGGGAAACCGCCAGCACCAAGTTCGACCCGACCGTCGAGGTTGCCCTGCGGCTGGGCGTCGACCCGCGCAAGGCGGACCAGATGGTCCGCGGGACGGTCAACCTGCCGAACGGCACCGGCAAGACAGCCCGCGTCCTCGTGTTCGCCACCGGCGACCGGGCGGAGGAGGCCCGTGGGGCCGGTGCTGACTATGTCGGCTCGGACGACCTGATCGAGCGCATCCAGGGTGGATTCCTGGACTTCGATGCCGTGGTCGCCACCCCCGACCTGATGGGCAAGGTGGGCCGCCTGGGCCGGGTGCTCGGCCCGCGTGGCCTGATGCCGAACCCAAAGACCGGCACCGTCACGGCGGATGTCAGCAAGGCGGTGACCGAGATCAAGGGCGGGAAGATCGAGTTCCGGGTGGACCGGCACGGGAACCTGCACTTCGTGATCGGCAAGGCCTCCTTCCCGGCGACCGCGCTGGTGGAGAACTACGCCGCGGCGCTGGATGAGATCCTCCGGCTCAAGCCGTCCGCCGCCAAGGGCCGTTACGTCAAGAAGGTCGCCATGACCACGACCATGGGGCCCAGCATCCCGGTGGACCCGGCGAAGACCCGGGGCCTGACCGAGGAGCTGGAAGAGGCCACCGCGGGCTGACCCGCAGTGCGCGGGGCCGCTGGCTGGCGCGGCGTTGGGCCGCTTGTCAGTGGCGGGCGCCCGCCGGCCCGCTGTCGGCCAGTCCCGTCCGGTGCCACCACGTGCCGGGGCGCCCAGGCGTCATCCGCTTGCGGCCAAGGCCACAATCACCAATAACGCCTGCCCCCTCAATCCCACCACTCACATCCCCGGGGTGCCCCCAAGTGTGTCGGCAGCTTGTGTGGTGAGTTCGGCCCATATACGGCACCCTCTGCACCACATAAGGGTTCGGCGCCGCTGTGCGCGGTGCTGATTTGGCTGCGGGCGGTGTGGCGCGTAACCTGGTTCTGAAGCCAAAGACCGTCGGTTGTCGTCGCCTGCCCTGTCGGGGGACGGCCGAAGGACCCGCGCAAGCGGGCGGCCCGCGTAGGCGTCCGAGCTGAACCGCCACAGCTGGCCTTTCCTGGCCGGGTGGTGTCAACGCCCTGGTGCCTGCGCCCGGGGCGTTTCGCATATCCCGCTGCTCCTCGCCGGCACTGAATCAGCCCGGGCCGCCCCCTTGTCTGGGGGCTGCTCCCGGGCCAGGAAAGGAGGCCCATGGCGAGGGCGGATAAGGTGACCGCGGTCGCCGAGCTCACCGAGCGTTTCCAGACCTCGGAGGGCGCGGTGCTCACCGAGTACCGCGGCCTGACCGTGGCCCAGCTTGCTGAGCTGCGCGGATCTCTCGGTGACAGCGCCACCTTCACGGTGGTGAAGAACACCTTGACCAAGATCGCCGCCACCGAGGCGGGCGTGGCCAGCGAACTCGGCGGGCTGCTGGCCGGCCCATCGGCAATCGCCTTCGTCAAGGGTGATGTGGTCGAGGCCGCCAAGGGACTGCGCGACTTCTCCAAGGCCAACCCCCTCCTCGTGATCAAGGGCGGGGTTCTCGACGGCCGGGCGATCACGCCTGCGGAGATCGAGAAGCTGGCCGACCTCGAGCCGCGCGAGGTGCTGCTCGCCAAGCTCGCTGGCGGGATGAAGGCCTCCATGGCGAAGGCGGCGGCGGTGATGTCGGCGCTGCCGGTCCAGATGGCACAGCTTTCCGAGGCGTTGCGGGCCAAGCGGGAGGCCGAGCGGGAGGCCGAGGGCGGCGCCGACGCCAGCCCGGCGGCCCCGGCCGGCGAGTAGCCAGCAGGCAGTGCATCTCACCGGTGACGCGCGCACCAGGCGGCACCCAGAACACCGAATGAATGATCAGGAAGAGGAACCCAGCATCATGGCGAAGCTCAGCACCGACGAACTGCTCGACGCGTTCAAGGAGATGACCCTTCTCGAGCTCTCGGAGTTCGTGAAGCAGTTCGAGGACACGTTCGACGTCAAGGCGGCCGCACCGGTCGCGGTGGCCGCGCAGGCCCCTGCGGGCGCGGGCGGCGAGGCGGCGGAGGCCGAGGAGCAGGACGAGTTCGACGTCATCCTCGAGGCCGCCGGCGACAAGAAGATCCAGGTCATCAAGGAGGTCCGCAGCCTGACCAGCCTCGGGCTCAAGGAGGCCAAGGACCTGGTGGACGGGGCGCCCAAGCCGGTCCTCGAGCGGGTCAACAAGGAGGCGGCGGAGAAGGCCAAGGCTGCCCTGGAGGGCGCCGGCGCCTCCGTCACGGTCAAGTAACGATTCCTGGCCGGCGGTCGTGTGCCGGGCCCGCCTGCCGCGGGCCCGGCACTCGCGCTTTTTGCCCCCCCGTCCGTGGCGCTGCCCGGCCCACGGCGCCAGCCGGCCCCGTGGCGCCGGCCGGCCCCGTGGCGTGGCGGGGGCGCTGGTCGGCCAGCCACGTTTGCGTGCTCCGGCCCGGGGGCCTCGCTGGCCGCCCCAGGGTGCTCCAGCGGATCGGGGCATGGGCTTCTAGCTGAACTGATAGGCTTACCCACGAGTACACCAACCCACACGCAGGGCCGAATGTGGTGTTCGTCACGTCACTCAGATGACCAGACCACGTGGCGTGGACTTGACGTTTTGCCTCGAACGAGCCATGCTGCGGAGCAACCGTGAACCTCATAGTGAGATACAGTTGACGAGCAGTGCAGCCGTGGGCTACACTGCGATTTGTGCTGCACTCTTGCGTCCTCGGCATCCTCGACCCCTAGCGGCGTCCGCCGCAGGGCGTTTTGTGTGCGTGCGGTGATAGTCGGCCACAAGCTCGGAAGGACCCCTGTTGGCAGCATCGCGCAGCGCCTCGGCCGCCAGTTCAGCCCCTCGTCGCGTTTCTTTCGCCCGCTTCAAAGAACCTCTTGAGGTTCCCGGCCTCCTCGCCCTGCAGACCGATTCGTTCGACTGGCTGCTGGGCAACGAGCGCTGGCGAAGCCGTGTCGAAGCAGCGCGCGAGGCGGGCGTGAAGGAGGTTCCGGAGCAGTCCGGGCTCGAGGAGATCTTCGAAGAGATCAGCCCGATCGAGGACTTTACCGGAACCATGTCCCTCTCGTTCCGCGACCACCGGTTCGAGCCGCCCAAGTACTCCGTCGAGGAGTGCAAGGACAAGGACATGCACTACTCGGCCCCGATGTTCGTCACGGCCGAGTTCATCAACAACAGCACGGGCGAGATCAAGAGCCAGACCGTCTTCATGGGCGACTTCCCGCTGATGTCACCCAGGGGCACCTTCATCATCAACGGCACCGAGCGTGTCGTGGTGTCGCAGCTCGTCCGCTCGCCTGGCGTCTACTTCGACCGCCAGGTGGACAAGACGTCCGACAAGGACATCTTCAGCTGCAAGGTGATCCCCTCCCGCGGGGCGTGGCTGGAGTTCGAGATCGACAAGAGGGACAGCGTCGGCGTCCGGATCGACCGCAAGCGCAAGCAGAGCGTGACAGTGCTGCTGAAGGCGCTCGGCTGGGACGACGCGCGGATCCTGGAGCGCTTCGGCGAGTACGAGTCGATGCGGGCGACCCTGGAGAAGGACCACACGACCGGCCAGGACGACGCGCTGCTCGACATCTACCGCAAGCTGCGCCCGGGCGAGCCGCCCACCAGGGAGTCCGCGCAGGCGCTGCTGGAGAACCTCTACTTCAACCCGAAGCGCTATGACCTCGCCAAGGTCGGCCGCTACAAGATCAACAAGAAGCTGGGCCTTGCCCTGCCGATCCGGCAGGGCACGCTCACCGAGGACGACATCGTCGCCACCATCGAGTACCTGGTCCGGCTGCACGCCGGCGAGGACGAGATGAAGTCGGGCGATGTCATCATCCCGATCGAGACCGACGACATCGACCACTTCGGGAACCGCCGCCTGCGCACCGTGGGCGAGCTCATCCAGAACCAGGTCCGGCTGGGCCTGGCCAGGATGGAGCGGGTGGTCCGGGAGCGGATGACGACGCAGGACGTCGAGGCGATCACGCCGCAGACCCTGATCAACATCCGGCCGGTGGTCGCCGCGATCAAGGAGTTCTTCGGCACCAGCCAGCTCTCGCAGTTCATGGACCAGACCAACCCGCTGGCCGGGCTGACGCACAAGCGCCGGCTCTCCGCGCTCGGCCCCGGCGGCCTGTCCCGTGAGCGGGCCGGGTTCGAGGTCCGTGACGTGCACCCGTCGCACTACGGCCGGATGTGCCCGATCGAGACGCCGGAAGGCCCGAACATCGGCCTGATCGGCTCGCTGTCCTCGTACGCGAGGGTCAACGCGTTCGGGTTCGTCGAGACACCCTACCGCAAGGTCAAGGGCGGCAAGGTGACCGGCCAGATCGACTACCTGACCGCTGATGAGGAGGACAGGCACGTCATCGCCCAGGCCAACACGCCGCTCGGGCCAGATGGCTCGTTCGACGAGAGCCGCGTGCTGGTGCGCCGCAAGGGCGGCGAGGTGGACTACATCGGGCCGGACGACGTGGACTACATGGACGTGTCGCCGCGCCAGATGGTGTCGGTGGCCACGGCCATGATCCCGTTCCTCGAGCACGACGACGCCAACCGTGCCCTGATGGGCTCGAACATGCAGCGGCAGTCCGTGCCGCTGCTGCGCAGCGAGGCGCCGCTGGTCGGTACCGGCATGGAATACCGTGCCGCGACCGACGCCGGCGACGTGATCGTGGCGGAGAAGGCGGGCGTGGTCGAGGAGTCCTGCGCGGACTACGTCACCGTGGGCAACGACGACGGGACCCGCAACACCTACCTGGTGGCCAAGTTCCGCCGGTCCAACCAGGGCACCTGCTTCAACCAGAAGCCGGTGGTCAGCGAGGGCCAGCGGATCGAGGTCGGCCAGGTCATCGCGGACGGCCCGTGCACCGACCAGGGCGAGATGGCGCTCGGCCGCAACCTGCTGGTGGCGTTCATGCCGTGGGAGGGCCACAACTACGAGGACGCGATCATCCTGTCCCAGCGGCTGGTCCAGGATGACGTCCTTTCCTCGATCCACATCGAGGAGCACGAGGTGGACGCCCGGGACACCAAGCTGGGCCCCGAGGAGATCACCCGGGACATCCCGAATGTCTCCGAGGAGGTGCTGGCTGACCTGGACGACCGCGGCATCATCCGGATCGGTGCCGAAGTCGTCACCGGCGACATCCTGGTCGGCAAGGTCACCCCGAAGGGAGAGACCGAGCTGACTCCGGAGGAGCGGCTGCTCCGGGCCATCTTCGGGGAGAAGGCGCGGGAGGTCCGCGACACCTCGCTGAAGGTCCCGCACGGCGAATCCGGCAAGATCATCGGTGTGCGCGTGTTCACCCGGGAGGACGGCGACGAGCTGCCGCCAGGCGTGAACGAGCTGGTGCGCGTCTACGTGGCCGCGAAGCGCAAGATCACCGACGGTGACAAGCTGGCCGGCCGGCACGGGAACAAGGGCGTCATCGCCAAGATCCTGCCGATCGAGGACATGCCGTTCCTTGAGGACGGCACCGCCGTGGACATCGTGCTCAACCCGCTCGGTGTGCCTGGCCGGATGAACGTCGGCCAGGTGCTCGAGACGCACCTCGGCTGGGTGGCGAAGTCCGGCTGGAAGCTGGATGGCGAGGACACCGACTGGAAGAAGCGGCTCCGCGCGATCGGCGCGGACACGGCGGAGGCGGGCACCGCGGTGGCCACACCGGTGTTCGACGGCGCCCGGGAGGAAGAGATCACCGGCCTGCTCGGCAGCACGCTGCCGAACCGGGACGGGACGCGGCTGGTCGGCAGCAGCGGGAAGGCGGCACTGTTCGACGGCCGCACCGGTGAGCCGTTCAAGGACCCGATCTCGGTCGGCTACATCTACATCCTCAAGCTGCTCCATCTGGTGGACGACAAGATCCACGCGCGGTCAACGGGCCCCTACTCGATGATCACGCAGCAGCCACTCGGTGGTAAGGCGCAGTTCGGCGGCCAGCGCTTCGGGGAGATGGAGGTCTGGGCACTGGAGGCCTATGGCGCCGCCTACGCCCTGCAGGAACTGCTCACCATCAAGTCCGACGACGTGCTCGGCCGGGTCAAGGTCTACGAGGCCATTGTCAAGGGCGAAAACATCCCGGAACCGGGCATTCCTGAGTCGTTCAAGGTGCTGATCAAGGAAATGCAGTCGCTCTGCCTCAACGTTGAGGTGCTGTCCAGTGACGGCGCAGCAATCGAGATGCGAGACACCGATGAGGATGTCTTCCGTGCCGCGGAAGAACTCGGCATCGACCTGTCCCGGCGCGAGCCGAGCAGCGTTGAAGAGGTGTGAGAGTGCCGGGCCGCCCGGGCCTAACCGCCCGGGCCGCCCGGGGCGCCCTCATCCGATCTACCCCAGGGGATAACACACGTGCTTGACGTCAACTTCTTCGACGACCTGCGTATCGGCCTGGCGACCGCTGACGACATCCGTCAGTGGTCACATGGCGAAGTCAAGAAGCCGGAAACCATCAACTACCGCACTCTGAAGCCGGAAAAGGACGGACTCTTCTGCGAGAAGATCTTCGGCCCGACCCGGGACTGGGAGTGCTACTGCGGCAAGTACAAGCGGGTCCGCTTCAAGGGCATCATCTGTGAGCGCTGTGGCGTGGAGGTCACCCGCGCCAAGGTGCGGCGCGAGCGGATGGGCCACATCGAGCTGGCCGCGCCGGTCACGCACATCTGGTACTTCAAGGGCGTGCCGAGCCGGCTGGGCTACCTGCTCGACCTTGCCCCGAAGGACCTGGAGAAGGTCATCTACTTCGCCGCGTACATGATCACCTACGTGGATGACGACGCCCGCGGGCGGGACCTCCCGTCCCTCGAGGCGAAGATCTCGGTGGAGCGCGGGCAGCTGGAGCAGCGCCGGGACAGCGACATCGAGTCCCGCCAGGCTAAGCTGGAGAAGGACCTGGCCGAGCTCGAGGCCGCCGGGGCGAAGGGCGACGCCCGCCGCAAGCTGCGGGAGAGCTGCGACCGGGAGTGCCGGCAGATCCGGGACCGTGCCCAGCGGGAGATCGACCGGCTGGAAGAGGTCTGGAACCGGTTCAAGAACCTCAAGGTCCAGGACCTTGAGGGGGACGAGCTGCTGTACCGCGAGATGCGGGACCGGTTCGGCCGCTACTTCCGCGGTGGCATGGGCGCCCAGGCCATCCAGGAGCGGCTGGCCAGTTTCGACCTCGAGAGCGAGGCCGCCAACCTGCGCGAGACCATCCGCAGCGGCAAGGGCCAGCGCAAGGCCCGCGCGCTGAAGCGGCTCAAGGTGGTGTCCGCCTTCCTGTCCACCCGGAACAGCCCGATGGGCATGGTGCTGGACTGCATCCCGGTGATCCCGCCGGACCTGCGGCCCATGGTTCAGCTCGACGGCGGGCGGTTCGCCACCTCCGACCTGAACGACCTCTACCGCCGGGTCATCAACCGGAACAACCGGCTCAAGCGGCTGCTCGACCTGGGCGCGCCCGAGATCATCGTGAACAACGAGAAGCGGATGCTCCAGGAGGCCGTGGACTCGCTGTTCGACAATGGCCGCCGTGGCCGGCCGGTGACCGGGCCGGGCAACCGCCCGCTCAAGTCGCTGTCCGACATGCTCAAGGGCAAGCAGGGCCGGTTCCGGCAGAACCTGCTCGGCAAGCGGGTGGACTACTCGGGCCGGTCGGTCATCGTGGTGGGGCCGCAGCTCAAGCTGCACCAGTGCGGGCTGCCCAAGGAGATGGCGGTCGAGCTGTTCAAGCCGTTCGTGATGAAGCGGCTGGTCGACCTGAACCACGCGCAGAACATCAAGTCCGCCAAGCGGATGGTGGAGCGGGCCCGGCCAGTGGTCTGGGACGTGCTCGAAGAGGTCATCACCGAGCACCCGGTGCTGCTCAACCGGGCACCGACGCTGCACCGGCTGGGCATCCAGGCGTTCGAGCCGCAACTGGTCGAGGGCAAGGCCATCCAGATCCACCCGCTGGTCTGCACCGCGTTCAATGCGGACTTCGACGGCGACCAGATGGCGGTGCACCTGCCGCTGTCCGCTGAGGCGCAGGCCGAGGCCAGGATCTTGATGCTGTCCACGAACAACATCCTCAAGCCCGCCGACGGCAAGCCGGTGACCATGCCCACCCAGGACATGGTGATCGGGATCTACTGCCTGACCCGCGCGGCCGAGGATGTCCCCGGCGCTGGCCGGATCTTCTCCTCGGTGGCTGAGGCCACGATGGCCTACGACACCGGCGAGCTGGATTTGCAGGCGAAGGTCCAGGTCCGGCTGACCGGCGTGACCCCGCCGCGGGGCTTCACCCCGGCCGAGGGATGGGTGCCGGGCGAGCCGTTCCGGCTGAGCACCACGCTCGGGCGGTGCATCTTCAACGAGACGCTGCCCGCCAGCTTCCCGTTCGTGAACTACGAGGTCAGCAAGAAGCAGCTGTCCACCATCGTCAACGAGCTTGCCGAGACCTACCCCAAGGTCGAGGTCGCGACGGCGCTCGACGCGCTGAAGGACGCCGGCTTCCACTGGGCGACCAGGGCCGGCTTGACGATCGCGATCGAGGACGTGGTTGCCCCGCCGAAGAAGGCGGAGATCCTCGAGGCCTACGAGAAGCGCGCGGACAAGGTGCAGCGCGAGTACGACCGCGGCCTGATCACCGACGACGAGCGCCGTCAGGAGCTCATCGAGATCTGGACGCACGCGACCAGCGATGTGGCCAAGGACATGGAGGCCGCATTCCCCGAGACCAACTCGGTGTGGATGATGGTCAACTCCGGCGCACGTGGCAACCTGATGCAGGTCCGGCAGATCGCCGGCATGCGCGGCCTGGTCTCCAACCCGAAGGGCGAGACGATCCCGCGGCCGATCAAGTCCAGCTTCCGCGAGGGCCTGTCCGTGGTCGAGTACTTCATCTCCACGCACGGTGCCCGCAAGGGCCTGGCCGACACCGCGCTGCGGACCGCCGACTCCGGGTACCTCACCCGGCGCCTGGTGGACGTGGCGCAGGACGTCATCGTCCGGGAGGAGGACTGCGGCACGGACCGGTCGATCATCATGAAGATCGCCGAGACCGGATCGGACGGAGTCCTGCGGAAGCTGCCCAACATCGAGAACACCGGCACCGGCCGGACCATCGCCGAGGACGTCGAGGTCGACGGCAAGGTCCTTGCCGAGGCGGAGACCGACACGTCCGAGTCGCTGCTGGATGTCCTGGTCAATGCCGGGGTGGACGCGATCCGGACATACAGCGTCCTGGTCTGCGAGGCGAGGATCGGCGTCTGCGCCAAGTGCTACGGGCGGTCGCTGGCCACCGGCAAGACGGTTGATGTCGGCGAGGCGGTCGGTATCATCGCCGCGCAGTCGATCGGTGAGCCGGGAACCCAGCTGACCATGCGTACCTTCCACACCGGTGGTGTGGCCGGGCTGGACATCACGCACGGCCTGCCCAGGATCCAGGAACTCTTCGAGGCCCGGATCCCCAAGGGCATGGCGCCGATCAGCGAGGTCGACGGCCGGGTCAAGGTCGAGGAGACCGAGAAGACCCGCAAGATCATCGTGTTGCCTGACGACGGGGGTGAGGAGATCGCCTACCAGGTGCCGATGCGCTCCCGGCTGCTCGTCGCTGACGGTGATCACGTGCGGGTCGGCCAGCAGCTGATCCAGGGCGCGATCAACCCGCACGAGGTGCTCAGGATCCTGGGCTCTCGTGAGGTGCAGCTGCACCTGGTGCACGAGGTGCAGGAGGTGTACCGGTCGCAGGGTGTGTCCATCCACGACAAGCACATCGAGATCATCATCCGGCAGATGCTCAAGCGGGTGAACGTGCTCGAATCCGGCGACACCGACCTGCTGCCTGGCGAGCTGGTGGAACGGCCGCGGTTCGAGGAAGTCAACCGCGCCGTGGTGGAGCAGAGTGGCACCCCGGCCTCCGGGCGTCCGGTGCTGATGGGCATCACCAAGGCGTCGCTGGCCACCGAGTCGTGGCTGTCCGCGGCGTCGTTCCAGGAGACGACCCGGGTGCTGACCGACGCGGCCATCCACGCCAAGTCGGACCCGTTGCTCGGCCTCAAGGAGAACGTCATCATCGGCAAGCTCATCCCGGCCGGTACCGGCATGCCGCGCTACCGGAGCGTCCGGGTGGAGCCGACGGAGGACGCCAGGTCATCGGTGTATCCGGCGACCGCGTATGAGGAAACCCCGAGTTACGCGTTCGGCCAGGGCTCCGGTGAGGCGATCCCGCTGGAGGAGTACGACTTCGGCTCCTACAACAGGTAGCGGACTACCGGCACGCGGCGCGAGGCGCCCGGCAGCATGTGCTGCCGGGCGCCTCGCGCATGCCGGGAGATGTAGTGCGCGGGGGCCGTGCGGGGGGACGTACCGCGCGGGGCGTAGCGCGCGGGGGGGTAGGGGGCGGGTCGGCGTTGGCCGGCCGGCGTGCCGCCCCGGGTTGGCCTGCCGCTGGAGCGATCTTGCTGGCCACCAGGGTGGCCGACTTCAGCGGGATGCTGCGTGCCCCGAGTGCGGAGCCGGCCTGCACGATGGTGCCGGAGTCCCGGCGCCGCATCCGGTCCAGGGCGACCATCGTCCCGTTGACGAAACCCAGGTAGCTGACTTCGGTGACCCGGCGGAACTCGTCCGGCGTGATCTCGGCGAACGGCGCGAAGACCGTCGCGAAGGCCACGTTGATCCAGACGTCGCGCGGTGGCGGCGCTTGCCCCGGTGATGACAACGGTCTGCGTCATGACTTCTGCGTCCCTTCTGGAATAACCCGCTACGCCACGGTGGTTGAAACCCTTGGGGGAAGCGGGGCCAACGGCCAGATCCACCGCTACCCGCCGGCGTCGTTTCACCGCCGCTGGCAGGGGAAAAAGACAGCGATCAGGCCGGGCCGGCCATGATCGCCGTTCACTTTGCCTGTTGGCAAAAGGTTGGGTACGCTAGGGCATCGTGCCCGTGAGAAGCGGGTACGCGCGCGCTAGCGGGCTGTAGCTCTAAGGCCGGACGGCATGCGGTCGAAGACCTGCATCCGGAAGGCCTCGCATCCGGAATGCAGGGTGCGGCGAGCGGCCAGGCGCGCGGGCCTTTTCCTCTCTCGACTCCAGGCTCCTCCGGGGGCCGGTGTGCCGTGGTCACCGCGACACGCCCGACCACGGGGGTCGGAGAGGCAAAGAAAAGCAGCAGGTCAGGCGCTGTGATGGTGCCTCGGGAAGGCCGCGCCGAAGGGTGCGGAGAGAACACACGTAGCGCCGCGAGGCGCGCTAGGAAGACGGAGACGCGGTGCCCACGATCCAGCAGCTGGTCCGCAAGGGCCGCCAGGACAAGGTGGCCAAGACCACTACCCCGGCCCTGAAGGGCAGTCCTCAGCGCCGAGGCGTCTGCACGCGCGTTTACACCACCACGCCGAAGAAGCCCAACTCCGCGCTGCGCAAGGTGGCCCGGGTCAGGCTGACCAGTCAGATCGAGGTCACCGCCTACATCCCCGGCGTAGGCCACAACCTGCAGGAGCACTCCATCGTGCTGGTGCGCGGCGGCCGGGTGCGGGACCTTCCCGGCGTGCGATACAAGATCATCCGGGGTGCCCTCGACACGCAGGGTGTCCGCAACCGTAAGCAGGCGCGGAGCCGTTACGGCGCGAAGAAGGAGAAGAGCTGACATGCCGCGTAAGGGCCCCGCGACCAAACGGCAGCTCGTGACCGATCCGGTCTACGGCTCGCCGCTGGTGACCGCGCTGGTGAACAAGGTGCTGCGGAGCGGCAAGCGCTCCCTGGCCGAGCGGATCGTGTACGGCGCGCTTGAGGGTGCCAAGGACAAGACGGGCAACGACCCGGTGGTCACGCTCAAGCGGGCGCTGGACAACGTGAAGCCGACGCTGGAGGTCCGCAGCCGCCGGGTTGGCGGCGCGACCTACCAGGTCCCTGTCGAGGTCCGCGCGTCCCGGAGCACCACCCTGGCACTGCGCTGGCTGGTCGCCTACTCACGGCAGCGCAGGGAGAAGACCATGACCGAGCGGCTGATGAACGAGCTGCTCGACGCGAGCAACGGCCTCGGGGCGAGCGTGAAGCGCCGCGAGGACACCCACAAGATGGCCGAATCGAACAAGGCGTTCGCGCACTACCGGTGGTAACGAGCGCAGGCGGCCCCGCAGCACCACCCACACCACAGGGGCACGCCGGCTCCCCGCCGGGCGACCAGCGGCCGACGATTGAACGAAGTAGCAGAAGTAGCAGAAGTAGCAGAGGAAGCGAAAAAGTGGCCACCCAGACCGCCGTAGACCTCGCCAAGGTCCGAAACATCGGGATCATGGCGCACATCGACGCGGGCAAAACCACGACCACCGAGCGGATCCTGTTCTACACCGGCATCAACTACAAGATCGGTGAGGTCCATGAGGGCGCGGCCACCATGGACTGGATGGAGCAGGAGCAGGAGCGCGGCATCACCATCACGTCTGCCGCGACGACCACGAGCTGGCGCGACCACACCATCAACATCATCGATACCCCTGGCCACGTGGACTTCACCGTGGAGGTCGAGCGCTCGCTGCGCGTCCTCGACGGAGCCGTCGCCGTCTTCGACGGCGTCGCCGGCGTGGAGCCGCAGTCAGAGACCGTCTGGCGCCAGGCAGACCGCTACGGCGTGCCCCGCATCTGCTTCGTCAACAAGATGGACCGGGTCGGTGCGGAGTTCCACCGCTGCGTCGAGATGATCACCGACCGGCTTGGCGCCACCCCGCTGGTGGTCCAGCTGCCGTGGGGCGTCGAGTCCGACTTCCGGGGCGTCATCGACCTGATCCGGATGCGCGCGCTGCTCTGGCAGACCGAGGGCAAGGGCGACAAGTACGACGTGGTCGCCATTCCTGAGGACCACGTCGAGGCTGCCCGGCAGTGGCGGGACGCGCTGCTGGAGACCATCGCCGAGAACGACGACGAAATGATGGAGGCCTACCTCGAGGGCGTCACGCCCGACGAGGCGCAGCTGGTCGCTGCCATCCGGCGGGCCACCATCGCGGGTGGGGTGACTCCTGTCCTGTGCGGCAGCGCGTTCAAGAACAAGGGTGTCCAGCCCATGCTGGACGCGATCGTGGACTACCTGCCGAGCCCGGTGGACATCCCGCCGGTCAAGGGGCATGAGGTCGGCGCCGAGGACAAGGAGGTCCTGCGCAGCCCGGACCCGGGCGAGCCGTTCGCCGCGCTGGCCTTCAAGATCATGTCTGACCAGCACCTCGGCAAGCTCACCTACATCCGCATCTACTCGGGCACCCTGGAGTCGGGCTCGAACGTGCTCAACTCCACCAAGGGCCGCCGGGAGCGGATCGGCAAGATCTACCAGATGCACGCGAACAAGCGTGAGGAGCGCCCGTCGGCGGTCGCCGGCCAGATCGTGGCCGTGATGGGGCTCAAGGACACCGCCACCGGGGACACCCTGTGTGACCTGTCCCGCCAGGTGATCCTGGAGTCCATGACGTTCCCCGCGCCGGTCATCAACGTCGCGATCGAGCCGAAGACCAAGGGTGACCAGGACAAGCTGGGCACCGCGATCCAGCGGCTCGCCGAGGAGGACCCGACCTTCCAGGTCCGCACCGACGAGGAAACCGGGCAGACGATCATCTCCGGGATGGGCGAGCTTCACCTCGAGGTCCTGGTCGACCGGATGCGGCGGGAGTTCCGCGTCGAGGCGAACATCGGCCGCCCGCAGGTTGCCTACCGGGAGACCATCCGCCGGAAGGCCGAGAAGGTCGAGTACACGCACAAGAAGCAGACCGGCGGGGCCGGCCAGTACGCCCGGGTGGTCATCAACCTGGAGCCGACCGGCGGCGACGGCGGCGGCTACGAGTTCGAGAACAAGATCACCGGTGGCCGCATCCCGCGTGAGTACATCCCGTCGGTCGACGCGGGCTGCCAGGAGGCCGCCGAGTTCGGCGTCCTCGCTGGTTACCCGATGGTCGACGTGCGGGTCACGCTCACCGACGGTGCCTACCACGAGGTGGACTCGTCCGAGCTTGCCTTCAAGATCGCCGGTTCCATGGCGTTCAAGAAGGCGGCTGCCCGTGCCGATGCCGTGCTGCTCGAGCCGGTGATGGCCGTCGAGGTCAGGACACCTGACGACTACATGGGTGAGGTGATCGGCGACCTGAACAGCCGCCGGGGCCAGATCCAGGCCATGGAGGAGCGCTCCGGTGTCCGCGTGGTCAAGGCGAACGTGCCGTTGTCGGAGATGTTCGGCTACGTGGGGGACCTGCGCAGCCGGACGCAGGGGCGCGCGGACTACAGCATGCAGTTCGATTCCTATGCCGAAGTGCCGCCCAGTATCGCCAAGGAGATCATCGCCAAAGCCCGCGGTGAGTAACCACCAGTAAACAACGTCAGTCAGGAGAAACGGCGCACCGAGGGCGCGCCTTGGCCCCACCGCGGTGGGGCAGATCGCAACGAGGAGAAACCAGTGGGGAAGGCCAAGTTCGAGCGGACCAAGCCGCACGTGAACATCGGCACCATCGGGCACATCGACCACGGCAAGACCACGCTGACCGCGGCGATCACCAAGGTGCTGCACGACAAGTACCCCGACGTGAACCCCTTCACGCCCTTCGACCAGATCGACAACGCGAAGGAAGAGAAGGAGCGCGGGATCACCATCTCGATCTCGCACGTTGAGTACCAGACCGAGAAGCGCCACTACGCCCACGTGGACTGCCCCGGTCACGCTGACTACATCAAGAACATGATCACCGGTGCCGCGCAGATGGACGGCGCGATCCTGGTGGTCGCCGCCACCGACGGCCCGATGCCGCAGACCCGCGAGCACGTGCTGCTGGCCCGCCAGGTCGGCGTGCCGTACATCGTGGTCGCGCTGAACAAGGCCGACATGGTGGATGATGAGGAGATCCTGGAGCTGGTCGAGCTCGAGGTACGTGAGCTGCTCAGCACGTATGAGTTCCCCGGCGACGACGTCCCGGTGATCCGTGTCTCGGCGCTCAAGGCGCTCGAGGGCGACGCGGAGTGGGGCGCTAAGGTCATCGAGCTCATGGCGGCCTGCGACGACAGTATCCCCGAGCCGGTCCGGGACACCGAGAAGCCGTTCCTGATGCCGGTCGAGGACGTCTTCTCGATCACCGGCCGCGGCACTGTGGTGACCGGCCGGATCGAGCGCGGCAAGGTGCACACCGGTGAGGAAGTCGAGATCATCGGCATCAAGGAGAAGGCGCAGCGGACCACCGTCACCGGGGTCGAGATGTTCCACAAGATCCTCGACGAGGGTCAGGCTGGCGACAACGCCGGCCTGCTGCTGCGTGGCATCAAGCGCGAGGACGTGGAGCGCGGCCAGGTCATCATCAAGCCGGGCACCAACACGCCGCACACCGAGTTCGAGGGCCAGGTCTACATCCTGTCCAAGGATGAGGGCGGGCGGCACACCCCGTTCTTCAACAACTACCGTCCGCAGTTCTACTTCCGTACCACGGACGTGACCGGCGTCGTCCATCTGCCCGAGGGCACCGAGATGGTCATGCCCGGTGACAACACCGAGATGCGGGTCGAGCTGATCCAGCCCATCGCCATGGAAGAGGGCCTGCGCTTCGCGATCCGCGAGGGCGGCCGGACCGTGGGCGCCGGGCGGGTCACGAACATCCTCAAGTAGCGGCCCGCTGTCCCCGGCCACCCCTGTGTTCTGCAACGGGGGGGTGGCCGGGGACAGCAGCCGCCAGATAGCGGCCCTCGAGAAGCTCAACAAGCGAAGGACACGGAAGGCACATGGCGGGACAGAAGATCCGCATCCGGCTCAAGGCCTATGACCACGAGGTCATCGACAGCTCGGCGCGGAAGATCGTAGACACGGTCACGCGCACCGGCGCGCGGGTTGCCGGGCCTGTCCCGCTGCCCACGGAGAAGAACATCTACTGCGTCATCCGCTCACCGCACAAGTACAAGGACTCGCGGGAGCACTTCGAGATGCGCACGCACAAGCGGCTGATCGACATCATCGACCCCACGCCGAAGACGGTCGACTCGCTGATGCGGCTGGACCTGCCCGCCGGCGTCGACATCGAGATCAAGCTCTGAGGAACGCACCGATATGACCAAGCACATCAAGGGCGTCCTGGGCACGAAGCTCGGCATGAGCCAGGTATTCGACGCAGAGGGACGCATGGTCCCCGTCACGGTCGTCGAGGCGGGCCCCTGTGTCGTGACCGCGGTGCGCACGCCCGACGCCAACGGCTACTCGGCGGTGCAGCTTGGCTACGGCGAGATCGACCCACGCCGGGTGACCAAGCCCGTCGCGGGGCACTTCGCCAAGGCCGCTGTCACCCCGCGCCGGTACCTGGTCGAGCTCAGGACCGATGACGCCACGGACTACACGCTGGGCCAGGAGGTCACCGCGGAGACGTTCGGCCCGGGTGACCTGGTCGACGTGACCGGCCGGAGTAAGGGCAAGGGCTTCGCCGGCGTGATGAAGCGGCACGGTTTCAAGGGGCTGTCCGCCTCGCACGGCACCCAGCGCAAGCACCGCTCACCCGGGTCGATCGGTGGCTGTGCCACCCCGGGCCGCGTGTTCAAGGGAGTTCGGATGGCGGGCCGGATGGGCGGGGCGCGCACCACGGCGCCCAGCCTCACCGTGCACGCGGTGGACGCCGATCGTGGCCTGCTGCTGATCCGCGGGGCCGTCCCCGGTCCCAAGGGCGGCCTGATCTTCGTCCGCACCGCTGTCCGGACCCCGCTCTCCCCCGTGAAGGAGGCCCGGTGAGCACCACCGTCAGCGTCGTCTCCCCCTCCGGCCCGGCCGGCCAGGACGTGGAGCTTCCCGCGGAGATCTTCAGCGCCCCGGTCAACGTGCCGCTGATCCACCAGGTAGTGGTGGCCCAGGAGGCCGCTGCCCGGCAGGGCACCCACGCGACCAAGACGCGCGGCGCCGTCCGGGGCGGTGGCCGGAAGCCCTACCGCCAGAAGGGCACCGGGCGGGCGCGCCAGGGCTCGATCCGGGCCCCGCAGTACGCGGGCGGCGGGACCGCGCACGGCCCCGTGCCGCGCTCCTACGTGCAGCGGACGCCCAAGAAGATGAAGGCCGCCGCCCTCCGCGGTGCGCTTTCCGACCGGGCCGGCAACGGCCGGGTGTCGGTGGTCACCGGATTCGTCGAGGGTGATCAGCCGAGGACCCGGGACGCGATGGCCGTGCTACGCGCGGCCATCGGGCTGCTCGACGTGCGGCGCAACTCCAGCGTCCTGGTCGTGGCGGAGGCCGAGGACCAGCTGACCTGGAAGAGCCTGCGCAACGCCCCGGGCGTCCGGCTGCTGGCGGCAGACCAGCTCAACACCTACGACGTCCTGGTCAGCGAGCACGTGGTGTTCACCCAGGCGGCCTTGTCGGCCTTCGTCGGCCGCACCAGCCCGGGCGCGCGCGGCACGCCCGAGGCCAGCGGCACGCCCGAGGCAGCCAACGAGCCGGGGTCAGCCACCACGTCCAAGGCAGGCGGCATGGAGGCCAGCGCAGCCCCCGGGCGGCGCACCGCGAAAGCCTCTGACGAGGCCGGAGCCGAGCCCGCGGCGGACGGCGCGGCGGACGGCGACGCCGCTGATGCGGGCGAGTCCGCGGCACGCCGCAAGAGCAGCACGGCTAAGGAGGACGAGCAGTGAGCGTGAACCGGATCCCGAATCACCGGGACGTCCTCCTGCGCCCGGTGATCTCGGAGAAGACGTACCGGCTCGCCGACGACGGCAAGTACACCTTCCTGGTCACCCGCGACGCCAACCGGACCCAGGTCCGGCAGGCGGTCGAGGCCGTGTTCGGGGTCAAGGTGACCGGTGTCAACACGCTCAACCGGCCGGGCAAGCGCCGCCGCACCCGGTACGGCTGGGGCCAGCGGCCGGCCACCAAGCGGGCGATCGTCAGCCTCGCCGAGGGGGAGCGGATCGATGTCTTCGGCGGCCCGGTCAGTTAGGCCACCGGCCACATCCAGAGGAGCTTGAGCACACATGGCTATCCGCAAGTACAAGCCGACGACCCCGGGACGGCGGGGCGCGAGCGGTGCGGACTTCTCCGAACTCACCCGCAGTGAGCCGGAGAAGTCGCTGGTCCGCCCGCTGTCCTCGCGTGGCGGCAGGAATGTGCACGGCCGGATCACCGCACGGCACCAGGGCGGCGGCCACAAGCGTGCCTACCGGCTGATCGACTTCCGCCGGGCCGACAAGGACGGCATCCCGGCCAAGGTGGCGCACATCGAGTACGACCCCAACCGGACGTCCCGGATCGCGCTGCTGCACTACGCCGACGGCGAGAAGCGCTACATCCTCTGCCCGCAGGGGCTCGCGCAGGGCGACCAGGTGGAGAACGGGCCCGGTTCCGACATCCGGCCGGGCAACTGCCTGCCGCTGCGGAACATCCCGACCGGCACCGTGGTGCACGCCATCGAACTGCGGCCGGGCGGCGGTGCCAAGATCGCGCGCTCGGCCGGCTCAGGTGTCCAGTTGCTCGCCAAGGACGGCGGTCACGCCCAGTTGCGGATGCCCTCGGGTGAGATCAGGCGGGTCGACGCGGCCTGCCGGGCCACCGTCGGCGAGGTCGGCAACGCGGAGCAGGGCAACATCAAGCTCGGCAAGGCGGGCCGGAACCGGTGGAAGGGACACCGTCCCTCGGTGCGCGGTGTCGCGATGAACCCGGTGGACCACCCGCTCGGCGGCGGCGAGGGCAAGAGCTCTGGCGGCCGTCACCCGGTCAGCCCCTGGGGTAAACCAGAGGGCCGGACCAGGCAGGCCCACAAGCCCAGCGACCGGCTGATCGTCCGCAGGCGCAGCAAGAAGAAGCGGTAGGAGCACGCAACGATGCCTCGTAGTCTCAAGAAGGGCCCGTTCGTCGACGACCACCTGATCAAGAAGGTGGACGTCCAGAACGAAGCCGGAACCAGGAACCTGATCAAGACGTGGTCACGGCGTTCCATGATCGTTCCGGCGATGCTGGGCCACACGATCGCGGTGCACGACGGCCGCAAGCACGTGCCGGTGTTCATCACCGAGGCCATGGTGGGACACAAGCTCGGCGAGTTCGCGCCGACACGCACCTTCCGCAGCCACGTCAGGGACGACCGCCGCAGCCGCCGCTAGGCCTGGCCGGGCAACGCGCAGAGAGCGAGAGAAGGCAATGGCGGTGCTAGCCCGGGGGGCAACCCCCGGACCCCCGGGCAGAAATTCGGGACCAGGAGCTGAAAGGCGAGAAGGCAATGGAAGCTAGGGCAAAGGCGCGGTATGTGCGCGTCACGCCGCGGAAGGCCCGCCGGGTGGTGGACCTCATTCGCGGCATGCCTGCCGAGCAGGCGCAGGCGGTGCTGGCCTTTGCGCCGCAGTCGGCCAGCGACTCGGTTGGCAAGGTGCTGGCGAGTGCCATCGCCAATGCCGGGCATGCCCAGCAGGCCGACGCTGGCTCGCTCGTGGTCAGCCGGGCCTGGGTGGACGAAGGGCCGACGCTGAAGCGTTTCCGGCCGCGCGCGCAGGGCCGGGGCTACCGGATCAACAAGCGCACCAGCCACATCACGGTAATCGTCTCCGATGAACCCAAGGGGAGGTCCCGCTAGTGGGACAGAAGGTGAACCCGCATGGGTTCCGGCTTGGCATCACCACCGACTTCAAGAGCCGGTGGTATGCCGACAAGCTGTACAAGGACTACGTCGCCGAAGACGTGGCGATCCGCCGGATGCTGCAGCGCGGGATGGAGCGCGCGGGCATTTCCAAGGTGGAGATCGAGCGCACCAGGGACCGGGTCCGGGTCGATATCCACACCGCGCGCCCGGGCATCGTGATCGGCCGCCGTGGCGCCGAGGCGGACCGGATCCGCAGCGACCTCGAGAAGCTGACCAGCAAGCAGATCCAGCTGAACATCCTCGAGGTCAAGAACCCTGAGACCGACGCCCAGCTCGTCGCGCAGGGCGTGGCCGAGCAGCTGTCCAGCCGGGTGTCGTTCCGGCGCGCCATGCGCAAGGCGATGCAGACGACCATGAAGAGCCCGGGTGCCAAGGGCATCCGGGTGCAGTGCTCCGGGCGCCTCGGCGGCGCGGAGATGTCGCGGTCGGAGTTCTACCGCGAGGGCCGGGTCCCGCTGCACACGCTGCGCGCGGACATTGACTACGGCTTCTACGAGGCACGGACGACGTTCGGCAGGATCGGCGTGAAGGTCTGGATCTACCGCGGCGAGGCCCCGCAGACCCGGGCCGAGCGCGAGGCGGCTGCGGCGGCCCTGCGGGCGGGCCAGCGGCGCGACCGGCCGACCGGGCCGCAGCGTCGGCGGCGGCCCGAGGGCGCTGACCGGGCCCCGGGCGGGGGCGCTGACCGGGGCGACGAAAGGACATCAGCTGCCCAGCCCGGCGCCCAGGCCGGGTCCAACCAGGCCGGAAGCGCTGCGCAGGCGGAATCGCGTGCCGCCGAGGTGCCCGCCGGGGCGGCAGCGACCACGGGTGAGGAGAGCTGAGTCATGCTTATCCCGCGCAGGGTCAGGTACCGCAAGCAGCATCGCCCGGACCGGCATGGTGCCGCCAAGGGCGGCACCCGCGTGGCCTTCGGCGAGTACGGCATCCAGGCGCTCGAGCACGCCTACGTGACCAACCGGCAGATCGAGTCCGCCCGTATCGCCATGACCCGGCACATCCGCCGTGGCGGCAAGGTGTGGATCACGGTCTACCCGGACCGCCCGCTGACCAAGAAGCCCGCCGAGACCCGGATGGGCTCCGGCAAGGGCTCCCCGGAGTGGTGGGTGGCGAACGTCAAGCCGGGCCGGGTCATGTTCGAGCTGTCCGGGGTGGCGGAGCCGGTCGCCAGGGAAGCCCTCCGGCGTGCCATGCACAAGCTCCCGATGAAATGCAAATTCGTGACGCGTGAAGTGGGTGAGAGCTGATGGTGGGCGCACAAGCTCCCGATGCTCTGCCGGCTGAAGGGGCAAAATTCGTGACGCGTGAAGTGGGTGAGAGCTGATGGTGGGCGCACAAGCTCCCGATGCTCTGCCGGCTGAAGGGGCAAAATTCGTGACGCGTGAAGTGGGTGAGAGCTGATGGCTCAGGGCCTGGCCGCCGCTGACCTGCGGAACTCCGGTGAGGAAGAACTCGACAGCAAGCTGGCCGAGGCGAAGACGGAGCTGTTCAACCTCCGTTTCCAGGCAGCGACCGGCCAGCTGGAGAGCCATGGGCGGCTGCGTGCCGTCCGCCGGGAGATCGCCCGCATCTACACGGTGAAGCGGGAACGCGAACTCGGCATCGTGACCGTCGTGGAGGAGGCGGAAGACAGTGAGTGACGTCGACCAGGGCGGAGTGCCCGGCCGCGGCTACCGCAAGATCCGCGAAGGTTACGTGGTCAGCGACAAGATGGACAAGACCGTCGTGGTCATCGTCGAGGACCGCGTGAAGCACCCGAAGTACGGCAAGGTCATCCGGCGCACCAAGAAGTACACGGCGCACGACGGCGAGAATGCCTGCGGCGTCGGCGACCGGGTGCGCCTGATGGAGACCAGGCCGCTGTCCGCGACGAAGCGCTGGCGCGTCGCGGAGATCCTGGAGAAGGCCAAGTAACTACCACCCGCGGGGCGCAACCTCGCGGGACCCCGGCGTCAGGAAGCAGGAGTTGACGTGATCCAGCAGGAGTCGCGGCTTAAGGTCGCCGACAACACCGGTGCCAAGGAGATCTTGTGTATCCGCGTGCTCGGCGGCTCGGGCCGGCGATACGCGGGCATCGGTGATGTCATCGTGGCGACAGTGAAGGATGCCCTTCCCGGTGCCGGGGTGAAGAAGGGCGATGTCGTCAAGGCGGTCGTGGTGCGCACGCGCAAGGAGCGCCGCCGCGGCGACGGTTCCTACATCCGGTTCGACGAGAACGCCGCGGTCCTGATCAGGGATGGCGGCGACCCGCGCGGTACCCGCATCTTCGGCCCGGTCGGCCGTGAACTGCGCGAGAAGCGCTTCATGCGGATCATCTCGCTCGCGCCGGAGGTGCTGTGATGACCAGGAAGGCCGCGATGGCGAAGAAGACCGCGCCGGTGAAGCCGGCGCGCATGAAGATCAAGAAGGGTGACCACGTGGTGGTCGTCGCGGGCCGGGACCGCGGCCGCGAGGGCACGGTCATCGTCGCCGACCCCGAGCGGCAGCGGGTGCTGGTGCAGGGCGTCAACATGGTCCGCAAGAACAAGAAGGTGGACTACCAGGGCCGTCGTGGCGCCAAGGAAGGCGGCATCATGACCACCGAGGCGCCGATCCACGTGAGCAACGTCCAGCTGATCGACCCGGACACGAAGAAGCCGGCCCGGGCCGGCTTCCGGTACTCCGATGACGGCACCAAGGTCCGGATCTCCCGCCCGGGCGGTAAGGACTTCTGATGACTACTACAACGCAGCAGGCGCCGGCCTCCACCAACGGTGCGGGAGCACGCCCAGCACCTCGCCTGAAGGAGCGCTACCGGCAGGAGATCGCTCCGGCCATGCGCGAGGAGTTCAGCTACGCCAACGTGATGCAGATCCCGACGCTGACCAAGATCGTGGTCAACATGGGCGTCGGTGAGGCGGCCAGGGACGCCAAGCTGATCGACGGCGCGGTCAGGGACCTCGCGGTGATCACCGGGCAGAAGCCCGCGGTCGCCCGGGCCCGCAAGTCGATCGCCCAGTTCAAGCTGAGAGAAGGCATGCCGATCGGCGCGCACGTGACGCTGCGCGGCGACCGGATGTGGGAGTTCTGCGACCGCCTCCTGTCGCTGGCCCTGCCGCGGATCCGTGACTTCCGCGGTCTCTCCGATAAGCAGTTCGACGGCCGGGGGAACTACACGTTCGGGCTGAACGAGCAGCTGATGTTCCATGAGATCAACGCGGATCAGGTGGACCGGCAGCGCGGCATGGACGTGACCGTCGTGACGACCGCGACCAATGACGATGAGGGCCGCGCGCTGCTGCGCCGGCTCGGATTCCCGTTCAAGGAGAGCTGAGGAGTGGCGAAGAAGGCGCTAGTCGTCAAGGCGAATCGGACGCCGAAGTTCAAGGTGCGCGGCTACACGAGGTGCTCGCGCTGCGGGCGCCCGCGCGCCGTGTACCGCAGGTTCGGCCTGTGCCGGATCTGCTTCCGCTCGATGGCACACCGCGGTGAGCTGCCGGGCATCACGAAATCCAGCTGGTAGCCGGTAGCAGGCTGCCGGACAGCACGGCGCGCGTCCGCGCGCCGGCACCCGACTAACCAGCCGGCCCGCGTCCAGCGGACCGGCACCGACCAACCTGGGCGCGACCGCGCCCACCGACCACGCCGCAGGTCCCGCAGGGAAACCCCGGCGAGGAGGACCATCAGGCCATGACGATGACCGACCCGATCGCAGACATGCTGACCCGTCTGCGCAATGCCAACTCGGCGTACCACGACACCGTGGGCATGCCCAGCTCCACGATCAAGGTCCGGATCGCGGAGATCCTCAAGCAGGAGGGCTACATCGCGGGCTGGGCCGTGGAGGATGCCGAGGTAGGCAAGAGCCTCGTGCTGTCGCTCAAGTTCGGGCCGACCCGGGAGCGCTCCATCGCGGGAGTGAAGCGGGTCTCTAAGCCCGGCCTGCGGGTGTACGCGAAAAAGGACAACCTGCCCCGGGTGCTCGGCGGCCTCGGCGTTGCCATCATCTCCACCTCGGCCGGCCTGATGACCGACAAGCAGGCGAACAAGCGTGGCGTGGGCGGGGAAGTCCTCGCCTACGTCTGGTAGGAGACGGCGATGTCACGAATCGGACGGCTCCCCGTGGAGATCCCCGGGGGCGTCGATGTCACCATCAACGGCCGTGAGGTCAGCGTGAAGGGGCCCAAGGGCAGCTTGGCGCTCGAGCTCAGCGCGCCCATCGAGATCACGCGTGAGGACGGCACCCTGAAGGTGAGCCGGCCTAACGACGAGGGCAAGGTGCGGGCACTGCACGGGCTGTCCCGGACCCTCGTGGCCAACATGGTGACCGGGGTGACCCAGGGCTACAGCAAGACGCTGGAGATCGTCGGCGTCGGCTACCGGGTGCAGGTGAGGGGCTCGAACCTGGAGTTCTCGCTGGGCTTCAGCCATCCGGTCATGGTGACCCCGCCCGAGGGAGTCACCTTCCGGGTCGAGACGCCCACCAGGCTCGTTGTCGAGGGAATCGACAAGCAGCAGGTGGGAGAGGTCGCGGCCAACATACGTAAGCTCCGCAAGCCCGATCCGTACAAGGGCAAGGGCATCCGGTACCAGGGCGAGCAGGTCCGCCGCAAGGTCGGGAAGGCTGGTAAGTAACCAATGGCTGGCACGAAGACCAGGGCACACGGACGGACCGCCGCGCGCACGCGGCGGCACACCCGGGTGCGGAAGAGGATCATGGGCAGCGCCGAGCGGCCCCGGCTGATCGTCACCCGGTCGGCGCGGCACACCTTCGTCCAGTTGATAGACGACGACGCGGGCCGGACGCTCGCATCCGCGTCTACTCTGGAAGAGGCGATCCGGGAGGCCGACGGGGACAAGACGGCCAAGGCGCGCCAGGTAGGCGCGCTGCTCGCGGAGCGGGCGACCGCCGCCGGGGTCAGCGCCGCTGTCTTCGACCGCGGTGGCTGGGCCTATCACGGCCGGATCGCTGCCCTCGCCGACGCCGTGCGCGAAGGCGGTCTGGCACTGTGATGGCTGGCACTGTGCTGGCTGGCAGCGTCACGGCCAGCAGCCCGATGGCCGGCACCATGAGCTTTGATACCCACGAGAGAAGGAAAGTCTGATGGCAGGAGTTCCGCGGCGTGGTGGCGGCGGCGGTGAACGGCGTGACCGCCGTGACGACCGCCGCGGCGGCGGCGCCGACAAGGGCACCGCTTACCTGGAGCGGGTCGTCACCATCAACCGGGTCGCCAAGGTCGTCCAGGGCGGCCGGCGGTTCAGTTTCACCGCGCTGGTCATCGTCGGTGACGGCAATGGCATGGTCGGCGTGGGCTACGGCAAGGCCAAGGAGGTGCCCGCGGCCATCGCCAAGGGCGTCGAGGCGGCCAAGAAGGCGTTCTTCCGGGTGCCACGCATCGCCGGCACGATCCCGCACACCGTCCAGGGCGAGGAGTCCGCGGGCGTCGTGCTGCTGAAGCCCGCCAGCCCGGGTACCGGCGTCATCGCCGGCGGCCCGGTGCGCGCCGTGCTGGAGTGCGCCGGCGTGCACGACGTGCTGTCCCGGTCGCTGGGCTCCTCCAACCCGATCAACGTGGTGCACGCGACGGTGGCGGCGCTGAAGAGCCTGAAGCGCCCGGAGGAGATCGCTGCCAGGCGCGGGCTTCCCATTGAGGACGTCGCCCCGGCCGCCATGCTGCGCGCACGCGCGGCGGCTGCCGGCGCCGGCGCCGCCAATAGCGGCAATAGCTGAGCGGAGCAGGCTGATGGCACAGCTGAAGGTAACCCAGACCCGGTCGGAGATCGGGGGCACCAAGGTGCAGCGGGCATCGCTGCGCTCGCTGGGGCTGAAGCGGATCGGGCAGGTGGTCATCAAGGACGACCGGCCCGAGTTCCGCGGCATGATCTACGCGGTGCGGCACCTCGTCACCGTCGAGGAGGTCGACTGACATGCTCAAGATCCACCATCTCCGTCCCGCCCCGGGCTCGCGTACGGCGCGCACCCGGGTGGGCCGCGGCGAAGCGTCCAAAGGCAAGACAGCGGGCCGCGGGACCAAGGGGACCAAGGCACGCGGCCAGGTGCATGCCGGTTTCGAGGGCGGCCAGATGCCGCTGCAGCGCCGGGTCCCGAAGCTGAAGGGCTTCTCCAACTCGCGCTTCAAGACCACCTACCAGGTGGTCAACATCGGCAGGCTCACCGAGCTGTACCCCGACGGCGGGGAGGTGACCCCGGAGGACCTGGCCGCCAGGGGAGCGGTCCGCGCCGGTGAACTCGTCAAGGTGCTCGGCCAGGGTGACGCTGGCGCGGCGCTGCGGGTGACCGCGCACGCGTTCTCCGCCTCGGCCCGGGAAAAGATCGCTGCTGCCGGGGGGACGGCCACTGAGCTCTGATCCTGATCCGGTCGCCCGCGCGGCGGGGCAGCGGGCCAGTTCGGTGCCGCCGCCGTGGCATGTTGTCCATCACCGAGCAGCGCACAGTCATCTTCGTGGCGTGCAGGGGCTGTTACAGTGCTGCGGACGCGTTACACTGCGGCGCACCGGCTGCTGTTGCCATCCCTCGGGAAAGGCGCGGCCCACCCCGTTAGCCCATCTAGTTGAGGACGGCGCATGCTGACCGCGTTCATCCGGGCATTCCGGACGCCTGACCTGCGCAAGAAGCTGCTGTTCACGATCGGGGTGCTGGCCCTGTTCCGGTTCGGCGCGGCGGTGCCGACCCCGGGCATCTCCGAGAAGGCAGTGAACTACTGTACGGGCCTGGAGAGTTCGAGTGGCGCGGCAGGGGTGTATCAGCTCGTCAACCTGTTCAGCGGCGGGGCCCTGCTGAAGCTGTCCGTCTTCGCCCTGGGCATCATGCCGTACATCACGGCCAGCATCATCCTGCAGTTGCTCGCCGTGGTGATCCCCCGGCTGGAGACGCTGCGCCAGGAGGGCCAGGCCGGCCAGGCGAAGATCACCCAGTACACCCGGTACCTCACCGTCGGCCTGGCCATCCTGCAGTCCACCGGCATCGTCGCGCTCGCCCGGAGCGGGAACCTGTTCTCGGGCTGCACCCGGTCGCTGATCCCGGACCCCTCGGTGTTCACCATCTCCACCATGGTGATCTGCATGACGGCGGGCACCGCCGTCATCATGTGGCTGGGTGAGCTGATCACCGACCGCGGCGTGGGCAACGGCATGTCCGTGCTGATCTTCACCACGGTCATCTCGCAGATGGCTGGCTACCTGCTGGACATCTACAAGGCCAAGCACGCGTTCACGCTGGCCATCGTGCTCGTCGTCGGGATCGCGATCGTGGCCTTCGTGGTCTTCATGGAGCAGGCCCAGCGGCGGATCCCGGTGCAGTACGCCAAGCGCATGGTGGGCCGGAAGATGTACGGCGGGACCTCCACCTACATCCCGCTCAAAGTGAACCAGGCCGGCGTCATCCCGGTCATCTTCGCCTCCTCGCTGCTCTACATCCCGAACCTGGCCGCCTCGCTGTTCGGCAGCAAGACCCATCCCGCGGGCTGGGTCACCTTCGTGGACACCTACCTCGGCTCCGGGTCCAACGGCGACCAGCCGCTCTACATGGGCCTGTTCTTCGTGCTGATCGTCTTCTTCACGTACTTCTACGTGTCCATCACGTTCAACCCGACCGAGGTCGCGGACAACATGAAGAAGTACGGCGGGTTCATCCCCGGCATCCGTCCTGGACGCCCGACGGCCCAGTACCTGAACTACGTGCTCACCCGGCTCACTGCGCCGGGGTCGGTGTACCTGGGCCTCATCGCGCTGCTCCCGATGGTCGCGTTCGGGGTGCTCGGGGTGGGCAGCCAGTTCCCGTTCGGCGGAACCAGCATCCTGATCGCGGTGGGGGTGGGACTGGATACGGTGAAGCAGATCGAGAGCCAGTTGCAGCAGCGCAACTATGAGGGCTTCCTGCGATAGTGCGCGTCGTCCTCGTAGGGCCTCCCGGTGCGGGCAAGGGGACACAGGCCCAGTTCATAGCGTCGCACCTGTCCATCCCGAAGATCTCGACAGGTGATATCTTCCGCACCAACGTCAGCCAGGGCACCGCGCTCGGCCGCCGTGCGCAGGCGTTCATGGAGCGCGGCAACCTGGTTCCCGACGAGGTGACCATCGCCATGGTCACCGACCGGCTCCAGGAAGACGATACGCAGTCGGGCTTCCTGCTGGACGGATTCCCGCGCACTGTCCCGCAGGCTGAGACGCTCAAGAAGCTGCTGTCCTCCTGGGACACCAGGCTGGATGTGGTCCTGGAACTGGTGGTCGACGACGACGAGGTGGTCCGGCGGCTGTCCGGCCGGCGGACCTGCCGCCGCTGCGGGCGGGTCTGGCACGTCCTGTTCGATCCGCCGGCGCACCGGGAGCAGTGCGACGACTGCGGCGGTGAGCTCTTCCAGCGTGACGACGACCGCGCGGAGACGATCAGGCACCGGATCGAGGTCTACCAGGAGCAGACGGCGCCGCTGGTCGCCTTCTACGCCGACGAGGGCATCCTGCTCGGCATTGACGCCACCGGCCCGGTCGACGAGATCACCGAGCGCGCGCTGAGCGCGCTGCGCCGCTTCATCCGTTGAGCACCGCGCGACGGCGCGGTGCTTGGATCCGTTGAGCACCGCGCCTTGCTACCTGACCGCCGCGCTACGGCGCGGCGGTTGGTCCCGCTGGCCGCTGCGGCGTTCGCCTGCATCCGCTGGGCGCCGCTTCGTGACCACGGCGGCTGAATCAGATGAGCCCGGCCGCGGGTACCGTTGATGAGAGGCGGAGGCGGCATGTGGAAAAGGCGTGACGCGGACATCGAACTGAAGACACCCGGGCAGCTTGCCGCGATGCGCGCCGCCGGGCTGGTGGTGGCGAACGCGCTGCGCGCGGCCGCCGACGCGGCGGCGCCCGGGATGAGCACCGCTGATCTTGACGCGGTGGCCAGCGACACGATCCTGGCTGCCGGGGCCACCTCATCCTTCAAGGGCTACCACGGCTTTCCCGCGACCATCTGCACCTCGGTGAACGCCGAGATCGTGCACGGCATCCCCAATCCCGGCAAGAAGCTGCGGGAAGGTGACGTGCTGTCGATCGACTGCGGGGCGATCGTCGACGGCTGGCACGCGGATGCGGCGCTCAGCATAGGCATCGGGGAGATCTCCGCTGAGCTGGCCCGGCTGCTCAACGCCTGCGAGCAGGCGCTCTGGCATGGGCTGGCCCGCGCCCGGGTTGGCGGCCGGCTGACGGACATCTCGCACGCGGTGGAGCAGAGCGTCCGGTCCGCGGGCGATTACGGCATCGTCGAGGACTACGTGGGCCACGGGATCGGCAGCCAGATGCACATGGACCCCCCGGTGCACAACCAGGGCAGGCCGGGTCACGGCCCGGTGCTGAGGGAGGGGATGGCGCTCGCCGTTGAGCCGCTGCTCACGGCGGGCAGCCCGGAAACTGTCCTGCTCGAGGACGGATGGACGGTGCTGAGCGCGGACGGCGGCGTGGCCGCCCATTTCGAGCACACGATCGCGCTCACCGCCGACGGCCCCTGGGTGCTCACGGCGCCTGATGGCGGCCGCAGCGACTTCGCCCGGTTCGCGACGCCGCTGGCGGGCTCGCTGGCCGGGCCGGCGGGCTGTGCTGCAGACAGCCGAGCCCTGAACAACTCTGCCGCAGGCAACCGAGCCGCGCACAGCTGAGGAGGAAGCGGATGGCGAGCGATCCGAAGATCCGCGCGTCCGACGCGGATCGCGACCGGACCGCGGCACTGCTGCGCGAGCACCTCGCGGCGGGCCGGCTGACCCCGGAGGAGTTCAACGAGCGGCTCGAGAAGGCCTACGCCGCCAAGACGCTCGGTGACCTGGACGAGCTGATGGTAGATCTGCCCGCGATCGACCTCTACCAGCTTCCGGACGCCACGCTGCGCCGCGGCCCGACCGGCAACACCCCGCTGCCCTGGTGGCGCTCACCGCGGTAAGGGAACCGTGTCCGCCGGCGCCGCCAGCTCCGCCGCCAGTGGCACGGGATTTTCCGGGTGCCGCCGCCTGGGAGCAGCGGGAATTTTCCCGCCCAGCCCCTGGTTCGCAATGTCAGGCGGAGTCGCGTAGACTTTGATTCAGTCCGCGAGTTGCCCTGTGCTGGCGTTCGCCTGTGCCTTGCGGGCATGATATAAGCAAGACCACGCATTCCGGTGCGGCACAGTCCTGGGATGTACCACGACACAATGTAGACAACACGTGCCTGCACACGCCACCACTGGGGCGAGCGTGGCGGGCCTGAAAGCGAAGCGCGGAGGATATGCCCAAAAAGGACGGCGCCATCGAGATCGAGGGCAGGATCGTCGAGTCACTTCCCAATGCCTTCTTCCGGGTGGAGCTAGACAATGGGCACAAGGTCCTCGCCCACATCAGCGGGAAGATGCGGATGCACTACATCCGGATCCTGCCGGATGACCGGGTTGTCGTTGAGCTGAGCCCGTACGACCTGAGCCGCGGCCGGATCGTCTACCGGTACAAGTAACGAGCCGGCGCGCCGGACACCAACCCGTCCACGTGCCGGAGGAGGCCACGATGAAGGTCAAGCCGAGTGTGAAGAAGATCTGCAGCAAGTGCCGGGTGATCCGGCGGCATGGCCGGGTCATGGTCATCTGCTCCGACCCACGGCACAAGCAGCGCCAGGGCTGACGCCCTAACCGACGCGCACCGCGGCCCGCGTCCGGCACCAGCCGGCGCGGGTCACCCCCGGAAGGAGGCCGGGGCCCTACCCGGGCAGGGGCGGGGGAGCGGCGCGCACGACCTCCTCGAAGAAAAAGGAGAACTGCCCGCCCATGGCACGCCTCGTCGGCGTCGACCTCCCCCGCGATAAGCGGCTCGAGGTCGCTCTTACCTACATCTACGGGATTGGGCGCACCCGTGCGCTCGAGACGCTGAGCGCCACGGGCGTCAGCGGTGACTCGCGGGTCCATGAACTCGGGGACGATGAGCTTGTCCGGCTCCGGGACTGGATCGAGGCGACCTACCAGGTCGAAGGAGACTTGCGCCGCGAGGTGCAGGCGGACATCCGCCGCAAGATCGAGATCGGGTGTTACCAGGGCATTCGCCATCGCCGCGGACTGCCCGTGCACGGCCAGCGCACCCAGACGAATGCTCGCACCCGCAAGGGCAGGAAGAAGACAGTGGCCGGCAAGAAGAAGGCCGGGAAGAAGTAGTCCGCGCCCGGGGTGATGGACGCCAGTGCCATCGACCCAGTGCCAGCGCCTGGCATAGCCACAACGCGGACCGACGACCTCACCGAATAGGAAGCAGATGCCGCCAAGGAGCCGTACGGCCACCAAGAAGGTGCGCCGTAAGGAAAGGAAGAACGTCGCTCACGGGCACGCCCACATCAGGAGCACGTTCAACAACACCATCGTCTCGATCACCGACCCGGTGGGCAACGTCATCTCGTGGGCGTCGTCCGGCCAGGTCGGCTTCAAGGGATCACGCAAGTCCACGCCATTCGCCGCGCAGATGGCCGCTGAGGCCGCGGCCCGCCGTGCCATGGAGCACGGGATGCGCAAGGTCGACGTGTTCGTCAAGGGACCCGGCTCCGGGCGGGAGACCGCCATCCGTTCCCTGCAGGCGACCGGCCTGGAGGTCGGCTCGATCCAGGACGTCACCCCGGTTCCGCACAATGGCTGCCGCCCGCCGAAGCGGCGCCGGGTCTGAGGAGTAGCGAGAAGATGGCGCGATACACGGGTGCGGACTGCAAGCTCTGCCGCCGCGAGAAGATGAAGCTCTTCCTGAAGGGGGCCAAGTGCGATTCGCCGAAGTGCCCCATCGAGATCCGGCCCTATCCGCCGGGTGAGCACGGCAGGAACCGGCCGAAGGAGAGCGAGTACCTGCTCCAGATCCGGGAGAAGCAGAAGGCGCGCCGGGTCTACGGGATCCTTGAGCGGCAGTTCCACGGCTACTACGTGGAGGCCTCCCGCAAGCGCGGGATGACGGGCGAGAACCTGCTCCAGATCCTGGAGAGCCGCCTGGACAACGTGGTCTACCGGGCGGGCTTCGCGAAGAGCCGGGACATGGCCCGCCAGCTGGTGCGGCACGGTCACTTCCTGGTCAACGGCAGGAAGGTGGACATCCCGTCCTACCGGGTGGGCGAGAACGACATCATCGAGGTCCGGCCGAAGTCGGTCGAGCTGACCCCGCTGGTGGTGGCCCGCGCCGAGGCCGGCGAGCGGCCGTCGCCCGCGTGGATGGAGGTCATCCCGGACAAGATGCGGATCCTCGTCCACTCGCTTCCGGCCCGGGCCCAGATCGACACTCAGGTGCAGGAACAGCTCATCGTCGAGTTTTACTCGAAGTAACGTCCCGCCAGGCCGCTGTGCCATCAGCGGCTCACGGCGGGGGACGGCCCAGCTGTGATCGCTGGGTCGTCAGGGAAGATCGCGACTGTCATATAACGGGCGTCGCGGAAAGGGGTACCAATGCTCATCGCCCAGCGTCCGACTCTTACCGAGGAACAGGTCAACGACTTCCGGTCGAGGTTCGTCATCGAGCCGCTGGAGCCGGGTTTCGGCTACACGATCGGGAACTCAGTCCGCCGCACGCTGCTCTCCTCGATTCCCGGGGCCGCCGTGACCAGCATCAGGATCGAGGGCGTGCTGCACGAGTTCTCCACGGTCCCCGGGGTCCAGGAGGATGTCACCGACGTCATCCTCAACCTCAAGGAACTCGTCGTCTCCTCGGAGCAGGACGAGCCGGTGGTGATGTACCTGCGCAAGCAGGGCCCCGGCGAGGTGACCGCCGCGGACATCGCCCCGCCGGCCGGCGTGGAGGTGCACAACCCGGCGCTGCACATTGCCACCCTGAACGGCAAGGGCAAGCTGGAGATGGAACTGACTGTGGAGCGGGGCCGCGGTTACGTGTCGGCTGCCCAGAACAAGCAGCCCGGCCAGGAGATCGGCCGCATCCCCATCGACTCGATCTACTCGCCGGTGATGCGGGTCACCTACAGGGTCGAGGCCACTCGTGTGGAGCAGCGGACCGACTTCGACAAGCTGATCCTCGATGTGGAGACCAAGCCGTCGATGCGCCCGCGCGACGCGGTGGCCAGCGCCGGCAAGACGCTCGTTGAGCTGTTCGGCCTCGCCAGGGAACTGAACGTGGAAGCCGAGGGCATCGACATCGGCCCGTCTCCCACGGACGCGGCACTCGCCGCCGACCTGGCGCTGCCGATCGAGGAGCTCAACCTCACCGTCCGCTCGTACAACTGCCTCAAGCGGGAGGGCATCCACACGGTGGGCGAGCTTGTCGCCCGCAGTGAGCAGGACCTGCTGGACATCCGGAACTTCGGCGCGAAGTCGATCGAGGAAGTCAAGCAGAAGCTGACCGACATGGGGCTGGCGCTCAAGGACTCCCCGCCCGGATTCGACCCGGGTAGCGCCGCGGACAGTTACGGCGCGGACGACGACGACAGCTACGTCGAGACCGAGCAGTACTGATCCCGAGCAGTACGGGCCGGGCCGGGCAGGCCCGGCCAGCGAACCGAGGAGAACGTTCCGATGCCCACGCCCACCAAAGGCGCGCGGATGGGTGGCAGCTCGGCCCATCAGCGGCACATGCTGGCGAACCTGGCCACTGCCCTGTTCGAGCACGGCAAGATCACCACGACCGAGGCCAGGGCCCGTCGGCTGCGCCCGTTCGCCGAGCGGCTGATCACCTTCGCCAAGCGGGGTGACCTGCACGCGCGCCGCCAGGTGCTCACCGTGGTCACCGACAAGGGCGTGGTGCACACGCTGTTCACCGAGATCGGGCCGCAGTTCGCGGCCCGGGATGGCGGGTACACCCGGATCACCAAGATCGGGCCTCGGAAGGGTGACAACGCCCCGCTCGCGGTGATTGAGCTGATCCAGGAGGAGGCGGACGCCAAGCCACGGCGCCGGCGCGGGCGGCGGGCACAGCCCGCGGCCCGTCCGGCCCGCGCGGGGGCGGCCGCACCGGCCGAGGATGCTGCGCAGGCTGAGGATGTGGCCGAGGCGGATGATGTCGCGCTGGCGGACGGCGAGACCGAAGGCGCAGACGCTGATACCGACGCCGCTGACACCGACGAGGCGGACACCGACGAGGACGCTGAGCCGTCCGCGCCGGACGACGAGGCCGGCGACGCGGCGGAGGCCGCCGACGGCAAGCCCGCTGACAGCTGACACTGACGGTACTGAACCTGCCGGGCACTGAGCCCGCCGGCACCGAGCCCGCCGGCACCGAGCCCGCCGGCACCGAGCCCGCCGGCACCGAGCCCGCCGGCACCGAGCCCGCCGGCACCGAGCCCGCCGGCACCGAGCCTGACGGCACCGAGCCTGACGACGAGGCGGTCTGCAGGCTCCGGATCGATCTCTGCTACGACGGCGGCGGTTTTTCCGGCTGGGCACGCCAGCCTGGTCGGCGAACCGTTCAGCAGGTCGTAGAGGACGCGCTCGGCCGGGTGCTGCGGACCGGTGAACCCGTCCAGCTGACCGTGGCCGGCCGGACCGACGCCGGGGTACACGCGCGCGGCCAGGTCGCGCACGCCGACGTGCCGGTGACCCACTGGGCGGAGGCTGCGCCGGGTGCGCTGCGCAGGCTGTCCGGCCTGCTGCCGCCCGATATCCGGGTGGGCCGCATCGAGCCTGCCCCGGGAGGGTTCGACGCGCGGTTCGGCGCGTTGTGGCGGCGTTATTCCTACCGGGTCTGTGACGACCTGGCAGCGCAGGATCCGCTGCGCCGCCATGACACGCTCTGGTACCGCCACGCGCTCGATGTCCCCGCCATGAACGAAGGCGCCGGGTTGCTGCTCGGCGAGCATGACTTCGCCGCCTTCTGCCGCCGACGCGGCGGGGCGAGCACCGTCCGGGAACTGCTGCGCCTGTCCTGGGCCAGGCCGGATCCGTCGCTTGCCGTGGCAACCGTCATCGCTGACGCTTTCTGCCATTCCATGGTGCGCGCGCTGACGGGTGCCCTGCTCAAGGTGGGCGAAGGCACCAAGCCGCCAGACTGGCCGGCCCGGGTGCTCACCGCCGGTGCCCGCGACCCCGGCGTGCCGGTTGTCCCACCGCACGGACTCTGCCTGGAAGAGGTGTGTTACCCGCCGCCCGGCGAACTCGCCCAGCGGGCCAGGGCGACGCGCCGCCTGCGGACCGCTCCGGGTGCTCCCGCCCGCCCTGCTGGCTGCCCCGGCTAGCTGCCCCGGCTGGCAGCCCCGGTCCGGCTACGGCACCTCGGGTTTTCCGAACAACATCCGGCTGGTCAGGGTGATGGTGGCGGTGCCGGCCACCAGGTTGCGCGAGAAGGTGTCCAGTTCCGCTCGCTGCGCGGCGCTGCCCGGCGCGCGCAGGTTCGTGAACTCGGCCCAGGTCAGGATCAGGTAGTGCCCCTTGAACTGGGCTTCCTCCAGGCCTGTCCCGTTGGCCAGATTGTGGGTGGGCCCGTGCGCGGCGGGAAGTTGCTTGATGAACGCCGTGGCGCCGGTCGCCTGCCCGGCGCGCTGGGCGGCGGTGACGTCGGACAGATTGAGCACGCCGATCGTCGCCATGATCTTTTGCGCGGTGGACAGGTAACTGGCCCGCATCACCTGCGTGCAGCCGGCCTTGCGCAGCGCGGCCTGCAGCGCCGTCCCGAGCACCATGCTGGCGCAGTTGGCGCCGGCCCGCCGGATCGTCCGAATGGCGACGGTGCCGCCCGAGGAGAAACGGGCGGGGAACAACTCCGTCAGGGTCAGCGCCACCGGGTCGTCGGTCCGGTTGGTGATGTGCTTCCACGGCCCCAGGGACGGTGCCGGTCTGCTGGACGCCGTGTTCTTCCGGATCGGCGTGGCTGCCGTCGAGGCAGTCTGCTGCCCCTTGACGAAGTGGATATATGCCACGGCGATCAGCACGCCGACGACCACCATCATCACGAGGGGCATCAGCCACATCCGGGCCCGGCTGGCCGGCTTGCGGGCCTTGCGCGGCTTGCCCCCGCGGGCCGCGGAACGCGATCCCCGCGGCGGGGCACCGGTCGGCGGGCCGCCGGACGGGGTGACGTTCGCGGGCCTGCGGCCGCCCGTGCCCGGGCCGGCGGGCTCCAGGCCTGGCATGGATTGCACTGCATCGTCCGCTGCCCAGGGGGGTGCCTCGAGGCCGGCCTGACGGCTTTGCCGGGCTGCCAGGCGGCCGCCCGGCCGCGGATAACCGGTCTCCCCGGACTGGTCGTCCTCACCCGGCCACCCCGGGTAGCCGGGCTCGCCCGCGGCGGCCTGCCCCGGGTAGCCGGTCTCGCCGGGAAAGCCTGCCCGGCCTTGATAGTCAGTCTCTCCCGGAGGCGCGGCGTGGTCGGCGTACCCGGCCTGACCTGGGTAGCCAGCCTGGCCCGCGAACGCCGGGCCTGGGACGCCTGACGGGGGAGGGAAGCCGGGCGGCTCCGGGAATCCGCCGGCCGGCTCGAAGGGTCCTCTCGGGCAGCTGTCCCCGGCGGCTGCGTCCCCGGCCAGGAGGTCAGCGGCGACCGCATCCGGGACGGCCGCTCCAGCGCCCGCCACGCCGGCGCTGCCGGCCGGGGCGGTCCACTCGCCGGACAGTTGGGCGTCGTCGAGGACGGCCCAGGTCTGGGTCGCCGTGGCGTCGGCGGCCGGGTCGCTAACCGCCAGCAGTGGGTACCCGGGCTCTGGCGTGTCCGTCCCGGCCCCCGCTCCCAGGCCTGACCGCCCGGCGGAACCCGCCGTGGGCGGTGCCGGGGAGTTCCACGGCGAGAACTGGCCTGGCGGGTACACGGGATCAGGGGCACCCGGCGCGGGCGGATAGCCACGGACCGGCCCCCGGCCGCCGGGCCCGGCGGTCCGGAACGCGCCGGCGCTCCAGAGCGATCCTCCGGCCGCTGACCCGCCGGCCGCCATGTCACTCCCAGCCGGGCCACCCTGGACCTCGTAACCCTGCCTGGGGGCCGGGCGGCGCCAGGCGTTCTCCCTGGAGGCAACCCCGTCGCTGGTGGCTGGCGACTGCTGGGCGGGGCGTGCCGCGCCGCGGGCCGGCTCACGTCCCCGGCCGGATCCTCGTCCCCGGCCGGATTCCCGCCCGCTCGCTGTCTCGCGTGCGCCGGCCATCTCGCGTGCGCCGGCCATCTCGCGTCCGCCGGCCGGTTCGCGTCCCCCTGCCGGTTCGCGTCCCCCTGCCGGTTCACGTGCCCGCCTGGGCTGGTATCCCTGTGCGGGCTCGTTCCCGTGTCCGGGCTGGTACCCCTGGCCAGGCGGGTTCCCCTGCCCGGACAGGTACCCCCGGTACCCCTGGCCAGGCTCGTATCCCTGGCCAGGCTCGTATGCTTGCGCCGGGTTACGGCCACGCCCGCCCTCGCGCCCTCGGGTGGCTTCTCGCCCCCTCGTGGGTACGAGGCCCCAGGCAGGCTCATCTCCCGTGCCGTACCCGGGTTCGCTCCCGTAGCCGGGTACCGGTCCGGGCTCGCCCGCGCCGGTCTCGTCGGCCCACAGCGCGGCGCGGCGCGGCGCAGTGCCCGGTCGGCTGTCCGGCGGGCCGGCGCCCTGATCACCCCGGTAGCCCATGCGGCGAGCGTATCGTTCCGAGCGGCTAACCTTGGGCGGACCGGTATTTTCGGCGGTCATGGCAGACGGGTGGCCGAACCCGAAACGCGCTGGGCCAGGGTGCGGATCGCCCGCGGCGCGGCATCGCCCGCGGCGCGGCATCACCCAGCGCCTGCGGCGCGGGGCCTTGGCCCGGGTAGGCCGCTCATTTTGACCGTTGCCAGCCGGGGCCGGTATCCTTCTTGGACGTCCATGTGCGTCCGCATGCCCGCGGTGCCCGCTCAGCGAGGCTGGTTACGCGGCGGCGGATGCGTCGGACTCCCCTCACCCGGAGGGACTCCCCCCACTCGGAGGGTTGCCCCGGGTGCGGAGCCAGGATCAGGTCCCACCACACGAAGGCTTACGACTGTGCGCACTTTCAGCCCCAAGGCCGACGACATCCAGCGTCAGTGGCACGTCATTGATGCCTCCGATGTGATCCTCGGCCGCCTGGCCAGCCACGCGGCGACACTGCTGCGGGGCAAGCACAAGCCGATCTTCGCGCCGCACGTGGACACCGGCGACTTCGTGATCGTGGTCAACGCGGAGAAGGTCGCGCTGAGCGGCAGGAAGCTGGAGCAGAAGCGCGCGTACCGGCACTCGGGTTACCCGGGCGGCCTGCGGGCGGTGGCCTACAGCGAACTGCTTGACCGACACCCGGAGCGGGTGATCGAGAAGGCCGTCCGGGGCATGCTCCCGAAGAACTCCCTGGGCCGCAGCCAGCTGCGCAAGCTCAAGGTGTACGCGGGGCCGGATCACCCCCACCAGGCGCAGCAGCCGGCGCCCTTCGAGATCAAGCAGATCACCCAGCAGGCGCCTGCCGCCAACGCGGGCAGCCGCTGAGGCAAGCGTGGCCCGCGCCACAGCGTGCCGTGACGCCGCCGCCCGGCGGGCGCACTGATGAGAACCGATAAGGAAGTACGAGGAAGGTACCGTGGCCGAGTCCACTGGCACGCAGGCGGTCGCTGAGGCCGTCGGCGTGGAAACGGCGGAAGACGCCGGGGAGCACGTGTCGGAGTACACCACCGAGACGGCTGCGGATGCCGGAGAGCGGCAGTCGGCGCGCAAGCCGGTGGTCACCGGCAGTGCGCTCGGCACCGGCCGCCGCAAGGAGGCAATCGCCCGGGTCCGTATCGTCCCCGGATCGGGACAGTGGCGGATCAACGAGCGGGCGCTTGCCGAGTTCTTCCCGAACAAGGTGCACCAGCAGCTGATCAGCGAGCCGTTCGTGAGCCTCGGCGCGGAGAACCAGTTCGACGTCGTCGCGCGGATCACCGGTGGCGGCATCACCGGACAGGCCGGGGCGCTGCGGCTGGGCATCGCCCGCGCGCTGACCCTGGTGGACCCGGAGAACCGGCCGACGCTGAAGCGGGCTGGCTTCCTGACCCGCGACCCGAGGGTCAAGGAGCGCAAGAAGTACGGGCTCAAGAAGGCGCGCAAGGCCCCCCAGTATTCCAAGCGCTGACCCGCCAGCCTGCGTTTTTTCGGTCTAACCCCCCGAGAAGTCTGCTTGGCTTGCCCTGAACCACTGAGATGACCGGGGGGTTGTAACCATGGTCCGGCTCTTCGGAACTGATGGTGTCCGCGGGGTAGCGGGGGAGGACCTGACCGGCCAGCTGGCCATGGATGTGGCCGTCGCGGCCGCGGCGGTCCTCCACGACACGGGCGCCTTCACGGCAGCGGAGCGGGCGGGGCGCCGCCCGCTGGCCGTGGTCGGGCGCGATCCCCGCGCCTCGGGGGAGTTCCTCGAGGCGGCGGTCGTCGCCGGGCTGGCCGGGTCCGGCGTGGACGTGCTGCGGCTGGGCGTCATCCCGACCCCCGCGGTGGCCTTCCTGACCCGGGACCTGCACGCCGCACTCGGCGTGATGCTCTCCGCGAGTCACAATCCGGCTTCGGACAACGGGATCAAGATCTTCGGGCATGGCGGCTTCAAGCTGCCGGACGCGGTCGAGGACGAGATCGAAGCGCACGTGGGCATGCCGCACCGGCGCCGCAGCGAATTGCCGGCCACCGGCTTTGGCAGGGTGACCGACGCCGGAAGCGAGCGTGACCGGTACACCGATCACCTGCTTGCCTCGGTGGCCCGGCGGACGGGTCCAGACGGCCAGCAGGCTGCCCCGCTGGCTGGCCTGACCGTCGTGGTCGACTGCGCCCATGGCGCTGCGTCAGCGTTCGCGCCCCGCCTGCTCCAGCGGGCCGGCGCCGAGGTCATCGCGATCGGCGCCGAGCCGGACGGGCTGAACATCAATTCCGGGTGCGGGTCCACCCACCTGGAGACGTTGTCGGCAGAGGTGATGAAGCACGGGGCGGACGCCGGCATCGCGCACGACGGCGACGCGGATCGCTGCCTGGCGGTCGGCGCCGACGGCGAGGTGATCGACGGGGACCAGATCCTCGCCGTGCTGGCCCTCGCGCTCGCCGACCAGGGCCGCCTGCCCGGGAACACCGTGGTCAGCACCGTCATGTCCAACCTCGGCTTCCGGAACGCGATGCAGGACGCCGGGATCACCGTGGTCGAGACCGCTGTGGGGGACCGGTACGTGCTGGAGGCCATGCGCGACGGCCACTTCGGGCTGGGCGGGGAGCAGTCCGGGCACATCATCATGCTCGAGCACGCGACCACCGGCGACGGCCTGCTCACCGCCCTGCACCTGCTCGCCACGGCCGCACGCCAGGCACTGCCGCTGGCCGAGGTCGCGGCGGTGATGACCAAGTACCCGCAAGTCCTGGTGAACGTCCCCGGCGTGGACAAGTCCCGGGTCACCGCGTCGCAGGAACTGGCCGCGGCGGTGGCGGCCGTGAAGACCGAACTCGGCTCGTCCGGCCGGGTGCTGGTCAGGCCCAGCGGCACCGAGCCGGCCGTGCGCGTCATGGTGGAGGCCGTCGAGAGCGAGCAGGCGCAGCGGATGGCGGACCGGCTGGCCGCTGCCGTCCGCGCTGCGGGCTGAGGCTTGTCATCGAGAACTTTGCCGCCCTGCGCCGTGAGATATCGGGCGGCCACCACCTCGTCTCGGACACCGACACCGAGGTGGTTGCGCACCTGCTCGAAGGCGAGATGGCGGCGCGGGAAGCCGCCGGCGGGGTTGGGCCAGGCGCGCTGGCCGAGGTGATGCGCCGGGCCCGCCAGCGGCTGGACGGGGCGTTCACCCTGGTCGCGGTGGATACCCAGGACCCTGGCGCTGCGGCCCGGGCTGGCGGCTCCTGGGCTGGCGGCTCCTGGGCTGGCCGGCTACCCGGCCCTGGCTGTCAGCGCGGGACGGCCGCGCATGACAGGCTGGCAGAGTGATCGTCGGTATCGGCGTGGACATCCCGGACACCGGCCGTTCCCGGGCAGCGCTGCGGCGCCGACTGCCCCTGGCCCCCCGGCTTTTCGCCGAGAGCGAACACGGAGGGTGGCGGGAGGTGGCCGAAGGATGAGGAACGCGCACGAGGTGGCCAAGGTCCGGGCAGCGGAACGCAGCCTCATGGCCGGGTTGCCGCCCGGCACGCTGATGCAGCGGGCGGCGGCCGGCCTGGCGTCGGTCTGCGCCGGCCTTACCGGGAAGGTGGCCGGGTCCCACGTGGTGGTGCTGGCCGGCAGCGGCGACAACGGCGGCGACGCCCTCTACGCCGGCGCCCGGCTGGCCCGCCGGGGTGCCGCGGTGCTGGCGGTCACCGCCGGCTCGAAGGTGCACGCGGACGGCGCCGCCGCGCTGCGGGTGGCCGGCGGCCAGCTGGCCGGACCCGGCGACCCGGCGGTCCCCGCGGCGATCGGCGCGGCGGACCTGATCGTGGATGGCCTGCTGGGCATCGGGGGTAAGGGCGGCCTGCGGGAGCCGCAGGCGTCCCTGGCGGCCCTGGCCGCGCGATCACCGGCCGTGGTCGTCGCCGTGGACCTGCCGAGCGGCGTGGACGCGGACACCGGCCTCGTCGAGGGAGCCGCGATCCAGGCGGACGTGACCGTGACCTTCGGCACGCTGAAGCCCGGACTGCTGGTGGATCCTGGCGCGACGCACGCCGGCGTCGTCGAGCTGATCGACATCGGCCTCGGTTCCTACCTTGACCCACCCGATGCCAGCGCATTGCAGGCAACGGATCTCGGCGTGCTGCTTCGCCGACCGCCCGCGGACTCGGACAAGTACCGCCGCGGGGTGGTCGGCATCGTGGCCGGCAGCCAGCGGTTCACCGGTGCGGCCGCGCTGGCCGTCGGCGGGGCCATCCGCGGCGGAGCCGGGATGGTCCGGCTGGTGTCCGCGGAGCACGCGGTGGCCGTGGTGCGGGTGCTCTGGCCAGAGGCGGTGATCACCGTGACCGGGCAGGATCAGCCGCCCGGCGATGACGTTGCCGCCGCCGGGCGGGTGCAGGCGTGGGTGGCGGGGCCGGGCATGGGCACCGATGACCAGGCCAGGGAGCGGCTGGCCGCGGTGCTCGCCACTGACCTGCCCGTGCTGGTCGATGCGGACGGGCTCACTCTGCTCGCAGCCAACCGCGGCCTGCTCGACCGCAGCGCCCCGACCCTGCTGACGCCGCACGCGGGGGAGCTGGGCAGGCTGCTTGGCGCCGACTCGGCTGACGTGGAATCCCGCCGTCTGGAACACGCCAGGAGGGCCGCTGCCGAGCTGGGCGCGACCGTCCTGCTCAAGGGGTCGACCACGGTGATCGCGACCGCTGACGGGTACGCAGGCCCCGGCGGGGGCAGCGGGGCGGCGCCGGTGTTCGTCAACCCGACCGGGACCTCGTGGCTGGGCACCGCCGGGACCGGGGACGTGCTGTCCGGGCTGGCGGGCGCCCTGCTGGCGCAGGGCCTGGCGGTCAGCCAGGCCGCGGCGGCCGCTGCCTACCTGCATGGGCTGGCGGCGCGGCTGGCGGCGTCCGGCGCCGGGGAGCGTCCGGTGCCCGCCACGGAGCCGCCTGCTGCGGGCAGGCGTGCTGAGGGTTCCGGTGACCGGCATGCCGAGGCGCCGATCGCGGCAGCGGACGTGATCGGGGCGCTGCCCGACGCGATCCGCGCGGTCCGCCAGGGGGCAGGCTGACCGCGGGGCCGCTCCCGGCGACGCCGCCCGCCCCAGGCGACGCCGACCCGGCCTGGTGACGCCGCCCGGCCTGGCGGCGCCGGCCCGGCCGCAGCGGCGTTCCGCCCGGATGCCCGCGCAGTGCTGGCAAACTGCTGTCCTGGCAAACTGGGACGTCATGGACTCATCTGCGGAAGCACTCATTGACCTGGGCGCCGTCACCGGCAACGTGCAGGCGATGCGCAAGCAGGTCAACGGCGCGCAGCTGATGGCAGTGGTCAAGGCCGACGGCTACGGGCATGGCATGATCCCGGCGGCCCGGGCGGCCCTGGCCGGGGGTGCGGAGTGGCTGGGCGTGGTCCACGTGCACGAGGCGCTGGCGCTGCGCCGGGATGGCATCACCGCCAGGGTGCTGTGCCTGCTCGGGGTGCCCGGCGCGGCGCACGTGGACGCGATCTGCGGCGACATCGACCTGACGGCGGACTCGGCGCCGTTGCTCGCTGAGATCGCGGCCGCCGCGACGGTGGCCGGCCGCCCGGCCCGGGTCCACCTCAAGGTCGATACGGGGATGGCCCGCGGCGGCGCGACCCTGGCGGACTGGCCTGACCTGGTCGCCGCCGCGCTGTCCGCGCAGGCCGCCGGGCAGGTCACCGTGGCGGGGATCTGGTCGCATCTGGCCTGTGCGGACATCCCCGGGCATCCGTCGATCGCCGCGCAAACGGGCAGGTTCACCGACGCCGTGACGCTGGCCGAGGCCGCGGGTGCCCGGCCCGAGGTGCGCCACCTCGCCAACACCGCCGCCGCCCTCACCCTCCCCGGGACCTGGTTCGACCTGGTCCGCCCGGGCGGGGCCATCTACGGGCTGGCCACGCTCCCGGGGGGAGCCCCGGACTGGCTCCGCCCGGCCATGACGGTGCGCACCCGGCTCGTGCTGGTGAAGCAGGTGCCGGGGGGCACTCCGGTGTCCTACGGCCACCGGTACACGACCCAGGGCGAGAGCACGCTCGGGCTCCTCCCGCTCGGCTATGCGGAGGGCATCCCCCGGCACGCCTCCGGCGTGGTGGAGGTGCAGGCACGGGGCAGGCGCTGGCGGATCGCCGGCACCGTGTGCATGGACCTGTCCGTCGTGGACTTCGCCGCCGAGCCCGCCGTGACCGGCGATGAAGTGGTACTTTTCGGCCCCGGGGATGCCGGGGAGCCGACCGCGCAGGAGTGGGCGGACGCCCTGGGCACGGTCTCCTACGAGATCGCTACCAGCTTCTCCAGCCGGGTACCCCGAACTTACTCTGGAGTAGCATACGGGCAGGAGTCTGCGCGCACCGGTGCGAGTGTGGCCCCTGCCGGGCACGCAGTTCCGTGAGGCAAGTCTCCTGGCGGGGCCGCCGGGCACGGTGACGCGGCCATCAGGCTGACGTCACCGCAGGCCGGTGACCCGCCCGGGGAGGGCACGCGGCGGGAGGTGCGATGGCGACCTGGCGGCGGATCACCGGAGTGGCCGGGCTGGCCGCGGGCGCCGTGGCCGCGGGCGCCGGGGCTGTGGTGGCTGCCGAGCGGATCGCGATAGGCCGGGCCCAGGTGCTGCGCAACGAAGCACCGCCGGAGAAGCTGGGCGAGTTGCGTGGGCGGGTGCTCACGGTGCTCACCGACGACGGGGTCCCGCTGCATGTCGAGATCGACGAGCCTGACCCGGATCCGGCCACGGCCGGCCGGCGCCGGTCATCCCGGCAGGCCCGGCCGCTCACGATCATCTTCTGCCACGGCTACACGCTGAACCAGGACTGCTGGCATTTCCAGCGGGCCGGCCTGGGCCGCCGCCGCCTCGTCTTCTGGGACCAGCGCGACCATGGCCGTTCCGGCCGGTCGCCCGCTGGCCCGGCCAGCATCGACCGGCTGGGCGCGGACCTGGGCCTGGTCATCAAGGCGGTGGCGCCGGGAGATGTGCCGGTGATCCTGGTCGGCCATTCCATGGGCGGCATGACGATCATGGCGCTGGCGGGCCAGCATCCTGAGCTGTTCGGCACCAAGGTGGTCGGGGCCGCGCTGATGTCGACCGCGGCCAGCGGGCTGGACGGGGGCAGCCCCTGGATGCCGGGGGTGGTCCGGCCCCTGCTCCGGCGCACGCTCCCGGTGGTGCTGCGCGGCGCCGCGACCGGCTACCGGGCGATGCTGGTGGAGCACGGCCGCCGGGTGGCCACCGACCTGTCGTTCCTGAGCACCCGGTTCATCGGCTTCGGTGATCCCCAGGTGAATCCCGCCCTGGTCGATTTCCTCGAGCAGATGATCAGATCGACTCCCATCGAGGTGGTCGCGGCGTTCGGCGATGCTCTCTACGCGGTGGACATGCGCGGCACGCTGGCCGCCCTCAGCAAGGTGCCGGTGGTGGTGCTGACCGGGGACAAGGACCGGCTGATCCCACCGGAGCTGGGCCTTGAGCTCGCCGCCGAGATCCCCGGCGCGGAGATGGTCTGGGTGCCGGGCGCCGGCCACGCCCTTATCCTGGAGAATCCCGAGGTGGTCAATGAAGCGATCACCGGCCTGATCGCGCGGGTCGGCGCCGGCCTCACCACGCCCGAACGCTCAGCGTGACAGGCATGCCGGGTGCCGGCGCACAGACATGCCGGGGTGCTTACGCACAGACATGCCGGGGTGCTTACGCACAGACATGCCGGGGTGCTTACGCACAGACATGCCGGGGTGCTTACGCACAGGGAGGGCAGGTGCTGATCCGTGGGGGCGAGCCCGCTGCCCGCTGAGCGCATCGAGGTGGCCACCGCTGAGGACATGCACGCGCTGGGCCGCCGCCTGGCCAGCATGCTGCGTGCCGGGGACCTGGTCGTGCTCAGCGGCCCGCTGGGGGCCGGGAAGACCACTCTCGTACAGGGCATCGGGCAGGGGCTCGACGTCCGCGGGCCGGTGACCTCCCCGACCTTCGTCATCGCCCGCGTGCACCCGGCCCTGGGTGGGGGGCCGGCGCTCGTGCACGTTGATGCTTATCGTCTCGGCAGCGTCGCCGAAGTCGATGACCTGGACCTGGATGCTTCGCTGGACGACTGCGTGACCGTGGTGGAATGGGGCGAAGGGCTGGTCGAGGGTCTCGCGGCGGACCGCCTGGAGGTCACCATCACGATGAGCCCGGCCGGGGAAGCCGGCGATTCCCGGATGGTTGGTTTGACCGGCATCGGGGAGCGCTGGGCGAACGCTGCGGAATCCGCGTGTTGTGCCCTACCCGTCACCCGTGAGGCCATATAGTTTCCCTCTGTCCCCGCATTGCTGATGTCAGCTGTTGCTGAAGTGCTGCCGCCTGTCAATGCGTCCCGCGCCCGTTAGGTACGGTCTGATTCTCTTCCCGGAGGCGCGCCGTGGCTCAGCAGGGGCCCCCTCCCCCGCGGTCTGGTCGGCTGCCCGCACCACGCAGCAACCCGCGCTGGGGCGATGCCGACTATCCTGATGAGAACGAGGAACTGCCGCCGTGGGCCGGCCTTTCGGTCGACCCGCGGTGGGCTGACGGCCGGGAGCGCAGCAAACGCCCGGCAGGCACCCGGCAGGATGCCGGGCCGCAAGCCGCGCAGGGCATCCCGGAGGAGCCGGCCGCGCCGGCCGTGCGGCCCCGGGGCAGGCAGGCGGCTGCCCGGGCGCGCCGGACGCGCCGTTCGGTGTACCTGTGGGGCAGCGTGCTCATCGCGGCGGCTGTCATCGGCGGCGGGATCTGGCTGCTGACCAGCGGCACCAGCCAGTCGGCAGGGGTGCCGGACGCGATCGTCACGAACTTCCTGCCGGGTGAGTTCAAGACCGTCCCCAACGCCTGCACCGCGGTGAGTGCGAGCACGCTGGATGCGTACCTGCCGGGGAAGCGGACCGTCGCGTCGCCGAATTCGCTCGACGGGGGCTCGGCCAGCCTGTGCAGCTGGACCCTGGACGCGCGACCCGTCTACCGTCTGCTGAACGTGCAGGCGCAGGCGTACGCGCCGAACGGGCTCGCCAGCGGGGACGGCAGCGCCACGTTCGCGGCCATCGATGGGTATGACCAGGCGCTGCAGCAGAAGGCCGCTCCGCCGAAGGCGACCCACCTGCCGAAGGCCACGATCACCCTGGTGCCCGGGCTGGGCATCAAGGCGTTCTCCGGCTTGCAGGTGACCCGGTCGGCCGGCGTCACCACGGACCTGCTGACGGTGGTGGTCCGCGATCGCAACGTCGTGGTCACCGCGGTGCTCGAAGGCGATTCCGGCCGGGGCGGCTACGGGCCGGTCTCAGCCGCCCAACTGCGGGCCGGAGCGGTCGCGGCGGCCCGCGACGTGCTGTCCCAGCTGAAGTGACCGGCCCGGCCGGCGTGAGCGGCGGTGGCGGCCTGAGCCGGCCGGGCGGCCGCGGGCGCCGGTCACATCCCCTCTGCCCGGTCATCTAGGCTTTGCATCCGTGCTGCTGCTCGCGTTCGATACCGCGACGCCAGCCGTGACGGTGGCCCTGCATGACGGGACGCACGTGCTGGCCGAGACGACCACCGTGGATGCCCGCCGTCATGGCGAGTTGCTGACGCCGGCTATCGACGCCGTGCTCACCGAGGCCGGCGCTGGCCGGCTGGACATCACCGTGGTCGCCGCCGGCACCGGGCCCGGCCCGTACACCGGACTGCGCGCCGGGCTGGTCACCGCGCGGGTCCTGGGCAGCGCGCTGGGCGTCCCCGTGCTTGGCGTGTGCACGCTCGACGTGATCGCCGGCGACGCGGTGGCAGCCGCAGGAGGGCGGGAGTTCATCGTGGCGACCGACGCCCGGCGCCGCGAGGTGTACTGGGCGCGCTACAGCGCCGCGGGCGAGCGGCTGGCCGGTCCCGGGGTCAGCGCCCCGGCGGACATCGGCGCCCCCGGACCGGGCGGCCCGGGGTCTGACGGCCCGGGGTTTGACGGGCCGGGCGCGGGCGCGGGGCCGTTGCTCTATCCGGGTCTGCTGGGCGAGCCGATCGAGCCGCGCTACCCGTCCGCGGCGACGCTCGCCCGCCTGGCGGCCGGGCTGCTCGCCGCGGGCGCGCCCGCGGCTGGCGCGGAGCCGGTGTACCTGCGCAGGCCGGACGCGCGGGTCCCAGGGCCGCCGAAGCGGGTGACCGCAGCGTGACCATGGCAACCGAGTTGCGCCCGATGACCCGCGCGGACCTGCCTGCGGTGACCCGCCTGGAACTCGCCCTGTTCGGTGACGAGGCGTGGACCGAGGGCATGCTCGCGGCGGAACTCGACGGGCTGGCGAGCGGGCGTTACTATCTGGTCGCTGAGGACGCCGACGGGGTGGTCGGCTACGGAGGCCTGCTGACCCCCGGTGGCGGGCAGGCTGATGTGCTCACCCTGGCCGTGGCCGAGGACCGCTGGGGGCGGCGGATCGGTGCCGCGCTGCTCGATGGGCTGCTCGCCGAGGCTGCTCGCCGCGGCTGCACCGAGGTCTTCCTCGAAGTGCGCGTGGACAATGATCGCGCGCAGCGGTTGTACCGCGGGCGCGGTTTCACCGAAATCGGCATCCGGCGCGGTTACTACCAGCCGTCCGGCACCGATGCGCTGGTGATGCGGCTGAGCATGTCCCGGGCCGGTGCGGCCGGTGCCGGTGCGGCCCGTGCCGGTGCGGCCCGTGCCGGGGGCGTCACTACCTTCCGTACTCCCGGTGCGGCCGCTACCCCCAGCACTGTCAGTACCCCGGGCACCGCCGATACTGCCCACACCGTGGGTACCTCCGGCACCGCCCTCCGCCGCGGCGCCGCCGGGCGGCATGCGCGGCCGGGCGCGGGAGGTGCCCGGTGACGGCGCCGCTGGTGCTGGGCATCGAGACCTCGTGCGATGAGACCGGCGCGGGCCTGGTCCGCGGGCACGAGTTGCTCGCCGACTCGGTCGCCTCCAGCGTCGCGGAGCATGCCCGCTTCGGCGGGGTAGTCCCCGAAGTCGCCAGCCGGGCGCACCTGGAGGCCATGGTCCCGGCGGTGGACCGGGCACTCGCCACCGCCGGGGTCACCCTGGCCGATGTGGACGCGATCGCGGTAACCGCCGGGCCGGGACTCACCGGTGCCCTGCTGGTGGGCGTCTGTGCGGCCAAGGCGTACGCGCTCGCCCTCGGCAAGCCGCTGTACGGGGTCAACCACCTGGCCGCGCACATCGCCGTGGATCAACTGGAGCATGGCGCGCTGCCGGTGCCAGCGGTCGCCCTGCTGGTCTCCGGCGGGCATTCCTCGCTGCTGCTCACCCGCGACGTGACGAGCGACGTCGTGCCGCTGGGCGCGACCATCGACGACGCCGCCGGCGAGGCGTACGACAAGGTCGCCCGGCTGCTCGGGCTGCCGTTCCCCGGCGGCCCGCCGATCGATTCGGCTGCCCGCTCCGGGGACGCCGCGGCGATCTCCTTCCCCCGCGCGAAGTACCACGACCAGACCTTCGACTTCTCCTTCTCCGGCCTGAAGACCTCGGTCGCCCGCTGGGTGGAGGCGCGGCAGGCGGCCGGGCTCAGCGTGCCCGTGGCCGATGTGGCCGCCTCCTTCCAGGAGGCCGTGGCGGACGTGCTGACCCGCAAGGCGGTCCAGGCGTGCCGGGAGCATGGCGTCGAGCATCTTGTCATCGGCGGGGGAGTTGCGGCGAACTCCCGGCTGCGCGCCCTGGCGGCCGAGCGCTGCGCCGCTGCGGGCATCCGGCTGCGGGTGCCCAGGCCCGGCCTGTGCACGGATAACGGCGCCATGGTGGCGGCCCTCGGCGCGGAACTCGTGGCCCGTGGCGCCAAGCCGTCATCGCTGGACATCGGGGCCGATTCCGCGCTGCCGGTGACCAGCGTCCTCGCCTGAGCACCCGTCCCCGTGGCGCTGCCCCGCTTGCCCGTCCCTGTGGCGCTGGCCTACCTGCCCAGCCCTGTGGCGCTGCCCCGCATGCCCAGCCCTGTGGCGCTGCCCCACACCCCACCGGCATGTCCCAGCCCGGATGCCCGCGGGCACGTCCCACCGGCATGCTCAGCCCTCACTGCCGAGCCCGTGGCCCAAGTCCTGCACGCCAGCCTCCGCACGCCCTGCTCCGCGTGCCCAACCGCATCGATAAGAACTTGGTGTTGCTATCACCACCCCAATCCCGGCATCGATGCGGTTCGCGCCCGGGGGACGAGGGCCGGGGCGGCAGGTGGTGCCCGGCCAGGTTGACGGCGGGGCGCACCCCGGCTACTGTTCGGGACTGGCACTCTCTAGGGTAGAGTGCTAATACGACGAGGCTGGTCTGGCACCCGCGACGACAGCTAGCCATGGTCGTTTCTCTCTATAGTCGTTTCCGCCATCCTTTCCGGAGGGGGAGGTCAGATCGTGACGACCGCCACCAAGGTTGTTCTCAAGCCACTCGAAGACCGGATCGTGGTTCGCACGCTGGAGGCCGAGCAGACCACCGCGTCCGGGCTCGTCATCCCGGACACCGCGAAGGAGAAGCCCCAGGAGGGCGAGGTCCTTGCGGTGGGCCCGGGCCGGTTCGACGATGCTGGCGCCAAGCGCGTCCCGATGGACGTCAAGGTCGGTGACGTGGTGCTGTACAGCAAGTACGGCGGCACCGAGGTGAAGTACCACGGCGAGGAGTACCTGGTGCTCTCCGCTCGTGACGTGCTCGCCATCATCGAGAAGTAACAGGCGGATCAGGCGGCGGGCACCGTCCCGCGACCAGATGTCCGCTATGGACCACCGCCCCGGCGCTACCTGGCGTCCGGGGCGGTGGTCCGTAGAACCCGCGATGCCCGCAGCAGGGTGGCACCCGCTGTCCGCAACGACCTATTCAAGGCAATTTTGAGGTGCTCATGGCCAAGATGCTGGAGTTCGACGAGGAGGCGCGGCGCGCGCTCGAGCGCGGCGTGAACCGCCTCGCGGACGCCGTGAAGGTGACGCTGGGCCCGAAGGGCCGCAACGTCGTCATCGACAAGAAGTGGGGCGCTCCGACCATCACCAACGACGGCGTGACCGTCGCGCGCGAGGTGGATCTGGAGGACCCGTACGAGAATCTGGGTGCTCAGCTCGCCAAGGAAGTAGCCACCAAGACCAACGACGTAGCCGGCGACGGCACGACGACCGCGACGGTGCTGGCGCAGGCGATGGTCCGGGAGGGCCGTCGCTCGGTGACCGCCGGGGCGAACCCCATCGCGCTGAAGCGGGGAATCGACGCCGCCGCGGCCGCCGTCTCCGAGCGGCTCCTGGAATTGGCCCGCGAGGTCGAGGAGCAGCAGGAGATCGCGCACGTGGCGACCGTCTCCGCGCAGGACAGCCGGATCGGCGAACTCATCGCGGAGGCCTTCAGCAAGGTCGGCAAGGACGGTGTCATCACCGTCGAGGAATCGCCGGCAATGGGCCTCGAGCTCGAGTTCACCGAGGGGATGCAGTTCGACAAGGGCTACATCTCTCCTTATTTCGTCACCGACCCTGAGCGCATGGAAGCGGTCCTGGAGGACGCCTACATCCTGCTGCACGCAGGCAAGATCTCCGCGATGGCGGATTTCCTGCCACTGCTGGAAAAGGTCGCGCAGACGAAGAAGCCGTTCCTGGTCATTGCCGAGGACGTCGAGGGCGAGGCCCTGTCCACGCTGGTCGTGAACAAGATTCGCGGCCTGCTCGCGGTCTGCGCTGTGAAGGCACCAGGCTTTGGCGACCGGCGTAAGGCCATGCTGGGCGACATGGCGGTGCTGACCGGCGGCGAGGTGGTCAGCGAGGAGATCGGCCTCAAGCTGGAGCTGGTCGGGCTCGAGACGCTCGGCACGGCACGCCGGATCGTGGTGACCAAGGACGCCACCACGATCGTGGACGGGGCGGGTGAGGCCGACGCCATCCAGGAGCGGATCCGCCAGCTCAGGGCGGAGATTGAGGCCACCGATTCCGACTGGGACCGGGAGAAGCTGCAGGAGCGCGTCGCCAAGCTGTCCGGCGGGGTCTGCGTGCTCCGGGTGGGCGCCGCGACAGAGGTGGAGCTGAAGGAGAAGAAGCACCGCCTGGAAGACGCCATCTCAGCCACCAGGGCAGCCATCGAGGAAGGCATCATCCCCGGTGGCGGCAGCGCGCTGGTGCACATCGCGGGGGCCCTGGATGACCTCGGCAAGACTGGCGACGAGGCGACCGGGGTGCAGGTGGTGCGCGCCTCCCTGGTCTCCCCGGCCCGCTGGATCGCCGAGAACGCCGGCGCGGAAGGCTCGGTCGTCGTCGCCAAGATTGCCGACCTGGGCTTCGGCCAGGGCTTCAACGCGGCGACCGGAGAGTATGGCGACATGGTGGCCCAGGGCGTGATCGACCCGGTCAAGGTGACCCGGTCGGCGGTGCTCAACGCGGCCTCCATCGCCGCCATGCTGCTGACCACCGAGGCGCTGGTGGCGGAGCGGCCGGAGGAAGAGCCCGAGGCGGCCGCGGGTGGTCACGGCCACTCGCACTCGCACGGTCACGCGCACTGAGGTTCCACACGCACTGAGCAGCTGCTCATCTGCAGGCCCCCGGCCCGGTGACCCCGGGACGGGGGCCTGCGACGTTCCCGCCGACCCCCGGGGCGACGGCAGCGCCGACTGATCATGGGATTGGTGTCGCTATATAACGACACCAATCCCATGATCACGACACTTAGCGCAGGGGAACAGTGGTGCCGGGCTGCAGGCGAACAGTGGTGCCGGGATAAGGCGGTGCGATCGGCCAAGGTGGCTCCGGCGGCGGGTTCGTGCCTGCCGCCGGGCGGGTCAGGTGCGAGCTTGCGTGCGTGGTGCGGCGGTGCTTCGCTATCTAAGGCCGCGAAAGGGACAGTCCAAAGAAATTCAATTACCCTCAGTAGTCAATTGATTACGCTTAGTTATTTTGTGTTCGGAACGTGGCGGAGCGACACATCAATGTGACCTTTCCGTTGCCTTCTTTGATGAGGGCACCCCCCGCTTTCCTGGGCATCATCCATTCGTGAGCGAGGGATGCATCATCCGGGCCGTGGCTGGTGAGCAGTGGCGTGGCGCGCCATCGGAGGCCGCGGCGGCCGAGGGGACGGGTACCCGCGACTACACCGGCGGGGATGCCGCGGACACCGAGGCGGGCAACTTCGGCGATCTGGCCCGCCTGGCGGTCCGCGGCCAGCCGGCAGCGATCGAGACCCTGCTGGAGCAGATCCGGCCCATGGTGGTGCGGTACTGCCGCGCCCGGCTGGGCCGGATCACCGGTCACTACTACGTGGCAGATGATGTCGCGCAGGAGACCTGCCTCGCGGTTCTCGCCGCGCTGCCGCGGTACCGGGACATGGGGAGGCCGTTCGCGTCCTTTGTCTTCGGCATCGCCTCGCACAAGGTCGCGGACGCCGCGCGCAATGCTTCGCGGCTGGCCGTGCCGTTCGATGACCTGCCTGACGGGCCCGACGAGCGGCCAGGCCCGGAAGAGACCGTGGTGGCCTACATTGAGGCGGAACGTGCCAGGGCGCTCCTCGCCCAACTGCCCCATCGCCTTCGTGAACTGCTAATACTACGCGTGGTGACGGGTCTGTCCGCTGAGGAAACGGGTAACGTACTTGGTATGTCAGCAGGAGCAGTGCGGGTTGCCCAGCACCGGGCGCTGGCCCGGCTTCGGGCGCTTGCGGTCGAGGAGTCGATTGCGTGATCACGGGGCGCGGACCCGGAGCGCCCGGCGTGACACCCGGCCTGGAGTTCACGCGCAGGCGGGCGAGCGCGGGTGGCCCGGGAAGCGGGGCCGTCGATCTCAGCGAGATCAGGCGGTCCGAAGAGGCTATTGACGCGCTCGCAGCGCGCGGCGCCTGCGAGCCGGAGTTGCTGCGTGATCCCGCGCTGGCGGTGCTGCACACGCTGTCCGCCGACGTGGACTCACCGAGCACGATGCCCCGGCATGTCCCGGCTGGTGCCGGGACCCGGCGCCTGGCCGGCGCGTGGGAGGCAGTGGCCGGCCCACCGTCCCGTGGCCTGGCAGCCTGGCTGCGAGCCGCCGTCGCGGGGGCTGTGGTCGCTGGCCTGGCCGGCACCACCAGCCTGGTGGCGGCGAGCATGCTCGCCCGGCTGGCCCGCGGCCCCGTCGGCCGCGGCAGGGTGCCACGCCGGGGATGGGCGCAGCGCCCGGCCCGGCCCAGGCGCTTGCGCTGACCGCCGTGCCCTGCCACCTGGTGCTGACCGCCGTGCCCTGGTCGCCTGGTGCTGACCGCCGTGGCCGCCCGGCCCCTCTAGACTGGTGATGTCCCGCAGCCACCCCCCGGAAGGTGTCATGAGCGACGTCGGCAAGTTCGCCCCTCCGGCCCTGACCTTCGACGACGTCCTGCTGTTGCCTGCCCACTCGGCGATCATGCCAGGCGAGGCGGACACGACCGCCCGGCTTAGCCGCCGGATCACGCTGAATGTCCCGCTCGTCTCCTCGGCCATGGACACGGTGACCGAGGCGCGGATGGCCGTGGCCATGGCCCGCCAGGGCGGCGTGGGTGTCCTGCACCGCAATCTGTCGGTGGAGGAGCAGGCCCAGCAGGTCGACATGGTGAAGCGGTCCGAGGCTGGCATGATCACCAATCCGGTGACCTGCGGGCCGGACGCCACCGTCGGCGACGTCGAGCAGTTGTGCGCCCGCTACCGCATTTCCGGCGTGCCGGTCACGAGCCCCGACGGGGTGCTGCTCGGCATCGCCACCAACCGGGACATCCGCTTCGAGACCGGCCACGGCCGCCGGGTGACCTCTGTAATGACGCCGATGCCGCTGGTCACCGCCCCGGTGGGAGTTTCCAGGGGCGAGGCGCTCGCGCTGCTCATGCGGCACAAGGTGGAGAAGCTGCCGCTGGTCGACGGCGCTGGCCGGCTGCGCGGCCTGATCACCGTCAAGGACTTCACCAAGAGCGACGAATACCCGCTCGCCACCAAGGACCCCCAGGGCCGCCTTGTGGTGGGGGCGGCGGTGGGAGTCGGCGAGGACGCCAAGCGGCGGGCGCAGGCACTGGCCGAGACTGGTGCCGATTTCCTCGTGATAGACACCGCGCACGGGCATTCGCAGGCCGTCCTCGAAATGGTCGTGCAGGTAAAAGCGAACACCAAGGTGGATGTGATCGGCGGCAACGTGGCCACGCGAGCGGGTGCGCAGGCACTGATCGACGCGGGCGCCGATGGGGTGAAGGTCGGTGTCGGGCCAGGTTCCATCTGCACCACGCGCGTGGTGGCCGGTGTCGGAGTCCCGCAGGTCACCGCGATCTACGAGGCCGCACAGGCGGCGCGGCCCGCGGGCGTGCCGGTCATCGGGGACGGTGGCCTGCAGCATTCCGGCGACATCGCCAAGGCCATCGCCGCGGGCGCCGACACCGTGATGCTCGGCAGCCTGCTGGCCGGCTGCGAAGAGGGTCCCGGCGAAATGGTGTTCATCCACGGCAAGCAGTACAAGCTGTACCGGGGGATGGGCTCGCTGGCCGCCATGCGCAACACCGAGCGTGGCCGGTCCTACTCCAAGGACCGCTACTTCCAGGATGACGTGCTGCGCGAGGACAAGCTGGTCCCGCAGGGCGTGGAGGGGCAGGTGCCCTACCGCGGCCCGCTCGCCGCGGTCGCCAACCAGCTGGTGGGCGGTCTCCGGGCGGCCATGGGGTTCTGCGGTGCGCGGACCCTCGCCGAGCTCCAGGAGGCCCGGTTCACCCAGATCACGGCCGCGGGCCTGGCCGAAAGCCATCCGCACGACATCGAGATGACCGCCGAGGCGCCGAACTACGCCAGGCGCCGGCCGTGAGGCAGCCGGCCGGAACGCATGGGGAGATCACGTGACGAGTGTGGAGATCGGCCGGGGCAAGAGCGGCCGCCGCGCTTACCCGCTCGATGAGATCGGCATTGTGCCGTCGCGCCGCACCAGGGACCCCGAGGAGGTCTCCGTCGCCTGGCAGATCGACGCCTACCGGTTCGAGATGCCGCTGGTGGTCTCGCCGATGGACAGCGTGGTCTCGCCCGCCACGGCCGCGCAGATCGGCGGGCTCGGCGGGCTCGCCGTGCTCGACCTGGAAGGCCTGTGGACCCGCTACGAGGACCCGGAGCCGATCCTCGCCGAGATCTCCGAACTCAGCCAGGACACCGCCACCCGGCGGCTGCAGGAGATCTATGCCGAGCCGATCAAGGAAGAGCTGATCGGGCAGCGGATCGAGGAGATCCGCTCCGCGGGCGTGACGACCGCCGCGAGGCTGTCGCCGCAGCGGACCGTCCGGTACTACAAGGCGGTCATCGACGCGGGCGTGGATATCTTCGTGATCCGGGGCACCACAGTGTCCGCCGAGCATGTGTCCGGGCAGGCGGAACCGCTGAACCTGAAGCAGTTCATCTATGAACTCGACGTGCCGGTGATCGTCGGCGGCTGCGCCACCTACACCGCGGCGCTGCACCTGATGCGCACCGGGGCGGCAGGCGTGCTGGTCGGCTTCGGTGGCGGGTCTGGCCACACCACGGCCGCCGTCCTCGGCGTGGCCGTGCCGATGGCCACCGCCGTCGCGGACGTGGCCGCCGCGCGCCGCGAATACCTCGACGAGTCAGGCGGGCGCTACGTGCATGTGATCGCCGACGGGGGGATGACCCGCAGTGGCGACATCGCCAAGGCCTTCGCCTGCGGGTCGGACGCGGTCATGGTCGGCTCGCCATTCGCCCGGGCGGCCGAGGCGCCGGGGCGCGGGTACCACTGGGGGAGTGAGGCGCACCATCCGGACCTGCCCCGCGGCGCCCGGGTCGAAGTCGGCACGATCGGCACCCTGGAACAGATCCTGCACGGGCCGTCCGATGTCGCCGATGGCTCGCTGAACCTGATCGGCGCGCTTCGCCGGACCATGGCCACCTCGGGGTATTCCGATCTCAAGGAGTTCCAGCGGGTCGAGGTCGCGGTCACGCCGAACGCGCTGCCGCGACGGTGACCGGCTGATGCTAGCGTTCGGCATGTGATGGCCGGGCCTGTGGTTGCGGGGAGGGACGAGACGGCACGGCTTGACCCGGACGGGCGATCCGCGGCGCTCGCCGCACTCGGCGGCGAGGAGCTGCAGGTTCTCGTCGTAGGCGGCGGCGTGGTGGGCGCCGGCGTGGCGCTGGACGCGGTCACCCGCGGCCTGTCGGTAGGCCTTGTCGAGGCGCGTGATTTCGCCTCCGGGACATCCTCGCGGTCCAGCAAGCTCATCCACGGCGGGCTGCGCTACCTGGAGCAGCTGAACGTGAGCCTGGTCCGGGAGGCGCTGACCGAGCGCGGGCTGCTGCTCCAGCGGATCGCGCCGCACCTGGTCCGGCCGGTCCCCTTCCTCTTCCCGCTCACCCACCACGCGTGGGAACGGGCCTACATCGGCGCCGGGCTGAGCGCCTACGACATGCTGGGCTTCTCGCTCGGCCAGCCGCGCGGGCTGCCCGGGCATCATCAGCTCACCAAGCGGGCCGCGCTGCGGCTGGCGCCCGCCCTCAAACGGTCCGCGGTCACCGGGGCGCTGCAGTACTGGGACGCCCAGGTGGACGACGCCAGGTACGTGGTCAGCCTGATCCGGACCGCCGCCAGCTTTGGCGCGCAGGTGGCCTCGCGGACCCAGGTCACCGGGTTCCTGCGGGAGGGCGAGCGGGTGACCGGCGTGCACGCGGTCGACCTGGAACGCGGCCAGCAGTTGCAGATCCGGGCACAGCAGGTGGTCAACGCCACCGGTGTGTGGACCGACGAGGTCCAGGCCATGGTCGGCGGTCGCGGGGTCATCAACATCCGCGTCTCCAAGGGCGTGCACCTGGTCGTGCCCCGGGACCGCATCCAGTCCCGCACCGGCATCATCATCCGCACCCCGTCCAGCGTGCTGTTCATCATCCCCTGGGGCCGGCACTGGATCGTTGGCACCACCGACACCGAATGGGCCCTGGACAAGGCTCACCCGGCAGCCAGCCGCGCCGACATCGACTACGTGCTCGCCCAGGTCAACCGGGTGCTGGCGGTCCCGCTGACCCGCGAGGACGTGGCTGGCGTCTACGCCGGGCTGCGCCCGCTGCTGGCCGGTGAGTCCGAGTCGACCTCCCGCCTGTCCCGCGAGCACGTGGTCGCGCACCCGGTGCCCGGGCTGGTGATGATCGCGGGCGGCAAGTACACGACCTACCGGCTGATGGCGCGGGACGCGGTGGACGCGGTGGCCCACGGGCTGGACTGGCGGGTCCCGCCGTCCTGCACCCACGAGGTGCCGCTGGCCGGGGCCGACGGCTACCTTCCGCTGTGGAACGCGCGGCACCGGCTGGCCAGGTCCTCGGGACTGCACGTGGCCAGGATCGAGCATCTGCTGGGCCGGTACGGCTCGCTGGCCACCGAGGTGCTGGACATGATCGGGGCCGAGCCTGGCCTGGGCAGGCCGCTGGCGGGCGCCGAGGACTACCTGCGCGCGGAGGTCAGCTACGCGGCCTCGCACGAGGGCGCCCGGCACCTCGACGACGTGCTGGCCCGGAGGACGCACATCTCGATCGAGACCTGGGACCGCGGCCTGTCGGCGGCCGCCGGGGCCGCTGAGCTGATGGCCAAGCCGCTGCGCTGGGATGCCCGCCAGGTGGCCAGGGAAATCGGCCACTACGAGGCGGCGATCGCTGCCGAGCGGGCCTCTCAGGAGGCGGCCACCGACCAGGCCGCTGACGCGCTGCTGCTCGACGCCCCGGAGATCGTGCCGGTCATCAGCTGACCGGGCGGCCGCGGTGCCGGATGGCCGCGGATGACCATGCTGCGGCCTCGTGCGTGAGCCCGGCCGCCGGTCCGCACTAGACTCGGCCCATGTCCAGGCCACGTGCGTTCTCCGGCATCCAGCCGACCGCCGACTCCTTCCACCTCGGCAACTACCTGGGCGCGGTGCGCCAGTGGGTGGCGCTGCAGGATACTCACGACGCATTTTACTGCGTGGTGGACCTGCATGCGATCACGGTCCCGCAGGATCCCGCGCGGCTGCGCCAGCGGACCAGGATCGCCGCGGCCCAGTTGTTCGCGGCCGGGCTGGATCCGGACCGCTGCGTGGTCTTCGTGCAGAGCCACGTGCCCCAGCACTCCGAACTCGCCTGGGTGCTCGGCTGCCTCACCGGGTTCGGCGAGGCGAGCCGGATGACCCAGTTCAAGGACAAGTCGGCCCGCGGCGGCGCACAGCAGGCGAGCCTGGGGCTGTTCAGCTACCCGGTCCTGCAGGCGGCGGACATCCTGCTGTACCAGACCGAGCAGGTGCCGGTCGGCGAGGACCAGCGGCAGCATCTGGAACTCAGCCGGGACCTGGCGATCCGGTTCAACAACCGGTATGGGGCTACCTTCGCGGTGCCATCCGCCTACATTCTCAGCGGCGTCGCGAAGATCACCGACCTGCAGGAGCCGACCGCCAAGATGAGCAAGTCCTCCTCATCGGCGGCGGGCATCATCGACGTGCTCGACGAGCCCGATGTCATCCGCAAGAAGATCGCCCGTGCGGTCACCGACGCGGGCAGCGAGATCCGCGCGGACGAGGCCGCCAAGCCCGGGGTGACCAACCTGCTGCGCATCTACTCGGCGCTGTCCGGCGCGGACGTGGCGGAACTGGAAACCAGGTACTCCGGTGCCGGTTACGGCAGGTTCAAGAAGGATCTGGCCGAGGTGGTGGTGGGCGCGCTGGCACCGATCCGCGAGCGCGCCGAGAAGATGCTCGCCGATGACGCCGAGCTGGACCGGCTGCTGGCCCACGGAGCGGCGCGGGCGCGGCCTGTCGCGCTGGAGACGATGGCCATGGTCACGGACCGGGTGGGCTTCCTCCGCGCGGCGGGCGCCTGACCGCCACGAGGGTGGCGGCCGCCACCCTCGCGCCGAGCAGCGGGGCCACGGCACCGGCCGCCACGGATCAGTCACGCTAAGTAGTCAATCATGCTAGTATAGTGACGCCGCAACGCGGTGCCCGCGCCTGTCCCCGGCCCGGCCGGGGAGGCTGGCCTAGGTGCTCCGGAACCGGCCAATTAACCTTGCCTCATGGGACGTGAGTCGGAGTCAGGGCTGCCGGTCGAGCCCGTGTACGGCCCCGGTCAGCCAGCAGGCTTCGACCCGGTGGAAAAGCTGGGGCGGCCCGGCGAGTACCCATTCACCCGTGGCGTCTACCCGGCCATGTACACGGCCAGGCCGTGGACGATGCGGCAATATGCCGGGTTCGCCACGGCGGAGGATTCGAACCAGCGGTACCACGAGCTGATCGAGGCCGGCACCACCGGCCTGTCTGTCGCGTTCGACCTGCCGACCCAGATGGGTTACGACTCCGATGCGCCGCTGGCCCGCGGCGAGGTCGGCAAGGTCGGCGTGGCCATCGATTCCATTGAGGACATGCGGACACTGCTGCGCGGCATCCCGCTGGGCTCCGTCTCAACTTCCATGACCATCAACGCCCCCGCGGCGTTGCTGTTGCTGCTCTACCAGCTTGTCGCCGAGGAGCAGGGCGTGCCCGCGAGCGCGCTGACCGGCACGATCCAGAACGACATCCTGAAGGAGTACATCGCCCGCGGCACCTACATCTATCCGCCGGCGCCCTCCCTCCGGCTCGTCGCCGACACCTTCGCCTACTGCCGCCAGGAGATCCCGCGCTGGAACACCATCTCGATCTCCGGCTACCACATGGCCGAGGCCGGGGCGACCCCGGTCCAGGAGATCGCGTTCACGCTCGCGAACGCCAAGGAGTACGTGCGTGCCGCCGTCGCCTCCGGCCTGGCGGTGGATGAGTTCGCCCCGCGCCTCTCGTTCTTCTTCGTGGCCCGGACCACGCTGCTGGAGGAGGTGGCGAAGTTCCGTGCCGCCCGGCGGCTGTGGGCGCGGATCATGCGTGATGAGTTCGGCGCGGCGGACCCCCGGTCCCAGATGCTGCGGTTCCACACCCAGACGGCCGGCGTGCAGTTGACCGCCCAGCAGCCTGAGGTGAACCTGGCCCGGGTCACCGTCCAGGCGATCGCCGCGGTGCTCGGCGGCACCCAGTCGCTGCACACGAACGCCTACGACGAGGCGATCGCGCTGCCCAGCCAGAAGGCGGCCAGGCTCGCCCTGCGCACCCAGCAGGTCCTCGCCCATGAGACCGATCTGACTGCCACGGTCGACCCGTTCGCCGGCTCCTACGCGGTGGAATCGATGACCGATGACGTGGCGGAGGCAGCCGGGGCGCTGATCGCCAGGGTGGAGGAACTCGGCGGCGCTGTCGCGGCCATCGAGCAGGGCTTCCAGAAGGCCGAGATAGAGCGCTCCGCGTACCGGATCACCCGGCAGATCGACGCTGGTGAGCGCGTGGTCGTCGGAGTCAACAAGTTCGCCGTGGCCAGTGAGGAGCCCTACGAGCCGTTGCGCGTTGATCCGGCTATCGAGCAGGAGCAGGCGCGGCGGCTGGCGAAGCTGCGCGCCGACCGGGATGCCGGCGAGTTCCGCCGCCGCATCGATGACCTGAAGAAAGCCGCCGAGGGCAGCCAGGACGTGCTTGTCCCGGTACGCGAGGCATTGCGCGGGCGGGCCACTGTCGGCGAGGTGTGCGGCGCGCTGCGGGACATCTGGGGCAGCTACCGCCCGCCGGATGTGGACTGAGCCGGGCAGGCTCCCCAGGCAACTGGCAATGCGCTCTGCGTCGCGCTGCCATGCCTACGGGCGGTTACCAAGAGCACCCGGGCGAGTAGCGGGCACCCGGGCGAGTAGCGGGCACCCGGGTGCTGAGGCGGGCGGCCCGTGCCGACAAGCAAGGAGGCCAGCCGTGGCCATCTGGTGGAATCCCTCCCGGGGCGCGACGCTTGGCGTGGAGTGGGAACTGCAGCTGATCGACGCCACCAGCAAGCTGCTGCGCCAGGACGCGCGCGAGGTCATCGCCGCGCTCCGGGGGCCGGGTGAGGCCGGGGTGCGGCCAAAGGTCCACGACGAGCTGATGCAGTCCACGGTGGAAGTGGTCACCGGCATCTGCAGTACGGTGTCGGAGGCCGTAGCGGACCTTGCCGCGACAATTGCTCAACTTCAGCGGATCACGGATATGCGCGGTACGATGCTGACCTGCGCCGGAACACACCCCGTCAGCGACTGGCGGGATGCGAAGATGGCGCCCATTCAGCGCTATGCGGAACTCGTCGAGCAGATGCAGTGGCTTGCCCGCAGGATTCAGACCTTTGGTGTGCATGTCCATGTGGGGCTACGGGATGGCAGCAAGGCGATCCCGATCGTCAATGCTCTGGCCGCTTATCTGCCGCATTTCCTGGCGCTGACCGCGTCGAGCCCGTTCTGGGGTGGGCACGACACCGGGCTCGCCTCGAGCAGGGCGATCATCTTCGGCGGGTTGCCGACCGCGGGACCGCCGCACTTGCTTGCGGACTGGAGTGAGTTCGAGGAGTACATGGACACGCTGCTGCGGGCCGGGACCATCCGGAGCATCAAGGAAGTGTGGTGGGATGTCCGGCTGCACCCTGATTTCGGCACGGTCGAAATCCGGATGTTCGACGGGGTTCCGACGCTGCACGAGGTGGGGATGGTGGCAGCCCTGTCGCAGAGCCTGGTGCACCTGCTCGACACCCAGCTCGACCGCGGCTACCGGCTGCCCAGCCAGCCATCCTGGGTGATCCGGGACAACAAGTGGCGGGCGACGAGGTATGGTCTGGACGCCATCGTGATCACTGATGCCGCGGGCTCCACCGCGCCGCTGCGTGACGAGATCTACGAGCTGCGGCGCGAGCTGCAGCCGGTGGCGCAGCGGCTGGGCTGCGCGGACGAACTTGATGTACTCAGCGAGGTGCTGGAGCGGGGCGCCTCGTACGAGCGGCAGCGTGCTGTGGTGGCAACAGGTGGGGGGCTGACGGACGTGGTGGACGCACTGGTCACGGAGTTTGCCGAGGACCGGTTCGTCCGCCCGGGGGAGGACCGCTATGCGGGACCGTGATGTGCAGGACGCGCTCGACACCTTCGTCCTCGCGCACGAGGCCGAGCTGGTCGAGTTCCGGCGCGACCTGCATGCCCATCCCGAACTCGGCTACCACGAGCACCGGACCACCCGGCGGGTGGCACTCCGGCTGGCTGCGGCAGGCCTGCGGCCGGTCATCCTGCCCAAGGGCACCGGCATGCTGGTGGACATCGGGTCCGCGCCGGACGCCCCGCTGGTGGCGCTGCGCGCGGACCTCGACGCGCTGCCGCTGACCGACGAGAAGCAGGTTCCGTACCGGTCCACGGTGCCGAACGTCTGCCACGCCTGCGGGCACGATGTACATACCACGGTGGTCCTAGGTGCTGGCCTCTTCCTCGCCAGCCAGGCCGCACAGGGCAGGTGGCATGGAAGGGTGCGGCTGATCTTCCAGCCGGCCGAGGAAGTAGCAGGCGGTGCCCTCGATGTCATGGCGGCGGGTGGCATCGCGTCCGTGGACCGGATTTTCGCGTTGCACTGTGACCCGCGCCTAGAGGTCGGGAAGGTTGGGATACGCAGCGGCCCGATCACCGCGGCCTGCGACAAGATCACTGTCCGGGTTACCGGTCCGGGTGGGCATACCGCCCGACCGCACCTTACAGCTGACCTCGTTTACGCACTAGGCAAGATCGTGACCGAACTCCCGGCAGCGCTGTCCCGGCGGGTGGATCCTCGTTCCAGCCTCAGTCTGGTCTGGGGCCGGGTGAACGCTGGTTCTGGCCCCAACGCGATCCCCGATGACGGGGTAGCCGAGGGAACCGTCCGCTGCCTCGACGACAAGGCCTGGCATGAGGCTCCGGACCTGCTCAAGGCGCTGATCGAGTCGGTGGCAAGCGCGTACGGAGTACTTGCGGAACTGAACTACCAACGCAGTGTCCCGCCTACTGTGAACGAGCCCTCCAGCACAGCCATCCTGTCGGCTGCGGCGGAACGGGTGCTCGGCGCGGAAGCTGTGGCGTCGACCCCCCAGAGCCTGGGTGGTGAGGACTTCGCCTGGTATTTGGAATCGATTCCCGGCATGCTGGTCAGGCTCGGTACCCGCACACCTGGGTCATCCGATGATTTCGATATCCATCAGCCGTCCTTTGACGTGGATGAGCGGGCCATCGGCATAGGGGTACGCCTCATGGCGGCTGCCGCGCTCGCCGCGTCCGGAGGCGATCAGGCGGTATCGGAACCTCTTCCGGACGGTGCATGCGCCTAATCGGGCGGCTGGCCTCTACCGCGCCAGCCAGGCCGCGCAGAGCAAGTGAAACGGAAGGGTCCGGCTGATCTTCCAGTCGGCCGAGGAGGTGCCAGGCGGCGTCCTCGACGTGATGGCCGCAGGCGGTATCGCGTCTGCCGATCGCATCTTCGCCCTGCACTGCGATCCGCGGCTGGACGCCGGGAAGGTCGGGATACGGACCGGGCCGATCACGGCTGCCTGCGACAAGATCACCGTCCGGGTGACCGGGCCGGGCGGGCACACCGCCCGGCCGCATCTGACCGCGGACCTCGTCTACGCGCTCGGCAAGATCGTCACCGAGCTTCCCGCGGCGCTGTCCCGGCGCGTTGATCCCCGGTCCAGCCTCAGCCTGGTGTGGGGGCGGGTCGGCGCGGGCTCGGCGGCCAACGCCATCCCTGACGACGGAGTCGTGGAAGGCACGGTCCGGTGCCTCGACGACGAGGCCTGGCACCAGGCACCCGGCCTGCTCAAGGCGCTCATCGACTCGGTGGCGAGCGCGTACGGTGTCCTGGCGGAGCTCAACTACCAGCGGAACGTGCCGCCGACCGTGAACGAGCCGTCCAGCACCGCCATGCTGGCCGCCGCCGCTGAGCGGGTGCTCGGCCCGGACGCTGTCGCGTCCACCCCGCAGAGCCTGGGCGGCGAGGACTTCGCCTGGTACCTGGAGTCGGTCCCGGGCTCGCTGGCCAGGCTGGGCACCCGGGTTCCCGGGTCAGCCCAGGACTTCGACATCCACCAGCCCGCTTTCGACATCGACGAGAGCGCCATCGGCATCGGGGTGCGGTTGCTGGCGGCGGCCGCGCTCACCGCGACCCGGGGCAGCGCGGTCGCCCCGGAGCCACTCCCGAACGGCGCTCACGCCTGAGGGGCGGCCCGTCCTGTGCAGCCTGAGTACCCTGTGCAGCCTGAATGCCCTGCCACTGATCGCACCGGCTGGTGTCAGGCGGCCCGGGTCCCGGCTGGCGCCGCGGCCGGCGGCGAGCCAGCCACACAGTCCGATGGGGTAGGCGAAGTAGCCGAACCGGGTCGCGGGGGAGAGCGCGAACATCAGGGCGAGCCCCAGAGCCAGCCGCCGGGCCGACGCCGGGCCGTCCGCAGGCGGCCGGATCCTGAGCGAGACCGCCACCGCGAGCACGGCCGCAATCAGCAGGCTGATCGCGGCCAGGCGGCCCGCAGGTCCCATCGTCGACAGCAGGTGCCCGGGCAACGGGCTCGCCGCCGGAGTCTTGACGCGGGTCAGGCCGAGCGGGAAGAGCACCGTGTTCTGCACCAGCGCGGCCGGCCCGGCCATGGCCGCCGGCGCGAAAGCCACGACGAGCGCTGCGCTCGTACCGGCGGTTGCGGCGATGAACCGGACGGCCGCACGAGCACCGTCACGGGACGCGAGCATGGCGGCGATCACTGGCAGCGCGGGCCATGCGGTGGCCTTCATGGCACACGCCACACCAAGGGCGATCGCCGCCGGCCACACCGGCAGCGTGCGGGACGTCCGGCTGAGCAACGCCAGAACCAGGCACACCAGCGCCAGCACCGGCGGGTCAGTGACGCCGAGTGCCAGCGGGAACGCCACCACAGGCGAGGCGATGGCGAACAGGCCACAGCGGACGGCATCGCGCCGCCCGGCGACGTGGAAGGCCAGGGCGAAAAGCACTAGTGACGAGCCACCGAGCCACAGCCTCGGGTCCCCGGCCATGCCCGGCACCCCCACAGCTCTGGGCAGGCCGAACACCGTCATGACTGGCAGGTACGGGTTGTAGGCGAACGGGCTGGCCGTATGGGCGAGCTGTGCCGGGGACAGGTACGGGGTTCCGTGCTGCAGCAGCAGCGCCGCGGATCGCGAGACCACCCACATGTCGGTTGTCGGCGGCGTGTGGGCCGCAAGCCAGGTCACGGGGGCCACCAGGGCGCCGCCCAGGCTCACGACGAGCGCGGCCGATCGCCCGTGCGAGCGCCACCACGCGGCGGCGAGTGCCGCGGCGGTGTACCCGGCAGCCGCCCACAGACCCCATGAACGGTCGTCGCCAGGCCCGCTGAAAGCCGCGACCGCTCCCGCATAAGCGGCGAAGGCCGCGTACCAGGCCGCCCCCACCAGCGGGCTTGGTGCGGGCCGAGCCGGTCCTGGTGCTGCCGGGTCCACTACTGCCCTTGGGGCAGCGGAGATAGCAGGGCTCATACCTCGAAGTTACGGACTAGGCGCCTGACGCACATCGGCGCGGGGGGCGGTTCTCCGCCTCGGCTGTCCGGCCTACGCCCTCATTCTACGGAGTGACCGGGTCTCCGCCGGGCGGGCGACGACGGGCCGCGGACGTTCCGCGCAGGCTCTCGCCATGGGCGCTTGAGCTACGCGACCGGGTGCACGCAGCCATCTTCGGCTATGAGTCCGCCCTGGTCGACCGAGGCTGAGCCGCCAGGCTGCCCTACAGTGGGCTGGCGTGAGCGCCGTCCGGCGCTTCCTCAGGACTGGTGACACGGAGTCGGCGGCGGTGCCCTCGGAGCAGGATCTGGCTGGCGACCGGCAGGTCTACCGGACCAGCGGGTCACTGCTGGTGTGGTGGGGGTGGCTGGTGCTCGCGGTCGTCATTCTGGTCATGCTCGCGCTACGGGGTCATGATCACTCCGCGGTGGTGACGGCGGTCCTGGTCGTCGCCATCACCGGGATCGTGTACGGCTGTGCCCTGCACCCCCGGATCGTGGCGGATGCGGCGGGCATCACCGTACTGAACCCGTTGCGTGCGCACATGGTGCCGTGGGCGGCGGTGACCAGGGTGGCTCTGGTCCAGACGGTCCAGGTGCATTACAAAGGGTCACCTGGGGCGCCACCGGAAAAGGTGGTGCACAGCTGGGCGGTGCAGTCCTCACCCCGGGCCACGGCCCGCGGCGAGCTGCGCGCGCGGCGCGCCGCCCGGCGGGCGCCGGAGGCTGGCTACGGGAAGCTGCCCGGGGAAGCCAGAGTGGCACTCCAGGGATCCGCCGCCGAGTTCATCGCCCGCCAACTCGACGAACGCGCCCGCATGGAGCGACAGCACGCCGGCGCGGGGCAGCAGGCAGCCCAGGTGCGCTGGGCCTGGGGAGCGATTGCCGCGATGGGGCTGCCACTGCTGGCGCTGCTCATCGTCGCGGTGACCTGAGCAGGCAGCGGCGGGCCTTGCCCTGGCGGGCTTGCGCCCGGTCGCGCACACCTTCGCCAGTTTCCTGGTCGAGTGGCCCTTCGAGCAGATCAAGCTGGACCTTAACCACCAGGGCGTCGGTGCGGTGCTGGTCAGCGCGGGGGCGTCCTACGACAACTCCGGCAGCGGCCGGACGCACCAGGCGCCCGGCGACGTTGCCCTGCTGGACACGCTGCCCGGCTGGACGGTGCACGTCCCGGGGCACCCCGATGAGGCCGAACGCCAGATCCGGGCCGCGGCAGCCGCAGACGGACTGGTCTACATACGGCTGTCCACTGCGGCCAGTGCCGTGCCGCTGGAAGACGTGCCGGGCCGGCTCAGCGTGCTGCGCACCGGGAGTCGCGGCACGGTGCTGGTGATCGGGCCGCTGGCCGACGCGGCGGTCGACGCCACCCTCGGCTTCGACGTCACCGTGCTGTACGCGGCAACGGCCCGCCCGCTGGACACGCGAACACCCCCGCCGAGCATCAGGCGGCCCACGGCCTGGACGCCGGGTCACTGCGCGCGGCAATGGCCGGATTCCTGAAGGTCTGAGCCCCGGCCGCCGGCGGGTGGCGGGTCAGCCGCCCAGCGATGCGCACGGGCGGCTGCGCAGCCCCTGCACGTAGTCGGTGGGAGCCCCGGCCACCTCGGCCGCGTCGGCGACGATGCCCAGGTACCGCGCGGACGGCAGGCCGCCCTCGTAGTCGTTGAGGACGTACAGCCAGGCTGTGACGCTGCCCTCCAGCGTCTCCACCCTGACCCTGATCTTGCGGAAGTAGCCCAGGGTCACGCCGTCCCACCGGTCCAGTACCCGCTCGTCGAGGTCGGCGAGCTCATACAGCACAACGAAGACCCGATCGCCCGCATCCTCCACCACGGTGGCGAGGGCGCCTTCCCAGCTGATGTCCTCGCCGCCGAAGGTGAGCCGCCAGCCTTCCAGCCAGCCGTTGCCGCGCTGCGGCGAGTGCGGGCAGCGTTCCGCCATCAGCCCAGGGTCCATATTGGTGGCATACGCCGCGTACAACTCCACGGCTCACCAGCGTAACGATGCTGCGTGCGGCGCGGGGGATCTCCGGTGACCGGGAGGGCAGCGTTCGCGGCATCCGGTGGTACGACAGAATGAGGCAACGTGAGCCAGCCGCACGCGAGAATCGTCATCCTGGGAGGCGGGCCGGGCGGATACGAGGCGGCCCTGGTGGCTGCCCAGCTCGGTGCGCAGGTGACCGTGGTGGACAGTGACGGGCTCGGCGGCGCCTGCGTGCTGACGGATTGCGTGCCGTCCAAGACGCTGATCGCGACCTCCACCACCATGTCCGTGCTGCATGGCGCGGAGGATCTCGGCATCCGCGTGGGCAGGCTCCCCGGCGGCGCGGCACTGGGGGGTGGTGGGGCGCTGGGTGGCGGCCCGTCAGGCCGTCCGCCAGGCGGCGCGCCCAGCCGGGGGCCGGCCAGCGTGGATGCGCCGCGGCTGTACGCCAGGGTCAAGGCGCTGGCCCGGGCGCAATCCGCGGACGTGACGCTGCGGCTGGCGGCCGAGGGGGTCGAGACCGTGCCTGGCCGCGGCAGGCTGTCCGGGCCGACCACGGTCACCGCCGGCGACCAGCGGATCGAGGCGGGCTCGGTGCTGATCGCCACCGGCGCGCTGCCCAGGGTGCTGCCCGGCGCGGAGCCGGATGGCGAGCGCATCCTGACCTGGCGGCAGCTCTACGACCTGCCCGAGTTGCCCGCTGCGTTGATCGTGGTGGGCTCCGGGGTGACCGGGGCCGAGTTCGCCAGCGCCTATCAGGCGCTTGGCTCCCATGTCACGCTGGTGTCCTCACGCGACCGCGTGCTGCCGCATGAGGACGCAGACGCGGCGGTCGTGCTGGAGGACGTGTTCCGCCGCCGCGGCATGACCGTGCTCAGCCGGTCCCGCGCCGCCGCGGTGAAGCGGAGCGGTGACGGCGTCGTGGTCACCCTGGAGGACGGCAGGACGGTGCGCGGGTCGCACTGCCTGCTCACCGTGGGCATGGTGCCGGCCACCCGTGGCCTGGGCCTGGAAGAGGCCGGGATCACCCTGGACGGCCAGGGATTCGTCCAGGTGGACAGGGTGTCACGGACCACGGCGCAGGGCGTCTACGCGGCCGGGGACTGCACCGGCGTGATGATGCTCGCCTCGGTGGCCGCCATGCAGGGCCGGATCGCCATGTGGCATACGCTCGGCGAGGCCGTGCAGCCGATCAGGCTCGGCCATGTGGCGGCGACTATCTTCACCGACCCGGAGATCGCGACCGTGGGAGTAACCGCGGACGCGGTGGAATCCGGCGTGGCGGACGCCGTCGCGGTCAAGCTTCCGCTGGCCACGAACGCGCGGGCGAAGATGCAGGGGTTCCGGGACGGGTTCGTCAAGCTGTTCGCGCGGCGCGGGACCGGGATCGTGCTGGGCGGGGTGGTGGTCGCCCCGCGGGCCAGCGAACTGATCCTGGGCGTATCGCTGGCGGTGGAGCAGTCGCTGACGGTGGACCAGATGGCGCACACCTTCGCGGTCTACCCCTCGCTGTCGGGCAGCCTGACCGAGGCGGCCCGCAAGCTCATGCGCCCGTCCGGCGACCCCCGCTGACCACGCCGCCCCCTGCCTGCTGCCCGTGGCTGAGGGAGGCGAGGGCGGCCAGGTGGGCTCGGTAACGTGCCAGGTAGTCCAGTAGCACGGGGGCGGGTGTGTCCGGGCCGACGGCTTCGGCGGTGCCTGCGAGGAGGTGCCTGGCGGCGGTGACGATGGTGAACCAGGCCGTCCGGCCGGTCTCGTCTGCGGTGTGTCCCCAGGTGCGGGCGAGCTTGCCGATGATGAGTAATCCCCTGCCGTTCTGCTCGCCGGTGCGGGCTGGCTGTGCCCAGGGCCCGCCCTGGTCACAGACTTCTACCCGCAGACGGCGGCCGTGGATCTGGGCGCGGACGGTGACGTGGCCGCCTGGTTCGCGGGAGCGGCTGTGCAGGCTGGCGTTCGTGACTAGCTCGGACAGGCGCAAGATGGCGTTGTCTGCGGCCGGGCGGCCGTCCAGGATGCCGGCCGGGAACCGGCGGGCCTCGCGGACCTGTGCGGGGGCAGCGGGGAAGGCGCGGGACCAGGCGATCAGCGGGGCGGCGCGCGCTTCCCGCTGGTGACGTAGTTCTGCGACAGGGGCCGCTTTGTGCTCTAGCTCGGCTCGCAGACCGTCTGTCATGCGAGTTCCCTCCAACTGCTGGACAAGGGCCACCAGCCTCATATTGCTATCCAGGTCGTCCCGAGGTCGTCCCTGATGCCAACGGTGCGGCGTGCGCGTACGGCAAGGACTTCATGATATTGACCTTCAACAGCAGCAGCAAAAGGCCACGTGCGCCTATGGCCTATCTAGAGGATATGCGGACCGCCCGGTATGTCCGCGAGCAAGACGAAGTGGGCGCGTACTCCACAACGTTCGACTATCTCCGGTCGAATGCTCTTGATGATCTCGGCCGAAGCTCATCTTCACGCCTGGCGACTGGCGGTCGTTTGCCGCTGGCGTGAAGATCGGCGATTTTGACCTGCGCTGAGTTCTTCAGGGTCGATGCAGTGCTGGTTGCGAAGTGGCGGGAGCGAGAGAAGTTGCCGGGTGGCGGTGGTCACCATGGGTTGTGTGGCGCCGGAGGAGGCGGAGGCATTCGGGCCGTGAGGTCGATGATCATGAAGCGCGCCGGACTGCTCGCCGCCACTGGCGGTGGTGCCAACTGGCCGGGAGTGATCTTGCCTTGGCCGTCAACGGCGGGGGGCTCGCGTGTGGCGGCCAGCCGGTTACGGGCAGGCAGGCGGGGGCGGGCGGGTGCGCACACCGCCGGCGGTGAACGGCGCAGCGTCAGTGGGTGGGATGGCCGAGGTCGGGGTCGTCGGGCACGGGCAGGCCGTGCTGGCGGAGCCTGGCCGCCCGGATGTCATCCGCGTACACGGTCACCGTGAACAGGCTGCCGCACAGGATGAGGGCCACCATGGCCAGGCTCACCCAGAGCGGGGCGGGCAGCAGCACGCCCAGGACGATCACCAGGATGACGCAGACCGGGATGATGACCACCAGGTGCCGCAGCACGGTGCGGCGGCGCCAGCCCACGTCGGTGAGCTCATGCCGGACCCAGTGCACGTTCTCGGCCGGCAGCCGGAACCCGTAGGCGAACCGCAGCCAGCCGAGTGGCCCGGGGTCACCAGGCAGCCGGGTCAACGGGATCTCCCGGCCGCGCGGTGGGACGGGGGAAACATGTCCTCAGTCTTTCAGCTGGCAGATGACCCCGCCGGCCGGCACCGTCTGGCCGATCTCCAGCGCCAGCCCGGTCACCGTGCCGTCCTTGTGCGCGGTCAGCGGCTGCTCCATCTTCATCGCCTCGAGCACCACAACGGTGTCGCCGGCTGACACGCGGTCCCCCTCAGCGGCGACGATCTTGCTGATCGTGCCCTGCATGGGGCTGGCCAACTCGTCACCGCTGGCCTTGCCCGCCGCCGCGCCGCCGGACCGCCGGCCACGCGGAGCGCGGCGCGCGGTCGCGGGCGGGCCGGCCATGCCGAGCCCGGCCGGGAGCACCACCTCAAGCCGCTTGCCGCCTACCTCGACAGTGATCCGCTCGCGTGGCCGCTCGGCACCGGCCTCATCGGCCGGCGGAGCGGAGAAGGGCTCGATGGCCCCGGCGAATTCCGTTTCGATCCACCGGGTGTGCACGGCGAACGGCTCGCTCGTGAACGCCGGGTCCCGGACCACGGCGCGGTGGAACGGGAGCACCGTGGGCATGCCGCCGACCACGCACTCGTCCAGCGCGCGGCGGGCGCGCTGCAGTGCTTCGGCGCGGGTGGCTCCGGTGACGATGACCTTGGCCACCAGCGAGTCGAAGTCCTGCGGGACGGTCATCCCCTGCGCGTAGCCGGCGTCCACCCGCACTCCGGGGCCGGCCGGCCAGGTCAGCGGCGAGATGGTGCCCGGGGCCGGCAGGAAGCTGCGGCCCGGGTCCTCCGCGTTGATCCGGAACTCGATCGAGTGCCCGCGCGGCGACGGGTCCGCGTACTGCAGTTGCTGCCCGTCCGCGATGCGGAACATCTCCCGCACCAGGTCGATCCCGGTGACCTCTTCGGACACCGGATGCTCGACCTGCAGCCGGGTGTTGACCTCCAGGAAGGACACCGTGCCGTCCTGGCCGACCAGGAACTCGCAGGTTCCCGTGCCCACGTAGCCGGCCTCGCGGAGAATCGCCTTCGACGCCTCGTGGAGCCGGTCGACCTGGCTGGCGGACAGGAACGGGGCGGGCGCCTCCTCGACGAGCTTCTGGTGCCTGCGCTGCAGCGAGCAGTCCCGGGTCGACACGACCACGACGTTCCCCCGGGAGTCGGCCAGGCACTGGGTCTCCACGTGACGCGGCCGGTCCAGGTAGCGCTCCACGAAGCACTCGCCGCGGCCGAACGAGGCAACGGCTTCCCGGACCGCCGACTCGTACGCCTCGCCGATCTCCGCCGGGGTGCGCACCACCTTCAGGCCCCGGCCGCCGCCGCCGAACGCTGCCTTGATCGCGATGGGCAGGCCGTGCCGTGCGGCGAACGCGTCGACCTCGTCGGCCCCGCTGACCGGGCCGTCGGTCCCCGGTGCCATCGGTGCGCCAACCGCGGCGGCGATATGCCGGGCCGCGACCTTGTCGCCGAGCGACTCGATGGCCGCGGGCGGCGGGCCGATCCAGGTGAGCCCCGCGTCGATCACGGCACGGGCGAAGCCGGCGTTCTCGGCGAGGAAGCCGTATCCCGGGTGCACCGCGTCGGCCCCGGAGTCCGCGGCCACCTTGAGGATCTTCTCGATGCTGAGGTAGCTGTCGGCGGCGCTGCGCCCGCCGAGTGCGTAGGCCTCGTCCGCCATCGACACGTGCAGCGCGTCCAGGTCGGACTCGGCGTACACGGCGACACTGTCCAGCCCGGCATCCCGGCAGGCCCGCACGACGCGGACCGCGATCTCACCGCGGTTCGCAATGAGCACCTTGCGCACGAAACCCCTCCTTCAACTGCCGAGGAGTCTAGGTGAGACGCCGGGTGGCCTGCTTGTCCGGGCAGCCTTCCTAGCCCTGCGCGCCCTCGTGGCAGAGCAGCCACGTCTTGCGCTGCAGGCCGTAGTAGTAGCCGCCCAGGCTGCCGTCGGTGCGCAACACCCGGTGGCAGGGGACCACCGGCGCGATCAGGTTCGCGGCACACGCGGAACCCGCGGCCCGCGCGCCGCGCGGGCTGCCTGCCTGGGCGGCCAGCGCCGCGTAGCTGATCGTGGCGCCGGGCAGCACCGCCCGCAGCGCCGCATACAGCCGCTGCCTGGCCGGCGTGCCCGGCTGGCAGACGGCGAGCCCGTCGAGCGCCCGCAGATCCCCGGCGAAGTAATCGCGCACCGGCTTGACCAGCCAGGGCAGGTCGCGGCGGCGGGCCGCCGCGAGGCCGGCCGCGCGCAGCGCGGGATGCAGCCGGGCATGCAGCTCAGCCGGGTTGGCGGTGAACCCGCCGCCGATCAGCTGATCGCGGTGCGCGAGCAGGCTGAGCGGGCCGATCGGTGTATCGAGCGTGGTTGCCAGGATCGCTTCGGACATCGTTGACTCCTCACCTCGCGGGAAGCCCGCAATTCATCCCCAACGGCCGCCAGTGCTGACTGCCTCACCCACAGGTCCGGGGCCAGTGCTGGCGGGTCCCGTTGCGCTGGCAGGTCCGGCCGCGCTGGCGGGCCGGGCTGTGCCGGGTGCCAGGCCGGCTGCGCCGGGCGCCGGGCCCGGGGCCGACCAGGTCCACAGGTGCACCGCCGCGTAGGCGCGCCACGGGCGCCACCGGGCCGCGTGCCCGGGCGGGCAGCCCAGTCGTTGCATGGCCCGGCGCAGGCCCAGATCGCCGGCCGGGAAAGCGTCCGGGTCACCGGCGGCCCGGATCAGGATGTAGCCGATGGTCCACGGCCCGATGCCCGGCAGTTCGGCCAGCCGGGCCGCCGTCTCCTCAGGGTCCGCGCCGGGGTCCAGGCTCAGCCGCCCGGTCGCGGCTGCCTCAGCCAGCGCGCGCAGCGTCCGCTGGCGCCCTGAGGTGAGGCCGAGTCCGGACAGGTCCGCGTCGGCTAGCTCGGCGGGACCCGGGAACAGGGTGCTGAGTCCCGCCGGGCCGTCCGTGGCGGACGGGCTGCCCGGGGCGTCCGTGGCGCGGGGCCCGGTGCCGTCACCTTCGGCCGGCAGCGGCGTGCCGTGCCTGGCGGCCAGCCGCCCGGCGAACGTGCGCGCGGCAGCGACCGAGACCTGCTGTCCCAGGACCGCCCGCACCGCCAGCTCGAAACCGTCGTAGGCGCCGGGCACCCGGAGCCCTGGCCGGGCCCGGACCAGCGGGGCGATCAGCTCGTCCGTGGCCAGGGCGGCGCCGATCGCGGCCGGGTCGGCATCGGCGTCAAGGAGCTGCCGGCAGCGGGACACCACCTGGCCGACCCCGCCGAGCCTGCCCAGCCGGACCCGCAGCAGCACGTGTCCCTGGCCGGGCCGGGCGACGAGTTCGACGATGCCCGGGCCGGCCGCGGTACGCACCGTCCGGGCATATCGCTCAGCGGTCACCTGCTCCACTCCGGGGATCGCCCGTGCGCCGAGGAAGTCCAGCAACCCCGCGTGGCCGAATGGCTCACGGCAGGCGAGCCGGAGGGAGAGCCAGGTGCCGTGGGCACCCGTGCCCTGCCCTCCCGTCCCGCTGTGGCCGGTGCCCTGCCCGCCCGGCCCGGCCCGGCCCGCGCTGCGGCGCGCCCTGGCCCGAAGCTCGGACGGGGCGGCACCGGAGGACTCCAGCACGGTGGCGTTGAACTGCCGGACGCTGGAGAAGCCGCTCGCGAACGCGATATCGGTGATCGGCATGTCGGTCTCCGCCAGCAGCCGCCGTGCGGTCTGCAGCCGCGCTGTCCTGGCCAGGGCCAGCGGCCCGGTGCCGAGTTCGGCCACCAGCAGCCGGTGCAGGTGCCGCTGGGTGACCGCGAGCCGCGCGGCCAGGCCGCTGATCCCGCGGGAGTCCACGTAGCCGTCGGCGATCAGCCGCACCGCGCGGGCGGCGAGATCCGCCCGGACGTTCCAGTCCGGTGACCCGGGGCTCGCCTCGGGCCGGCACCGCCGGCAGGCACGGAACCCGGCCGATTCCGCGGCGCCCGCGTGCGCGAAGAACCGCATGTTCGCCCGGGCCGGGGTGCGCGCCGGGCAGATCGGCCTGCAGTAGATCCCGGTGCTGGTGACGCCGGTGAAGAATCGCCCGTCGAACCGCGGGTCGCGGGCCACTACCGCCTGGTAGCAGGTGTCGAAGTCGAGCGTCATGCTTCGATTCAACCCGAGTCGGCCCGGTGCCGCTGGCGGGAATCGGACCTGACCAGCTGGCGGGAATCGGACCTGAAGATGGTCACCCCCGGCGAACTCGCCGGCCGGCTGCACGTGGCTACCCCGACCGTGGTGAAGTCCGCGAACCGGATGGCGGCTGCCGGGCTGATCCGCAGAGCGCCGGATCCGGCGGACGCGCGCCTGATCCGGCTGTACCTCACGGACCGGGCCCGCGCCGTGCGGAGCGCCATCGAGCAGGAGAGAGACGAACTGGAACAGCGTGCCACCGCCACATTGACAAGGGCTGAGCGTGAGCACCTGCGCAGCGCGTTGGTGAAAATAATCGCCCAGTTCGCCGGTGTGCCCGGCGATGCTGACGGGACCGGGCAGAGCCCCTGACGTCAGCGGGACCGGGGGAGGAGCCGCGGATCAGGGCTCAGCGGGGCCGGCCGGACCGTCGCCACGCGCCGGGGCCAGGAGTCAGCGGGGCCCTCAGCAGGGCGGCCCGGTCAGTCCAGCCCCCCGGGGCCTGCGCGGCAGCCTGCCGGGTGGCGGCCGACCGGGCGTCCCGTTGCCGCGCTGCCGCCGCAGCCGACACGACCGCGGTGAGCGCGGCCATTTCCTCGGCGGTGGGGTGCCCTGCCACCACTTCCAGTAGCGGGTGCCCGGCCGGCTGGCTGGTCGTCATCTGCCGCTCCCGATGCCGAACTGGCGGCGGACCCGTTCCCAGAACGCGTCCCGCAGCCACTCCCGTGCTTCCTGGTACGGGCGCAGCGACAAGCCCAGTTCCTTCTCCGCCTCGACGAGCAGTTCCTTGTCGATGACCGGCGGCAGGATCGGGCCGGGCAGCAGGTCCCGGATGTTGTCCTCGCCACGGGTGAGGATCCACTTCTGCGCCACGTGCTCGCCGGCTTCCTCGACCCGCTGCCGGTCCGGTCCCAGCCTGCTGGGCGGCCCCGGGACCGGGGGGCGCGGCACCGGCCTGCCGTGCCGCCGGTCGAAAAGCTGGGCGGGGGAGGGCACCGTGACCGGCGGGCTGGGCGGCACCGGTTCCGGAGCGGGGATCCTGGTGAAGTAAGGCTCCAGGAAGGCGCGGTCGAGGACTTCCACCGTGTCCGACTCCCAGACCAGCCGCTCGGCCTGGTTCGTGCCGAACGGCGGCTCGACGCCCCACAGGTGCACCCGGACGCCGTACGCCTGCGCCGCCTCTACCGCGGGCACCATGTCCTCATCGCCGGCCACCAGCACCGCGTCGGTGATCGCCCGGTACCGGGCGAGCGCCTCCATGTCCGCCCGGATCTGCGCGTCCACGCCCTTCTGCTGGCCGCGCGCGTTCAGGTTGCCCAGCCGCAGCTTCACCCGGGCCATCTGCGCGATCACCCGCTGGTCGATCGTGGGCACCCGGTCCCTGGCGGCGTCATACCAGTAGACCCGCAGCAACTCGCCCCTGACCAGGCCGTCGGCATGCCGGGTGAGCGCCTGGATGAGCTTGTCGGTATCGACCCGGTACTCGCGCCGGGAGCTGACGCTGAACACCAGCTCGCCTGCGGCGGCATAGATGTACCCGACATCGATCATGATCGCGTAACGAGCGAGCGTGGGCAGTGGAGAGACGATGTCGGTCATGGCACTCACGACTCTACTGCCGGACCCGCCCTTCCCGGGGCGGAAGAACACCCTGAGTTCATCCCTGAGTAGTTGGCCCACTACAGAGGGATGTTCCCGTGCTTCTTCGGCGGCAGCGTCTGGCGCTTGCCGCGCAGCGCCCGGAGCGCACGGATGACCTGCGACCGGGTCTCCGCCGGGCGGATCACGGCGTCCACGTAGCCGCGCTCGGCCGCGATGTAGGGATTCGCCAGGGTGTCCTCGTATTCGGTGACCCGCTGGGCGCGCAGCGCGTCCGGGTCGGCTGCCGTGCCCAGTTCCCTGCGGTAGAGGATGTTCACCGCGCCCTGCGCGCCCATCACCGCGATCTGCGCGGTCGGCCAGGCGAGGTTGATGTCGCCGCCGAGGTGCTTGGAGCCCATCACGTCGTAGGCGCCCCCGTACGCTTTCCTGGTGATGACTGTGATCTTGGGCACGGTTGCCTCGGCGTAGGCGTAGATCAGCTTGGCTCCCCGGCGGATGATCCCGCCCCACTCCTGGCCGGTGCCGGGCAGGAACCCTGGCACATCCACGAAGGTCAGCACCGGGATGCTGAAGGCGTCGCAGGTCCGGACGAACCTGGCCGCCTTCTCCGAGGCGTCGATGTCCAGGCAGCCCGCGAAGTGCATCGGCTGATTGGCCACCACGCCCACACTCGTCCCCTCGACCCTGCCGAAGCCGACGATGATGTTCTGCGCGAAGCCGGAGTGGATCTCCAGGAACTCGCCGTCGTCCAGGGTGCGCGTGATCACGCCGTGCATGTCGTAGGGCTGGTTGGGCGAGTCCGGGATGAGCGCGTCGAGTTCAGCGTCGGACCCGGTGACCTCCAGGGCCGCGCCGGTGTCGCCGGCCAGTGGCAGCACCGGGGGATCGTCCAGGTTGTTGGACGGCAGGTAGGAGAGCAGTTCCCGGGCGAAGTCGAGGCAGTCATCCTCGTCTTTTGCCTGGTAGTGCGCGACCCCGGACTTGACGTTGTGCGCGTGTGCACCACCGAGTTCCTCGAAGCTGACTTCCTCCCCGGTGACTGTCTTGATCACATCCGGGCCGGTGATGAACATGTGCGAGGTGCCGTCGACCATCAGGGTGAAGTCCGTGATCGCCGGGGAGTAGACGGCGCCGCCGGCGCAGGGTCCCATGATCAGCGAGATCTGCGGGATCACGCCGGAGGCGATCACGTTGCGGTAGAAGATCTCGGCGAACAACCCGAGGGCGACCACGCCTTCCTGGATCCGGGCCCCGCCGCCGTCGTTGATGCCGATCAGCGGGCACCCGGTCTTCATCGCGTGGTCCATCAGCTTGACGATCTTCTCGCCGTAGACCTCGCCGAGCGAGCCGCCGAACACGGTGAAGTCCTGGCTGAACACGCAGACCGGCCGGCCGTCGATGGTGCCGTACCCGGTGACCACCCCATCGCCGTAGGGCCGGTTGGCGGCCACCCCGAAGTCGGTGGCCCGGTGCCGGGCGAGTTCGTCGAAATCGGTGAACGAGCCCGGGTCGAGCAGCCGCTCGATACGCTCCCTGGCCGTCATCTTGCCCTTGGCGTGCTGGCGCTCCACCGCGCGCTGCGATCCGGCGTGGATCGCCTCGTCCCGGCGCCGCTGCAAGTCGGCTATCTTGCCGGCCGTGGTGTGCGGGGCCGCCTCCTGCTCCGCCGGATCCTGCCCCGCCCGGTCCTGAACTTCGCTGGTCATGCGGACAGGGTAGCCGTCACCGGCGCGACCGCCACGGGCCCACGGGCGGCGGCGACCCGGCTACTAGGCTGTCGCGCGTGAGCCAGGACGCCGAGAGCAGGGACACCGGCAGCCGCACGGCACCCATCCGTGATGCGGACGGCCCGAACGGGGCTGCCAGCGATGCGGACGGCCCGGCGGGGCACACCCGCGACAACGACCGGCAGCAGTTGCCGGAGCGGATGCGCCGCGACGTCCGCCTGCTCGGCGACCTGCTCGGCGAGGTGCTGCGCGAATCCGGCGGCCAGGGGCTGCTCGATGACACCGAGCGGCTGCGCCAGGCGGTGATCGCCGCCCGCCGCAGTCCGGGCGGCGGTGCTGTCGGCGGCCGCGACGCGGACCCGGCGGGGGACGAGATCGCGGCGCTGGTCGCGAGCTGGCCGCTGGACCGGGCCGAGCTGGTGGCCAGGGCGTTCACCGTGTACTTCCACCTCACCAACCTGGCCGAGGAACTGCAGCGGGTCCGCACGCTGCGGGAGCGTGACTCCGGCGGGGCGCCGATGCGGGAATCGCTCGCGGCCGCGGTCACCGAGTTCCGCCGTGAGCAGGGCGCGGAGCATCTCGACGAGTTGCTCGCCCGGCTGCGGGTGCATCCGGTGCTCACCGCCCATCCCACCGAGGCCCGGCGGCGTGCCGTGGCCACCGCGCTGCGCCGGATCAGCGACCTGCTGTCCGCCCTGGATGACATGCGCCGCGGCGCCAGCGAGCAGGCGGAGACCCGGCGCAGGCTGCGCGAGGAAGTCGACCTGCTGTGGCGCACGTCGCCGCTGCGGGCCAAGGCCATGACGCCCATCGACGAGGTCCGCACCGTCATGGCCGCCTTCGACGAAACGATCTTCCAGGTAGTGCCCAGCGTGTACCGGGCGCTCGATGAGGCCAGGCGGGAGCAGGAGCCCGGGCACGCAGCCCCCGCGGCTCCCGCCTTCCTCCGGTTCGGCAGCTGGGTCGGCGCGGACCGGGACGGCAATCCCTTCGTGACCGCCCAGGTGACCAGGGAGACCGCGGTCATCCAGGCCGACCACGTGCTGCGCGCGCTGGAGAACGCGACGACCCGGATCGGCCGCGCGCTCACCGTGCACGCCGACGCGGCGCCGCCGGGACCGGGGTTCGCGCTGGCCCTGGAGGCCGCCGAGACGGCCCATCCTGAGCTGCTCGCCGATCTGGAAGCCCGCTCGCCGCAGGAGCCGTACCGGACGTACCTGCTCTACCTGGCGCGACGGCTTGAGGCGACCCGGTTGCGGCACGCGGACCTTGCCTACGCCAGCGCCGCGGACTTCCGCAGCGACCTGCTTCGGGTGCAGGAGTCGCTGGCGGCGGCGGGTGCCACCAGGCAAGCGTTCGGTGAACTGCAGCAGCTGATCTGGCAGGTGGAGACCTTCGGTTTTCATCTGGCCGGCCTGGAGATCCGCCAGCACAGCGCCGTGCACGCCCGTGCCCTGCGCGAGGTCCGGGCCGGTGGCGAGCTGTCCGCGGAAACCTCGGAGGTGCTGGCCACGTTCCGGGCGGCCGGCTGGATCCAGGACCGGTTCGGCGTGGCGGCGTGCCACCGCTATGTGGTCAGCTTCACCCGCTCGGCGGCGGACATCGCCGTGGTGTACGAGCTGGCCAGCCACGCCACGCGCAGCGGCCGCCCCCCCGTGCTCGACGTGGTCCCGCTCTTCGAGAGCGGCGAGGACCTGCGCAATGCCACCCGGGTGCTGGACGAGATGCTGGAGCTCGAGCCGGTCCGGGCGCGGATGGCGGCCGACGGCCGGCAGCTGGAGGTCATGCTCGGCTACTCCGACTCGGCCAAGGAACTGGGCCCGGTCAGTGCCACGCTGCGGCTGTTCGACGTCCAGGCGCAACTGGCCCGCTGGGCGGCCGACCGGGACGTGCGGCTGACCTTGTTCCACGGCCGCGGCGGCGCGCTCGGCAGGGGTGGCGGCCCCGCGGGACGTGCCGTGCTGGCCCAGGCCCCGGGATCGGTGGACGGCAGGTTCAAGGTCACCGAGCAGGGTGAAGTGATCTTCGCACGGTACGCGAACCCGTCGATCGCGCAGCGTCATCTGGAGCAGGTCACCTCCGCGGTGCTGCTCGCCTCATCGCCTGCGGTGGGTGTCCGCAACGCCGCCGCGGCGGAGCGGTTCCGCGCGGTGGCGGAGCAGATGCAGGCCGCCGCCCTGCGCACCTACCGGACGCTGGTGGAAACGGACGGATTCGCCGAGTGGCTGGCGCGGATCAGCCCGCTGGAGGAGATCAGCGGGCTGCGGATCGGTTCCCGGCCGGCCCGCCGGGGCGCCACCGCGGTGGGCCTGGAGGACCTGCGCGCGATCCCCTGGGTGTTCGCCTGGGCGCAGACCCGGCTGAACCTGCCGGGCTGGTACGGCCTGGGCAGCGGTCTCGCCGCGGTCACCGGTGGCGAGCACGGCCTGGCGCAGGCGCGGCAGGCCTACCAGGGGTGGCCGCTGCTGGCGGTGCTCCTCGACGGCGCGGAAATGAGCCTGGCCAAGGCCGACCGCCGGATGGCGGTCCGCCACCTCGCGCTCGGCGGCCGGGATGACCTCAGCGCCATGGTGCTGGCCGAATACGACCTGACGCGCCGGCTGGTGCTGGAGGTGACCGGTCACGACCGGCTACTCGCCGACCGGTTGGTGCTGTCCCGTGCCGTGGCGCTCCGCGATCCCTACGTGGACGCCCTGTCCCACTTGCAGCTTCGCGCGCTCACCGAGTTGCGGGCGCTCTCCGGTTCCGGGGACGACGCCGCCGATGCGGGCGCGGACGGTACTGCCGGCGCGGGCGCGGGCGGGGCTGCCGGGGCGGCAGCCCGGGACGGTGCTGCGGCACGGGTCACGGACGGCGCTGCGGCCGCGCGCCGGGAGCAACTGCACCGGCTGCTGCTGCTCGCGGTCAGTGGCGTGGCCGCCGGCCTGCAGAACACCGGCTGACCGCCCCTTTCGCCGCACTCACCTCACGAGTACGAACCGGGGTGCGGCCGGCACCATGGCTTCGCGCGCCGCAGTTCGCGGGCGCTCCGGGCTGTTCCGGCGGCATTTCCGCCCGCGAACTGGGCCTGCGTGGCGTGATGTTGACTTAGGGGACACCCGGGTGTCCCCTAAGTCAACATCAACAATCCTGGAGCTTCCGGGTCCCGCCACCTGAGTACCATTCGCCACATGAACACCAGCGGCCCCGTGCCTCACGCGAGGGCAGAGTCATTTCGATGACACATACTGACCGTGCCGCCCCCACGGCACTTTCCGGCCACAAATGCGTCGACGGACTGGTGTCTGGGACGACGGGCACCGGCGCCGGATCCCGGCATGAGGCGGATGCCTGCGATCATGGGGTGGCCATGGCACAGCAAGACGCAGCTCAGCGAGACGCAGCACACGCGACACAGCGAGGTGCAGCACACGCAGCACAGCGAGACGGAGCAGAGCGAGACGCGGCGCGGCGGATTCCCCCGCTCAGCGCGGCAGCGCTGACCGCACAACTGGTCCGGCCCGGCAGCCTGTGGCGGGAGATCCGGGTGGTGGCCGAAACCGGCTCGACCAATGCGGACCTGCTCCAGCAGGCGCGGGCGGGCGCCCCGGCGGGCCTGGTGCTGCTCGCCGAGGCGCAAACCGCTGGACGGGGCCGGCTGGGCCGGTCCTGGGTGAGCACGCCGCGCGCCGCGCTTGCCTGTTCCGTGCTGCTCCGCCCGGTGGCGGTCCCGCCGTCCCGGCGGGCGTGGCTGCCCCTGCTCACCGGTGTCGCGGTAGCCTCCGCGCTGCGCTCCGAGGCTGCCGTGCCAGCCCGGCTGAAGTGGCCCAACGACGTGCTCGTGGCAGACCGCAAGATCGCCGGGATCCTGGCCGAGGCGCACGGTGACGCGATCGTGATCGGGATGGGACTCAACGTCTCGCTCACCCGGGCGGAACTGCCGGTGCCCACCGCGACGTCGCTGGTCCTGGAGGACGCCGCATGCACTGACCGGGAGCGGCTGCTGACCGCCATTCTCGGTGAACTGGGCCGCCGCTACGCCGCGTGGTCCGCCGATCCGGATGCCCCCGGCCTGCACGAGGAGTACCTGCGCTGGTGCGCGACGATCGGCCGGACGGTCCGGGTCGAGCTGCCCGGGGGAGCGCAGCTCTCCGGCACTGCCACCGACGTGGACATGACGGGCAGGCTGGCCGTGCGGACCAGCGCGGGCACGACGCTGGTGAGTGCGGGAGACGTCGTGCACGTGCGCTGACTCCCGGCGCTGACTTCCCGGCGCTGGCTCCTGCACGCTGGCTGCCAGGTGAGTCCTATCGGGCGCGCGGGTTGCCCTCCTCCATGCGACCATGGCTGTGGGCGGCTGGTCGTGGAGTCCGCGGGCGAGCACGGCCAGCTGGTGCTCAGCGAGATCCCCCATGTCGAGAGTGTCCAGGCCACCCTCTTCCAGCTCGTCGAGGACGAACAGCAGCGGCTGGCCCGGGAAGAGCATTAGCGAGCACGCCGGCGGCGGGTGAGCTGGGGCGAGCGGCGGCGAGCAGGCTGCGGCCGACGCTGGGGGGTGAGCCGGCCGTCCCGGCCCGCAGCAGAGGGGTTAGCCTGCGCTCATGGATGGGGTGGCGGTACGCAGGCACGTGATCGGGCACGGCCGGGTCGCGGAGATAGTGCTCGACCGGCCGGAGGCGTTGAACGCGCTGAGCACCGCGATGCTGGTGCGGCTCACGCAGGTCTGCGCCGAACTGGCCCCGGACACCGGGGTCTGCGCCATCGTGCTGTCGGCGACCGGGCCGCGCGCGTTCTGCGTCGGAGCGGATCTCAAAGAGCGCAACGGGATGACGGACGCGCAGCTTCTCGCCCAGCGGTCGGTCTTCCGCGCCGCGTTCGGCGGGCTGCTCGGCCTCCCGCAGCCGGTGGTCGCCGCCGTGCACGGGTACGCTCTCGGCGGCGGCTGCGAGCTGGCGCTGAACTGCGACCTGGTGGTGGCCGACGAGACCGCGGAATTCGGCCTGCCGGAGACCACCGTCGGCCTGGTGCCCGGCTGCGGCGGCACCCAGCTGTCCATGCGCCGCCTCGGCGTGGGCCGGGCCGCCGACCTGGTGCTCACCGGGCGCCGGGTGAAGGCAGCGGAAGCGGAGCGGATCGGGCTGGCTGACCGCCTGGTGCCGGCCGGTGCGGCGGACAGCGTGGCGCTGGACATCGCCGGGGCCATCGCGTGCAACTCCTCGGTCGCCGTCCGCGCCGCCAAACGTGCCATGCGCCAGGGCTGGGCGGTCGGCATGCCGGCGGCCCTCGAGATCGAGGACGCCGCCTGGCGGACCGCCGCGCTGTCCGCGGACCGGCGCGAGGGGATCGCGGCGTTCAACGAGAAGAGGGAGCCGGTGTGGCCAGGCCAGTGAATGATGTCCCCCCGGGGACTGCGGAAGTCCAGACTGCGGCCCCGCGGTGAGCGATCTCCCAGCCCGCATCTCGTTGCGGGAAGTAGGCCCTCGCGATGGCCTGCAGAACGAGGAACCGGTGCCAACGGCCGCGAAGATCGAGCTCATCAACGCGCTGGGGCGGACCGGGGTCTCCCGGATCGAAGCCGTGTCGTTCGTCCGCCCCGAGGCGATCCCGCAGATGGCCGACGCCGACCAGGTGTGGCGCGGGGTCGAAAGGGCCGCCGCGGTCCGCTACTCGGCGCTGGCGCCGAACCTGCGCGGTGCGCGGCGGGCGCTGGACGCGGGGTTCACCGAGGTGGAGGTGGTCGTCTCCGCCTCCGACACGCACAACCGGCGGAACGTGAACCGGGGGACCGAGGAATCGCTGGACGGCATCGCGGTGATCCTCGATGAGGCCCATGCCCGCGGTGCGGCCTGCCAGGTGGTCGTCGCCACCGCGTGGGGCTGCCCGTACGAGGGCGACGTGCCGGTCAGCCGGGTGCTGGCAGTGGCCAGCCGCGCGGTGGCCGACGGGGCGGACTCCATCTCGTTCGGTGACACCACCGGGATGGCCACGCCGCGCCGGGTGGATGAGCTCGTCGGCGGGTTCCGCTCCCGGCACCCGGACATGCCGCTGAACCTGCATTTCCACAACACCAGGGGTACCGGGCTGGCCAATGTGCTCGCCGCGCTGGAACTGGGTGTCGATGACTTCGATGCCTCGGTCGGCGGGCTGGGCGGCTGCCCGTACGCGCCCGGGGCCACCGGCAACATCGCGACCGAGGAACTCGTGCACATGGTCGAGGACATGGGGGTGGCCACCGGGGTGAACCTGGAGGCGATGATCGGCGCGGCGGCCGAGGCGGAGCGCATCGTCGGGCGGCAGCTGCCCTCCCAGGTCCTCCGGGCCGGCCCGCGCACCCGGACGATCCCGGTGTGACCACCGGCCCGCGCACCCGGACCGGACGCAGCGGCTCCGCAGCCGGGCGGCCTGTGCGGGGAACGGATCCGCCGGTTTGCTGCGGCTTCGGGGAAGGATCGCTCATTTTCCCGGCGCCGGCCTGGTGTCACCCGGTCTGAGCAGCCCGCAACGCTGCGGAATGGCCCGCCTCAGCGCCCTGCGGAAGGCTGTTCTCAGTGGAGCGCGTGGATGTAGTCGCTGGTAGCAATACCATCTGACCATGACCTGTGTTCTGCTCGCAGAGGATGACACGTCCATCTCAGAGCCGCTGGCGCGTGCGCTGCGCCGGGAGGGCTATGACGTTGACGTCTCAGCGGATGGCCCGGGGACGCTGGAAGCGGCCCAGGCGGGCGGCATCGACCTGATCGTGCTCGATATCGGCCTGCCGCGGCTGGACGGGCTCGAGGTGTGCCGCCGCCTGCGCTCCGACGGGCAGACCGTGCCGGTGCTGATCCTCACCGCGCGGGCGGACGAGGTCGACACGGTGATCGGCCTCGACGCCGGGGCTGACGACTACGTGACAAAGCCGTTCCGGCTCGCTGAGCTGCTGGCCCGGGTCCGCGCGCTGCTCCGCCGCGGCACCCCGGAGACCAGCGTCGTGCAGGGCGTCCGGGTCGATGCGGATGCCCGGCGGGCCTGGATCGGCGACACGGAACTGGAGCTCACCACGAAAGAGTTCGACCTGCTGAGCGTGCTGGTGAGTGACGCGGGGAAGGTGGTCACCCGTGAGCAGATCATGCGGGAGGTCTGGGACAGCAAGTGGTGGGGGTCCACTAAGACGCTCGACATGCACATCTCGTGGCTGCGCCGCAAGCTCGGCGACGACGCGCACAACCCCCGCTACATCACCACGGTCCGCGGCGTGGGCTTCCGGTTCGAGCGGGGTGACTGACAGCCTCCGGGCCGGCTCATCCTGGCAGGCGCTGACCGGCTCATCGTGGCAGCCGCTGACCGGCGGGCAGGACCTGCCCGTGACCGGCAGGCGGGTTCCGGCTGCGGCTGGCGGGGGCTGAGCAGTGCGCCGCCGCCTGCTGATCTCCACTCTCGCGGTCGCGGTGACGGCCGTCCTGCTGCTCGGCCTGCCGCTGGCCTTCCTGCTCAGCCGGCTGCAGATCAGCGCCGCCGTCCAGCAGGTGCGGCGGGATGCCACGACGGTGGCCAGGACCCTGCAGGACCGGGTCAATTCCGGGCTTCCGGCGGATGTCGCTGAGGCGGCTGCGGCGGCGCGTTCGCTTCCGGACCGTTACATCAGCGTGCGGCAGGACGGGCTGCCGGAGTTCACCATCGGGGAGCGGCCGGAGGCCCGGAGCGCGATCATCGCGCAGGCGGCGACCAAGGACTTCCGGGTGACCGTCGCCGCCGACAATTCCGTCAAGTACGGGCGGCTGACCGGCGCCCTCGCCCTCATCGGCGCACTGGCCTTCGCCGCGGTGGCGGTGGCGGTGGCGCTGGCCATCCTGCAGGCGCGGCGGCTGACCCGCCCGCTGGAGGAACTGGCCAGCGCGGCCGACCGGCTCGGCCTGGGTGATGCGCGCCCGCTCGGCCGCCGGTACGGGGTGGCCGAACTCGACCGGCTGGCCGAGGGGCTGGATGGTTCGGCGCGGCGCATCACCGACCTGCTGTCCGCCGAGCGGGACTTCGCGGCTGATGCCTCTCATCAGTTGCGCACGCCGCTGACCGCGCTCTCCATGCGGCTGGAGGAGATGATCGCGTCCGCGGACGATTCCGGCGTCGTGCGGGAGGAGGGCGCGGCGGCCCTGGCGCAGACCGAACGGCTTACCGAGGTGGTCAGCCAGCTACTCGGCCGGACCCACCGGGCCGTCCGGGGCGTGCCTTCGCTGCTCGCCATCGACGACGTGATCGCCCAGCAGGTCATCGAGTGGGATCCCGCGTTCCGCCGGGCGAACCGGAAACTGGAGGTGGCGGGGGAGAAGGGCTTGTCCGCGTACGTCACCTCCGGCGCCCTGGCCCAGGTCATCGCCACTCTCCTGGACAATGCGCTGGTGCACGGCGCGGGCACCGTCACCATCCGCACCTCGCGGACCCCTAAGTCGGTGGTGGTGGAGGTCCGCGACGAGGGCAAGGGAGTGCCGCACGAGCTTGTCCCGCGCATCTTCGAGCGCAACGTCAGCGGCAGGCCCGGCGGCACCGGGCTCGGCCTGGCCCTGGCCCGTGACGTGGCCACGGCGGACGGCGGCAACGTGGTCCTGGTGCGGCCGCGCCCGGCCGTGTTCGCCGTGTTCCTGCCCCGGGGCCTGACCGGCGCCGAGGAACGGCCCGTGGTCACCGGGCCCGCCTGACCCGGTGCTAGCCCGGGGGGACGACCCCCCGGAACCCCCCGCGCGTCGCCGGCTCGGAGGGGACACGCCTGCGGCGCGCCCCGCCTCGCCAGCGAAACGGTGCTAGCCCGGGGGGACGACCCCCCGGAACCCCCCGCGCGCCGCCGGGCCGCGGTTGCCGGCCACGGCGTGCCAGGCCAGGTAGATGACCGCGGTGATGACGAAGCCGGCCTCGAAGGTGAGGTCGCCCACCGATGGGATGTGCTTCGGGATCACGCCGACGTACTCGGTCTGGTTCGAGAACAGCCAGATCGACACGACGATCCCGATGAGCATCGACACTGGCCCGGCCCAGTTCGTGTACTTGGTGTCGAACAGCAGCGCCTCCAGCTGCCGGGGATCCTGCCGACGGCGCAGGAACTGGTCGCAGAACACCACAGCCAGCCACGGTGCGATCCAGTACGCGATGACCAGCAGGAAGTTCTCGTACTTGGTTCCCGCGTCATGCAGGCCGGTCAGCGCGACGATGAAGCCGATCACCCCGAACACCAGGGCGACGATGGCGCGGCGCAGCGCCAGCGGCAGCTTGATGCCCAGCGCGACGAAGGACAGCGCGCCGGAGTAGATGTTCAGCACGTTCGCCGCGACCGCGCCCAGCGCGATCGCGAGCAGGGTCAGGTCGGCGAGGAGCGTCGGCAGGTGGCCGGTGAACGCGCCGGTGGGGTTGGTCGCGATGGCGCCGACGCCGGTGACGGTCGCGGACGCGGCGCCGGCGATCTCCAGGATCGCGCAGGAGACGAACAGGCCGATGCCGGACCACCAGGCGATCGCCGCCTTACTGGTGTCGGGCGAGAAGTACCGGGTGTAGTCGGTCGCGTACGGGTTCCACCCGACCGCGTAGCCGAACGCCGCGCCCAGGGTCAGCAGGAACCCGCCGATCCCGCCGCCGTGCGCCGGGGCGCCCGGGCTGGACTTGGCCAGGATGACCACGGTGGCCACCAGGAAGATGACGGCGAGCACCGGGAACGCGTACCGCTCGAACGCGTGCACCAGGTTGTGGCCGAAGAACGCGATCACGATCTGCGCCACGACGACGATCACCAGGCAGAGGGGCTTCGCCAGGTGGGTGAGCGTGTTCAGGGCGAACGTGCCGCTGACGCTGTTCACCGCGAACCAGCCGATCCCGGCGGTGACGGCGTTCAGGCCCGCGGGCAGCGCGTTGCCCCAGTAGCCGAAGCCCAGCCGGGACAGCACCATCTGGGGCACCCCGTACAGCGGTCCCCGCGCGGAGAGCAGGCCCATGGTGACCGAGCCGATCGCGGTGCCCAGCACGAGCGCCGCCGCGGCCTGCCAGAAGTTCAGGCCGAAGAACGCCACCCCGATGACGCCGACGAAGACGGTGGCGAACTCGAAGTTCGGTGAGGTCCAGGTCCAGAACAGCTGCAACGGGCGGCCGTGCCGCTCACCCAGCGGGATGAACTCGGCGCCGCCCGGCTCGACCGCGGCGATCTTCTTGCCGTAGGTGCCCTCACGGATGACGACGCCTGGCGGCGGCTCCGCCTCGAGGACCGAGCTCGTCTGGTGATCAGGTGCCGACATCGGCGTGCTCCTTAAGGCCTTGTGCCTGTCGTCCCCCCGGCGGCCGGGCCGACATTCCAGCGGACGCGCTGATGATAAATCGCACTATGACCGGCGGTTGTTTCCGGCGCGTTAAATGTCCCGTGGCTGTCGTGTGGTAATGCACACCCGGTCACCCTCCGGGGTCGGGCCGATCGCGCGATCACCCAGCGTGTTCTGGGTATGAGGCGAGGTGCGCCGGGGCCGCGGGCCTCATAGGCTACGGCGGGTGACCGATCATCCTGACGTCAGCCTCCCTGTTCCCCTGGTGGGCATGGTTGGCGCCGGGCAGCTGGCCCGGATGACCTACCAGGCGTCCATCTCCCTCGGCATCCGGTTCCGCGTGCTCGCCGACTCACCCGCGGACAGCGCCGCCCGGGTCTGCCCCGACCCGCGGATCGGGGACTACCACAGCCTCGACGACCTGCTGGCGTTCGCCGCCGGATGCGACGTGCTGACATTCGACCACGAGCACGTTCCCGGGGAGCACCTGGCCGCGCTCGAGGACGCGGGCGTGCCGCTGGCGCCGGGCGCCGCCGCGCTGCGCTACACGCAGGACAAGCTGGCCATGCGCGAGGAGCTGACCAGGCTGGGCGTGCCGTGCCCGCGGTACGCGGTGGTGGCCAGCCCGGGTGACGTCGCGCAGTTCGCGGCGCAGACGGGCTGGCCGGTAGTGCTCAAGGCGGTCAGCGGCGGCTACGACGGGCGTGGCGTGTGGGTGTGCGATGACCAGGAGCAGGCGGCCGAGGTGCTGGCGCACGGCGTCGCGCTGCTCGCCGAGGAGTATGTCCCCTTCGTCCGCGAGCTTGCCGCCCTGGTCGCCCGGTCACCGCACCGCCAGGGGGCCGCCTACCCGGTGGTTGAGACTGTGCAGCGGGACGGGATCTGCCGTGAAGTGCTCGCTCCGGCGCCCGGGCTGACAGCGATCCTCGCCGAGGACGCGCAGCGGCTCGCCCTCGAGGTCGCGGACGCCCTCGGAGTGACCGGGCTGCTCGCGGTGGAACTGTTCGAGACCCCGCGCGGCCTGCTGGTGAACGAACTGGCGATGCGGCCGCACAACAGTGGTCACTGGACCATCGAAGGGGCCAGGACCTCGCAGTTCGAGCAGCACCTGCGGGCGGTGCTGGACCTGCCGCTCGGCGCGCCGCAACCGGTCGCGCCGCAGGTCGTGATGGCCAACGTGTTCGGCGGCAAGGATCCGGACGTGTACTCCCGGTACATCCACGTGATGGCCGCCGACCCGGGAGTCAAGGTGCACCTTTACGGCAAGGCGGTCCGGCTGGGCCGCAAGATCGGCCACGTGACCGTGCTCGGCACGGACGTCGCGGAGTTGCGCGACCGTGCGATGCGGGCCGCCAGCTATCTGGGCAGCGGGACGGAGGAGCCGGCATGAACACTGCCCGAATAAGCACGGCGCCGCTGGTCGGCGTGGTGATGGGCAGCGATTCTGACTGGCCGGTGATGGAGGCGGCGACCACTGCCCTCGCCGAGTTCGGGGTCGGGTTCGAGGCTGACGTGGTCTCCGCGCACCGGATGCCGAACGACATGATCCGGTATGGCGAGGCGGCGGCCGGCCGGGGGCTGCGGGTGATCATCGCGGGCGCGGGCGGGGCGGCGCACCTGCCCGGCATGCTGGCCGCGGTCACGCCGCTGCCGGTCATCGGGGTTCCCGTGCCGCTGAAGCACCTCGACGGGCTCGATTCGCTGCTGTCCATCGTCCAGATGCCGGCTGGCATCCCGGTCGCCACGGTCGCGGTCGGCGGTGCGCGCAACGCGGGCCTGCTCGCCGTGCGCATCCTCGGGGCTGGCGACGCGGCGCTGCGCGAGCGCGTGGCAGCGTTCCAGGAGCAGTTGCGTGACCAGGCGCAGGCGAAGGGGGCGGCCCTGCGCGCCCGCCTTGGCGGGCCAGCGGAAGGCTAGGCCCCGCTGGGGCCGTCTTGGCGGGCCAGCGAAGGCCAGGCAGCGTGCCCGGCTGGACGGCGAGGTCGGCTGAGGCCTTTCGTCCCTGGCTATCCGGGTGCCACCGCCTACCATCGAGTCATGAGTTCTGACTTTCCTGCTTTCGCCCTGTCGGAGGAGCACGAGGCGCTCCGCGAGGCGGTGCGGGCGCTGGCGGATGACAAGATCGCGCCGCGGGCGGCCGAGGTGGATGAGTCCGGGGAGTTTCCCTGGGATGTGCACGAAGCGCTGGCCAAGGCCGACTTCGCGGCGGTGCATATCCCCGGGGCCTACGGTGGCGCGGGCGCCGATGCCATCGCCACCGCGATCGTGATCGAGG
>Ga0307372_10000052_pt1 | contig 167829 bp, 132 predicted proteins | sample OX1MG_FD_202533 | JGI IMG/M metagenome (GOLD analysis project Ga0307372, IMG submission 202533) | Soil microbial communities from Risofladan, Vaasa, Finland - OX-1 | ecosystem: Environmental > Terrestrial > Soil > Coastal area > Acid sulfate soil | place: Finland: Risofladan, Vaasa...
TCACAGAAAAGAAAAAGAAGCAAAAAGAAAAGAGGAACGGCCGACGACGGATATCTTCCTCTCTTCGAACGACAACGGCTACCTTAAATCAGGTCCACGGTGGTCGGACAGACGGGGAGCCCCTTACAGATCACGGATGAAATCGTCGCTGGAATCCGCCGAAGCAAATTCATGGTGGCGGATATTACGGGAGACCGATCTGCGGTCTATTATGAAGCCGGACTGATGCATGGATTAGGCCGCCCGGTAATTTTTACCTGCAAGAAATGTGATTTCGAAAAAGCGAGCTTCGATACCGATCATTATCCGCATATTACTTGGGAAACGCCGGAAGAATTGAAGGAAAAGCTACTGAACAGAATCCGGGCGACGATCATCGACTAAATGCCCGACCCGATTAAGCACGTCGTCCTCCTGATGCTGGAAAACCATTCTTTCGATCAGATGCTCGGGATCATGAAAGAAGTTTATCCGGGGCTTGAAGGCATCGACCCCAAAGCGCCGCCGAGGTTCAACTTGGACGACCAAGGCGTCAAATACGAGCAGCGCCCCGCCACGGAACGGCAGATGATGCTGGACCCGCACCACGAGGCCGAGCACGTCCAAATTCAGCTCTCGGAGCAAAACGGCGGCTTCGTCAAAGACTTCTCCACGTTTTATCCGGATTCAACGCCGCAAGACCGCCGATGCATCATGGGCTACTACCCCATGGATTTTCTTCCCGCGCTCCACGCCTTGGCCAAGGAGTTCGCCGTCTGCGACCATTGGCACGCGTCCTTGCCGGGGCCGACGTGGCCCAACCGCTTCTTCGCCTTGACCGGAACCGCGCAAAGCGTGCAGATGTTCGAAAGCTCGCAGGACCCGGAGCTCAAGTCCTGGTTTAAGGAAACCCAAGACACCATTTTCGACCGCCTTGATGAAGGCGGCGCCAAAGGCGGCGTCTCTTGGAAAGTTTATTATCACGATTTCCCTTGCTCGCTTTTGCTCACGCATCAGCACCGCCTAAAAAATCTTCTGCGCTACGCGCCCATCGACGAGTTTTACGCCGCCGCGCGCGGCCCGGAAGCCCGCTTCCCGGCATTTTCCTTCATCGAGCCGCGCTACAACGACGCCGGGCAAAACGACGACCACCCGCCCCATGACGTCATGAAGGCGCAAAAGCTCATCGCGGACGTTTACAACAATATCCGCGCCAACGAGGATTTGTGGCGCTCGACGCTTTTAGTCGTGGTTTATGACGAGCACGGCGGGTTCTACGATCACGTCGTGCCCCCCAAGGCCGTGCCGCCCAACAAGCCGCGCGATCCGAATTTCAGCTTCACCCAATACGGCGTGCGCGTGCCCGCGCTGCTGATTTCGCCCTGGGCGAAAAAAGGCGTCTTGTCGACCACCTTCGATCACGCCAGCCTGCTTAAATACTTGATTGAAAAGTGGGGCCTGCGCGGGCTCACGGACCGCGTCGCCGCGGCCGCGCCCATCTCTTTGGGAAATCTCTCCGCGCCCAGGACCGATTGCCTGAAGTTTATTTCCATCCCCTCCCAGCAGATGGCGCTCATAAATCCGGAGCTTGATGCTCTCGCGGTCCAGTGGCGCAATTCCCATCAAAAAGCCTTGGCCGCGTTCAAATCCACTTGGCGAGGCCGCGGCCTGACGGGCGTCTTGGCTCTGGTCAGGCTGGTTTATCGCATTAGGAGAATGTTCGCATGAGCTCGCCGGCCGGATCAAACGCGGTTACAACAGTTTCTTGAATTTTGGGGCAAGGTGCTTGCTGTTCTTGGCGCCGGCCAAAATTTTCCGCAAAATCGACGCATTCGCCGGATACTGCATTACGAACGCCGGAGTGGCCGCGGCTAAGCGGGCCGTTGGAAGAATCTTCGCAAAGCCATAGGCAACGACAGAGTCTTCTCTAATCGCAGGATGTCCATCGCCGGGGACGAGCACGCAGGTTCTATCATTAAAGGGATCGTTGGTCGTGATATTGACGCAAAGGGCATCGCCATCCGGGCCGCTCGGCGCGCTGATGACGAACCAAAGATGAGTCCACTCGCCGGATTGGGAATCGTGAAGCTGAAACGAGGCTCCCGGCAGGACCGGCACTAGAGCTTCGCGAACAGCTTGTCTACAAGCTCAATGCGCGAGAGTTCCGCGGCAAGGACGTCAATCTGTTCCGTTTTTCCGACGTTCTGCAAAATCGCGCTCGGCTTGATTGGAAGGCTCGTGCCCTGGGGATCAACCCATTCACCGCAATTCTCATGGGTGTAATAGACCAGCTGCCACTGATCCATCGCGCCGAATCGCGAGAAGACCCAATCTAAAACCTCAAGCTCCGCGGGCGAGAGGTCATCCGGCTCAATGCCGTGGATCAGGCGAACATCATATCCTTCTTTTCGGAAATGCGAGGTCCAAAGAGGGAATTTCTGCGCGGGCGACTTGATTGCGTCCAATACGGGGCTCGCCACCGGCCCCTGATCCATCGACACATAGTTCCCGCCGACGATGGGCACTCCCCATCGCTTCAGCGCTTCGCGATCAAGCAAATAAATCAACTTGATCAGCTTCATATAGTTGATTTGATTTCCCGTTCTGGCGGCAAACAGAGCGGCGGCCTGCACGGCCTTCGTCTCATTGAATGGAAAGTTTTGCAGCTCAGCCATAGTTAATGGAATACAGGGAAAGTTTAAGGTGGGTCTGCCGCCCTCCCCTCATCTCAGAAGGAGTATAGCTTCCTTTAGGCTGCTTCGCAAGGTCCATTTTGTATGATAAGATGCGCGCTGGGTTGGCGCTCGGAACTGGGCTACCAGGTTCTCCACGGCCCGGACATCGCGCTCGGAGGCGGGAGTCGCCCAGCGCGGAATTCTCAACGACTCTATCGTCGTTCAATCCACTTCTGAATTTTCGGGTCGTCCGGCCGGCGGGACACTTCGCCGCGGCGAAGCATGGCCTTGAAGACCTCGTAGGGATCGCCGCGGCCGCCTTCTTGACGCGGAGTCTCGGCCGAGTTGAGATAGAGAAAAACGATGATGGGCGGATTGTCGGAAAAACAGAAAAAAAGCCGGTAGCGGCCAAGGCCCCTCTTGTAGCGGCGGAATTTGCGCAGTTCGTCATGCAGCAAATATTCGGCCGCCTTGGGATTGGCGGCGATTTCTTTTTCAGCGTCCCTGATGCGCAGAGCGAGCTTCACGATTTCGTGCCGGGCGAATTCCTCCGGCGAAAGCGCCCCCCTAAGCTCTTTGACGCGGGCCTTGAGTTCCGCGATGCGCTCGGCGTAAAAGGCGTGATACTTGAGAAGGTATGCGGGCTTACTTTTTTCCACGCCGGGCGTCCTTGAGGAGAGCGCCCCACTCCGCGTCCCAGACGTCTTCGGCGTTCTTGAGCCCGGCGGGATGCTTGAGCGCGTCGCGCAAAAGAGCCTCGGCGAAAACCTTGAACTCGGGCTCGTTTTCAATGGTTTCCGGCGCCGTTTCGGCTTCGATAAGGATTTTGCCGTTTTCCCTGACGACCGTGACGGTCTTGGAGCCCAATTCCCGGACGAACAAAACCGGCAGGTCAACGGCGTAGCTGCCCCCGTGCTTAAAGAGCGTTTTCTTCATGCAAGAAGTATATATTTAAATATATACTTCGTCAAGGGGCCGGTCATATTGTATGATGGCGGTCGATGGGCCATAAATTCACCGAATCGGACGTCGAGGACGCCGCGCTGGAATGGCTCTCGGAACTGGGCTGCCAGGTTCTCCACGGCCCGGAAATAGCGCCTGGGGAACCCGCGTCCGAGCGAGCGGATTTTGGCGCCGTCGTCCTTGAGGCGCGCCTGCGCCGGGCGCTGGCGAAATTAAATCCCGAGATTCCCGCTTCGGCGCTCGACGACGCGGCCAAGAAAGTCCTGCGCTTCGAGCACGCGGCCCTCATCGAGAACAACCGCCGCTTCCACAAGCTCCTCATCGAGGGCGTCGAGGTCGAATATCAAAAAAACGGCCGCGCGGTCTCTGATTTCGCGCGATTGGCGGATTTCGAACGCCCGGACGGCAACGAGTGGCTCGCCGTCAACCAGTTCACGGTCATTGAAGACGGGCGCGACCGCCGCCCGGACGTCGTCTTGTTCTTGAACGGCCTGCCGCTGGCTGTCATCGAGCTTAAAAACGCCGCGGACGAAAAGGCGACCACGCGCTCGGCCTTCAAGCAGCTGCAGACCTACAAGGCGGAAATCCCCTCGCTTTTGTCCTACAACGCGGTTTTGATCGCCTCGGACGGCGTGGGCGCCCGCGCGGGCACCGTGAGCTCGGACTGGGAGCGCTTCATGCCCTGGCGCACCGCGGACGGACAAACGCCGGCCGCGCCGACGGAGCCGCAGTTGGAAGTTCTCATCAAAGGGATGCTGGCTCCGCGCCGGTTTTTGGAGCTTGTCTCGCGCTTCGTGGTCTTCGAGGAGGTGCGCCGAGGCGCCGCGCCCGTCAAGAAGCTGGCCGCCTATCACCAATACTTCGCCGTGCAAAAAGCCGTGGACAGCACGGTTCAAGCGCTCAAAGGTGACCGGCGCGTGGGCATCGTCTGGCACACGCAGGGCTCGGGCAAGAGCTTGACCATGGCCTTTTACGCGGGGCAAATCATCCGCCATCCGGCCATGACAAATCCCACGCTGGTGGTCCTGACCGACCGCAACGACTTGGACGACCAGCTCTTCGGCACTTTCAGCGGCTGCCGCGACCTGCTGCGCCAGAAGCCCGTCCAGGCCCAAAGCCGCCAGGATTTGCAGGAACGCTTGAACGCCGCTTCGGGGGGCGTGATTTTCACCACCATTCAAAAATTCCTGCCCGCGGAGAAAGGCGGGACCTACCCCACGCTCTCCGAGCGCCGCAACATCGTGGTCATCGCGGACGAAGCCCACCGCAGCCAGTACGACTTCATGGACGGCTTCGCCAAGCACATGCGCGACGCTCTCCCCAACGCGTCCTTCATCGGCTTTACCGCCACGCCCATCGAGAAGTCCGACCGCAGCACGCGCGCGGTTTTCGGCGAGGTCATCGACGTCTACGACATCCACCGCTCCATCGAGGACAAGGCCACCGTGCCCATCTATTACGAGGCGCGGCTGGCCAGGCTGGGGCTCAAGCCCGGCGAAAGGCCCAGAATCGATCCGGATTTTGAGGAGATCACCGAGGGCGAGGAGGACGCGGTGCGCCGCAAGCTCAAGAGCAAGTGGGCCAGGCTCGAAGGCCTGGTGGGCGCGCAAAAGCGCGTCGACTTGATCGCCAAGGACATCGTGGGGCATTTCGAGGAGCGCCAAGACGTCATGGACGGCAAGGGGCTCGTGGTCTGCATGAGCCGGCGCATCTGCGTGGAGCTGCACGACGCCATCGTCCGCCTGCGGCCGGGCTGGCGGCACAAGGACGACGAGCGCGGCTTTTTGAAGGTCGTCATGACCGGCTCCGCGGCCGACGGACCGGCCTGGCAGGAGCACATCCGGGACAAGAAGCGCCGGCACGACATCGGCGAAACCTTCAAGAATCCGGCCTCGCCCATCAAGCTCGTCATCGTGCGCGACATGTGGCTCACGGGCTTCGACGTGCCCTCCCTGCATACGCTCTACCTCGACAAGCCCATGCGCGGCCACGGGCTCATGCAGGCCATCGCCCGCGTCAACCGCGTGTTCAAGAACAAGCCGGGCGGCCTGGTGGTGGACTACCTGGGCGTGGCGCACGATTTGAAGAAAGCCTTGGCGGAGTACTCGGCGCAGGACCGCGGGGACACCGGCATTCCCCAGGAAACGGCCGTCGCCGTGATGCAGGAGAAGCTCGAAATTCTGCGCGGCATGATGCACGGCTTGGACTGCTCGAAGTTTTTCAACGGCTCGCCCGCGGAGCGTTTGCGCGTCATTCCCAACGCCATGCAGCACGTTCTGGCCCAGAAAGACGGCAAGACGCGGTTCTTGAAAACCGTGATGGAGCTCTCCCACGCCTTCGCCTTGTCCGTGCCCGCCGAAAAAGCCTTGGCCGCGCGCGAGGAAATCGGATTTTTCCAGGCGCTGCGCGCCCAGTTCGTCAAAAACACCATCGCGGACGGCCAAGACCCGGAGGATTTGGACTCGGCCGTGCGGCAAATCGTGTCCCGCGCCGTGTCCTCGGGCGAGGTCTTGGACGTCTTCGGCGCGGCGGGCTTGAAGAAGCCGGATATTTCCATTCTCTCGGACGCTTTTCTCGAAGAAGTGCGCGGCATGCCGCAGAAAAATCTGGCGCTCGAACTCTTGAAAAAGCTGCTCAGCGATTCCATCAAGCTGCGCTCGCGGAAGTTCCTGGTCGAGTCGCGAACCTTCTCGCAAATGCTGGAGGAAGCCTTGCGCAAGTATCACAGCCGCGGCATCGAGGCGGCCCAAATCATAGAGGCGCTGATCCGCCTGGCCAAGGACATGCGCGAAGCCCAAAAGCGCGGCGAGCGTTTGAATTTGTCGGATGATGAACTGGCTTTCTACGACGCGCTGGAAACCAACGACAGCGCGGTCAAGGTGCTGGGGGACGAAACCCTGCGCGGCATCGCGCGGGATCTGGTTGATGCCGTGCACAACAACGTTTCCATCGACTGGACCCTGAAGGAAAGCGTGCGCGCCAAGCTGCGCACGCTGGTCAAGCGCATTTTACGCCGCCACGGATATCCGCCCGACAAGCAGGAAAAAGCCGTGCGCACGGTCCTTGAGCAGGCGGAAATCATCGGCAAGGATTGGGCCGCGTAAAATCTCAATTAGCTACAATCGAAAAATGAGCCGCGGAGCCGCCGCGATGGTCCCCGCCGCCACGGCCAACCCATGAACGCCCCCCGGCTCATCACCTCGCCCATCCAGCGGCTGCGCATCAAACTCCAGCGCGCCCACAAGATTCTGGGCGGGCGCTACTGGTTTCCCCACGCGCCCCTGGCCGCGATGCTGGCCTTGGCCGGCGGCTTGATCCTGCGCGCGGGCTTGGGCGGCGCGTGGCGCGAAGGGCTGCGCGCCTTGGCCGGCGCCAAGCTCCACCTGCGGCTGCGCGCGCTGCCGCCGGTCTTCATCGGCGGCGGCATGGCGGCCATGGGCCTGGGCCTGCTCTGGCGCTCGCGGCTGGCCTGGTTGACGGCCTTGCTGCTGACGGCCACGGCGATTGTCTACGCCTTCATCGGCATGCCGGGCCAGCACCAGCTCCTGGCGGCCTATTTCGCCTTCCTGCTGGTTTGCCTCGCCCTCTCCTGGCGGAGCTTCGACCGCTCCAGCCTCACCGCGAGCACGCTCTTTGCCTTCACCTCGGTCTTCATGCTCCTGGTCTACGCCACCTTCGGCGCCTACTACCTGGGCGCCAAGTTCAAGCCGCCGATTACCAACCTCGTGACCGCGCTCTACTACGCCATGGTCACCATGAGCACCGTGGGCTACGGGGACATCATCCCGCAGACGGCCGAGGCGCGGCTCTTCACCATTTCCATCATCATCCTGGGCATGGCGGTCTTCGCCACCTCGCTCTCGGCCGTCGTGGCCCCCTTGGTCGCGCGCAGCTTTCAACGCATCGTCAACCGGAGGAGTTCAAGCATGAAACGGGAAAATCATTTTGTGGTGGTGGGCAGCACGCCCCTGGCCGCTAACACCGCGCGGGAGCTGGCCAAGCGCGGCTTGAGCGTGACCCGCGTGGTCAAGGACGGCGCGCCCGCCGTGGAGATGAAGGACGCCGACGTGGTCGCGGGAGACCCCAGCACCGAGGAGGTTCTGCGCGAGGCCGGCGCGCACCGCGCCGCGGCCGTGCTGGCCATGCTCTCGGATGATTCCGAAAACGCCTTCGTGGTCCTGGCCGTCAAGGAGCTGGCCCCCGGCGTGCGCACCCTGGCCGCGGTCAACGACGCGCACCATTTGAGCCGCGTCAAGCTCGCGCAGCCGGACGTGGTCATCGCGCCCCAAGTCCTGGGCGGCGAGCTGACCGCGATGCTGCTCTCCGGCGAGCGGGTCACGCCGGACTTCGTGATGCAGCGCGTGTTCTTGAACGCCGAAACCAGCACAATAAAGTAGCGCTTATAAGCGGCAGTTTTTAGGCTATCCTTCAGCCATGTTCCCGGTCCTGCCGTCCAAAATTCCCCCGGACCTAGACCAGCTCATCCTGGACGTCGCCACCGCCTCGGCCGCGTTGGGGCGCGGGATTCATCCCTTGATCAGGGAGGAAATCGCCCGCGCTCGACAAGCATCGGTCCAAGGACAAGACCGCGCGCAACTATCAGCGCGAGCACCTGGCCCACATCGAAGTCCAGGAAGCGATGGCGGCGCGGCTCAAACACGAGCAGTTCTACAACAGGCTGCCCGAGGACATCCGGTTGCGGTGGTTCCGGGAGAGCTGCGCGACCGCGGCATGGCTTCTTCCCATCACCGGTTCCTCTGGATTCACCACTTTCCCGACGGCAGCGGAAGGGTCGCGCGGCTCTTGAGCATCGCCTACGCCTATAAAACTGGAGAAAGACGATCTCATCTCGAAATCCGGCGCGGAGGTCCAGGACATCTGCGGCGTGAAGCAACGCCGCGCGGCGGGCATCGTCAAAGAATTGTTTGCCGCCAAGGCCGTCCGAAGCCAAACGCCTTGCGGCGCCTTGCGGCTCGCCATCTCGGCCGACATGGCGGCCGTGCTGTTCCCGGAGCTGGCTTAATGACGAAGCCCCCGCCCCGTCGGCCCTTTTGTATAATCGACGGATGGCCGCAGCGCGCAAGATTCTCGTCGTGCGCCTCTCCTCTTTGGGCGACGTCCTTTTAGTCGCCCCCGTCCTGCGCCACCTAAAGACCGCCTGGCCCGAGTGCTCGGTCTCCGTGCTCGTGAAACGGCGCTTCGCCGCCGCGCTTGAGGGCAGCCCGTTCGCCGACGAGATTATCCCCTTCGACGGCCTGCGCCCGGCGCTTCAAAAAATCCGCGCTTCGGGCTTCACGCACCTCTTGGACCTCCACGCCAACCTGCGCTCCGCGCTTATCCGCCGGCTCTCCGGCATCCCCGAGGCGTCGGTCTACCGCAAGGACGCCTGGGCTAGGCGGCTCTTCGTTTTTTTCGGACGGCGCTCGCCGCGCTTGGAAAAACACGTCTTGCAGCGCTACTTGGACGCGCTCGCCCCTTGGGGCATTACCGCCCGCGAAACCGGCGTGGCGCTGGGTGATTACGGCGCGGCCCAGGCCGGCGCAACCGGCGCGGCCCAAAAAGGCGCGGCCTCCTTTCTCATCGTGCAAAGCGCGTTTCTGGGCGACGCGCTGTTGACCGTGCCGCTGGCCGACGAACTCAAGCGCCGGTTTCCCCGCGCGCGCCTCACCGTTTTGACTTTGGAAAAAACCGCGGACGTGTTCCGCGCGCACCCATCCATCGATGAAGTCCTCATCGATGACAAGCGCGGGCAAAACCGCGGCTGGGGCGGCTTGCGGCGCCTGGCCCGCGGACTCGCGCAAAAAAAATTCGACGTGGCCGTCGTTCCCCACCGCTCGTTTCGCAGCGCGCTCTTGGCGCGCATGGCCGGCATCCCGCGCCGCGTGGGCTTTTCATCGAGCGTCGGGCGCTTCTTTCTGACCGACGCGGCGCCTTGGACCTGGCTCATGCCCGACGCGGAGAGAAACCTGGCGCTCTTAAAGCCCATCGGGCACGGCGCGACGCCCGGCGCCGCCCCGGCGCCCGGCTCCGTTTACCTGCGGCCGGACCCGGCGGAAAAAGAAAAGATGGCGCGCCGGCTTGAAGAGGCCGGAGCTTCGGCCCGGCAGACGCTCGTCGGCGTCCACCCCGGTTCGGCCTGGCCCACCAAACGCTGGCCCGAGGAGCGCTTCGCGGCCCTGTGCCGGCGCTTTGCCGAGCGCGGCATCACGCCCGTCTTGGTCGGCGGCGCGCAGGACTCGGAGCTTTGCGCCCGACTCGCGGCCTCGGGCGCGCTCGATTTTTGCGGCAGGACCGACCTCAAAGAGCTCAAGGCCCTGATGTCCTTGTTCTCGCTTTTCGTCACCAACGACTCCGGGCCCATGCACATGGCCGCGGGCCTGGGCGTGCCGACCTTGGCCATCTTCGGCCCGACCACGCGGGAGCTGGGCTTTTTCCCCTACGGCCCGCGCCACCGCGTTGTCGAGACGGAGCTCTCCTGCCGGCCCTGCCGCCTGCACGGCGGCAAGGTCTGCCCGCACGGGCATTTTTTGTGCATGCGCCTCATTATGGTCGATGAAGTCTGGGACAACGCGCTCGAGATGCTCGCCGAAAAGCCCGCTGCGGCGGCCGGAGGCCGAGCGGCGGCGTGAACATTCTCCACCTCCACGACGAAAGCTGGGACTCCGGCCTGGCCCATTACGCCTTGACCGCGGCCGCGGCGCTGCGCGACAAGGGCCATGACGTCCAGTTTTGGGCGGCCTACCGATCCGACGCGGCGAAACAAGCGCGCGCGATGGGCCTGGTCACGCGCGAGCTCGCCCGCGCTTGGTCGGCCTTGCCGGCGTTGCGCCAGGCGGTCAAGTCCGCCGACATCGAGCTCATCAACGCGCACACCGGCTCGTCGCACTCCCTGGCCGCCGCGCTGGCCATGGGGCGGCGCGTCGCGGTCGTGCGCACCTGGGCGGACGCGCGGCTTCCCGAGACGAGCTTCGGACGAAAATTCCTGGCCCGGCGCACGGCGCTTTTCATCGGCGCCAATTCCCCCATCACCGCGGCCCTGGCGGCGGCGTTCCCCTTTGTCCGCGCGCGGCGGGTGCTGCCCGGCATTCCCGATTTTCCGGCGGAATTAAAAGCTCCGCCGCGGGAGCCCGTCATCGGCATCTTAGGACGCTTGGACGCGGTCAAGGGTCACGACGACGTTCTGGACGCCGCCGCGATTGTGTGCCAACAATACCCAAAGGCGATTTTTCTGGCCGCAGGCGAGGACAAGGGCGATAGGCTCTCCAAGCTGCGCTGGCAGGCGGACTTTCTGGGCCTGGGCCAAAAGCTGAAATTCTTGGGGCGCGTGCAAGACGCCGCCCAATTCATGGACGGCTGCTCGCTGGGCTTGGTGGCCTCGCGCGGCTCGGAGGCGGTTTCCCGCGCGGCCTTGGAATGGATGGCGCGCGGACGGCCGGTCATCGCCACCCGCGTCGGCGGCCTGCCGGACGTGGTCGCCCACGGCGAGACCGGGCTTTTGATTCCCCCGCGCGATCCAAAAACCATGGCCAAGGCCGTCGCCGGACTCGTCGCCGACCCCGCTTTTTGCCGCCGCGCCGGAGAAAACGGCCGCACGCGGTTTTTGGAGCGCTTCTGCCAAGACGCTTTCGCGCTCGCCACCGAAGACGCCTACGAGGACGCCCTTGGACATCTTCCACATTGACGGCGAGCCCGGCCTGCGCGGCGGCGAACGGCAACTCCTTTACCTCGCCTGCGCCTTGCGCGAGCGCGGGCACCGCAACGTGGTCGCGGCCCAGAAGCGCTCGGCCTTGGCGCGCGAGGCCGAGAGCCTCGGTCTGGAAACTTTGGAGCTTGACTTCGCCTTCGAGTTCGACCCCTTGCCCGCTTTGGCCCTGCGCCGCGCCGCGGCCGGTTCCGAGCGCCCCATTTTGCACGCGCACACGGCCCACGCCGCGTCCTTCGCCGTGCTGGCGCAGGCTTGGGGCGGGCCGCCGGCCGTGCTGCACCGCCGCGTGGATTTTCCCGTGAAGTCTCCTTTAAGCCGCGCGCTCAAATACGACCGGGCCGCGCGCGTCATCGCGGTGTCTGCCGCCATCAAGGACATCCTGATCAAAGGCGGCTTAAAGCCGGAGAAAATCGCGGTCGTGCCCGATTCGGTCCTGGCCACGGACGAGGAAGCCCGCTGGGCGCGCGCTCCGGCCGGGCGCTTCGCGCCGCCCACGTTTCCCGAAAAAAAATCCCTGCGCGCGGCCTTGGCCGAGGAGTACAAACTCGATGCGGAAACTTTTTGGATCGGCAACTTGGCCGCCCTGGTGCCGCACAAGGACCACGACACGCTCATCGCGGCCGCGTTCCTGGTATTGGCCGAGCGCCCGGACGCGCGCTTTATCATCGGCGGCGAGGGGCCGCTGGAGGTCCACCTGTGGGATCAAGTCCGGCGCATGGGCTTGGCCGGCCAGGTGCTGCTCCTGGGCCAAGTCCCCGACGCCGCCAAATTTCTAAAGGCCATGGACGCCTTCGCGCTCTCGTCGTGGGGCGAGGGCATGGGCAGCGTGCTGCTTGAGGCCGCGGCCTGCGGGCTGCCCGTCGCCGCGACTTCGGCCGGCGGCATCCCGGAAATCGTCAAGGACGGCGAGACGGGGCTCTTGTGCCCGCCGCGCGACCCGGAGGCGTTGGCGAAAAATATCCTGCGGCTCATGAAGGACGAGGACCTGCGCAAGGATTTGGCCGCCGCGGCCCGGCGCCGCCTGCCCGAGTTCGGCTTGGCCGCCCAGGCCGAGCGCACCGAAAAAATCTACGAGGCCATTTATGGATAAAAGCGGTTCACCTACGGGCGAGGGGTGACGGCATGGGAGGAACCGCCGATAACGAACTTCAAGGACGAAACCACTCATGATCACTAAAAATTCCCCGCTGCTCTCCGCCGTCATCATCGCCAAGGACGAGGAGCGCGATTTGCCGGGCTGCCTGGAAAGCCTGCGCGGGCTCTGCGACGAGATCGCCGTTGTCGTGGGCGCAAAAAGCGCGGACAAGACCGAGGCGCTCGCGCGCGCGGCGGGCGCCAAGGTCCTGGTGCGCGCCTTCGACGGCTACGCCGGGCAAAAGCAGGCGGCGCTGGACTTGGCCTCGGGCGAGTGGGTCTTGTCCATCGACTGCGACGAGCGCGTGAGCCCCGAGCTGGCCCAAGACATCAAGCGCATCATCGCGGCGCCGGGCGAGCGCGCCGGCTTTGAAATTCCCTTCCGCGTTTTTTTCCTGGGCCGGCGTCTGCGCTTCGGCGGATTGGGCTCAGAGCGGCACCTGCGGCTTTTTAAGCGCGCGGCCGGGCGCTTTACGGGCGGGCAAGTCCATGAGGGCATTCAACTTGACGGGCCCGTCGGCCGGCTTTCCGGCGCGATGAACCACGCGCCCTACCGGGACATTTCCGAGTACCTCGCCAAGATGGATTCCTACACCGGCTTGGCGGCCAAGAAGCGCTTCGAGAAGGGCGGGCGCTTCCACCTCTGGCATCACGCGCTTTTGCCCTGGGATTTTTTCTTCCGCGCCGTCTTGAAGCTGGGTTTTTTAGACGGCCAGGCGGGCTTGGTGTGGGCGGGCCTCTCCGCGTTCCACCATTGGCTCAAATATGTCAAACTAGCCGAATTGGAGGACTCTCAAAAAGCGTCATGATCATCGCAAGCGCGCTGGGCGCGGGAGCCGCGGCGGGGCTGGGAGCCAGCGCCCGCTGGAACTGGTGGCGGCCGAAAATCAAGAAGGGCATCCCCGCCTTGATGTACCACAAAATCGGCGATTATCCCAAAGGCTCCCAACTGCAGAAGCTCTGGGTCACGGCCGCGGATTTCCGCCGGCAGATGAATTATTTGAAGTCGCACGGGCACACCACTCTCCATTTCCAGGATTTGGCGGACATCGAGGACGGCAAGGCGCCCTGCCCGGAAAAACCGGTTCTGATCACCTTCGACGACGGCTACGCCAACAATCACGAGCTGGCCTACCCCATCTTGAAGGAGCTGGGCTTGAAGGGCAACATCTTTCTGGTCTACGAGACCTTGGAGAGCCACAACGCCTGGCACAACCCGGACACCGAGCCGTGGATCCGCATGCTCTCCTGGCCCAACATCGAAGAGATGGCGCGCTCGGGCGTCATCGAGTTCGGCTCGCACACCATGCGCCACCGGGTCCTCCCCGAGATTCCCTTGGAAGAGGCGCGCTGGGAAATGTTCGAGAGCAAAAAGCGCTTGGAGGAAAAAATCGGCCGGCCCATGATCGGCTTCGCCTACCCCTACGGCGCGGGCGCCTACGTCCCGGCGGTGCGGGAGCTGGCCCGCGCGGCGGGCTACCGCTACGACTTCGGCATCAAGCAGGGCATCTCGCCCTGGCCTTGGAAGCCGGAGTCGGGGCCTTTAAAGCGGCTGCTTATCCGCGGCGACGACTTCATGTTAGATTTTCACCTGAACCTCACGCGCGGGAGGGCAAGGTTCTGACCAACGCCGCGACCGCGGAGACTCCCCGCAAAATCCTGGTCATCCAGCTCTACCGCATCGGCGATGCGCTGCTCACGACGCCGGCGGCGCGGGCCTTGAAGGCCGCGTTTCCGCAGGCGCGCGTGGATTTTTTGTGCGAGAACCCCGCCCTGCAAATCCTGCAGGGCCACCCCGACGTGGACGAAGCCGTCTTCTACGACCGGATGCGGCCCGCGGCCATGATTGGGGAGATTCGCCGCCGCCATTACGATTGGGTCGTCGATTTTTTGGGCACGCCGCGCACCGCGGTCTTGACCGCGCTAAGCGGCGCCTCCGTGCGCGCGGGCTCGGCGCGGGTCTTCCACCGCTGGGCCTACAACCGCAAGCTCAAGCAGCCCGCCAAGCCCGCCTACGTCGGCCTGGAAAAAATGCTGATGCTGGAATCCTTGGGCGTCAAAGCCCTCCCGGACGTCCTGCCGCGGCTCAGGATTCCCCAAGACTCGCTCGATTTCGCGCGCCGGTTCTACGCGGCGGCCGGCGTGTCGCCCGAGGACGCCGTGGTGACTCTTTCCCCGGTCTCGCGCCGGCATTTCAACCGCTGGTTTTTGGAGCGCTACGCCGGGCTCTGCGACCGGCTCAAGGAGCGCTTCAACGCCAAGGTCGTCATCCTCTGGGGCCCGGGCGAGCGCCAGGAAGTCCAGAAGGTCTTGGCCGCGGCCAAGAGCGCGCCCTTGCCCGGCCCGGAGACCCGCTCGCTCATGGACTTGGCCGCGCTTTTGTCCGGCGCGGACCTCCACGTCGGCAACGACAACGGCGTCAAGCACATCGCCGCGGCGGCGGGAGTCCCGACGTTCACCATTTTCGGCCCGCACAGCCCGATCTCCTGGACGCCGCCCGACCCCACGCGCCACCGCTTCATCCAAAAAGACTGCGCCTGCCGCGGCGATTCGGCCCGCAAGCACGCCTGCCCGGACCTGCGCTGCCTGGACGCCGCGTCTATGGGCGAGGTCGAGCGCCAAATCGATCCGTTTTTATCGGAGATATTGGCCGCCAAGCCCAAGGGAGCCGCCCGATGAATTGGGAGCACCGCCGCCGCAAGATAAAGAAAAACAAGTTGGGCTTCGCTTGGCTTTGGATTTTATCCTTGCTCTACGGCGCCGTGGTTCTTTTGCGGCGCAGGCTCTACCGCTTGGGCGCGCTGCGCGCCAAGAGCCTTCCCGCCAAGGTCATCTGCATCGGCAACTTGACCGCCGGCGGCGCCGGGAAAACCCCGACCGTGCTTTTGGCCGCGCAGACCTTGGCCGACCGCGGCATCCCGGTCTCCATCCTGAGCCGCGGCTACGGGCGCCGCGGACGCGTCAACGACGTGCTGACGCTCTTGGACGACAACCCGCCGCCCTGGACCGCCTGCGGCGACGAGCCCTGGATGATGCACCACACGCTCTTGGGATTGAACATCCCCATTCTGGTCTGCGCCAACCGCTTTAAGTCCGGCGCCGAGGCGGTGCATTTCTACCACTCCAAGGTCTTGGTCCTGGACGACGGCTTCCAGCATATGAAGTTGAAGCGCGACTTGGACATCGTTCTCCTCAACGCCGCGGATCCCTTCGGCGGCGGGCGCGGCCGCAAGGGGCGGATGCTGCCTTTGGGCAATCTGCGCGAGCCCGTTTCGGGACTCGCGCGCGCGGGCCTCGTTCTCCTGACCCACGTGGACCGCGCGGACAAGGAGGAATTAAAGGCCCTGCGCGAGCGCGTCGCGGAGCTAAACCCCGAGGCGCCCATCGTGGAATCGGTGCACGAGGCGGACTTTTTCCTCGACCTGAAGACTCAGAAGAAATACAAGCCCAGCCACATCCAGGGCGAGCACGTGGTCGCGCTCTCGGCCATCGCCGATCCGGAGCAGTTCGAGGAAACCCTGGTCGGGCTGGGCGCGCGCATCGCGCAGAAGTGGCGCTACCCGGACCATCACCCCTACACGCTCTCCGAGGTGCGCGCGGTGGAAAGCCTGCGCGGCGACTACCCGGTCGTGACCACGCTCAAGGACATGACCCGACTGCCCGACGGCTGGCAGGAAGCGACCCAAGGGCAGTTTCTGGCCCTGGCCATCCGCTTGAACATCGTCAAGGGCCGCCAGGCTTGGACCGAGAAGCTCGCCGCCGTCAGCCAGCTCGCCCGCTTGGCGCCGATTGGCTAGCCTGTCTTAAAATCACCCGATGACGGAAGCACGATGAGCCCGGAAGCGCGCGAGTTTCCCTGGCTGGATATGGGCTTGATCCTCCTCTGTTGGGCCTCATTTCTTCTTCTTTTTCTTTACGTCTGGCCTCATCTGGGGATCGCCTTTGGCGAAGAACTTGCCGGCACGGCCGCCTATGCTTGGCTCCACCAAATTCCGAACATGATGTGCGAACCTCACATACGGATTCTCGGCTGGAATATCCCCGCCATGCTGGATGCGCTTCACGGCCCCTGGAACATCTACTGCCTGACGCCTTTCATCGCCGTTGGGGGATGCACTTTGGCGGCCCTGCGGTTTTATTCAGCCTTCATGTTCCTCATCGCCCTATGGGGCACCTGGCGCTTAGCCTCGCTGGTGAGCGGCAACCGAACTACGGCCTTTCTCTCCACTCTGCTCCTAGCCGTCTGCCCGATGATGATTATCACGTCGCATAGCCTATGCGTCACGGAGCCGGACATAGCCGCCTCCGTCTGGGCCCTGTGCTTCGGAGTCTTGTTCGTCCGCACGCGCAAAGGCCTTTACGCCTGCGCCGCCTGCGCCGCCCTCTTCATCGGCCTCGGTTCGAGAAGCTGGGTGGCGGGACTGTGCGTTGGCTTAATGCTCTTCATGGCCTTGACTCGGCGCCGCGCCTTGGCCCTGCTGCCAGAATCCAATGCCGCCAAGGTCCGTCTCATCGCGGGCCTCATTGCCTGCGCCGGCCTCGTCCTCCTGCTCCCCATCGCTTGTAATGCGGTCAACGATTGGTTCACAATCAAGTTTTTCGCTCAGCATGCCGTGGCGCGCGACGTGCTTTCCGGCGCGCGCAGCAACCTCAATTACTGGACGAACCTCAAGACAAGCCTTTCGCAGCTCGGCCGGCTCTGCGACGGCGATGAGGTTGTCAGGGCCGAGCCCTGGCATTGGCTTTATGTCCTGCCGCTGCTTTTATCCTTCCTTCATGCGGCGCGCGGCGTTTGGCGTCGGCGCACGTTCTGGAGCGCATCGGCCATGCTTTGGATCGTTATGATCGGCTATGTGCTGGCTTCGGCCGTCAGCCCTACGGAGCAGATGCCCCAGCATTTCGAGTCCCTCGCGCCCGTCTTGTGCGTGCTGATGTTCGCTTGGCTGGACGATGTTCCGGCCGGACTTTGGCGCCGGGCCGCGCTTTTGATCATGGCGCTCATCTGCGCTGCGCAATTCGCAGGAGATTTTCATCTCTTCAGGAGCAAAAACATAAATCTCGACCGAACGGGCGATTATTCTGAATCTCCCCTGCTCATCGAAATTTCCCGCTGGGCGGCGCGGCATCCTCGAACGCCGCTCATCTCCCTTTTCCTTCCCTTGACCGACGCGATCCCATATTTTTCGCAGAACCGGGCGCGGCTCATCAATTTCTCACCCTGGGCGGACCTCAACCGCATCCCGTGGAAGAGCTGGCTGCGCCGCAAAGACAAGCCTTGTTTCATCGTTGAAAACCATGGCGCAAAGCGGCAAATGGCCATGGAACTGCGCGCCCACGCTGCCCGGCTCGGCGTTGCGCTCAAGATCATCAAGATCTTCCCTGATTCCGCGGGCCGTCCGGCCTTCGAGGTCTACCGAACCCGATGACCGGGACCCTGGAGATATTGGTGAAGGGCGGATTCTTGCGTCGCGGGATGCGCAAGCCGCATCCTGCGCTTTTCAAGGCGTTCGTCCTGTCCGGAATGCTCTTGAGCCCAGCGGCCCTCGCGGCGCTTCCGGTCGCCATCTCCTCGGCCGCCGTTTCCGATCCGCACCATCTGGTCGGCGGCGCTCTCGCTCCGGCCAAGGACGACAAACCCTTGAGCGTCTTCCCGGAAAACCTGATCTACGAGATTTCCTGGGCCGGCATCCCGGTCGGCGAGGCCACGCTCTCCGTGCCGGAGTTGGTCTCCTTCAACGGCGCGCCGGCCTACCACATCGTCTCGCACGCCGACTCCAACGACTTCGCCGACGCCTTCTACAAGGTGCGCGACGTCAACGAGGCCTGGCTCGACGCGCGGACGCTCGATTCCCTGGGCTACTACAAGAAGCTGCGCGAGGGCCATTTCTACCGCGACGAATGGGTGCTCTACAATCAGAAAGACCACCGCTTCCTGGCCAAGACCGTCAACCGCGATGGCAGCTTTTCCTGGCGCGGCGGGACGGTCCCCGTCTCGGTGCAGGACGTGCTCTCAAGCCTCTACTACATCCGCAATCAGCCGCTGGTTCCCGGCAAGGACATCATCTTGGACGTCAATACCAAGCAGAACTGGCCGCTGGTCGTCCACGTGCTCGGCCGGCGCGTCATTAAGACGCCCGCGGGCACGTTCCACACCATTTTGGTCAAGCCCGCCGTCCGCCGCGACGGGATTTTCATCCAAAAGGGCCGCAACCTGCAGATTTGGCTCACCGACGACGCGCGCCGCATCCCCGTCTTGATGAGGGTCCAGCTCTTCTTCGGGCATGTCGAGGCCTCCCTCAAAGTGTTATAATCGCGCATGAACATGCCTGCGGAAGCGGAAAACGTTTTTAAGAACCGCCTCCTTACCGCGGCGCCGGGCGCACTGTAATGCGCCCGGTGGCCCTTCCCGCGGCCGAGCGCAAAGCCTTGCGGCAACTTGCCGCCGACTTCAAGAACCGGCGCGTCCTCGTCGTCGGCGACGTCATGCTCGACCGCTACATCCGCGGCAGCGTCTCCCGCATTTCCCCGGAAGCCCCCGTTCCCGTGGTGCGGGTCAACGATCAGGCCTCGGTGCCGGGCGGCGCCGGGAACGTCTCCGCGAACTTGGCGTCCCTGGGAGCCGTGGTCGATTTAATGGCCGTGGTCGGCGCGGACGACGCCTCCACGAGCCTGGCCGGCGAGCTCTCCCGCCGCCGCATCCTGACCCAGAACCTGGTCGCCGACACCGAGCGGGTCACGTCGCAGAAATGCCGGGTGGTGGCCGAGCGCCAGCAGATCGTGCGCTACGATTTGGAGAGCTCCGGGAACTTGAGCGCGGCGACGGAAAAGGAAATTTTGGCGCGGCTGCCCCGGGCCATTTCTGAGGCGCGGGCGGTCATCCTGTCCGACTACGGCAAGGGCGTCATTTCCCCCAAGATTTTATCCGCGGCCATCAAGCTGGCCAAGCGCCGCGGCGTGCCCGTCACGGTCGACCCCAAAATCGAGCACTTCAAGCGCTACCGAGGCGTGACCTGCATCACGCCCAACCTGCACGAGGCGTGGTTCGGCATGCGCCAGGTGCCCAAGGCGGGCGAGGCGGAAATCGAGAAGCTGGGCCGCGCCATCTTAAAGACCTTGCGGAGCGAGTCGGTGCTCATCACGCGCAGCGCCGACGGCATGAGCCTATTCGAGAAAGACGGCAAGATTTCCCACATCCCCACCAAGGCCCGCGAGGTTTTCGACGTGACCGGCGCCGGCGACACGGTCGTCGCCACGCTCACTTTGGCCCTGGCCTGCGGCGCCTCGGTCAAGCGCGCGGCTGAAATCGCCAACTACGCCGCGGGCATCGTGGTGGCCAAGCTGGGCACCGCGGTCACCACCATCGAGGAGCTGCAAGGAGCCATCGCATGAGCCGCGACTGTTTGGTGGTTTTGCCGGCGCGCCACGGCTCCACGCGGTTTCCCGGCAAGGTCCTTAAGTTGCTGGGCGGCCAAAGCGTGCTCGAGCGGGGATATCGCGCCGCCAAGGCCGCGGGCATCGGGCGGGTGATTATCGCCACCGAGGACAAGCGCGTGGTCCTGGCCGCGGCCCGGTTCGGCGCCGAGGCGGTCTTGACCCCGGCGAGCTGCGCCTCGGGAACCGACCGGGTATTTCTGGCCGCGAAGAAAAGCCGCGAGCCCTTCGTCATCAATCTGCAGGCCGATCAGCCGCTCATCAAGCCCGAGACCCTGCGGCGCGTGGCCCAAATCCTGCGCGCCAACAAGGCCGCCGACATGGCCACCGCGGTCATCCCGCTTAGCGACGCGGCCCGGGCGAAAAACCCCAACGTGGTCAAGGCCGCGATGGCCAAAAGCGGGCGCTGCCTTTATTTCTCGCGCTCGCCCATCCCCTTTTCCCGAAACGGCGCGCCGGCCAAGCAGTGGGAGCACCTGGGCGTCTACGGGTTCACCCGCGCGGCCTTGAAGCGCTTCGTGAGCCTGCCCCCCTCCGCGCTCGAAAAAACCGAAAGCCTGGAGCAGCTGCGCGCCTTGGAGGACGGCATGACCATTTTCGCGGCGGCGGTCGCGGATGTCCCCGTCGCCATCGACACGCCCGAGGATCTGCGCCGGGCGGAAAAATTCCTCGCCAAGGAGGCACGGTGAGCAGCAAATATATTTTCGTCACGGGCGGCGTAGTGAGTTCCCTGGGCAAGGGCATCACGGCGTCCTCCATCGCCAAGCTACTCCAAACCCGCGGCATCGTCGTCCACATGCTCAAGTGCGACCCCTACATCAACGTGGACCCCGGCACCATGAATCCCTTTCAGCACGGCGAAGTCTACGTCACCGAGGACGGCGCGGAAACCGATTTAGATTTGGGCCATTACGAGCGCTTCCTCAACAAGGAGATGCACCGCATCAACAACGTGACCGCGGGACAGATTTACGAGACGGTCATCGCCAAGGAACGGCGCGGCGATTTCCTGGGCACCACGGTCCAGGTCATCCCGCACATCACCGATGAGATCAAATCCCGCTTTCGCGCCGCGGCCAAGGGCGCGCAGGTCACCATCGTCGAAATCGGCGGCACCGTGGGCGACATCGAGAGCCTCCCGTTCATGGAGGCCGCGCGGCAGATGGGGCTGGAAGCCGGCGACGAGAGCGCGCTCTACATCCACGTGGCGCTGGTGCCCTACATCCGCGCGGCGGACGAGCTAAAAACCAAGCCCGCCCAGCACTCGGTGGGCAAACTCCGCGAAATCGGCATCACGCCGGACATCATCGTCTGCCGCAGCGAAAGGCCCTTGAGCCACGAGATCAAGGCCAAGCTGGCCCTGTTCTGCTCGGTGGACCGAGAATCGGTGGTCGAGGCGCCCGACGCGGAGAGCATCTACGAGGTCCCGCTTGACTTCCACCGCCAGGGCTTGGACGAGCAGATCGTCATGCTCCTGCATTTGCGCACCCAGTCGCCCAACCTGGAAGCCTGGAGCAAGATCGTCGGGCGCATCAAGAAACCCCTGCGCGAGGTGAACATCGCTTTGGGCGGCAAGTACACCGAGTACAAGGACGCCTATAAATCCGTGACCGAGGCGCTGGCCCACGCCGGGGCGGCCAACAACGCCAAGGTGCGCCTCTGCTACGTGGACACCTCGGCTCCGGACATGGAAAAGCGGCTCGCGGGCGTGCACGGCATCTTGATTCCCGGGGGATTCGGCGAGCGCGGCATCGAAGGCAAAATCCGCTTGGCGCAAATCGCCCGGAAGAAAAAAATCCCCTATTTCGGCCTTTGCCTGGGCCTGCAAATCGCGGTCATCGAGTTCGCGCGCAACGTCCTGGGCTTGGCCGGCGCCAACTCGACCGAATTCGATCCCAACACGAAGCACCCCGTCGTCGATCTCCTGCCGGAGCAAAAAGCGGTCAAGGACAAGGGCGCCTCCATGCGCCTGGGCATCTACGAGTGCCGGATTCAAAAGGGAAGCCTCGCGCACAAGGCCTACGGCGAGCTCGTCGTCTCCGAGCGGCACCGCCACCGCTACGAGGTCAACAACCGCTACAGGAAGGATTTAGGGACGGCGGGCTTGAAGGCGACCGGCCTTTACGCGGACAAGGACTTGGTCGAAATCGTCGAGTTGGCGGACCACCCGTGGTTTTTGGCGGTGCAGTTCCATCCCGAGTTCAAGAGCCGGCCCGAGACTCCCCACCCGCTGTTCCGGGATTTCGTGGCCGCGGCCCTGCGCGGCGGCGCGCGGACCGGACTGCGCGCCGCGAACGGCAAAGCCAAGGCGGCCGGCCATGTCTAGCGTGCGCGTCAAAGTCGGCAAGGTCGTATTCGGCAACGATTTGCCCCTGTGCTACATCTCGGGGCCCTGCGCGCTCGAGTCGGAGAAGCTCCTGCGCCAGGTCGGCCGCTCGCTCAAAGCGACCTTCGCGCGGCAGGGCGCCGGCTTCGTGCTCAAGTCCTCCTTCGACAAGGCCAACCGCACCTCGATTTCCTCCTACCGCGGCCCGGGGCCGGAGGCTGGGCTAGAGACTCTTAGCCGCGTGGGCCGGGAGCTGGGCGTTCCGGTGCTCACCGACGTGCACGAGGCGTCCCAAGCGGCCCTGGCCGCCCGCTACGTGGACGTCATCCAAATCCCGGCGTTTTTGTGCCGGCAGACCGATTTGCTCCTGGCCTGCGGCGAGACCGGCAAGCCCGTCAACATCAAGAAGGGCCAGTTCTTGTCCCCCTGGGACATCGTCAACGCCATCAAGAAAATCGAGTCGACCGGAAACCGGCAGATTCTGGTGACCGAGCGCGGCACCACTTTCGGCTACGCCAACTTGGTCGTGGACATGCGGGGCCTCGAAATCATGCGCGGCTTCGGCTACCCCGTGATTTACGACGCGACCCACTCCGTGCAGCTGCCCGGGGGCCTCGGCCACGCGACGGCGGGCGAACGTCAATACGCCGAGCCCCTGGCTCGCGCCGCGGCGGCCGTGGGCGTGGCCGGCATCTTCTTCGAGACCCACCCTAACCCGGACAAAGCCCTTTCCGACGGACCCAATTCGGTGGCGCTCAAGGACGCGGCCAAGTTCATCCGCGCGACCCGGCGCATCGACGCCTTGATCAAGGGAAGAAAATCATGACCAACGGAAATGGTTTGCGTCCCAAGAATATTGGAGGCAAACCATGAGATGCCTTAACTGCGGACAAGAAAACAAGGACACGGCCAAAAATTGCCGCAAGTGCGGCGGCGACTTCACCCTCGCTCCGGCTTGGTTTCCCGACTGGCGCTGGCACGCGAAGACGCTGGCCATCATCTACGCCGGCGTCATCGTCTTCTACTACGGCGTCACTTTCCTGCTGCGCCGACTGCCCGCGCCCTATCAAATCCGCCACATCCCCATCGAGATGACTCCTTGGCTCAGGCACGGGCAGAAATTCCTGCCCGATGATCAGTTAAAGCCCCCGCCGCCGTGGCCGGCGCCAGTTGGAAATCCGTGATCGGGGCCAAGAGGCTCCTGCCCCTGTTGGGCGCCGGCTGCCTCGCGTTTTCCACGGCGGCCTGCCGCCGCAAGTCCCCCGTCCTGCCGGAGCAGCCCCAGCAAACCTTCACGAACCTTTCCTTGAACCAATCCCATCTGGGCCGCAAGGTCTGGAGCCTTGAAACCGCGGCCGCCACGTTCGATCAAAGCCGCCTCATGGCCGACCTCGCCGCGCCGCGGATGTCCTTTTATAAAAACGACCGGCTGGCCTCGACGCTCACGGCCGACTCGGGGATTCTCTACACCCAGACCAAGAACGTCCATATGGAAGGAAACGTCGTCGCGCGCTCCCTCGCGGACAAGACCGTTTTGAAAACCAGCTCCTTGGACTACCTCGCCAAAACCGGCACGTTCGTCACCCTCAAGAAAGTCGTCATCACGCGCCCATCGGGAACGGTCCACGGCGACGGGATGGAAGCCGACTCCAGTTTTTCGCGCATCAAAATATTCCATCAGAGATCCGTGATCCGATGAAAACGCTGATCGCGGCCGCGGCCGTTCTGGGGCTCTTGGCGGCGGGAAGCCCGCTTTTGTTCGCCGGCGCCTCCGAGCCCGTGGCCGGAAGCGTGGTCCAGAGCCGGGAGTGGATCGTGCACCGCGGCGCGCATGAATCCGAGGAGTTCAAGGGCGACGTCCGCTACCGCGCGGGGCCCAACGTGATGCGCGCCGACTGGGCGCTTTACAAGCACGACGGCAAGACCTGGCGCCTCAAGGGGCACGTCCGGGCCCAGCGCACGCTGGCTTCCGGGGACGTCATCACGGCCGAGGGCGAGAGCGCCTTCTACGACGGCGTTTCCCGCGACGGGTGGCTCACCGGCCTGGACGGCGTTTTCTTGACCCGGCAGCCGGCCGACGGCTCCGCGCCCGACCATGCCGCGGCCCGGCGGCTCGACTGGCGGGGCGAAAAAGAAGCCGTCTTGACGGGCGGCGTCCATTCATACGGCCCCCGCCTGGAGACCTGGTCCGATGCGGCGCGCTATCTCGCCGCCGCCCACAAAACCATTTTTTCCGGAGGGCGCCCCGTGGCCCGCAAGCTCTTCGGCGACTGGACCGGCGCGATGAAGGCCGACGTGATCAAAACCTACGACTCGCCGCGCCGCATGACCGCGGACGGCCGCGTGGTCGGCTGGATTGAGTTCCCCCGAAAATCCGCCGCGGGGAAGGCGCCATGAAGCTTTTGGCCTCGGAGCTGCGCAAGAAATACGGCGAGCGCGAGGTGGTCAAGGGCGTCTCCATCGAGGTCAACTCGGGCGAAATCGTGGGGCTTCTGGGCCCCAACGGCGCCGGAAAGACCACGACCTTCTACAGCCTGGCGGGATTTGTCCGCCCCGAGTCGGGCCGCATCCTCATCGACTCCGAGGACGTCACCGGGCTGCCCATGTACGAGCGCGCCCGCAAAGGCCTGGGATATCTCGCCCAGGAGCCGACGGTGTTTAGGGGGCTCACCGTGGAGCAGAACCTGCGCGCGATTTTGGAGCGCGGCATCAAGAGCCGCTTGGAGCAGATGCGCCGGGTGAAGGCCCTGTTGGAGGAGTTCGGCCTTTGGAAGCTCCGGCATCAAAAGGCCTGGAGCCTCTCCGGAGGCGAGAAGCGCCGGCTCGAGGTCGCCCGGGCCATGATCAACAACCCGAAAATCATCCTCTTGGACGAACCGTTCGTGGGCATCGATCCCATCACGGTCAGCGACTTGAAGGCGATGATTTCAAAGCTGCGGGATCAGGGAATCGGCGTGCTCATCACCGACCACAACGTGCGCGAGACCCTTCCCATCATCGAGCGCGCCTACCTCATCTACGACGGCCATATCCTCGTCAACGGAACCTCCAAGGACCTGCTCGAGGATCCCAACGCCCGCCGGCTCTACCTGGGCCAGGACTTCCAGATTTAGGGATCGACCTGCGTCCGCACCCGCTTCCGTTGATGCAACCGGCGGCGCGAATCGCGGCGCGCGCGACGCCGGCGGCCGCTGCGGACGGCATCCCGGAAATAATGATGCTCGCGGCCGGGCCGAATCAAGAGCACCATCCCGGGCCGGATGAGGCGCGGGCGCCGAATTTTATTGGTCTCGATGATGCTCCGCACGGTCGTATGGTGAAGGCGGGCGATTCTCCCCAGGAAATCTCCCGGCCGCACGCGGTAGCGGAGGAGCGTGGGGCCCGGGTTCCAGTCCTTGACCTGGTCCAGCGCCGCCAGAAAAACATCCTTGGTCCCGCGCGGAATCTTCAGCTCGAAATTGGGAGCGTCCTTGGGCGTGCACCACTCCCGCAGCTCGGGGTTGAGGCGGCGCAGCTCATCGAGCGTCGTGCCGGCGCAGCGCGCCGCGATGCCTAAATCCAGGGCGCGCGGCAGCTTCACCGCGTCGTAGGAGTCGGGCGTCTGGTAATGCGGGTGAAGTCCGTATTTCTCGGGATGCTCGCCGATCAAAACACAGGCCTCGAACTTGGGAACGTAGAAATGCGTCTGCTCGGGCAGGGCGTCGCGGCTGGAAAGCGCGTTAAAGCTCAAGGATCGGCTGGCTTGCAGGTCCTGGCCCAGCCCGCCCTCGCCGCGGTTATACGCCGCCAGGGCCAAATCCCAGTCTCCAAACCATTGATAGAGATTGTAGAGATAGTCGACCGCGGCCTGGGTCTCCTTCTCTGGCTCATAGCGCTCGTCGTTCCAATACGTCACCTTAAGCCCGTACTTGCGGGCCGTTCCCGGCATGAACTGCCAGAGCCCGGCGGCCCCCGAGCGGGACAAGGCGTCGTACTTGAACTCGCTTTCCGTCATCACCAGATAAAGCAGCTCCGGGGGCAGGCCTTTTTTCTTGAGCGCCTTTAAAATCATGCCCCGATACAGGCCGGAGCGGGAGAGCGCCTCCTCGACCGAGCGCGGGCGGCGCTGGGTGTAGATTTGAATGAAGCGCTGGACGATGGGGTTGGTCGGGTCCAGAGGGATGGGCTGCATCTTGACCACGTCCGTTCCCGAGGACAAATTCAGCGCCTCGGGCGAGACGTCGAGATCCGGCGCCGCGTCGCCAGCTTGGCGCAGCTCGTTCCAATTGCGGATTTTATAAAGCATGGCCCCGAACTCGGAGTGCATCGAATCGGTCAAGCCCGGATCGCTCAAGTTCGAGACGATGACGCCGAAAGCCCGCGCCATTTCGGCGCGCCCCTGCGCGATCTGGGTGGACTCGAAATCCTGGAGGCCGGCCTCGTAATCCCGATCGGCCATCTTCAACTCCTCGTCCAAGTCCGGGGCGGGCCGGCTCATCGCGTCCGACGCCGCCGTTGAAACGAACGCCGCCGTCTCCGCAGACGAGGCGGCCGCGGGCGGCGTTCCCGTCGCCAAGGCCAAGACCGGAGCGGCGGACAAGAGGGCTAAAAACGGCGCCAGCAACGCGGGTTTCGTCGGATTCACGTCAGCGCCTCCAAGTGCGCGTGGATTTTCGCCCGGCGGCTCGAGAGCAGCGCTTGGCGAAACAAGGATTCCGCCGGCTTGGTCCGCCCGCCGGCGTGAAGCGCGGAGGCCAGCGCCATGCGGGCAATGACCACGCCGCGCGCCTCTCCGGCTTTTTCAAACGCGGCCAGGGCCGCTGCAAATTTCCGGCGGGCCGATTCAATGTCCCCGGAATGAAAAGCGACTTGACCCAACCCCCAGTCCACGTAAGCCAGATCCACGGCGTCGCCCAACGAGGAATAGAGCCGATAGGCTTTTCGATAGCGCTTGGCCGCCGCCGCGTAGTCGCCTTTCTGCCGCAAGGCGTTGGCCAGGCCGCACTCCGCGTAGGCCCGCCCGAAAGCGTCCTGCGTGCCGGCCAAGAGGCGAGCGGCCCGCGCGTAGAAAATCTCCGAATCGCCCAGCCGGCCCGCGACGCGCGCCGCCCCGCCCAGGCCCAGAAAGGCGTAAGCCGCGGCCGTCTGGTCCGAGGCCTTTCGCGCGAAAACCAGGGATTTCTTGAAATCGCCGATAGCGCCGCGCAAATCCCCGGAAAAGCGCCGGGCCCCGCCCATGGCCCAAAGCGCGAAGGCGGCCGACGCGAAGTCCCTCTCGGCCGCGAAGGCGGAAAACAGTTTCCGCAAGCGCGCCAGGCATTTCGGATAAAGCCCCCGGGCCCTGTCGATCAAGGCGTCCTCGAGATCCAAGCGCCGGGCGTAATCCGGCGTCCGGAATTTTTTGGAAAAGCGCCGCGCGTCGTTCAAGAAATTCCGCGCCCGGCCGACGCGGCCCAAACTCCTGTGGATGGCCGCCATGGCCATGGCCGAATCCGAAAGAAGGTCTTGGTCCGCTTCCCGCCGGGAAAGCACGCGCCGATAGAGCGCCTCGGCCTTTGGAAAATAACCCATGGCGCGCCACGCCTCGGCCGCCACGAAATCGCGCTCGACCGCCATGGCCGCCGGAACCCGCGCGCCCAGAATGCCTAGCGCCGCGCGGGGCTCGCCCCGCTCCAGCGCGTCCCAAGCCCGCTCCAAAGCCGCGCCCTCAGGCATGCGCGGCTCCGTAGCGGCAGCCGTCAAGCAGCGGGCAGCCCTCGCAGCGAGGCGTCGCGCGGCAATGCTCCTTGGCCAGCCTCACGGCCAGGGCGTGAAATTCGTTGTAGAGGCGGGCTGATTTGGGCAGGCGGCGGACCAGGTACTCCTGCGCCGCGGCGTAATCGGGACGGCGCAGCCAGCCCAGGCGCTCGGCCAGGCGCCGGGTGTAGGCGTCGACGACGAACGCGGGACGCCCTCCGGCATAGAGCAGAATCGAATCGGCGGTTTCCGGGCCCACGCCCCACAGGCTCAGGAGCTCGCGCCTTAATTCCGGCAAAGGCGCCGCGAGCCAGCGCGCCAGCGTTTTGCCGCGGGACGCGGCGTAGGCCGCGAAGGCCTTGAGTTTTTTCGCCTTCTGCCGGAAATAACCGGAGGAGCGAATGAGTCCGGCCAGGCGCCTCGGCGTCAATTTTTCCAAGTCCTTGAGCGTCCATATTTTCGCGCGGTGCAGCGCGGCCAGCGCCTTTTCCGCGTTGGACCAATTGGTGTTCTGGGCCAGGACCGCGCCCACGCAAATTTCCGCGCGCTCCCTTTCTGAAATCTTCGCGCCGCGCCCCGGATAATACGCGGGGGACTCCGCGCCGCGCGGCGTCGTCGGCCACCACCCCTGCGCGCCGTAGGCCGTATAAAGCCGCCGGTAAGCGCGGCGGGGAGAAATCGGAGAGAAGCTGTATCTCATGTCCCCGCGAGAAGCTTTTCCACTTTCTGGAGAAGCCGGACCGTCCCGAAGGGCTTGATGATGTAGTCGGAAGCGCCGCACTGGAACGCCTTTTCCACGTCGCCCATGCGGTCAAGGCCCGTGGTCATCAGGATTTTCATCTTGGCGCCTTCCGCGTCGGACTTCAAGACTCGGCAGACGTCGAAGCCGTCCATCTTGGGGAGCATCACGTCCAGGAGAATCAAGTCCGGCTTCTCTTTACGCGCCTTGGCCACGGCCTCGGAACCGTCGAAGGCGCAGAACGTCTCGTAGCCCTTGGCCGATAAAATGGCCTGCAGATTTTCCGCGATGGCCGGCTCGTCGTCAACGATCAATATTTTTGTCGCCATTTATGGCCTCCCGTCCGCCACGGCCAGCTCTATGCCGATGGCCGAGCGACCGTCGGGCAGGACGGAAACAAAAAGGTCCCCGCCCTGCCCTTGCAAGAACAACCTCAAAACGCCCAGTCCCAGCCCCGTCGCGGTCAGGATATGGTCCTTGCGCACGCGCGCCGGATAATAAAGCGCCAGAGAACGGCCGCTTTCTTCCGCCGAAGTCTTCGCGCCCGCGTAAACGAAATCGATGCGGACGCGGCCGGGCGGCGCGGCCTTGACGGACGCCTCGATGCTCCCGGAAGCGCGGAACTTCCGGCAATGATACAAGACGGCGGTGATGACGCGCTGCAGCCGCTCCGCGTCGGCCCGGACCTTCGGCAAATCAGCGTCCGCCTCGGTCCGGACGGCGACGCCGGCCTGGGAAAAGCCCCAGGAAATCGATTCCACCGCGGCCGTCAAAATCGGCGCCGGCTCGACATCCTCAAGCTGCAGGGATATTCCGTCGCGCAGCTTCAAGTGGATGAAGTCTCGCAAGTCGCCCATGATTCCGGCCAGCCGCTCCGCCTGCTCGCGCAGCATCTTGAACCACGGCTCCTGGGTTTTTTCCACCGGGCCCAGGGCTCCGGAAATAAAATTAAGGACGGTCATGTTGACCGCGGTCAGCGGCGTGTTGATCTCGTGCGCGGCGAATGACAGAAACCGCCCCAGCCGCCGCCGCCACAGCATGGCGGCTCCGGCCACCGCCGCGGCGCCGCAGACGGCGCCCGTGGCGAACCAGGCCGCGGCCATCTCAAAGCTGGACATGGGATGTGGCGCGGTGCCGGCGCGCCAAGGCGACGTAGGCCGCGGCGCTTTGGCGCAGGGATTTCAACTCCGCGGCGGAAAGCCGGCGCGCGGCCTTGGCGGGCAGACCCAAAACCAGGCTTCGCGGCGGAATCTTCGTCCCCGGCGTGACGACGGCGCCGGCGGCGATAAGGCACTCCCGGCCGATGTCGGCCTCCATCACGACCGCGCCCATGCCGATCAGGCAAAAATCCCCGACGCGCGCTCCGTGAACCACGGCGCCGTGGCCCACCGTCACGCCGCGGCCCAGCCGCGTGGGATGCTCCTTGCGGCAGTGGATGACCGCGCAATCCTGGATGTTGCTCTCCTCGCCGACGCGGACGCTGCCGACGTCGCCGCGCAAAACGGCCATGGGCCAAATCGAGGACTTTTGGCCCACCCCCACGTCGCCGATGACCTCGGCGGCGTCATGAACGAAAGCGTCCTTATGGATGCGCGGAGAGCGGCCTTCAAAGCTTCGGATCATGTGTATTCGATTATGCGAAACGTATATGTTAAAATTTATCATTCCCGCCTCGAGAAGGCAAGGAAATGAACCAGCAATCGGATTACCTCATCGTCGGCAGCGGCATCGCGGGGCTCTTGAGCGCGCTCAAGCTCGCGGAGCTGGGAACCGTCGCCGTCGTCACCAAGAAGAAAGCCGCGGAATCCAACACCAACTACGCCCAGGGCGGCATCGCAGCCGTCACGGCGGAAACGGACAGCTTCGATAACCACGTCCGCGATACCCTGGTTTCCGGCGCCGGCCTGTGCGACGAGAAAATCGTGCGCCTGACCGTGGCCGAGGCGCCGGAGCGGATTCGGGAGTTGCAGGACATCGGCGTCAATTTTTCGCGCAAGGGCGCGGCGGTCGACTTGGGCTTGGAGGGCGGCCATTCCCACCGCCGCATCCTGCACTGCGGCGACTTGACCGGCCGGGAAATCGAGCACGCCGTGCTGGCGCGCTGCCGGGCGCACCGCAACATCCGGTTTTTCGAGAACCACATCGCCGTCAACCTCATCCAGGACGGCCAAGGCCGCTGCCGCGGCGCCTACGCCATGGACCGCAAGACCTCCCGCATCCACGCCTTCACGGCCTCGGCCGTCGTCCTGGCCTCGGGCGGCGCCGGCAAGGTCTATCTTTACACCACCAACCCCGACATCGCCACCGGGGACGGCATGGCCATGGCCTTTCGCGCCGGGGCGGCGCTCTCCAACATGGAGTTCGTTCAGTTCCACCCCACCTGCCTCTATCACCCGAAGGCGCGCTCGTTTCTGCTGTCCGAGGCGCTGCGCGGAGAAGGCGGACGCCTAATCCTCTCCGACGGAACGGCCTTCATAAAAAAATATTCCGCGCAGGGCGAACTCGCGCCCCGGGATATCGTGGCCCGCGCCATCGACGCCGAGATGAAGCGCACGGGCGACGACTGCGTCTACCTGGACATGACCCATAAGCCCGCGGATTTTCTGGCCTCGCGCTTTCCCCACATCAACGAGAGGCTCTCCTCTTTGGGCATCGATATGGCCAAGGAGCCCATCCCCGTGGTTCCCGCGGCGCACTATTTCTGCGGCGGCGTGCAGGTCGACGAGTGGGCGCAAACGCAGATTCCGGGGCTTTTCGCCTTGGGAGAGGCGTCGTGCACCGGCCTCCACGGCGCCAACCGGCTCGCGTCCAACTCTCTGCTGGAGGGCTGCGTCTTCGCGCACCGGCTTTTCCTGCGCCTTAAAGAAATCGGACGCAAGCCCGAGCTCTCCGCCTACGAGCCGCCGGCCTGGAACCCGGGGCGGGCCATGCCGGAAGGCGAAGCCGTGATGATCAGCCACAACTGGGACGAGATCCGCCGGCTCATGTGGAACTACGTCGGCATCGTGCGCACGGACAAGCGCCTGGAACGGGCTCTGGGACGCCTGCGGCTCTTGAAGCAGGAGATTGACCGCTACTACTGGGATTTCATTCTGACGCCCGACCTCATCGAACTGCGCAACCTGGCCGAAATCGCGGCGGCCGTGGTCATCTCGGCGATGCGGCGCAAGGAAAGCCGCGGGCTCCACTGCACGTTGGACTACCCCAAAACTTCCCCGACCGCGCGCGACACCGTGCTTTTGCGCGAGGACGCGCTTAGAATACTGGAGGGCACGCCGGCCGCAGCCGGTCAAATGCCATGAAAAAAAGATTATCGCTGGCGCTTTCCCTCTTCGCGCTTTTTCCCCTCTTAGAGGCTTTGCCCGCTTCGGCGGCCTCCCGCGCCGTCTGGCTCGTCGCCGCGGGAAAGACCGACATCACCCCCGATTTGGCCCACGAAACCATTTGGCTGGCGGGCTTCGGCGCCTCGGGAAGAAAACCCACCGGCATTCACGATCACCTTTACGCGCGGGCCCTGCTCGTGTCAGACGGGCGCAAAACAGTCGCTCTCGTGGCCGTCGACACCATCGGGCTCTACCGCCGCGACGTCCAAGACATGCGCCGCGAGGCCGGGTGGACCGGCCCAAACCGCTATCTCTTCGTCTCCGCCACGCACTCCCATTCAACGCCGGACTCCTTGGGGCTCTGGGGCCGGTTTCCGGGCGTCTCCGGCGTCAACAAGCGCTACCGCGAGAGCATCATCAAGGCCGTGGCGAATTTGGTCAAGACGCTGGATAAAAATCTCAAGCCCGCGCGCTTCTACGCGGCGGAAACGGACGTCAACCCCGCCGGATTGTGCCGCGACAGCCGCGACCCGGTGGTCATCGATCCGGAGCTGGATGTCCTGCAGTTCCGCGGCCTCAAGCCACCCACGAAGACCATCGGAACCTTGGTGCGCTGGTCCTGCCACCCCGAGGTCATGTGGGACGACAACTACGAAGTCTCGGCCGATTATCCCGGAGTCCTGTGCAAGACCGTCGAAGACAAGACCGGCGGTGCCTGCGTGTTTCAGAGCGGCGTCATCGGCGGGCTTTTGACCCCCGACGTCGACCGCAAGGGCGGACCGCCGCAGGAAATCAAGGACATGGACCGCGTCGGGACCACCCTGGCCGACGACGCCTTACGAATCATCGCCAAGGCCAAGCCCATCGCGCCGCCTTCCGTCTCCTTTTCCAGCCGGACCCTGCTCGTTCCCGTGGAAAACTCGCGCTATCTGCTCCTGCTCCCGCACCTGACCTACGGGCACCGCGTCTTCGGAAAGGACGGCAAGCCTATGCCCAAGTGGATGACTTACTGGATTCCCCTCAAGCAGATGCTGTTCTTCCCGATTTCCAAAGCCCAGGAGCCGCGCGTCAAGACGGAGATCGCCCTGGTGCGGCTGGGGCCGGTAGAGATTCTGGGCGTGCCGGGCGAATTGTTCCCCGAACTCGCCATCGGAGGCTACGACGGCCGCTACCGCTTCGGCCACCCGCTCATCAAGCCCAACAACCCAAACCCTCCGGACTTGGCCCGCGCGCCCAAGGGACCGTATCTGCGCCAGGAACTTCACGCGCGCGTCGGCATCATCGTGGGCCTGGCCAACGACGAGCTCGGCTACATCGTGCCCAACTACGACTTCAAGATTTCAGACACCAGGCTGATGCTGCCGCGCCTGCCCGGCGATCACTACGAGGAAACCAACTCCATCGGACCGTCCGCCACCCATATCCTGATGGACGCCTACCGGAAAATGCTGGCCGGCGAGGCTTCCCGGGCCGCAGTCTCGAAATTCAAGTAAGGCAGCAGCCACCAGCAGGACAGCGTGCAGCACGCGCCCACCGCGGAGAGCGCCACGACCGCGGCGTACGCCGGATTCGGCGTCCGCGTGAAAACCGCCTGCAGCCAATCGTAAAGCCTGCCTCCGACCGCGTTCGACCCGGCTTCGGCGAAATCGAACGCCGCCATGTAAACGGCGAAAGCCGTGGCTTCGGCGTACGGCGGGCAGAACTGCGCGGCCAAATCCATCAGCGCCAAGCGGAAAAAAACTCCGACTAAGCCCCACACGACGGTGACGGCGATGACGGACGCCGGCCCGAGATAAAAGACGAAGAGAAGGCTCAAGGGACAGCCGAAGAGCACGGCGCCCTTGACCAGGCGCTCCGTGCTCCACACCCGCCCCGCGACGCGCGCGTAGAGAGCCGCCGCCGCGACTCCCAGAACTCCCGAAAGAGTGCCGAGGAAGCCAATGAACACGGGGCCGAATTTCAAAACCTCGCTTTGGTAGTAGAACTGGGCCGTGCCCAGGAAGGGATAAAAGCTCCAGAGAAAGACCACCACGCCCAGAATCCAGAAGCGCCGATCGCTCAAAAAAGGCTTCAGGACGGCCAGGCGGGCGGTCCCCTTCGCGGGGAAATCCCGCTCGCGGGAAAAAGCCGCCCCGACGAAAATCATGAGCGTGAACAGCGCGGTCATGGCGAAAATGAGGCGCAGGGGCACGTGCGCGTAGAGCCACCCGCCGCCGATGCCCGTCGCAGCCAAGGCGGCGTAGAGGGCGCCGACCTTGACGGCTTGGTAGGCGCCGGTGGCCCGATCTTTTTGCCCCTGCTCCACCATGACCGCCTCGCAGACGACGTCCGACGCGCACATCCCGACGTTGACGAGAACGAGAAGCGCCAGGACCATCCCATAATCGTAATGATGCATGCGGGCCAGAATCGCCCACGCCGCCGCGGCGACGCCCGAGGCGATCATAATCTGCGGCTTGCGCCGCATCCTGCCGATGTGAACTAAATCGCTCAAGAAGCCGAAGAGAGGCTTAATCAGGAAAGGAAAGGTCATCCACCAGACGAACATGGCGCTTTGCCCGGCCGAGAGATGCAGATCGTTCTTGAGCAGGTAGGAAACCGGCTCGTAGGCAACGCCGGAAAAGCCTTCCGCCAGGTAGGTCGCGGCCAGGAAAATGTAGAGGCGGTCCCAGCGCCGCGGTCGTCCGGGAATTGCGTCGGGCATCGGCGGCGCGCCGGCGCCTATTGGCGCATGGCCAGCAGAGTGATTTCGAAAAGAACGATGGAGGGGATGGCGATGCAGAACTGGGCGAACACGTCGGGGCTTAGGAAGGCGCCGGCCACGAAGCACAGGAAATAAACGCCTTTGCGGTAGCTCGCGAAGGATTCTCTCTCAACCAGGCCGGCCCGGTTGAGCGCGTAGAAAACCAGCGGCATCTGGAACACCGCGCCGAACGCCAGCGTCATCTTCACCACGAATCCCAGGTATGCGCCCAAGGTCATCATGGGCCTGACGCTCTGCGTGCCGAAAGCGAGCAGAAACTTGAGCGTCGCGGGGATGACCACGAAAAAACCAAGCGATGACCCGGCCGCGAACAAAAGATAGGACAGCGGCAGCATGCGCAGCACGGTCTTGCGCCATTCCACGCTCAAAGCCGGCGCCAGAAAAAGCCAGGCTTGGCGCAGCAGCAGCGGCATGGTCAGAATCAGCCCCCCCGCCAAGGCGACTTCCAGCCGAGCGTGAAAAGCCTCCAGCGGGGAAATGAAAATCAGCGTGCCCACCGGCCGGGCCAAGTAATCGAGGATGCGGTTGGAAAAATAAAAAATCAGCACGGCGCCCGTCGCCAGAATCAGCACCGCGTTGATGAGGCGGCGGCGCAGCTCGTTTAAATGCGCGGCGAAAGGCATGGGAAAATCGGAGACCGCTCCGGAACGGGCGATTTTATCGATGAGCAAACTCAAGGGTTTTCTCCTTGCCCGCGAACCACGGCAGAACCACGATCTTGATCTTCATCCGTTTGATTGCCTTCTCCGTTTCCTTATCGGGCAGCCTTTGGTCGTGCCCGAGCGCCAAAACATCGGGCTTTATCCGCCGCAGGGAGCGGACGAAGCTGTCGGGGCGGCCCACGATGACCGCGTCGGCGATGCCCAGGCTCTTGAGCCGAGCGAGTCGGATTTTCGCGGGCACGGCGTTGGGCTTGCGGTTGTGGGCGTCGTGGGCCAGGACCACGACCAAGCGCTTGCCCAACGAGCGCGCGGCCTCAAGCATGAGCACGTGAGCCGGATGGAGGCGGTTGAAGCAACCGGCGGTAAAGACCACCGCCGAGCCGGATCTCATGCGGAAAAGCCGGCTTTACTGGTGCGGCAGGCTTTTCGTGTCCTTCGCGTCCGGGGCCTGTGCCTCGTCTTGGGTTTTCTTGGGCCGAGCGGCGGATTTGTCCTCGTCGTCGAAGCCTTCCTTGAGCCCCTTCTTGAACATGTTGACGGCGCGGCCGCATTGGCGCGCGAACTCGGGGATTTTATTGGGACCGAAGAGAATCAATCCCACCACCAAGATGACTATGATTTCGCCGAAGCTGATGTCGCCCATGATTTTTTACCTCGTCCAGCATCCAGCTCCTCTCACTGCAGCCTTATTCTATCATATCCTAAGAATCTTCGGCGGTCCTTTTCGAGGCGGCCGCTGCGACCCGACCCTGTATAGAAGCAGAACCGGAACGCCCATCCCGTCAGTGAAGGTTTTTTCGAGAATGAGCGTTTTATGCTCCTTGTAAAGCTCTTCCTCCAAAGCGGCTCGTCCGTTGAACCTTGACGCGGGGCCGGCCGGCATCAAATACCGCCGGGCTGGGTCGCGCAGCCATCCGCGATAGGCCGCCAGAAGCCGCGGAGAAACTCCGCCTCCGAAACTAAATCCGTCATCGGGGATGATCTTTCCTTTGCTGACAAAATAAATCTGCTCGGCCATTCCCCACGCCAGGCAAACGACGGTGTCTATATGTTTTTCTCCCAAGTAATACGCCGCATCAGTCGGCGCGCCGCTCCAAAAACCTTCGCCCTTCGTGCTCTCAAGCGTGGAAAAATACGCGCGATCGAACCGCCAGGACCAGGCCGCCGCGGCTACGAAACATCCCACTGCCAGCCAACGGCCGATTCCTCCGAAACCCCGGATTTCAAACAAAGAAAAAATGCTGAGAACAACCACAAGCATGGCAAAGGGCCAAAGGATGAGCGGATGCTCGGCAGACAATGCCGCCGGCGTAAAACAAATGCATAAAAAAAGAATGCCGCACAAGGCCATGATTACCGCGGCAGGTTTTCGAAGGCTCCATCTCTTACTCCACAGGCATTTTCCTATAAGCCACAGGAAGCTGATAATAAACAAGTCTGGAAAAAGCCGGCTGACCGGCGCGTTGCCGCCGGTGCTAAGAGCCGGCGCTTGCCCGTTGAGGACATTGGCAAACTGCCGCCACCGAACGGTCATGTTGCCCGCGATATGCAGATTATCGACGCCCCACGCCGTGGGGACCCAAAGATGAATCAGAAGAACGCGAAACGTCGGAAATCCGCGGACGACGTTGAAGATGATGAAATTGGCGGCCCCCGCAGCGAACGCCAAGCCGCAAAAGAACAGTTCCATCCCCCGCAGCCTGCGCTCCTTCGGGATAAAAAGAAGGTAAAGGACAGGATAAGCAACCCAGAACGCAAGGATTTTAACGCTTCCGTTGATGCCGAAACCTAGAAAAAAACATCCCCAATATAGGGCGGCACGGCTTTTCGAACGCCACCACCGTGCGAAGCACGCCGCCGCAGTCAGCGCGAAAAAAGCCGCGAGCATCTCAACCGCCCAAAAGCAGAGCCGTCCCCAAATGACAAAGGCGGGATTGACCGCCAAAAAAAGCGCCGCGGCAAGCGCCCATAGCGGCGGCAACCAGAAGCGGCAAAAAATAAAAAACAGCACGATCATCGCCACGCCCATGGCCGCTTCGGTACCGCGCAGAGCAGCGATGGAGCATCCGGCACAATGAAAGACTGCAGCCGTCAAGTACATGACGAAGCCCGACCAGTCGTAGGGCTGAGGAACCCACAGCGGCCATTCACGCCCGGCCAGCGTGACGAACCAGTCGGTCGTTGGAACCTCCGCGCAATGTTCCGTTACGGCATTGATTCGCGGATAAAGATTTTCCGCCATCGCCATCCCGAAGTTGGGTTCCATGACTTCGTCGTACGCGATGCCGGGCGAACCGGGGCGGCGCGCCGCCAAAAGCAGGAACACGCCGCACACGCCCGCCAAAAGCAGCCACTCCCAAACGACGGAAATAATTTTCGCTGCCCTCACCGAAGATTCCGGGCGCGCTTAATCGTCGCGCAAATATACCCGATCTCTTTCCGCGTCAAGGCCGAGGAAGACGGAAAATAGAGGCCGTTGTTCCCCAAAAATTCCGAAACGGGATAATGCTCCCCCGTGAACATCCGTCTGTAAGCCGGCTGGCGATGAATGGGAATGAAGAACCCCCTGGTTTCAATCCCGTTCCGGGCAAGAAACCATCGCAGCGCATCGCGTGAAATCCCAAATTCCGGCTCAACCACGGTTCCAAAGACCCAATTGGAATGCCCTTGGCATGGGAGCGGAAGCCTCAGTCCGGGAATGCCCTCAAGCGCGGCGCGATAAATCCGCGCATTGCGGTCGCGCGCCAATTGCAGCCGATTGAGGCGCTCAAGCTGAGCCAAGCCCACGGCGGCTTGAAGCCCGCTCATTCTGTAGTTGTACCCGATTTCCGCATGCCAGAAATGCCTTTCCTTGCCGAAGGCGAAGTCCCGCAGGAACCGCGCCCGCTCCGCCATGGATGAATTATCCGTCACGACCATTCCGCCCTCCCCTGTGGTCATGACCTTGTTGGCATAAAAGCTGAAAACGCCCGCATCGCCGAAAGTGCCCAGCGCGCGGCCGCGAAATCCGCCGCCCAAGGCTTCGGCCGCGTCTTCGATCAACCGGACGCGCCGCTTCCGGCACAAGCCGGCGAGCCGCGTCAAATCGGCCGGGCGGCCGTAGGTATGGACGGCGATAACGGCCCTGGTCCGCGCGCTCATCCTCGCCGGCAGGGACTCCGCGTCCAAATTCCATGTGCTGGAATCACAATCAACAAGCACAGGCTTGGCGCCGCAGTACGTCACGGCGTTGGCGACCGCGATCATGGCGAACGCCGGAATAACGACCTCATCCCCGGGCCCCACGCCCGCGGCCTTGAGCGCCAAATGCAGGGCCGCCGTCCCGCTCGAGCAGCTCACGGCCCGCGCGGCTCCTATTTTCCGCGCGAACTTTTTTTCAAACAGCCGCACCATGGGGCTTAACGACGAAACCCAGCCCTCGCGGATGCATTTCCGAACATACTTCTCTTCATTCCCCCGCAAGACAGGAGCGCAAACCGGAATGGGAAAACGGATTCCGGCGCCCTTCCCCTTCGGAAGCGGCCGTCGAAGCCTGGGTTCAAGCGAAAGGTTCGCCCCGATTGGAATCATCATCGTCCTGCTTCAAAATCCAAATCGCAAGCCAACCGCCACGGCCGCGTATCCCCAGCCGCGGCGCGCGTAATCCCATGGGCACCGCCCGGTTTTTGATTCTCCGCGTGTGCGCGGAGTGCAAACGTAGGGGACTTCAACGACCTTATAGCCTCGTTTTTGCGCCAGATAAGCCAAGGCGATGAAATATTCGCCGTGCCTGCCGCGAAAGGGAATATCTTCCAGTAGTCCGCGCCTCACGGCGGCAAATCCGCTCGTGTAATCGGTGAGGCGCGGGGAAAGCCACAGACGAAGTATAGAATTTAGGGCCGAACTCAGCCAAATCCCCAAACGGGAATCTTTCGCGCAGGTTAAATGACGCTTGGGCGCCCCTCCCGGCAGATAGCGGGAGCCTACGGCCAAGTCGCTCCCCGCGGCGACGCGCCGGACCAGTTCCGGAACCATTTCCGGCGGCATGGACAAGTCGGCGTCCATGATGACCACGATGTCTCCCCGGGCAAGGCTCACGCCTTCTTGAAGGCTGCGCGCGAGTCCATGATCGCGCAGGCGGCGCACCGGCCGCACGTGCGAATCCGGATAAAACGGCGCTCTCTCGGCGGCGATTTTCCACGTTCCGTCAGAGGAGTCATCATCCATGATAAGAATCTCGCGGGACCCGCTAAGAGCCTGGTCAAGCCGCTTAATGAGCGGCAAGATATTCTCGGCCTCGTTGAACGTGGGTATGATGAGCGAGACCATCATGAGCCAATTGAAACAATTTCTCCCGGCACGGGCAACAACCGGCGTCGAATTGCCGCGCAATCAGCACCGCTGTTTTGTGGCGCCAACTTGGATTTGGTATCGTTGCCGCATGTATCCTCTCGACGCGCCAGTCGTAGGCGCGCGCGAAATCGCCTACCTTAAAGATTGCGTGCGCCGCGGCTGGCTGTCGTGGCAAGGCGAGTACGTCGCCCGCCTGGAACGGGCCTTCGCGCGGTATTGCGGAGCGCGCTACGCCATGACCGTCTCCAGCGGCAGTTCCGCGCTTATGCTGGCGCTGCAATCATTGGGAATTGGAAAAGGGGATGAAGTCATCGTCCCCGCTCTAACCTTTTCCGCCACCGCCTTCGCCGCGACGCTCCTAGGCGCGTCGGTCCGCTTCGTGGATTGCGCGCCGGGAACCCTGACAATCGATCCGGCCGCGCTTTCAGCGGCCATCACCCGGCGCACCCGCGCCGTTATCGCCGTGCACCTCTACGGGCGCCCGGCAGACATGCACGCGGTAAAAAAAGCCGCGAGCCATCGGCGCATCGCCATCATCGAGGACGCCGCCCAGGCGGCGGGAGCCGAATGCAACGGCCGCCGCGCAGGAAGCATCGGCGACGCCGGATGCTTCAGCTTCCACAACAAGCTCATCGCCAGCGGCGAAGGCGGAATGATCGTTTTTCCCAGCCGACGCTCCCTAAAGCGCGCGAGATTGCTGCGTTCCCCGGCGCCGGAAAACCGCACGGCTTTTAACGGTTTGGCGATGAACAACCGCATGTCGAATCTCCATGCCGCCGTCGCGCTGGCCCAATTAGAAAAACTCGAGCGGACCGTGGCGGGCAAGCGCCGGGTCGCGGACCTCTACAATCGCCGGCTGGCCTCGGTGCCGGGCATCGAAATACTGCCGGAGCCGCTTCATACGCGCAGCGTCTATTGGCGCTATACCGCCTTCGTCTCGAGCGGCTTTCCCATGACGCGGGACCAGTTGGTCCATTTCTTGAATTCCCGCGCGATCCAGACGCGGGCTATTTTTCGGCCGCTGCACCTGCATCCCGTTTACAGGGGCGCGCGGCAGGAAACTTTTCCCGTGGCCGAAGATTTCTCCAGAAGAGGATTCGACCTGCCCACCAGCCCCAAGCTGACCGCCCGGGATGTCGACGATATCGTCAGCGTCATCGCGACAGCCGCGCGGACTCGACGCCGTTCGCGCCTGAAGACGAGGCGAAGCGGGGCTGGACCGGAAGAATAGAGCCCTACGCGGTCGCCAAATGCTTGGTCAGAACCGCCGCGTGCTTTTCGGTCTCCTTTCCATTGGTCTCAAGGAGGGCTTTCAACTCGCCGTCGGGAGCCGCCTTGGCCGCGTTCTTGTAGGCCACCAGAAGCTTGAGCTCCGATTCCAAAAGATCGAGCGCCGCCTGGCTCTTGCCGCGCCCCAAGGCGTCTTTCTTAAAGCAGTCCAGATGGGCCGCCCCGGCCTTGGTGAAGGTAAAAAGCTGGTCCCAGCTAATCGCGGACTGGCAATACGAGCACGACCACGGCGAATTGGCACTCATCCAGAAGATTCTAACTTAAAAGACGGCCCGGCGGCCATTCCGGGATTGAATGTGATAGAATCACCTGGCAAAAAAACGCTCACTGACATGACACAGTTCGACCGCATCGAAGACGCCATCGCAGACATCCGGCGGGGCCGCATGGTCGTGGTCATCGACGATCCCGAACGGGAAAACGAGGGCGACCTCGTCATCGCGGCGGAGAAATGCACGCAGAAAGCGGTCAACTTCATGGCCCAGCACGGGCGCGGCCTCATCTGCGTGCCCATGACCGCGGAGCGCCTGGACGCCCTCGACATCCGCCCCATGGTCGAGCCGGGGCGCAGCGCCCTGCCGAGCCCCGGGCGCGACACCGCTTTTTCCGTATCCGTGGACGCCAAGAAGGGCACGACCACGGGAATTTCCGCCAAAGACCGCGAGAACACAATCAAGGCCCTTCTGAACCCGCGGACCAAGCCCGAGGACCTCATCCGCCCCGGCCACATTTTCCCCCTGCGCGGCAAACACGGCGGCGTGCTGGTGCGCGCGGGGCACACGGAAGCGGCGATGGACTTGGCGCGGCTCGCGGGCCTCTACCCGGCCGGCGTCATCTGCGAAATCCTCAATACGGACGGCAGCATGGCGCGGCTTCCCCATCTCGCGCGCTTCGCCAAAAAGCACAAGCTCAAGCTCGTCACCATCAAGGACCTCATCGAGTACCGCCGCGCCAAGGACAGGCTCGTCCGGCGCATGGCCAGCGCCAAGCTTCCCACGCGCTTTGGCGAATTCACCGTGCATCTCTACGAGGAAACCTTGACCCAAAAGCAGCACTTGGTCCTGGTCAAGGGCTTCGTCGCGGACGCCCGCAACGTGCTGGTGCGCGTGCACAGCTCATGCCTGACCGGAGACAGCCTTTTCTCCATGCGCTGCGATTGCGGCGAGCAGCTTTCCGCGGCCATGCGGCAAATCGCCAAGGCCGGACGCGGCGTCCTGCTCTATCTTTACCAGGAGGGCCGCGGCATCGGGCTCCTGAATAAAATCCGCGCCTACGGGCTCCAGGACAAGGGCCTGGACACCGTCGAGGCCAACCTGGCGCTGGGCTTCAAGCCGGACCTGCGCGAATACGGCATCGGCGCGCAGATCTTGGCCGACCTGGGCTTGAGCTCGATTAAGATCATGACCAACAACCCGCGCAAAATCGTGGGCATCGAAGGCTACGGGCTCAAGGTCGCCGGACGCGTCCCCATCGAAATGCCGGCCAACAAGCACAACGCCGCCTACCTCAAGACGAAGAAGCGCAAGCTCGGCCATTGGCTCACGGACGACATCCTCCCATGAGCCAAGCGCCGCGCATCGCCGTCGTCGCCTCGCGCTTCAACGAGCGGGTCGTTTCGCGCCTGCTCAAGAGCTGCCTTGCGGCGCTCAAGAGCAAAGGTTTTAGGGCCACGCAAATCGAGGTCGTGCGCGTGCCCGGCGCCTATGAAATCCCCTGGGCCGTCCAAGAAATGGCCCTTTCCGGGGACTTCGACGCCGTCATCGCGCTGGGCGCCGTTCTCAAGGGCGAAACCCCGCAGAACCACCACATGGCCCGGGCCGTCATCCTGCACCTGCAGAAAATTTCCTTAAAAACCCGGATTCCCTGCATCCTCGGGGTCATCACCCCGGACGACGAAAACCAAGCCCTGGCGCGCACGCGGGGAGAGATGGACCGCGGGCGGGAGTCGGCGTTGGCCGCCGTGGCCATGCTCAAGCTCAAGGAGCGCTTCAGCCGTGGGACGGCGTAGGCTCGCTCGCGAATCGGCGCTGCAAGCGCTTTACCTGCTCGACGTCTCCTCCTATCCCGCCAGCGAAGAAGCCGCGATGCTGAGCCTGCGGCGCGGCAAAAAGCCGCAGCCGGAGATGGACGAGGAGACCGCGGCCTTTTCCGAGGCTCTCATCATCGGCGCGCGCGCCAAACAAAAAGAGATCGATTCGGCCATAGAAACCGCGGCCCAAAACTGGCGCCTGGAGCGGATGGCCCTGGTGGACAGGAACATCCTGCGCGTGGCCGCCTACGAGCTGCTTTTTTTACCCGGCACCCCACAAAAAGCCGTCATTGATGAGGCCATCGAAATCACGCGCAAATTCTCCTCGGAGGAGTCGACCAAGTTCATCAACGGCATCTTGGACAAAATCGCACGCGACGCCAAAGGCAATGGTTCCTCCCAAAACCCTCTCTAAAATAGCGAAGCTGCGCGACGAAATCCGGGAACACGACCGGCGCTACTACCTGCTCGACTCCCCCAAGATTTCCGACACCGAGTACGACATGCTCATGCGCGAGCTCAAGGATTTGGAGGAGCGCTGGCCAGAAACCGTTTCCCCCGACTCGCCGACCCAGCGCGTGGGCGGCCGCGCCTCCGCGGAGTTCAAGCCGGTGCGCCACGCCGCGCCCATGCTTTCCCTGGACAACGTGTACGACGAAGAGGAATTCAACGCCTGGAACGCGCGACTGGAGAAGCTTCTTCCCGCGAACGAACGCCCCGTTTTCGTCGTGGAGCCGAAAATCGACGGACTGTCCTGCGCCGTCACCTACGAGAATGGAATTCTTGTCCGCGCCGCGACCCGCGGCGACGGGGAAATCGGCGAGGACGTCACCCCCAACGCCCGGACCATCCGCTCCATTCCCCTGCGCTTGAGAGCCGCGAAGAAACCTCTCCCGAAGCTTTTGGAACTGCGCGGCGAGGTCCACATCACCTTCGAGGACTTCAAGAAAATAAACGACGCCGAGAAGAAGCTCGGGCGCGAACCTTTCGCCAATCCCCGCAACTGCGCCGCGGGCTCGCTGCGCCAGAAAGACCCGCGCGTTACGGCGGGAAGGCGGCTGCGTTTCCACGTCCACTCCTGCGGCGTGTGCGAGGGAGTCGCCATCGCCAGCCACTCCGAATTCCGCAAGCTCTGCGGCGAGTACGGCCTGCCCATCTGCCCGGCCGAGTCCTTCAAGAACGCCGCGGGTGTCGCCCGCTACTATCATGAGTTCAGGGAGCGCGCGCTGCCCGACTTGGCCTACCCGGTCGACGGCATCGTGGTCAAAGTCGACGCTTACGCGCAGCAAAGCAAGCTGGGTTTCACGTCCAAAAGCCCGCGCTGGGCGGTGGCGTTCAAGTATCCGGCGCAGCAGGCCACCAGCGTCGTCCAAGCCGTCGTATTCTCCGTGGGACGGACCGGCGCCATCACGCCCGTGGCCAAGGTCAAGCCCGTTTTTTGCGCGGGTGTGACCATCGGCTCCGTGACGCTCCACAACTTCGAGGAAATCAAGCGCTTGGGGCTGCGCATCGGAGACAGCGTCCTCATCGAGCGGGCGGGCGAAGTCATCCCCAAAATCGTCAAGGTCGTCTCCGACCATGACGCGAGCCGGGAATCCGACATCCGGCCGCCTAAATCCTGCCCGGCCTGCGGCGGCCCGGTCGTCAAGGAAGAGGAGTTCGTGGCTTTTCGCTGCATCAACCCCTCCTGCCCGGCGCAGTTGAAGCGCCTGCTCCTGCACTTCGCCTCGCGCTCGGCCATGGACATCCGCGGCCTCGGGGAAGCGGTGGTGGATCAATTGGCGGACGCCGGCCGCGTCAAGAGCATCGCCGACGTCTACACCCTTGATAAAAACGACCTGATGAAGCTGGATCTTTTCGCAGACAAGAAAGCGGAGAATCTGCTCTCGGAAATCGCCGAGAGCCGAAAGAAGCCGCTGGCCAAGCTGCTCTACGGGCTCGGCATCAGGCAGGTCGGGGAAAAAACCGCGGAAACCCTGGCCGCGCTTTATTCCCTGGACGAGCTGGCGTCGGCCGCCGCGGACGACTTGGAAAAAATCCAGGAAGTCGGGCCCATCGTGGCCGCGTCCATCAGAGAGTTCTTCGCCGCGAAGGAGGCGCGCCATCTGCTTAAGCGCCTCGCCGCCGCGGGCTTAAACTTCCAAAAAGACGAGAGCGCGTCCGCCGGAGCGGCGCTCTCCGGAAAAACCTTCGTCCTCACCGGTGAGCTCTCCACCATGACGCGGGAAGAAGCCGCCGCCAAAATCAAAAGCCTGGGCGGCAAGACCTCGTCTTCGGTATCCGCCAAAACCGACTTCGTCGTGGCCGGAAGCAAGCCCGGCTCCAAGCTGCGCAAGGCCCGGGAGATCGGCGTGCGCGTCATCGAAGAGAACGAATTCAAGGAATTAATCCGCCAATGAACCAGAACAAAGGACGCGCGCTATTAAGCGTCACGGACAAGACCGGGATCGTCGATTTCGCCTATTCGCTCAAATCCATGGGCTATGAAATCCTTTCCTTCGGCGCCACGGCCGCGACCCTGCGGCAAGCCGAGCTCGAGGTCACTGAAGTCGGACCCGCGTCTTCCCGCCCGAGCGCAATATCCGGCCCGCTCTCGCTCCTGGACCCGGCCATCCTGGCCGGCATCGCGGCCGATCGCAGCGACCCGGCCCGCATGGGCGAATTGGACCGCCTCGGCATTCCCCCCTTAGACATCGTCGCCGTCAATCTTTACCCCGTCGCGGACATCATCAGCGATCCGGCCCTTTCGCAGGCCGAAATCCTCGACTACATCGACGTCTCGGGCTCGGCCCTTTTGCGCGCGGCCGCGCGGAACTTCCGACACGTCGTCTGCCTCTGCGATCCCGACGACTACCAGCCGGTCCTGGAATCCCTGCGCCAGTACAAGCGGCTGCGCTTGGAGCGCCGGCAGAGCCTGGCGGCCAAGGCCTTTCATTACAGCGCCTACTACGACACGACCGTGGCCCAATACCTGGGCGACAAGTGGGACAAGCTCCCGGACGAGTTCGCAGTGGGCTTGAAGAAAACCGCCGACTTGCGCTACGGCGAAAACCCCCAGCAGCAGGGCGCTCTCTACACCTTGAGCGGCGCCAGGCCCTGGGGCATCAACGCGGCCACGCTGGTCTGGGGCAAACCGCTTTCCTATAACCACTACCTGGATATTGAAATCGCATGGGCCTTGGCGACGGACATCCAGGACGCCGCCTGCGCCGTGGTCAAGCACGCGGCGCCGGCCGGAGCGGCGAGCGCGGAAAAACTCTCCGAGGCCGCCCGGGCGGCCTACCGCTGCGATCCCCGCGGCGCCGACCGGGGCACGGCCGCGGTCAACCGCGAGGTGGACGAGGATACCGCGGTTTTTTTCGCCGAGGAATACGTCGGGCTCATCGCCGCGCCGCAGTTTTCCCCGAAGGCTTTTAGCGTCCTTAAAACGAAGAAAGACATTCGCCTGGTGACCCTTCCCTCCATTCTCATCTCAGCGCACGAGCTCGATTTGCGCAGCGTGGCAGGCGGCGTCATGGTGCAGGACCGCGACAACCAGCCCTTCGGCGGCGAAATCAAAAACGTCTCCAAGCGCGCCCCGAACGAGCTTGAAATGAAGTCGCTCAAGCTGGCCTGGCTCACGGCGAAGGAATGCCGCACGCACGCCGCCGTCATCTGCCGCGGCTCGGCCACTCTGGGCATCGGCGGCGGACAGACCGCCCGGCTGGACGCCCTGCGGCTCGCGCTCGTCAAAAGCCAGGAGCGCCATCCGATTCTCACGGCCGGGTTGCCGCTGGTCCTGGCCTCGGACGGGACGCTTTCCGCGGAGCACGTCTTGGAGGCCGCGCAGGCGGGAATTTCCGCCATCATCGAACCGGGCGGCTCCTCCGAGGACAAGGACGCCGTGGCGGCGGCGGACGAGCGCGGCCTAACCCTGCTTTTTACCGGGATGCGCCACTTCCGGCATTAGCGGAAGTTGGGCAACGTCGCGGGCTCCAGCTTTTCCAGCAGCGTCTTCGCGTCCTTCACGTCGTCGGGATACTCGGCCGGATCGTCGGGATTTTTGACCTGCATCATCCGATTTAGCGTCTCAACGGCCTTGGCCTTTTCCCCGACGGATTTATAAGCTTGGGCCAGCGCCACGTAATTGCTCGTGGCCGACGGCGCCAGACGCACGGAGTCTTCTATCTCCTTGATTCCCTTGGAGACGCTGCCCCCCGCGAAGCGCGGAATCTGGAGATACATTTCCCCAAAGACCCGGTGCGCGCCGGCGTAATTGGGATCGATGGCAAGCACCGCCTTCATCTCCCGGCGCAGAGGCCCGACAAGGAACAAGGAATGCAGGATGCCCTGCGCCTGCCCCATGCGCCCCATGGCCACGCCCAGCCAGAAATGCGCGTCGGCGTCGCGCGGCGAGAGCGCCACGGACTTCTTGAGCGTGTCCATGGCCTCGCGGAATTCCACAATCTTGGCTTTCCGGCCTTGCAAGGATTCCCCGGCCCGGATCATGGCGCGGCCCTCGCGCCAGAGGGCCTCGCCATCCTTGGGGTTCTTCGCCAGCAACTCGTTCAAATCGGCCAGGCACTTGTTCAAGTTGTCATCCTGGTTCCTGTGGAAGTAAAGCCAATCGGCGCGGTCGAGGCCGGAGGCCGAGCGTCGCGCGAGCTCTCGGGAAGGGCGTTGGCTCGCGGCGGCGCGGGCCATGCCCGCGGCAAAGCAAAGCACCAGCGCCGCAGCCAAGCCTCGGGCGGCGATCCGGGCGGCTTTCGTCGCCCAGACCTTCGCTCGGGACAACGTGTTTTTGGCGCTCGCGCCCGCTTCGGAAAAGCTCACGGCCGCCTTGACGCCCAGAGAGCGCAGCCGGCGGCGGGCGTCCGCGTCGATGCCGCCGCAGACAAAGGCGCCTGGGATTTTTCGCGCCGCGGCCAAGCGCGCGATTTCAACGGGAGCCTTCCCGTAAAAGCTGGTCTTGTCGAGCCTGCCCTCGCCGGTCATCAAGGCGTCCGCGCGCGCGAGCGCTTTCTCCGCCCGGCAGCGCCGGAGAAACCACCGCGCGCCCGGCGCCACTTCCGCGCCTAAAAAAGCCATTAATCCGGCGCCAAGCCCTCCGGCGGCGCCGCTGCCGGGCGCTTTGGAAACGTCCACGCCCATGTCTCTTTTGATGACGGCCGCGTAGCGCGCCAGGGCTTCTTCCAAAATTCCGACCATCGCGGGGGTCGCTCCTTTTTGCGGGCCGAATACGCGGGCCGATCCGCGCGGGCCCAAGAGCGGATTGTCCACGTCGGAAACGGCGATGACTTTGACCGCCCGGGCCGCCTTTAAAAACTGCTCGACGTCAATGCGGGCCAGATTTTTCAAGTGTTCGGCGCCCCGCGAAAGCTCCCGGCCTTTGGCGTCCAAGAAACGAACTCCAAGAGCCCGCGCCATACCCGCGCCGCCGTCCGAACTGGCGCTGCCGCCCATGCCCAGAATGATGGTCCGCGCCCCCTTGCGGATAGCGGCGGCGATCAAATCACCGGTGCCCCACGACGTCGTCAGAAGCGGATTGCGGCGCGAAGGCGGAACCAAAGCCAAGCCCGAGGCCTTGGCCATTTCCACGACCGCCTCGCCGTTGGGAAGCAGTCCAAAAGCGGCCCGCCGCCGCTCGCCCAGAGGGCCTTTGACCCAAGCCCGGACCTTGCGGCCGCCCTCGAACCAGAGCAGCGCCTCCATCAAGCCGTCTCCGCCGTCCGAAATGGGAAAAATCGTCACGATGGATTTGGGCGATTCGCGCAGAATCCCCGCTCCAAAAGCCCGCGCCGCCTCAAGCGCGGACAAGCTGCCCTTGAAGGCGTTGGGCGCGACGAGAATCCTCACGGACAACCGGGCAAAACCCGGGGGAGATCAGGGGAACCGTCCGCGCAGGCGCACGGCCTTGGCCAGGCGGTTCAAGCCCACCATGAACGCCGCCAAGCGCATGTCCACCTTCTCTTTTTGAGCCATGTCCCAGACGTCGCGGAAGGCCCGGACCATGATTTCCTGCAAGCGCGCGTTGATGTCCTTTTCGCTCCAGAAATAGGCCTGGATGTCCTGCACCCACTCGAAGTAGCTGACGGTCACGCCGCCCGCGTTGGCCAGGATGTCCGGAATCACGATGATGCCGCGCTCGTTCAAGATGCGGTCGGCCGCGTTGCTCGTGGGCCCATTGGCGCCCTCGATGATGTACTTGGCTTTGATGCGCCCCGCGTTCTCGTGGGTGATCTGGTTTTCCATGGCGGCGGGGACAAGAACGTCGCAGGGCACCTCAACGAATTCGTTCGCCGGAACGCGCTTGCCTCCGGGATAGCCCGCCAGAGAGCCCTGCCGGGCGACATAAGCGATGACCTCGGGGATGGGCAGGCCGTTGGGATCGTAGATTCCCCCAGTCACGTCCGAGACTCCGACCACTTTGCTGCCGTGCTCGAAGAACACCTTGGCGGCGTTGGAGCCGACATTGCCGAAGCCCTGGATGGCGACGGTCGATTTCGTCAAGTCGAAGCCCTTGGCGTCGGCCAATTCGCGGGTGATGTAGAAAACTCCGCGGCCCGTGGCCTCGCGCCGCCCCAAGGAGCCGCCCACGTCGATGGGCTTTCCGGTCACCACTCCCGGGCAGGAATAGCCGATGGTCATCGAGTAGGTGTCCATGACCCAGCTCATGATCTGCTCGTTGGTGTTGACGTCGGGCGCGGGAATGTCCTTGTCCGGGCCGATGATGATGGAGATTTCCGACGTGTAGCGGCGCGTCAGGCGCTCGATTTCGCCGATGGTCATCTTCGTGGGATCGCAGATGACCCCGCCCTTGGCGCCGCCATAGGGAAGATTCACCACGGCGCATTTCATGGTCATCCAAAACGCCAGCGCCTTGACCTCGTCCACGGAAACCTGCGGGTGGTAGCGGATGCCGCCCTTGGCTGGGCCGCGATCCAGGTTGTGCTGGATGCGGTAGCCTTCAAAAACCTTGAGCGTGCCGTCGTCCATGGTGACCGGCACGGAAACGGTGAGGATTCGCTTGCAGTGGCGAAGCCTTTCCAGGACGTCCTCGCCCATTTTCATCTTGGCTCCGGCCCGATCCAATTGCTCCATGGCCTGAACCCAAGGGTTGGACTCCGAAGACTCCACAGCCGCCGATGGCGGCCTTGAAATCCTGACCTGCGACGAGCGCTGCGTAGACTTGGCCGACGTTTTGGTTTCCATACGCCGGATTCTATAATTTAAAAATGATATCCTCAATACAATGACGGATCGGGGAAAATGGCTTTTCTGGGGAAGCCTGATCTTGGGCTTTACTCTTCTCGCCGTCCCCTCCACTCTTCTGCTCAAGTCCGTCCTGGGCTATCGGAATTTTTTAAGCGGCCTTGAACCAGCGACGCTGCGCCAAACATTTCCCGGCTCTTTCCATCACAACGACGCCTCCCGCCCCAAACCCGGCCGGCGGCTGCCGCAAATTAAATTCGCGACGTTTCGCCTGCGGGCTCCGAAGGCCAAATCCGTGTCGGTCATCGGCGAGTTCAACGCCTGGAAGGCAGGGACGTTCGTCTTGAACCGGAAATCGCGCGGCTGGTGGCAAGCCAGCCTGGCTCTGCCCGCGGGCCGATATCACTATCTTTTCCTGGTCGACGGCAAGCCCATGCTGGACCCGAATAACCGCAAGAGCGAGGAAACCGACGGCCGCTGGACCTCGCTCAAGATCGTCAAATGAACGCCTTCGCGGCGGCGCTAGCCCTGCTCTTTGCGCCCTCCGTCGGGCATTGCTTTACCCTGACGGAAAACCCGATGGCCGTCTTATGGGTTCCCGCGGCCGATTTCTCGAATTGGAGCCAATTCTCCACGGACTTCGTCGCGGCCGGGTCACCGGACTTGACCATCGCGGTTTATCCCAGCCAACTCACGGCCAAAGCGCGCGAAACATTGGCGCCCCTTATTCAAGGCGGGCGCATCGAAATCGCCGCCCGAATAGACGGAGATCCCATTCTTCCCCTCATCGCGTCCAACGGCCAAGCGCCCCGTCCCCAGGACGCCTTGGACCTTCTCTCCCTGGCCCACGAGAAATTCCAGAATATCCTCGGCTCCATCCCCGCGGGCTATGTCCCCGGCGGAGGGGCCGTCGCCCCTGGATTGTTCCCCGCTTTCAAAGCCATGTCGTTGAAATGGGTCGCGACCGGAAATTATCCCCGAACGGCCGGACAATGGGCGCAATTCTCCGGCATGGTCCTCGTGCCTTTTTCCCCCATCACGGCCGATGATCTGCCGGGATTTAGCTCTCCGTTCGCGTTCTCGGGCCGTGGCCCCGTTGTTATCGACGAGGCGGATGGACTGGCGCCCGAGGGAAGCATGCTGGGCATTCTTCGCCAAGCGGCGGCCGGCGGCGTGAGGGAATCGTGGTCGACCGTTTCCGACGCGGTCGCGCGGCATCAAGGGCTCTTGAGCGCCTCATCCGAAGTTTCCCTGTGGCCGACCTGGGCCGGCGATTATGCTCTTTGGAACTCTTCCGGCCCCAGCCAAGCCGCCTGGTCGCTCTATGCCAGGGCGGCCCTGGATATGGAGCAATACCAAAACTCCGGCTCCGCGGATTTAAGATCACTCGAGGAAGCGACCAACCAGCTTCACAAGGCCCAGGCGAGCCGTTTTTTCCGGCTCATCGCCTCGACCCAGCCGGCCACGGCGCTCGCAGCCGACAAGGAGTTCCGCGCGGCCCTTCGGACGCTCTATCGTGAAATCGACGAACCGAACCCCAACAGCCTGTATTATCCCCTGGTTCAGATTTCCAGCGCCGAGGCGCTGGCGGCGGGAACCCAAACGCAGGAAATGCCCACCGACGTCGCCTTCAGCCAAGGCTCTTCCTGGATTGAATTCGAAAACCCGCCTCAAAGCATCGGCGAGGTCCCGGCCAGCACCGGCCCGGCCGTCGCCGTTCCTCAATCGCCCTGGGGCATTTCCAGCTTCCGGGTCGATTGGAGCACCGCTTCGATTGATTTGAAGTATCAAATGCAGGCGGCCGTCTCTTCAGATGCGGCATTCGGCCAACCCTTCAACCGCATCGTGCTCGACACCTACATCGACGTCAATCACATCGCCGGCGCCGGCTCCACGCAGCTTCTGCCCGGCCGCAACGCCTACACGAAGGTCGCCGACGCGTGGGAGTACGCCGTAAGCCTGGACTCGAAAACGGCCTTCCTCTACCGCTCGCCCATCGACGGCCCGCCGCAGCTCCTCTCCCAGTTGGACGTCGCCTCCGATTCCGCGACGGCCACCCTGACGCTGTCCATCCCTCGATACCTCGCGCCGGGCGATCCGCGCCGATGGGGTTATATCACGGCATCCATGGCCACCCAGCCTCGCTCCGCCGAGGAGCCGCCGCCGCTCCGGCCGAACCCCGACTCAAGCGTCATCCTCTCCATCCTGGCGCCCATGGAGAGCCAGGAGGCCTTTTTCGCCAATCCTCTGCTGGAGCGCCTGGGAGCGCTCCGAGCGCCGCCCCTTAAAAACCCGTCGGACGCCGGAAACTGATCACTGGCCGCCCGGAGAATAACGCACAGTCCTGGAAACGGAAGCGCTTTGTCCGGAGGCATTCAAGACGGTCACGGTCACCGTGTTTAGTCCCGCCTTAAGCCGGATATCTGCGAAGAAATTCCCCTCCTCGTCCTGGCGCGCCGGCCGGCCGTCCACTGACACCGTCGCCTGATCCGATTTAAGCCGCCCGGAAACGCGGTATTCGGGAGAAAAAACGTTCTCGCCGTCCTGAGGATGAATCAGCAGCATGAGCGAAGAGGCATCAATGCCTTGGGAGGACTTGCCCGCGTCTAGGACATAGCGCTTGGGCGCGGAAAAATCCTCCTGGGAACCCAGTAAGTCGATAAGGGCGATGCGCCACCAATAAACCCCGGGAGGCAGGTTCGTCGATGCCGGATCGAACTTTTCGTCTTGGCCAAGAACCTTGTTAAACACCAGCGTGTCGAAAGCGGGCGAACGCGAGGCCTGAACCCGGTATCCGGAAACAGGAACGCCGATTTCCAGCGAGGATACTTCCTGAGCGATGCCGGAGGAGGCGTCCTTTAACGCCTGTTTCCTGAGATGAGCGCCTGCGTTCATGGATGAAGGGAAGCTCCCGGCGACTTTAATTCCCCCCAACTGAGCGGCCTGGTCCTGCAAAGCGGAAAAATCGGCTATTTTTTGGGGCAAATTAGGCGCCAAACCGTTGGGAACGACGCTGGTCATGCCCGCGTTGACATCCACGGTCTGGCCCTGGGCCGTGACCGCGGCGCGCCCGCGATAGACCTCGACGACGGTGCTCAAGTCCTCCCCGACTTTGGCCATGTACTGCGTGCCCTTGGTTTTGGGCTCGATGCGGGCCGAGGCGGTCACCACCCGGGCGTGGCCGACGAAAATGCTGCCTCGCTCCAGATCGACGTCGTAGTCCGCCTTGGGCGGCTGGATGATCGCCATGGAGTTCGCGTTCATGGCGAGCAAGCCGCCGGTCAGGAATTTCACGCGCGCGCTCGCGTTGTCCAGCGTCCGCAAAGAATCCCCCTGATACAAATCGAGGTGCAGCGCGGCCGATCTCCAGCCGGCCGTCTCGCGGCGGCGAAAATACACGGTGTTTTCTTTCTGCACGAGGAACGCCGCCTGCAGGCTTTGCTTGATAAGGCTCACCGGGACGCGCAGCACCATGCCTGGAAGAGCCACGGTCGGATCTTGCGAAGGCAGGGTGTTGTACTTGAGAATCTCATTCCACTTGTCCGGATCCTTGAGATAAGTCCGGGCGATGCCCCACAATGTGTCGCCGGGCCGCACGACGACTTTTTGAAAGGCTTGCCCGGCGAAGGCGCGGGCGCACAGCATCACAAAAAGGAAGCCGGCGACAAGTCCCGCCGCTCCGCAAAAACGCCGCCGAGCGCTCATGAGACGCTCTCCGCCCGGGAAGCTTGAACGACGGCGTTTCCCTCCGCGTCCACGGCCAAGCCCTTGGGAATCGTGAAGTAAAACCGCGCTCCCTTGCCCACTTCGGATTCGACCCAAATCTTGCCGCGATGGGCTTCGACGAAGAATTTCGAGATGGTCAGCCCGAGTCCCGTCCCTCCTTTGCGCTGCCCCGTGACCTGCTCGAACTTGGCGAAGATGCGCCCCAAATATTCCTGCGGAATTCCCTCGCCGCTGTCGGATACGCAGCAGGTGAAAACGGCGCCGTCATCCTTGATGGAAATGACGATATTCCCGCCTTCGGGAGTGTACTTGATCGCGTTGCCGAGAAGATTAGTGAAAACTCTTTCGAGCAAATCGCCGTCGACCTCCGCAGTGTATTCCTCGGCCGCGGCCAGATCGACGCGGATGCGTTTGTTAAGCGCCAGCGACTCCAGCGTCGCGATGGAGCGGCTGGCGATGCCAGCCAGGGATATGGGATTAAGCTGGAGCCGGATTTTTCCCGCCTCCATCTTGGCAATGTCCAGGATATTGTTGACCATCCCCATCAGGCGGCTCGATGAGCGCTTGACGGAGGAAACCATGTTCGCCTGGGGCGGGGACAAAACGCCCGCGGTCCCCTTGAGCAGAAGGTCCAGAAATCCCATGGCCGAGCCCAGGGGATTGCGCAGATCGTGCGTGATGCTGTGCAGAAACTCCTCCTTCATCTTGTCGAGCTCTTTTTCCAGCGTGATGTCCCGGATGGCCACGATCACGCCCAGATACGACTGCCCCTGCGGGCTGACCACGGGTTGCGCGCCCACGCGCAGAGAGCTATGCTTGTTCTTGGTGGAAAGGTTCAAATCCTTGAAGAAGTCCGCCCGCGGCTTTTGCGCGACGGCGGCGACCGCGTCGCGCAAAGGCGATTCGGGGAATGCTTCCGCCAGGGACTTGCCTTCGATGGGGGCGTCCGACTCAAGCCCAAAGAGCTCGAAGACCCGGCGGTTGGCCAGCTGAATCCGGCCTTCCTGATCCAGCATCAAAATCGCGTCGTCGATGGAAAAGAGCAGGGCGTTTCTCTTGCCTTCCTCGGCGATGATCCGGTCCACCTGCAAGTCGGAATAATGCCGCAGCTTCTCGGTCATCGTGTTGAACGTCTCGGCCAACTCCTGGAGTTCGTCCTTGGTGCCGACCGCGACCGTGGTTTGGAAGTTTCCCGCGGAGACCGCCTCCGCCGCGCGGGTCAGCGTCAGGAGCGGCTGGGTCAGCCGCCGCGCCAGAAAGAACGCGGCTAAAAGACAAAAAACGAGAACAAGAAAAACCGCGCTCATCGCGTCCTGCTTCATGCGGATCGCGGACGCGTAGGCGTCACGCCACGGCTGGAGGATGATGACGGCCCCGCCGATGGAGGCCACCGGCGCGTAGGCGCCGACGTATTTCATCCCGGCCGCGTCGCTGAATTCGCTCGACCCCACGCTGGTCGCCTGGAGCGCGTCAGCCACGATGGGCCAGGAATGAAAGGACCCCACGTCCGATTTGGAAAGCCTGCCGGAGGGATAAAAAAGCGGATTCCCTTTGGGATCAACCAACACCGCGAATCCCGTGCCGTTGACCGTCTCGGATGAGATGCGCGAGGCGAGGGTTTCCAAGGACATAAAAATGCGCGCGACGACGCTTTTGTTGAGCGGGATGTAAAAGCAGAGCGCCGGCAGATTCTTGTCGGGCAGCAACGCGACCGTCCTTTGCCCGGTCTTCTGGAACTTGAGAAAGCCTTTTTCGCCGGAATATGAGGAGAGCTTGTTGTCGCACGGCAGGGACGGCCCGCAAATTTTGACGATTTCCCGGCCCTGCCGGTTGAGCATCGATATCTTTTGGATTCCGGCGTTGGTCTCGACCAGGCTTTCCAGCAGCTTCTGCTTATCGCTCCAAGGCAAGCTCCCGTTAAGCGCCGATAAGGCGAAAGAAATGTTGGAGTTCGCGGCGTTGAAATAATCGTCCACCTGCTGGGACAATTTTTCCGCCAGCTTGGTCTGCAGCTCCAAGACGGAATTTTGGATGCCGACGCGGCTTAGATCGACAAGGTGGTAGCCCAGCAAGGCCACGGGAAGCAGAGAAAGAGCTCCCATGACCAGCAGGAAACGCCGAAAAATGCCCGAACGAAGCCATGTCATGGCTTAACCCACTTAAGGATAGTGGAAGTTGCGGCTTTAGTCAATACGCCCGAGGCGCGGGCGCCAAAGGCGGAAAAATTCCCACGCCGCGGCGAGAAGGCTAAGTAGGCCGCCCAGGACAAGAATCCAGGGCCACTCCGGCTCGGAGGAGGAATTTCGGCGCGCCGCGATGGAGGCGCGGTCAAGACCGGAGATCGAGCGTCGCGCGAGCCCTCGGGAAAGCTCTTGGCTCGCGGCGGCGCGAGACACGGCGGTCTGAAGCTCTTTGGCGATGCGGCCCGCGTCGTTTCGCGCCTGCTTGAGCTGGGCCGCCAAATTGTTCGCGCGCTTCTGCCACACGCCCACCGCGCTCTCCAGGGCTTTTTCCGTCGCTATGTGGGACTCTAGATCATAATATGAACTCCACGCGTCACTAGCGGCCTTCTGCGCATCCGCCCTAGTCTGCAAGGCCGAATTCAAGGACTTTTGATCCGCGACCAGATTTTGTCCGAGCTTGGCGAGACTGCCTTTCGCGGCATTTATTGTTTCGCTGAGTTGGCCGTTGGAATACGCCTTGATGTTCTTGGAGGCCGCATCGTACTGCCGGGCGCCGAGCCTGACCCGCACGTCTCTTTCCACCCGCTCCGTCAGCACGTTGCCGGGGCTGGCGGATTCCGTGATTCCGTTCATGGCCGACCTCGGATCTGCCGCCGCGAGCGGATCGTAAGCCGGGTCGTTGTTTCCCTGATCCTGCAGCTTGCCCGAGATGGCCTCGCCGCCGCTGCGGACCATTTTCTCGGATTGCTCGTAGGTCCCGTCGCGGCCCCGCATGCGGCTGATGATCAAGTCCTCGTAGCCCCCCTGGAAATAGCTCAGGGTCTGCTGCCGGGCGTCGGCCAAGTCCTCAAGGGAGTAGCGCAAGCCTTGAGCCACCGCCTGGGCGCCGAAATGGACGTTCTCTTCGCCCGTGGAGTCTCTTAAGGACTTCGAGTAGATATCCTGGCCCGGCAAAACCGGGGAGTTGATCCGAGACTGCGCCGGGAATTGGCTGGGATCGTTGTAAATTTTCACGGGGTCGGGCAGCAGGTCAAGAACGTCCACGAAGCCCAAAGTCTTTCGGAAAAACCCGTGATGCTCGGTTTCGCCGCCCTCTTCGTGATTCATGTTGATGCGGCCGAGATAATGTTCCTGCCGGGGATCGCGCCCGGCGATCTCGATGGGAGTGCCGACGATCTCGTTGGGCACTTCCATCACCAGGTTAAGCCAATTCTGCGGCATGAAGCCCCAATGCGCCCGGTAAAAAAAGCTTCGTTTATCATGCTGGACTCTATCGCGCAAATAGCGCTCGCTGAGCTCGACCGGCAGTTTGACCAGCGGCTTGCCCGGCAGCTTGACGGAAGCCTCGTAATAATCCAGACGGTAATTAGTTTTAATCAAGCCGCCGCTTTCAATCGCGCCGCCTTCCCCCTTCATGACCACGCCCCGCATCTCCCAGTTCTTGGCCGCCTTCTCCAGAGCGCCCGAATCCTGATAGCGGCTGACGATGTCGCCATCGCGATCCATGATGACGGCGTAGAGAGGCCCGCTGATGACCTCCGCCTGCTTCGCCGTATTACTCAGAGCTTCATCGAGCGCCAGCTTCCCGTAAACCGGGGAAGCCTTGACGCCGACGACGGCGCCGTTCTCGGCGAGCTCTAAATTCATGTCGTCGGTCTTATACAGGCTCCAATCCCCGGCGTTTTGCAAAACAGTCTTGGCCTCATCCTGGGCTCGCGTATCATCGTCCACCTGAGCCTGAGCCGCGTCGTTCCTCGCCTTTTCCGCCTCATACGCCTTGGCGAACGGGTCCAATTCTTTCTCTATCCCCTGATATTCCACATCCCCTTTAATGAGAGCGTCCACCTTGCTTTCCACGCGGAGCTTGTAAAAGGAGTCGGATTCCCCGGGCTTTTGGGCCAAATCGCCCAGGGTCTGTTCCTCCAGCTTTTGCTTCCTGCCGGAAAGCTCCGTCTGGTATTTGGCAAGCTGCTTGGTGTAATTGCCCTCAACTCCCGTGAATTTGGCTTTTTCCTTGGTGGCGATGTCATTGTCGCGCTTAAGCGCCTGCTTGGCTAACTCCAAATTGCTCTTGGCCTGTTGCAGCTGCCTTTGCGCGGCCTCGAAGTCAGCCTGGGTCTGGTAGACCTTCATCACTTGCCCATGGCCGTCGAGCGCGAAGCCGTAGCTGTTGAGCTTGAGCGCGACCCAGCCCTTGCGCAATTCGGCAAACCCCATGTCGTCGGCCAGCCGGGACGCGTCGCCCGCGCCCCTGAGCGTGAGGTCGAGCCTCTGGAAATTCTTGTACTCGCCGGAATCCTTGAGGCTCGCGAGCGTGGGGAATTGATTATAGGACAAGGATTCCGGGCCGTTGTAGACGTAGGTCACGTAATTTCCGGGGTTCTCCTGCAGGGCCACGGCCTCGGGGAGCACGCGCCCGAGCGCGTCAACGACGTGGGTAGCGGGGTCCTGGTAGCCGGGAACCTGGAAGAAGAAAAACGCGGGCTGCTTTATGGGCGGCCCGACGGTCTTATCCAGCGGCGGCGGCACCAGCCCGAAGACCTGCTCGGCGGTGTAGCTCCCGGGCCGTCCGGGCACCGAGGTCTCCGGCACGAAATCAAACTTGTTGGATATGCCCAGGTTGGCCAAGTTTTCGTTTTTATCCAAGGTTCCCTGCGCGGCATCCACGCCGTTTTGAGCGGCGTCCACGCCCGAGAGAATCGGGAACCGCTCTGAACCGAGCTTGAGATAGAACTTGCCGTTTTCCTTGATGATTGTTCCACCCGCAAGCGACTTATCCTGACCGTCCGGCGCCCCGGCGTCAATTTCCTTCCGGGTCAGCCATTCCTGCACCACGGGAACGTCCTGGCCGTCGCGCTTTATGGAGACGACGTAGACGGGCGCAAGCGAGTCCTCGCCCTTCACCCAGCGTTGCTTCATCGCCTGGAGGGTTTCCAGGCTTTGGGAGATAATTCCAATTTCCTCGGGCCCCTTGTTCTCTCCGCGCGCCACGTCCAGCCGCACCTGGTCGAGCTCGATGAGCGCGTCCAAGGCCGCCATCCCGCGCCCGTATTGCGTGCTCTCAATCTCCTGATCCAGGGCCGAGCGCACGTCGTAGAGCGATTCGATGCCCTGCAAAATGGCGGCATTGTTGTTCACGTTACTGAGTTGGAGCAGCGCTATGATTTCCTGGTTGTAGGCGTGCTGATCCTTAAGATAGGCGTCCAAATCCACGTCCTTCATGATGAACGGCTCGGCGCCGGAACCGTTTTGCATATAGCCGTCTAACAACGCCTGCCAGTCCTCGCGTATTTTTTTCTGCAGGGACTCCAGCTGCTTAAAGGAGCCGGCGACGTCGGCCGGCAAATTCATCGACTTCCAGTACGTCTTGCGTATTTGCTCGACGCTTTTATTGTATTGGAGACGATCGCTGTCGGCATTATTCGCTTGGGTGTTCAAATCGCTCTCCAAGAAATCCAGCACCGTATCCAGATCCTTTGATGAACCCTCGGACGCCGACGCCGAACCCGATGGAGACAGCGCGCTCAAAAGGGCCGCCAAATCCTGCTCCACGGCTTGCTGCTTGCCCGCCGCGTCGTTGCGGATCAAAAGATCGGCTTTTTGCTCGGCGGGGATGCTCTCCGATCGGAGCTTGCGCGCCTCGGCCCGGGCTTGGCTCCAAGCCTGGGCATCCGCGGCGAGCCTTTCCTTAAAAGCTGGAGTAATCATCTGTCCGTTCCCTAAACTATCCAGAAGGCTCTCTTGCGCCGTGGCAAAATCCGTATTCGCCATCCGGTTAGACCAGTAGGCCATTAAGTCCTGGGGCGACGCCCCCTCGGGCTGAGCTTCTTCCAAGCCGGGAGAAGCGAGCCCGGACTGGTCCGGAGTATAGCCCAAAGCCCGAATCTCTCCGGAAAGTTCGACAAGGTCGGACTTGGATTTCGCCGCCTGATTGTTAAAGGCGATCCACGCCTGGATAAGCTCGCTTTGAGCGGCTTGAATCTCCGTCACGGATTGGGGACTGCCGGCCTGGCCGAGCAGCCCCTCGTACTGGGCTTGGGCGGATTGGATAAGTCGCCGCCGGCTCTCCAGAGACTGCGCGTCGTCGTGCACGGCCTGCATGAGCTGGCTTAAATGGAGCGTCAGGCCCTGCAGCTGTCCGCTGGCCTTGAGCTTGGCGAGCATGTCCTGGGAAAGGACGCTTTCAAGGCCGGCTTCGATGCTCGTCGGATCGGGGGTCTTCAAGAAAAGCCCCTCGATGGGCTGGCCGCGGAAAACGCCGAACGCCGCGACCGGCGTGATGTTGGCGGAGGACATCTTTTCAAGCAGGAGGTCGGTCCGAATATCGCTTAACGCCGCGGCTGAGTTGGTTCCCGGCAGCGGCGATTGGCCGCCGAAAAGCATCTGCTGGATATGCGCGAAGCTCTGGTCGTTGAGCCGCGCGATGAGATTTTCTCCGATGGACTGCGCGTTCCCCCCTTGCTTGGGCACCAGGGCCATCAAGGCTTCCATGGTCTTTTCCGTTATGCCCATTGTGCCCGCCGTGTCCAAAGGCAAACCCAGAAGCGTCGCAATCCGCACCGTATCCGGCTTGAGCGCTTGGCGCAAGTCCGTAATCGTCTGGGCCACTTGGCGCTGCCCATTCGGGCCATAGTCCAGCGCCTCCTGGCGGTCCTCGATGTAGCGCAAGGTCTCCACTTTAGCCGCAAAATCAGCGGCCAGAATATCGCCTTGGGCGGCGACCGCGGATTGGCCGACCCGATAATCCTGGTCCGCTTCTTCTTCCCTAATTTTTTCCAATTGAAGAAGTTCTTTGGGCGGCGTGCCGCTTGAGCGCAGCCTGGCCTCAAGCCAGCTCTCTACATAGCCTTCATGAACCTGAGTTTTGCCCAAGGTTTGGCGAAGGTAGTAATAGCGGGTAAAGGACTCAGACTGGGCCTTGGAAACTTGAGGATTGGCCAGACCGACGCCTTGAACCTCCGGCTCCAGCATGGCGTTTTGCTCCGCCGCCTCCAGGCGGTTGCGCAGCTCCGCGAAATTGCCGGGCGGCGCGGCGGACGTCGCTGCCGAGGCGTTCGCCGGACCCGAAGCCGATGGGCTGACAGCCCCTAAACTCGCCAACTGCGCCTCCAGAATCATCTTTTCCGTGTTGAGGCTGACGAACTTAACGGAAGTTTTGTCGCCGCTCGGAAGCTGCGCGATAGCATCATTCGCCGCCAGGATTTGCCGCTGGAGCCGCGCGCGCTGGGCGGGAACGTCTTTCTGGAACGACTCCAGGGCCCGCTGGGCCTGCAAATTCTCGAGCAGCGCCTGCTCCTTGAGATTGGGGTCGCCCAAGCCGTTGCCGCTGAGCGTGCGGACGAGCCGGCCCGCGGCCCTCACGATCAAGGAAACCGGCTCGGTGCTCAGTTCCTGGACCTTCTCCTCCCGATCCGTGATGGCCTCGGCCGCCCGGGTGATTTGGACCTGGGAGGCCAGGATGGTTTTCTGAATCTCGGCGGGAGATTGCGTCCGGTAGAGCTTATCAATGGACGTCAGGGCATCGGACGGAGCGACGTCGATGCTGAGCGGCGATGAAGGGGCGCGCCCCAAAAGCATGTTGACGGAGGTCAAAGCCTGGGCGCCGGAGTATAAAACCTGCTCGCGTTTAAGTTTGGCCTCGTCCAGATGACGCTGGGCCTCGGCCGCGGCCGAACCGGAAGGCGCCGCCGCGGCGGCTTTTTCAAGCCTGGGGATGACGACGTCGTTGAACTGGGAAAGCTGGGAAATCGCCTCCTGATAGGTCAGGATGTTTTGATAAATCTCGAAGGCCAGGTCCGTCCGCAGCTTGTCCTTGACCGCGGCGTAGTAATTGGACTCCCCCTTATGCTGCGCCTCGTCCAAATCCCTCAAGTCGGACGGCTCGAATTTAAAATTAAAAATCGGCATCACCGGGAATCCCGTCATGCCGATGCTGGGAAGCCAGCCGGTGCCGCTGGCCACAAGATTGCCGCCCACGGACAAATCGAGATCGATCTTCTGGATCCTATGGCTCGCGGCCTGGGTCATGGCCCGGGCCGCCTGCTCGCGCGCCGCCATTTCCTCCAAGGAACCCGACTGGGATTGCGCCAGCTTGAGAGCTTGGTCCAAGGACGTCAAATCAAGCGGCGGAGAATCAGGGCCCATCAGGCCCGCCGCGCCTTTCCAGCCTTGGCCGGGGGACAGGAAATTGCCGGCCAACGAGGCCGACGCGTCCGCCAAGGTTTTCGCGGCCATGGCGTCGTTATAGGTGTCGTAATACCACATCCACGCTTGATACGCCTTTTGAAGCTCAGCCGGGCCGGCCAGCCCGTTCCGGTAAGCCGCCGCGACGCGGGCCAACTCCTGGGAAGCTTGCGTCAAATTCGGCCGCAGCGTTTTATATTCGGCGCCGTTCAAGCCGCTTTCCAAGAGCTCCTTCTCCACGGCCCGGGCGTGGTCCTGGTAGACTTGGGAGATGCCCGCCAAGGCCGCCTTATTTTCAAGCTTGTACGCGTGGTTTTCCGCTTTCGAGGCCGGATCGTAGATGGGAAGCAGGACCGACCCGCCGATGCCCAAGAGCTGGCTGGACATGCTGTCCTGAAGCTGGGTTCCCACTCCGAGCGCCATGCGCTCCACCCAGGGAATCTTGTCCAAAATGTTAAACGGGGTCTTGCCGACGCGCGCCTGCAGCTGCTGCGGGTCCACCTGATGGAGAACGTTCGCGAGCTCGCTCGGCATGGTGATGGTTTCTTTAAGCTGCGCCATCAAATCCTCGAGAGTCGCGCCGTTGAGGCTCTCCAGCGGGAAATCAGCTCCCGGCGCTCTTCCGGTCATGACGTTGAATTGGATGACAGCCTGATGAAGCCGAGCCTGAGCCTCGTCGGCTTGAACCTGCGCCTCGTCCCGCTGCGGACCCTCGGGCAGCCGGGCCGCAGCGGCCTGCGCTATGCGCAGCGCGCCCTCGGCTTCGACCACGTCCTTGACCGCTGCCTGAAATTTCTGGGCGGCGCCGACCATCGTGTCCTGGAGCTGCAGGCCGTCGCGGATCAAAATCGCCGTTTTGTCCGCGATAAGCGCCTTTTGCGTCTTGGAAATCGTCATGGTGGTTTCCGTTCCCACCACGGGCCCTCCGCCCACGGCCAATTCGGTCGAATTGTTGGACACCGCGCCGCTGGTAAATCCCAGCACGGATTGGACTTTCGTATTGTCCATGAACGCGCCGGCTCTCTGCAGATCGGCGATCTGCTTCGAGAGGTCTCCGATGGCGTCGGATTGGACGAGTTCCTGAGCCGCGTAATGGTTGAAGACCTTCTGGAGTTCCGCGGCGGCCTCGTTGCCCGAGCCGGCCGAAAAGAAGTCGGCCAGGGAATTCTTGAAGGGCTTTAAGGCTTCTCCGCCCTGCACGTCCGTCGCCGCCTGGCGGCTGACCGTATTCCATATCTGCCTCAGGCTGAAGGTGGAGTTGAACGTCAAATTAAGCCTGTTGTTCATGCCGATGACGGGCGAGCCGTAGCCCAGCTGAATCTGGCTGGTATCGCTCATTTTCTTGGCGAGTTGGCCGTAGTAGGCGCGCTCGGAACCCATGATCTGGCCGTCGGCGCTCAGAACAATCCCGTTGGGCAGGTTGATGGCCAGGTTGTCCGAGGCCATATTGTACTGCTGCCCCGCCTCCCCGCTTAAATTATTGGTAATGTTGACCCAGGGCTTGCCGTCGGCGCTGCGCAGAGTGAATCCCTTCAAAACCGAGGCTCCCACGGCGTTTTGCGAGATGTCGTCCGTGCCCTGGATTTTATCGTAAAACAAGTTAAGCGTGAACGCGCCGGGATTGCTCTGGCTGTCCTGCCCGCTCTGATCCCGGTGGAGGAGCTTGTTCACGTCAAAACTCGGCCCCACCTGGGTTCTCGAAAAAGATTTGCTGTCCCCATGCGCGGCGATGGCGAAGTTCTGGTTTAGGCTGGGATCATTGCCCGTAAAATCAAGATTCACATTCTCCAAGAAGCTCCTGGGATCATTGGCGAAGAGCTCCTGCTGCTGGGCTGTCAAGCTCATGTACGGCGTCATCTCGATGGAGGTCTTGAGGTTGCCGCCGTAATAATAGGGGTTGCCCCGCGGATCATGCAGCGCGCCGTCGCCGAATCCGGCCAAGCCGACGTAGAGCTTGCCGTTGAAAGCCATCATGGCGTAATCGTCGAAAATGAGGATGCGGTCCTGCTCGGTTTGGGCCGCGAGGGTGTCGTTGGCGGGGACGCTTAGGCCGAAGCGGTGCAAATCGATGTTCAGGTAATTGACCCAGTTCTTGCCCTGCAGGGATTCGACCTGCACGCCCACGCCCTTGTCTCCCCAGGGGGCGTTGCTGGTTTCCGGCGGGCTCTCGAACTGATAGGCCTCGAGGCTGATATTGTTGCCGAAAATCTTCGCGACGTTGCCCAAAATGGCCGAGCTGCCCGTTGAAACGCCGTTGGGGATGGACAAATTAGTCTGGTAAACCAGATAGAAGCCGTCCGCCGAATTGCCGAAATTCATGACTTGCGATTGCGGAATGAGGCTCATCAAGTTCTGGGGGTTGCTGATGAGACTCTGTGCGACCTGATTGATGGCGTCGTTGGAATCCTGCGGCGCGATTGTTTTAAGAAGGGCCTGCACGAACGACGGGTATTGGGACTTGGGAACGACCACGAAGCTGCCGTCCTTGCCGGACTGCTCCCACATGCCCCGGCCGAACTTGAGATCCTGAAACCCTTGCGCGTCCTGCGGCGGCAGAGGCTTCCCCCCGCTGTCGTGGCTGTAATTGTCAACCGCCGTTTCCATGTCCTTCTGCGCGCCCTCGAGAGTCCGCGTTTGGGCCTGGATGATCTCATCGGAATCGTGGAGCTGGCTCTGCAAATCCTTGAACTTGATGTTCTGCTCCAGGACCTGTTGGGTCTGGTCCATGATCGCTGAAATCGCGTCGCTGGTGCGCCGCAAGGCGCTGTCGTGCGGATCGTTGAGCTGGGAAAGCCAGGTATCGATCTCGCTAAGCTGGCCCTGGAGCTTGGTCTGCTCCGCCTGCAGCGCTTGGGAAATCGTTTGATCCGCCTGCAGCTGACCCTGCGCCGCGGTGATTCCATTTTGATCGATGGTTTCCAAATCCTGATAATACGTCATCACGGTGGAAATCGTGCTCAAGGATTGCGCGTCGTAGTTGCTTTTTTGCCCGTAGAAGTTAATGGCCTGCTGCAAAAACCCGTTGAGCTCGTTGAAAATATTAATTTCCTGCTGATAAACCTGCGCCGCGGTCATGGTGGTCCCGCCGGAATTCACGTAGGCGAGACGGTTGTTCGCGTCCGTGACCGCGTCATTGACCGTTTTAATGCCCTGATTAATGAAGGGCAGGGCCGTGGACGTGATGAATTGTTCGCCGGTTTGAGACGCCTGGATGACGGCGTTCGAATACAAGAAGCGGGCGACCGCGTCCGTCGTGTCTCCGGCCGAAGGGTTGGTGACGCTTTGGCTCGCGGGAACAAGAAGCGGTCCGATTTGTGAGGCGAGAAGTGCGATTTTTTGGTCGTTTGAAATCGTCGGGGAAGGCTGGGTGCCGGAGAGAACGCTTCCGTTGCCCCCGCCGATGTTGATGTTCGTGCTGCCCGAGGCCGCCAGCGCCTCGCTAGCGACCTTCTGCAAGGCCGTCCCGAAAGCGGGCAGGGTGCCGGCGTTCGCCAAATTCGTGAGGGTCGTAACGCCCGCGGCATTGGCCGCGACGCCGATGGGCAAAAGGTACTGAGTCAAATCATACTGGCCATTGGAGAGAGTCTTAATCTCCTGAATCATCTGGTTGATTTTCGCGTCATTTTGATTAATCTGGGTCGCGCGCGTCTGCTCTTCCGCGGTATACTTGGTAATTTTATCGGGCAGGCTGAAAGGCTGGACTTCTCCGTACTTGGTTTCGGTGGCCGCGTAGCTGGAATCTCCATGGAAATTCGGCGTCATCCTGTCCTGAACTTCAATCAAGGCGACTTGAAGCCCCTGCTGCTTGACGCCGTTGCTGTCCGTGTAGCCCGTCAAATAGCCTTGCAGTTGGTTTTTCCAAGCGGTGACGTCCTGAATGGAGCCGGCCTTATCGCTCGGAACGCCCCCGAAGGTCTCGATGGACCACGGCATGGTGGTGTTGTTGAGATTTTCTATTTGGGTCAGGAACGACTGCTTTTGGGTGTACAGATAGTAAAAACCCGTGGTGGAGTTGTTTTGCTGGTATGACGCGATGGTTTGCTGCTGGTAGGGAATGAGATCGTTTTGCAGCATGGTCTGGGCCTGCTGCAGCGGCGGCAAGATTTCGTTTTGCAGAAGATTTTTCTTTCTGGTGAGAACCTGCTGCTGGGTTTCCCGATCGCCGTTGACGTAGGCCACGTCCATCTGCTCGTCCGCCAGGATATTTTTCACCATCTGCACGATGCCGGCGATGCCCTGCGCCGCCTGGGGCAAGGTCGTCGTCATCGCGCTGTCGATGGTCGTGACGGTCTGCTGGGCCACGCTTGCGTTGATGACCTGATTGCCCAAATCCGAGACCAAATAGGCCAGCGAGATTAAGTCCATTTTCGCCGCGACCGTCTTCGGATCCGTGCTCGAAGGCAGCTTGACCGCGAGCAAGTCGTTCGCGTAGTTCTGCACCTCGTTTTGAAGCTGGGTTAGGGATTGCCCGGAGAGCATCGGCAAGTTCGAGCCGAACGCCGCGTTGATGGCGCCGGCCATTTTGTCCATCTGCTGGGTGTCCGCGCTGATTTTCGATTGATCCTGGGTTAAGACGGTCTGCTCCTGACTTTTCCAAACCGGGAGGGACTGCGGCTCGGAATCGCCGAAAACGTTCTGTGCCATGGCCTTATTGTTCGGATCGGCCATCTGCTGAATAGTGGCCTGCAGGCTTTCGTAATTGCTCAATTGGCTCTGCCAATAAGTCTGCCGCTGGGACAGGATATTCAGTATGTCCGCCTTGCTCGGGTGGGGAGGCACGCTGACCGCCGGTCCCGGCGCCTCCAAAATGGCCGTTTCCGCGAACTCTTGCGACGCCTTCTCGAGCGCTTGGATGCCCTGCTGAGCCGCTTGGATATTGGTGGTGATCTCCTGAAGATAGCCGTTCAACTGATTCGAAGTGAACGTGACGTGGGGATTTCCCCCCGACGTCTCCCATTGCGCGATGGTGCCGTCCTCAATTAAAGCCAGACGCCGCGCGTATTCAGCCAGCGCGTTGCCGCTGGCGCCGCCGTCTGCCGCGTTGATGGCGGCTATCAGGCCCTTCTCGTTTTGGCTGAAATTTTGGACCGCCACGAGCACGCTGGCGGCTTCTCCCTGCGTCGCCTGCATATCGCTTTGCGATTGATTGTCCGAATTGACCTGCGCATTGGCTTGCTGCGACCATTGCTGCTGCTCTTGGCTGAGCAATTGCTGAATCTGCTGGAGATTCGCTTGGTCCTGGCTGATGGATTGGTTGATGGTTTGGTCCTTATTGTTGATGAGCGTCTGCATCTGATTGATGGCCTTCAAAGCGGCGTTCAGCTCGTTCTGGGAAAGGGCCAACCCCATGACCGTATCCAACTGGGACAAGCTTTGATGGAACCCCTGCATCGCCTTGCCGTCGCGGCGCTGATCCAGGGCGATTTGGCGCAGCCGGGCCTCCGCGTCCATGAGTTTTTCAAGAGCCTGCTTGCGGATGACCTCGGCTTGGAGCGTCTGCCGCCCGGCGTTGATCTTCTGAAGCGAATTGGCGATTGCCTGAAGGTCCGCCTGGGCTTTGTCCGTGGTCTGCGCCGCCGCCGCGGCCGCGCCGGGCGCGAGCGTTCCGGCATGGTTAGCCGTCGGCGGTCCCCCGCCGGCATGGGGGGCGACGGTTTCCGAGATACGGTGGGCAATCGACCTGTAAAGCGACTCCTTGACTCCCAGGCTGTGCCAATAATCCGTCTTGTCCGTCGGCTTGGGGTTGAGCCTGTTCGCGTATTGCTGTTTAAGCGCCGTCAATTCCTTGAGCTTGGCGGCATTCCGGGTGCCGGGCTTCTCCAAGTCGCGCTTCTCCGCGAGCTTGCTCTGGATATAGGCATTCTCGCGGCGGCGCTGCAAATCTTGAAACAGCTTTTCATACTTCGCTTTTTCCTGCGGCGTGACGGGCTTCAGCTGTTTTTTGAGCGCGAGAATCTTCGCCTGCGCTTGGGATTCCGCGCTGCTTAAAGAATGCTCCCGGGCTTCGGCCGCGGTCATTTCCTTTCTCAACTCCGCGAAGCTGGCGTTGGAGTCCATTTGCTTGAGATGGGCCGCCGCTTTTTGCGGAGACGTCAAATAATCCTTGGCGCTGTACTGGTAATCCTTCTGAATAGGGTTGAAAACCGCCATTTGAAACACGCGGTGAGCGTCCCCGTGCGCCAGCGCCGCGGGGTTGAGATGCGTCGCTATGGCATTCGAGATATTGAAATGAATCGCGTTCTCGAAGTGGTAAAGCAGCGCGTTGCCCCAGGTGATGGCGCCGCCGAAGGGAATGAGGCTCTGGCCCTTGGGGCTTTCCACCGCGGAGCCCAAGGCGTGGAAGACGTGGAAGTGTTCGTGCACGTGCCGCCCGACCATCTGGTAGAAGCCGTGGGAATCTATCGCGCTGTCGATGCCCGCGAAGTAGCTCAAGCACCCGGCGATTTCGGCGCCGATGGTCATCATGCCCAAGTACGTCTTGAAGCTTTCCCGCCAGAAAGCCCCGCTCTTAAGCGCGGGCCAATATTGGCGGACGGGGCGGCGGGTCAGCGCCATCAAAAACGAAAGCACGTAAGTATTGAGCATGGGCCCCAGCACCAAATCCTTCAGGAGAGCATTGACCGCCTTGGTGACTATCGGCAGCATGAAGTGCCCAACTCCCGGAATGGCCGCAACCGAAAGCAGGAAGAAATGAACGGCGTGCAGGATGAGCGGCCCCAGGAGGGGAACGGACAGGACGGAAATCGACAAAAACGGCATCGCCGGGGCCGCCGCGCCCAAAAGGCCCATCGCCACGGAACTCAAGATCGCCATGACCAAGCGGCGGCGCACGAACGTCAGCAACGGGTGGATGAACGGATGGACAATGGTTCCGGAGACCGCGCGCCCGACCGCGGTCGCGTTGAAGCGTTCCATCACGGTCAATTCGCGCCCATGAACGCCGGCGACCGCGGCGGCCAGGGCGTTTTCCGCCGCGGCGGAGGCGGCGCCGCCGTTGCCCGCCGCGATGCCCAGGAAATCCTCATGGCGGCGCCGGAAGTGGAAGCTCATCGCCTGCCGGAAATAACCCAAGATGAAGGAGTCGAAGCATTCGTAGACAAAACCGACCCAGAAGCCGATGATCAGGCGGTGAACGCCGGAGAGCCGCTGCAACATGCCCTTGGCGCCCGGCGCGTAGTTCTTGTTGGCCAGCCGGCGGAAATTCGCCGAATCAGGCGCCGGCTTTCCGCGAAGGCGGGCCCAAACCCTGCGGACTATCTCCCCAAACAGGCCATGGCCCGCGTTTTTCGCATGGTCTAGTTCCCGGAAGCGCTCGTAATTGGCCTTTTGAAGTTGATCATAGACCACCAACCACTGGGCCGCCGGGCTGGCCGCGGAAAGTCCCCCTTGGGACGCTATAGATAGTATTTTGTCACGAGAGATATTGAACTGAGCGGAGATTCGGTCAATAATTTGGGACTGCGTCGCATGAGAAGAGAGGGGCGGGAGTTTTGCGCCGGCCACGGCGTAGGAACGGCCTTTGATTCCCCGGAAGCCTAAAATATTTTCATAAACATGAGGCGAGTGGTTTTCGCTCTTGATTGCGCCCGGACTTTCTCCAGGCGGAGATCGATCCGGAGGAGATTCTTCCGGGCTCGAAACTTTTCCCAACTCCCCGGCCGAGGCGACGGCCCGGACGCTCTCGTCATTTTCGACCGCAGTCGCCACCTTATGATTGCGGTGCTTCCAGGCGAGGAGAAAGCTGATGGTCGAAAACAGGCCCCCGATGGCGTTTTGAATCATGTTGGAGACGGCGACCCCCATGGCGGCGGGATTGACGAAGTATTGGTTGCCCCAATAAATCAGGAATCCCAAACTCGCCACGGAAAAAATGAGGGAGGTTCGCCAGTTGAAATGCTTGGAGGAATCCTCGCCCACCAGCAGCGCGCGGATGACCTCCGGCGCGAACAAGAAGACGAAAAGCCCGCCGCCCGCTCCGCTCAGAAGCGACACGATTTTATCCGCGGTCATGGGCAAGGCCCAGGCGCTCGCCATCGGCCATATCCAGAAAGCCATCGCCGGGAAGGCGGCCAAGAGCGGCAACCCGATCAGCGCCTTTTTCCGCCACGATGCCGGGCTCTTCAAGAGGCCGCGCAGCCATCTCAATGCGACGTAAGCGGGGATGGCCAAGGCCGTCGCGATCAACACCCCCATTCCCGCGGCCGTGGCCGGAAACAAGGACGCGAGAAAATTAAAGAGCGGCGGGAAAATGGCCGGGCCAAAAACAGCGGCCAATTGGGTAAATCCCACCGCCGCGACGCCGATGAGAACAGCCGCCGCGACCGTCCGAAGGACGGCAGGATCCTTGAGGCTGTTCCAAACGCGTTTCAAGAGTCCGAGTCTGGCGGCGGTTTCTTCGCTCGGCTTGGGCGCCGGCAACGGTCCCCAAAAGTGCTTGCCGAAAATCTTGACGCCGCCACGGCTCATGATCCAACCGATAGGAAGGATGGCGAGCATGGACAAACCGCCATAGTTATTTTGGATGGCCCATCCCCAGTAGCCTTTCATCGGCCCGATAATGAACCCGAATATGGCGGAAGCGACAACGGCCATGGTCAATTCGCCGATAGGCGCCTGCTGGGCGCCGCCCCGTCTAAAGGTCCTGAGCACCTCCGGCAAGGCCAACCCCGCGGCAAGAATGTTCATGCTTAAATAGATGGCGTGGATCCCGGCCGGGCCGATGCCGACCAGCGCCGTGTGCAACGCGAGGCCAATCGCATGGATGAACCCCGAATGAGCGACGGCGACGACGGCGGCTTTCGCGGGCAACGGAATTCCAAGGGCAAGGGGCGCGACGGTGACCGCGGAAAGCGCCAAGGCCTTCCCCCTAAAGCTTTTGCGGCCGCGTGAAACCGCCTGGGACACTGCGAGCGCAGGAGCGGCCGCGGATCCCTCATACGCCGCGTCGAAGGATTTTTCAGATTCGAACTTCAGGTTCGCGACGGAAGCCTTCGGCTTAAGCAAGCCGCGCAATTTTCCGGCCGTTTTGCGCAGCCAGCCCAAGGGCTCCTGACGAGCCGGTGCGCCCTGAGCTGCGGCCGCCCCCGGGACAACGGCGGCCGAAATTCTCGCGGCCGCGTTTCCAGGCGCGGCGGAGGGCGCGCCGAGGGCCTCGCTGGCAACAGATGGCGCTTCTCCCGGTACGGCCGGCGATCCCTCGGGAGCAGCCGACAGCGCCGGAATAGATCGGGCCCGCGATTTCTCAACGGGAATGGCCGGATTGACCTTCGCCGCGGGCGCGGAAACGGAAATATCGGGAAGCTGGTAAAGATTCTGCAACTCGCTGGGGTTAACCGCGAGAGGGGCAAACGACGCTCCCCCCAGCGCCTGCCCGTTCAAACCCGTGTTGAGCGTAGCTTGGCCCTGCTCGCTTTCCCCGTTGACGTCCTGCGCAAGGACTTGATAGCAAGAAATACCGGGAGTCAACAGCAACAAGGCTCCCGCCACGAGGACGGCCGTCAGCTTATGAAGAAGCCTTTTCATGTTTTCACTTCGCAGGTATTGAAGTAGGATAGCGGTCCGCAGCCCGTCCGATGAGAGTCTAATGGCCCCTGAAAAAGCTTAAAAAGACCCAGGGGTTTCCAGGCCTTTAGTCCCAGAAGTAATTTCCTTGGCATGGCGGGATATTATGGCGGGGGTTTTTAATATTTTCAAGAGATAAATTCAATTAAAATTCATTGTATGGCTTAGGAAGCAACTCCAGCAAATCCGGCGTCCAAAGCGGCGCTTTCCTATTGACTTCGAGGCGGGTTTTTTTCCGCCGCAAGACGGTTCTGTCCGCCAAGTCGATAAAAATCGCGTCGCCTTTCAACTTGGAAAGCACGGCCGCGAGATCCTGAACCATGACCGTTTTCGCTTCATCGAGTTCGGGAAGGTAGAGATCGAAGCACACCCCCAAGCCGGCGCCTATTCCATTTTCCTCGGCGACGCCGGGCAGGCGCCCCAATCTCCAGGCCGTGATCACAACCGGCCCGTTAGCGACCGAAGACTTGGCTCCGGACATCTTGCCCGCGCCGCCAAGAACAGCCGGAACGGAACTCGGATCGGCGCTTGAAGCAATATAGAGCGTGTAGCTGATGGACACAAGATCAAGGCCAGAAGCGGCTGACCTTATTTCCCTTCACGACGATGATTTCTTTCAAGTCCTTGATGGGGCTGGCCGAAAGCTCGTTCTTGAGGCTCTTAAGATCCAGATCCGAATTATCCAGGTTCAAGACGATGCGATCCGCCTGGCCTTTCCCCACCTTGCTCGCGATATAGTCCGCGATATTTCGGACATTGCCGCCCTGCGGCGTGTAGCAATCAAAAATTCTTCCGTTGATTTTATAGTCCGGATTATTGGCGGCGCCCTTGGTTTCCTTCAATTGCTCCACGTCATAACCGTTGCGCCGCAGGACCACGGCCGCGCGGTTCTCCCCCTTGATCGCGTTGATGTTGGCCTTGTCGCTTTCCTTGCGGGATATCCGTTTGGGCTTGCCCCGGGGCTTCGCCTCGGGATTGACCATCAAGGTCGGATACGTCAGGTCCTCTTGGAAGCGGGATGTCCGCTCCGCCGCCGATTCCTGGTTCGACGCCCTGGAAGCCGCGCCAACCGCCGGCCGCGCCGTCTTTTTTGATTTCTTCTGGAGAAAACGCAGCACCTTAGGAAGTTTCGGCGGCTTGTAATCGAAAATTCCTGAAGACTTCAGCGCCGATTCTTCCGCTTTTTTCTGCGACTCGCGGACATACTTGTCGAATTCAGCCGTGAACTCCGGAGTGCCTTCCAGCTTCTGCAAGGATTCCGGCAAGTCCTTGCCGTCCACGATGCCGTGGAACGTCACGGAAACATCGGGCTTGCCTTCGGCGTTCTTGGGCAGGCGGCCCCTGGCCGCGCGGCCGACGAGCTGAACCAAATCCGTCATCGAGAGGTCCTGGGGATCGATGATGTCGAACTCGATGCGGCCGCCCTTGTAGCCGCTGAAATCGATGTCCAGCCCGCGGATGCCGGAGCGGCCGACGATTTCGACCACGTCCACGTTGCCCTTGCTCAGCGCCTTCAAGTTCTTGGCGTCGCGCACTTGGTACATCAGCCTTTCGTTTTCCTGCAGGCTTGAATCGGGCGTCACCACCACGGAGCGGCGGGACGCGGGAACTCCGGACTCTTCAAGCTTCGTCTCGACGGCCCGTTGCTTGGCTTTATTGGGAAGGAAAACGATATGCAAGACTTTCTCTTTCCCGGACCGGTTGCTCTTGGCGTCCTGGGAAATATCGTCCGCCAGCACCGAGTCGGCCGCGCCCGGCTTGACGGCCTGATACTCGACCTCGGCGGGAGCGCTGCCTTCGCCGGAAACATTCCAGCCCTGCTTTCTCAAAAAGCGCCGCTCGGGCTCCGGGAGCGTCCCGGACAGGGCGACCACCACGCCGCCGCCTTCGCGCGCGGCCGCGTTCAATTTTGCGAAGTCCACCACGGCCATATTGTCGTACTTGAGTTCCAGCGGCTTGTTCTCCATAAGCTGAAGCGCGCCGCGATATTTGGTGTCCAAGTTCGCCATGGGCACGTCGGCGTGATACTGCAAAAGCGCGTTGGGCTGGTTGGGGTCCACTTCCTCGCCGCGGGCGTAGATGGCGGAGAGCTTCTCCTTGCTAAAGGAGCCGACGATGTAGGCGCCCTCGATATTATCCTTGACCCAATCCTGCAGGCCGCCGAACTGCCGTTCGATCACGCCCACCTTGACGAAAGCGTCCAAGGGCAGGCCGGCCATCATGGTGCGGCTCTTGGTCACTTTTTGCAGCGATTCCGGCATGGGGAGATCGACATGCGCCCAACGGAAGGCGGTCTGCAGCCAGCCGGGCAGGGCATACTCGCCGAAGGCGTGGTTGATTTCCTTGCGCATCGTGCTGTAAACCTGCTCCGGAGTCATGTGGAAATACGCCTCGTATTCCGCTTGGGAGGAGAACTTGGGAAGCTGCCCTTTCTCCTGCGCCTTGCGGTAAAGATCCGAATTGATGTCCAGGACTTGGCTCTTGAACGCTTTCGATTGCACCTGCCGGATGGCGCTCTGGACGTTCTTGGCCGTGCGTCCACTCAAAGCGTCCATCTTCGCCGCCAGCGCCGGGTCTTTTTTCTGCATTTCAACGACGGTTTTTTCATCCAAGTCCGTCCCGCCGAACTCATCGTGAAGAGCGCCGCGAGACTCCAAGACCCCTTCGCGCATCGCCGTCTGGACCGGATCGATGGACGGGAAGCTTAAGCGGCCGTTGGGACTGCCCAAGGACAAGGCCGTCTGGGTGCCCAGCTGATCGTATTCGTCGTTGATGACGTAGTGCGTTTGGTAGGGGCTTAGCCGCCCCAGAGCCTGGGCCATGGCTTGATCCAGCATGACCTGCTCGTAGGTCTCGATCTTAAACGGCGGCTCGCGGCCCTTGAAGAAAGCCCGATAGGCCTCGTTGGCCTGCGCGACCAAGTTCGCGTTGGAGGTCGCGTAGATGGCGCCTTCGCGGCCCTTCATCCGCGCCATGGTGTCGAAGAGGCTCAGCAAGGTGAAGCTCAAAAGCGTCTTTCCGCCGCCCGTTTCGAGCAGTCGGAAAATCTTCTGGCGCCCGGCGGCGAGATCCTTGATGACCGATTCGATGGAAGCGGTCTGGAAATCCCGGAAACTGGTCACCAGATGCCCGTAGGCGTCCTTGAACTGATATTCCGGAGGAATGTCCCAAACGACATTCCCGTTTTCGTCCACGCCTTTCTTGAAGCGTTGGCCGAACACGCCTTCCTCCCAAACATTCCGGAACAACTTCACATCGCTGTCGAGATCCGCCTGGGAGAGATTCCCTTTCTTATAATCGGCGATATCGCCGACAATCCTGCGGTTGACGTAATCAATATACGCGTCCGACTCGATGGTTGAGCGGACCTGATTGAGCGCCCAGGCGTCGTTCTCCTGGTTTTGGGATTTTCTCAAATCGATTCTTTGCTGAAGCGCCTGCTGGGTGGACTCGATGATTTCCTTCGCCGTATCGCCGTGAATTTCGCCGCGCAAATCGGACACCAGGACTTGATAGCCGTCCTTGACCGGCTTGCCGCCCAGAGCGTCCTTGACGCCGTTCCAGAAGGCCTTGGTCTTTTCCGCCGTCGTGCGCGGCTGGGCCCCGGAGGCGATTCGCTGCAGCGCGGCCAGGTTCTTGAGCTTCGTCAACGCCTCGCCGCTCACGGCGACCTCGTTCCCCTTCCCGTCCGGCATCAAGTACTTCCCATCATCCTTGGCTTCGCGGATTCTCGTGATTTCAGCCGGATTTTTCTTGAGCCACTTCTTGAGCTGGCCGCGGGCCGCTTCCTGGACCTCGTCGCTCAAGCGCACGCTCTGAGCGTTTATTTTTTCCTGCTTGGGCAGGGACTCGTAGGAGACTGCGTTCTCGTCGCCTTCCTTTGCGCCGAGCTGGCCTTTCAAATCGGAAAGGTTGATGATCCGCCCGCGCACCTCGTCGCGCGGCGCCTCCGCCACTGCCAGCAGGTCCGCCCCGCTAAACCCTGACCCATTTTTCCCGCTCCCCTCCATGCGCCGCACGGCCGCCGCCTCGCGGGAAGCCTCGTCCACACGGAGCTCCAAGCGCGGCGCGGTCGCGGAATGAAAGATGCGCTCTTTCCAGGTGCGCTGGCTCCAGGGCTTGTCCACGTAGAGCGCCTGATCCTTGGTCGCCATCTCGATTTCAAGGCCGCGGTCCTGGTGGAACATCTCGCTGAGCGCCCCGGCCTGCTCCACCTGCCTTTCCCGGTCTTTCGAACTGCCGATTTTGTTTTGGGGAATCAAGAACCAGCTGACCTGGCCCGCCGCGTCTCCGGCCGACAGAGCCGAGCGCAGGGCATAGGTGCGCTGGGTCGAACCTTCCTGAGCCAACTGCGCCGATTCCGCTTTGCTTAGCTTTTTATGGGTGTCGCGCTCGTAGGTCGCGAACTGCGCCACGTTTTCTGCGATGGCGTTGGCGGTCATGTACTTCATGGCGCCGTCGACCATCGCGCCGAAGTGCGCCGAGCCGCGCGCCAACTGCTCCAGAAGAGGAGAATCCCCCAAAGATCCCAGCGAACCCCAGACGCCTTTGTCTATCAACGCTTCTCCGATGTCGGTTCCTGCCGCGCCGGGAATAACCTTCGCGCCGAAGCGGGCCATGGCATCCAAGGGGCCGGGGCTGTCGGCAAGCCCGCGCACGACCTTGCCCACGGTTCCCGCCCCGAATGCCGAGGCTTGCGGCATCAACAGGAAGAGCGGACCGGAGCGGGCCCCGAAGGACAGCCCCCCGATGCCGCCCTCGACCAAAGCATCGCTCAAGTTCTGGGCGTTCGAGGTTTCGGGATGGCGAATGTAGTCATAGCCCGAGATGCCCGCGGAAACTCCGCTCATCATCACTTCGTTGCCGACGGTAAATTTAGCGGATGATTGAATCATTTGGCGGGCGACGGCGGCCTTGGACGCCTCGGGAGAAACATCCGAGAGGCCCACGACGTTCCTCATGCCGGTGCCCCAGGATTCGAGATGCTTGCCGATAAAACCAAGGACTTTCGAAGCGGTGCCGCGGATGACCCCGACGTCTTCCGCCTCAGCCCCCACGTTGGCCACATCGGCGGCATCCGCGGCCAATTCCCCGGCCTCCGTAGCCTCGGCTATTCCTTCTCCGGCCTCCGCCGCGTCCGCGGTCATGCCTAGGCCGCGGGCGAGAAGCATGGCTCCCTCGCCCGTCGCGCGCAGCGCGGTGCCGACGGCGGCGCCGAACCCGGCCGTCACCACCGTCATCGCCACCGTATCAATGGCCGCCGAGGTCACCTGGTAGGCCGTGATGATGGGCTTCAACTCTTCCTGAAGGCCCTGCATGGCTCCCTCGGATTTGACCAGCGCCTGGCTGTCCGGCGCCTGCTGGACGAATTTCTCAATATCGAGGTTGTCGAGGTTGTCGTCCGCAGGTTTGGCTTGCCCGTGCAGGTTCCAGGCCTGCGCCGCGTCATTAGGGTCAATATCGACCAGCGTTTGCTCCGCGCCGGTAAAATCACCGGCCCGAAGCTGATCCAACAGTTTGGAGCGCAGATCGGTGCGCACCATGAAATTGTGAAAGACCTGGGGATTCCAGTTGACGTTATCGCCCACGGCGCGCAGCATTTTGGCCACCAACGCCCCGCCGCCGTGCTCGACGCCTGCGTCCGTCAAGGAATCATAGCCGGCGTGAATGTGCTTGTAGGAGATGTCGACTCCGGGCAGCCTGTTCAAGAGCCAGATGCCGGCATTGGTCACCCCATTGATGGCCTTGGCTCCGCCGGAAATCGCCGCCCCCTCCACGCGCTGCGGCAACTTGCTGTACCAATGGTCGTCGACTCCCGGCACCCGCTGGGAGCTGGCGTTCTCCAGCAGGATCAAATTCATTTGGTTGGCGCTGTCGAAGATATTCATGTGGATGGCGAATTCCTGCGCCGCCTGCATGAGCTTGGTCTGCTTCAAGGACGCGGTCTTGACGTCCTTTTCCACCTCCGCCTCATCCGGAATCCCGGAATACCCCAACTTCTCCGCGATGGCCGAAAACTCCTTCCACACCGGCCACAAGGCTTGACGCACCGCCCCGTCGTCCTGCAACGCCGCGATGGACTTTAGCTGCGCGTCCAAAGCGTCCATGGACTTCGCCAGAGACGCCACGGGAGGCGGGAGATTCTTCAGAAACTGCTGATACGCGTCGCCGGCCATGGCGGAAGTCTCATCGGCTGTGCGCAGGTTCGGCTTTTTCTTGTCAAACTGCTCGGACAAGTAGAGGCTCTTCATCTCCTCAAGCTTGGCGGCCATGTCCAAAACCTGGTTGCGCAGGGCGTCGCCGTAGAGATAGCTCATCTGGGCGTTCTGCAAATCCAGATAAAAGCCGGCGATGGCCTGCTTCATGAGATTGCTTCGCGCCTGCTTGACGCAAGACTCGATTGCGGCCAAGTATTGCTGGAGAGTGCTCATCAGTCGATCGACTTCGGCCCGCATTCCCGCGTCGCCCTGGAGCCCCAAATGACCGCGCATGTCGCCGTACTTGAGCTTGGCGATGGAAATCGCCAGCATCCTCATTTGGAACGAGAGGATTTGCAGGTTGGCCAAGCCCAGCCAGCCGTTTCGAGCGGCGAGAGCGGCCGCCTGCTCCTGCCGGTCCAACGCCGCCGCCTTCCCCCGTTGCAACGACGCGGTGGTGTGCGCGAACGCCTGGCTGGCATCGGTCGAAGCATAGCCCAAATCCGCCACGATTTCGGCCGCCTGCTGGCTGATTTCGCCCGGCCAATCCGCATAGTTGATTCGCGTGTCGTGCAGCCAGGACAACATGGTCTTGTAGCCTGCCAGCTTGCCCTTTTCCAAGCTGGAAAGCGTCTTTTGCAGCTGGGCCATGGGCTCGGCGTCCAGGCCCCCTTCCTGCCGGCCGTCTTTTTCCTGGGCCGGATTGCTGTTGGTGGCCATGGCGATGTAGCTGGTGAAAATGGCCAAAGCTCTTTTCTCGAGGCCCGTTCCCTGCTGCTTGGCGTAAAAATTCTGGGCTATCTGCGCGACCCGCTGATACTCCTCGTAATCGGAATTAGACCAATCGTGGCCGGCCAAGCCGCCGCTCTCTTTTTCGATTTGCGCGATGTGATCGACGTAGCTGATAATCTCCTTGGGGAACGCCTTTCTGTTCGCCAGCAGTTCCGCCGTCAGGCCCGGCTTGGCCATCCTGGAGGCCTTGTCGATTTTTGCCTGCAAGTCAGGCTGCTGGTAGTACAGCTTGATCAGGGCTTTAAGGAGGATTTCCATGCCGCGGCTGTAGACTGGATGCTGCACATCCTTCGCGCCCTCTTGGCCGACGAACGCGATGACATCGACGGCCTTGCCGCCCTGAACCGCAGGATCGGGCAGACTGCTGATGACCAAGCGGACCACGGCGTCTTCCTGGATGCTTCGCAGATACGAAACGACTTGGCCGGTGACCGCGTCCTTCTCGACGATATCGACTTCGCGCTCGTTCGGGTAGCTCCGCTGCTTGGTGAGGTTGTTCGCTTGCACGGCCTCGACCTCCGGGGCGGTGCCCGCGTAAAAATCGGTGAGCGCCACGCCCGGATCGACCTTGCCGCTCTTGATGGCCTGCATCAGCGTCTGGATTCTCCGCGCCACGTCGCGCGGCATCGTCCGCCCCGAACGGCCGTAGTACTCCCTCATCCTCTTCAAATACTGGAGGATCTGGTTGAAGTCCTCCTGAGACAAATTCGCCCCGAACAGCGAGCCCGCGCTTTGGGCCTCGTTGGATTGAATCAACTGAATCAGGCCGTCGATTTGATTCAAGGACAGATTCAGGCTTGTGACGTTCTGAGGAGTGATGCTTTCGTGAATCCCGGCCGCGGACATTTCCTGCGCGCAGACCACCTGAAGGCCGGGGAAAAACGCGATCAGGATCGCGAGCGCCGCGGCCAGGAATTTAGACGCCATAGTATCAGTGTATCACCGCGATTCCGATGAGCCAGGGCCTAGAGGCCTATACAAAAATTAGGACTTTAGACCTACTCCGGAAATCACGTCTTGAATATAGCCCCGGAACAAGAAAATTTCAAGGGAAATTCTTCGGAATTTCTCGTTTTGCCGGCCAGCCCAAAGGCGCAGGCGGGAACTTATTTTTTGGGCTCGCAGCGAGCCATGAACGGAACAAGCGTCACGCTCCGCCCGCCCGAGGCGTGCGCGAATTCATAGTCGACGAGAGTTTTATCGACCTGCTTTCCCCCCTCGCTATAAGAAGCGCCAACGGCCGGGCTGCAGCCCGTCGCGCCCGAGACCGACCGGCCTTGAAGATAAATTTCAACAATAGCATCTCCCGGAATCTTGCTTAACTGCTTTTCTAAAATCCCGTTTTCATCGCTCCGAAGAGCGGTCACTTTTTCCTGATCGGCATTCTTAAGATAATTGTCGACGGCGTTCTTAACCGCAGCCTCCACGCTGCCGCCATGAGGATAGACATCCAACTCCGCCACAGCCTTGCTCCCGGGGTCGACCATCTCAATGGAGTTTGCCTTATCTCCCAAAGCCGCCTGGCCTTTGGGCGCCGCGACGCCGGTCAAAACATCGGACGGCAGATTATAGATCGTCATCCCGGATTTTGTGTTTTGAATGAAAGTTATTTTTGCCACCAATGGGAAGTCGTTGAAAACCTGAAGGCTTTGGCCGTCCTGGGTACGCGCGTAGTACTCCGGCATGGTTTGTTCCGCGGCGTCCTTGCCGGAATGAATGGTGATATCCGCCAAACTTTGCGGCTTTACGCCCGAATCAGATTGCGCATTCACGACGGTGACGCCGATTTCCCCATTCGCCGATTGGCCGAATCCCCCATCGACGAGCCCTAAAACATCGAAAAGAGCGCCGCCTTTGCAGATATAAGAACTGTAGTACTGCCCATTCCCTTTTACATAGAGGGAATACCCGTCGCTCAAGTCCTTGACCTTAATCTTGTCGTTATCGCTCGCGTTTTCGCCGTTTAGCTTGAATTCGCACTGATTTTGCCCTGAATCTGGCTGCACGCACTGATCGCCTTGAAGCGCGGTCCCGGACGGGCAGCATTGGCCGCCCTGCAGCACCTCGCCGGACGCGCATTTGCCGTTCGCGGGCTGCGTCGGAGTCTGCGGACCATCCGGCTTCTTGTCGTCCGGCTTGGTGCCATCGCCCTTCGGCTGCGGGGGTTGGCACGCGCCCGTTTGCGGCGCGGCTAGCGGAATAATTTTAAAATTAGTTCCCGCCGACGCGGATTGCGGCTCCCACTCGATGGAGTAAGACTTTTCGAGATCGCCGCTATTGGGGTACGTGCCCAAGCACTGCGGCCCTCCGATCATCTCCGACATGCCGTCGCCGCCGACATGATTGACGCACGCCATCAGGTCCGGCTTATATCCGGGCGCCTCATCGTTAGGACCTGCGAGCAGGGAGCCGTCGGATCCGACGGCGAAAAAAAGCAGGCACCCGTGCGGGCCGCCTTGGCTGATGATATGGAATTTCTGCCCCCCTAGCGTGATCTGGGTCGCGGGCCGATTCTTGATCTCATCGTTGCGATCCGAATAGAGCTGGGCCGCGGAAGTGTAGGCCACGGGCGTCGCCGTCTCGCCGTGGAGCAGGCCGCCGAAGAAATTCTCGATGCTTCCCCAGAAGCCCTTCTTTTTTGTCAGCGGCTTGGTGTCAACCCGCGAGAGCGTGATGCCCCCGTCCTGGTCGATGTCGATTTTGAAATGATATTTCAGATGCTGGGAATCGCGGTCATCCAGATAAAAATCGTGGCTTCCCGAAACCGCCGGGAACGTCTGCTGAAAAATGTCGTTGGGATCGGTGTAGTCCACGATGGAGATATAATTTCCTTGCACTTTGCCGACGTTCGCTTGATCTTTAGCGCCCACGCTGGAAACGACCTTCAGCGCCAGCAGGCGGCAACCGCCGCCCTCGGTTTCGGGCCAGCAGACCTTTTCCTTCTCCGCGCCGTCCAAATACATGTCGCCGGCATCCTGCGAGGGAACCATTAAATAGGACGTCGTGTCGGCGAAAGAAGACATCTGGGCCGGCTGGGCGGCCGATGGAACGGGAGCAGTATTAGATGTCGTCCCCTTGCCATTATGCCGACTATTGCCGTTGCCGGGGGCGTGGCGCGGCATCTTCCCCCCGCCTTTTTTAGGAGAAGCGCAAACCAAACTATATCGAGGCATGTTCGCCGTGCTGCTCATCCGCTGGTTCCACCCGGCATTTTCCACCCACTTGCATATGCCCTCTTTAACACGCTCCGCGTCCTCTTTCTCTTTAGCTGCCTTTTGGGCCGCCGCCTTCTTCTCGTCCGCCGCCATCCGTGTCGCGATAGCCTTCGCTTTTCCGCCAAGATTATCTACAATGGCCAGGATGGGTTCGCAGGCCTGCTGATATTGCCCTTCGGAAAGCTGCGCGGGCAGCCCCTGGCCAGTCCCGCCAATAGTGCCGTCCATCATTCGCCCGAATACCGCCACCGACCACTCCTGCTCCTGGGAAAGCCGCTTGGCCGCGGACAACATGGTTTGCCGCGCGCTTGCACCGTTGGAAACCTCGCACTCCGCCAACAAGGCCGCATCATCAGCGGAAGAATGCGCGCTCACCCAGCGTTGGAGGCATTGCTGTTCCACGGTAGAACCGACGTTCGCCCCGGGCGGCGGGACCCACCCGATGCAATCGCCGATGGGGTTAGCTATGGAACGAGGGCAGGAGGGAGCCTTGGTGACTCCATCGCTCCAACCCTTGACGTCCGCTTGAAAGACGTCGGCCAGCAACACCAGACTTGCGCGTCCTCTGTCTTCCACGGAAGAGCACTCCGGCTTGCCTCCGCCGGCGCTCGGTAGCGGCCCGGCGGGCGCGCCGCCCTGCGCAAAGGCCGCGCCGGAAAGGCCCAGCGCAACCGCCGCCGCCAAAGCCGCCGCTATCCGCTTCATATCACTGTTGTAATCTCGTCAGACCTACTCCGCTAGGCCCAAAGGGCCCATTTGTCATTAGGACTTTAGACCCATAAGAGAATAGCAGGTGCCCAAAGATTTGTCCACCCTTGCGCCTGCCTCAACTTCCACCCGTAAGGCGGGATTGCATTTGCTGCGAGGTCAGCGGTGCGGCCTGCGCCGCCGCCGGCTCAGAACCATTGGAGAAATTCAACTCGGTCGTGAAAGTTGTTTCATCGTTCATAACGCCGCTTTGGGCCTTTTGCTCATTCGATGCGTCGGCGCCCAGTGTCTGCGCATCCGATGCCCGGGCCTTCGGCGCGGAGACTGCATTGACGTCTCCCTGAATAGCGGCCGCATTGCCGCCCAAATCCACGGACCCTCCGGAAGCACTGGCCATGATAGATTTCTGCACCCCTGCCGATATATCCGTGGCCTTCACCGTCACGTCCAAGACGGGGTTACTGGCATCAGTGGGAACGTCCGCCACCGTTATCCCTCCAGTCAAATTAGCTGCATCCTTATATCGGGAGCCTTGCTGCCCCACGGCAGCGCTCAGATTCGAGCTCAAGTCCGTGTAGTCGTTTGCGAACTCAGTCATGTTGCTGCCGGAGTAAAGCGCGTACTCGGAATTCGGATCTTTGCTGACTGCCGCGATTTTCGAGCTTAAGGTGGAAATATCGCTTCCGGCCGTAGACCCCTTAATCTTACTATTCGCGGCCTGCAAGGAACTACCGGCGTTTTGAATCTGCTTTTGCGCTTCGGCCAGATTCGTTTTCGCGCCGCTCAAAGCCTGGACTATCGTGCCGTTTTCGGCGTTGAGAGCGTTTTGAAACCCGCCGTTATTCCAGCCGGCGACATCGGGCTTAACCTGCGCGACCCCGCCCTTGCTGTCGGCGATAATCTTGGCCAGCAAGCACGATGAATCCTTCCCGCAGATGACCTGATACACTTGATTTGTCGCCGTAATCTCGTCTTGCTTTTGAACCGTCAGGGCCGTGTGCGCCAAGTCGAGGGCTTTTTTGCCGGCGTCGATTTCCCCCAACGCCGTGTCGCCTTGGCTGGACTCGTCCGCGTTGACGCCGCATTTCGGGGCTTCCGCGTCGGTTAATTGATAAATATCCGCAGCAACTTTGCTCGCCGCTTTATAGATATCAGGAGCTTGGGTCTTATAAGGAGACGTCCCGTGAAGCCATCCGCCCGAATTTCCATCGTCCGTCGCCTGCTTGCAGATATCGTTTACAACGCGCATAATCGAGGTGGCGTCCTGCCCCGCCTGAGGCGCAGTTCCTCCGATATCCTTCGCGATTTTCCCCGTGCCAGCGCCGAGGTCGCCGTTGTTTCCTCCTCTAGACGCGCTGTAATCGGAGTTAGGCAACGCGGTACATGAATCGCTTACTATCTGTGAAGTCTCAGTGGATTTACCGCCTTCACCCTTATCATGGAGTTCTCTTACAAGCACTTGTTGGCCTTGAACACAATAAAGTGAGCTGGTATTTCCGCAACCATAATAGGGTCCACCTGGAACTTCCTTAAGGTATTTACCTTTTATCACGCAACTATATCGCGTAGGAGCGCCACCAAAAGCATTGGTGGCTTGCTTCTTTAGTATGTCTCCAATGGCGCCCATCACGGCCTTAAGCGGCGTCATGACAATCTCTTCCTGCATCTTTTCCTGCAGTTTAATCGGCGCCATCTGCTGCTCTTCGAGCTTCTTCCAATACAAATTGATGGCGTGCTGCTGATTTTGCTCGGCGGCCTTTTCCGCCAGGGACTCCCCCGCGGACTTGCTGTTCTTGTTGGAATCCTGGCCCCCGGCCTTGTCCGCCTGGGAGCCGCCCGCTCCCGCGCCGGAGCTGCCCGAACCGCCGCTGGGCATGTTGACCGAGGCGGCTTTCTCCAAACCGCCCGCGGCCGAGGTCGGCCGGTTGAAGTAGGCGCCGGCCTGGTCCGCCGCGCTCTTTAAGCCCTCGGAGTTGCCTTGCCCCGTCAAGCTATAGGGCGACGCGCCGGTGACGCCGCCGCCGCGCACTTGGCCGAGAGAGTCGTTTCCCGCTGCGCGGTTGGGCACGTTGGACGCCGAAATCGGAGGCGGGGTGTAGGACGCGGAAGTGCTGTTCGCGGGCCCATGATCGGTGAAAACGCCGTCGCCCAAGGCCGGAGGCGCGACGGGCAGGCCGGCGCTTTGCGTGGCCGCGCCCGCGGCGTTGCCGCCGGCCTGGGCCAGCACGTTTTTCCATGGAGCCTGGCCGTTGCCCTGGCCGTTTCCGTTGTCCGCCGGAGCGTTCGAAGAACCCACCGGCGGCTGGGCCGCGGCGTCGGGGCTTAAAATGAGCGATGCGGGATCGCGGGCGTTGAAGGGCGTGATGATGTCGCCGTTGCCGCCGGCGGCCTGGCCCGGCGCCAAGCCGTTGATGCCGGGCTCGTAGGGAGAGCCGCCGCCGCCGAACCCTCCCGGCAGCCCGTTTTTATTATCCCAACCCTGCGTGAGGCCGCTGGGCTGCTGGCCCACCATTAAGTGCTCGGCCAGGGGCGCCGCCACCAAGACCCCAAGGCCCGAAAGGATGAACAGCAAATCCTTCTTGCGGAAGGATTTCATGCGCTCCAAGAGCGTGCGCGGCCCGGACCCCTGCAGCTTGATGCGGGTTTTCTGGAAATCCTTGAGCGTGGGCGGCAGGGCGTCCTTCTTGTCGTCCTTCTTGTCTCCGCTCTTGTTCAAATTATCATCGGCCATGGTAGTCTCCTAAAGCACGCACTGGGCGGGCTCGTACGGACCCATCCGCCGGTCAATCGGGCACGCCTCGTAATGGGCCAGCCGCACCGCGTCGAACTGTCGGCAGAGCTCCCCGGCCTTGTCCCGCGGCGCGGCGCACAGCGAACCGCTCGCGGACAGGCACCCGGAACGCTCCAAGCCCTCGTAAGCGCGGGAAAAATCCTGCTGGGCCACGACCTGCGGGCCCGGCTTCTCCGAGGTCCCGAAATAAAGCGCGTCGGCGGCGGCGCAGCGCTGAGCGTCCCGGGATAAAACCTGGGCCTGTTCCGAGGCGGACGCGTCGCTTTGGCCGCCCAAACCGGCCTGCGCTCCCGTTTTTATTTCAGGCGCGGCCTGATTCAAAGAGGCTGCGCCCAGGCTCGGCGCCGCCGGAGAGCCGTCGTAAACCGCGTTCTCGTCCGCGACCGCGTTTTCAACGACGCATCCTTTGATCGCCAGGCAAGGATCATGATCGGCGGTTAAGACCCGGACGTCGGATAATTTCCTGAAAGCGCATTCAACGCCGCTGCACGGCGCGAGCGCGCCCAACTTGTAGCGGCGGGAAAACCAGCGGCCGCGGAATCTTCCTTTAACAGCGGTCCGCGGCGGACGCGGCACGGACGTCGCTCCCAGCGCTTGGGCGACGGCGTCGGGCGCCGCGGCGGAAAGCCCGGGCGGGAGGCTCATCGGCAAAGCAACGGAAGGAAGCCGCCGGCCCGCTTGGCTGGGATCAATCAGGCCAGTGACCGTTTGGCCCGCTAAATCGCCGCGCCAATGACGCCCATTGACGCCTTTGGGATATTGCCCAATCAAAGCCAGGGATTCCGGGTTAGCCGGCTGCGCGGCATGGGGCAATTGCGGAACGCCGCGCGCTTGGGCGCTCACGGGCAGGCTCGCGTTCGGCGCGGCCGCGGCGGCGCTTGAAAAAATCCGGAAAGCCGAAAACGCCTTGCCGCCAAAAAGGAACGCCGCAGCCAAAGCCGCAGCGGCGAGAATCGCCGCGGAAATTCTCGCCTCTTTTTTGCGAAAAGCGGAGGAAATGCCGCCGGAACTCCGGCCCTTGAAGAACGGCGTTTTGGGATTCATGTCGATTCCGGTAGTAGTTTAGTCCGACCCTGGGAGCTTGTCAAGGGAGAACGCCCCTTTTAACCAAATTTCAATTTTGCAGGTTGGACGCGGCAAAGAACGGCGTTACGGCGCTTAGCCGCCGTTGGAGTTTCCCGTCCCGCCTTGAGACCCCGACGAAGAAGAGCTTCCGCTAGAGTCACCGCCGCTGGAAGACGAGGAAGCTCCCCCATCCGACGGCGGCGTCTGCGGCGTCGGGGTCATGGATTGCGTCATCAGGGACATGAGACCGCCAACCGCGCCGATGACGGTAGGAACGAGAGATGGTCCCGCTTTCATGCTGCCGGCAAAAGCGGCCCAGGCTCCAGCCGCCGTCAGAACGCCGGCAATCACGAGCGTTCCGCCGCCGGCATTTTGTCCGCCGCCAATCATGCCGGTCCCCTGCAAAAGAACAACGCCGCCAAGTATTGCGGCTATGATGGAAAGCACGTACGCAATGGGCTTCCCCAACCCCCATGGGATGTTGGACAAAATCGCCGCCAAAATCATCAAGCCTGCGGCGATGGGTAAAAGGGTGTTCATTGAGGTAAGAGACGACTGCCACGGAGCGGCGTTGCTTCCCGGCGGCGCCGTCGCGGAAACGCACCCGCTGCCGTTCCAGACCATGCCGTCTTGCGCGCAGGAATTATTGCCGACGCCCGATCCGCTCCCGCCGCCGGCATTTGGATTCGTCAAAAGATTGGGCGTGCCGTTGCCGATGGACGGAGCCGACGGCGCGCTCGCCCCGATTAGATTGGAGTGATCGAACTGCTCCGCCGCCAACTGCGCGGGCGTTTCATCCGGAACCGAGCCGCCGCTGGTCATCCCGGGAATGTAAGTCTTCATGCTGCGCAAAAGTCCCAGGGATTGGCTTAACCCGGCGCCAAACCCGCCCAACCTGGCGAAAGGACTCCCGCTGGTATTAGCCGCGACCAAGGCGCCGCCTACGCCTTTTCCATCGACGCTCTGCTCAAAGGCTCCGCCGACCTTTCCATCATGAACCGCCGCGGCCTTAGCGGCGCCGCCGGTCAAAGCTCCGCTCCCCGCTGAGCCGTTGAAAAAATTCTGCCCGCTCCACGGCGCCTCATTGAGCGCCAAGGGGCCGCCTCTTCCGCCCTTTTGGCCCACAGGAACTCCCGGGGCGACTTGGCCCGTGAAGCCTCCCGCCGCAACGGCATCCTCCGCTTTTCCAACGCCCGCCTGCTGCGCCGCGGCCGCAGAAGGCATGTTCCGCGCCGCCGCCGCCGCATAAAGGAGGCTTTTTGAGGGCGGCTTCCTATAATGCAGAGAACTTACGATACCCCCCAAACCGGACAGAGAAACGCCGGAGGAGGCGGCTTTTGCAAATAATGACGCGCCGCCGGCCAAAGCCCCTGCGGTGACAAGCATCATGCCCGCCGCGGCGATCTTTCCCGCTAAACTTTCTGGCCAGTAGGACAGCACGGAGCGCGCGATTTGCGATAGGAATCCACCGGCGGCCTCGGAAGAAGCCTCTACCGCCCCCCCGGAAGAAATCCCTCCCGCAGCTTCGGCGGCCGAGGCCGCGGTCCGAACCGCCGCGCTGGCCGCCGCCTGCGAGGCCTCCACCCCGGGAATTCCTTCCAAGGATCCATAAACGGCCTCCGGAGACTGCGCGGCGCCCGTCCAAAAAGGAACTCCCTGCTTTTTCTTCTCTTTTTCCTTGAGTTCCGGGATATCGACGGCCGCGGACGCGTCCGAAGGCTGCGGCGGCTTCCAAAGGCGTTTCTTCATGTTCTAAAAGCCTTGCGGCTTATATCGGGAGTTTAGCCCCCGCTTAATCTTTTGTCAATATCCAAAAGCTACTTTTAACCTGATTTTTACCCATAACCAGCGCATGGATTCCGCCGCCGATCTCCCGCGACCCCTTGACAAGTCAAGCCTTTCTGTTATACTCCCCGTGCTGCATCCCGATCCGACCGGTTTCCGCCGTCACGATCGAGGGGTTGCGATCACGGCCGCGGCGGGCGATGAGGACGGATCGGGCGATAAAGGCAAACTTGTCGGCCGGAAAGGAAGCGATTCCTACCGGTTGACGCCTGGCGCGCGTATCGTGCCTGGCGCCGCGAGGCAAGGGCGCAAAGCCACGACTCCCTTGAGGAGCGTCTGGTTGCCGAAGATATAATGGCCAAGACAAGAACTTGGGGGGTGCCCCCAAGACGGCGGCGCTTCGCGACAGCGGGCTTGCCCGCGGTGGTTTTTTTTATTCTCGCTCCCCTGCGCGCGCGCGCGCAATCCGGCGGCCAGGTCGGAGAGTTCCTCACCTACGGGGTCGGCGCCCGCGCTTTGGCCATGGGCGGAGCCTACTACGGCATCTCGGACGACGCTTCCGCGGTCAACTGGAATCCCGCCGGCCTGGCTCAAATCCAGCGCAAAGAATTCACCGCCATGGAATCGACCCTATTCTATCAGACAAACCTTGATTTCTTAAGCTACGCCCAACCGCTCAAAGGCAGCAGCACGCTGGACTTCAGCTTGACCCAACTCACCTCCAGCAATTTCCAAAACGTCAGCGCCGTTTTCGACCCCACCACGGGAGAACCCACCCAAATAACCACCAACGGGAGCTTTAACGAGCAGGATCGGGCCATTTCCGTCGGCTGGGGCAAATACATCACCAAGACGATGGCCTTTGGGACGGCGGTGCAGCAGGTCACCAGGGAACTGGGCGGTTCCTCCGACACGTCCGAGACCATCAACATCGGCGCCTTGAAACTGATGGGGCCCTATCACTTGGCGCTGGGGCTGCAAAATGCGTTCTCCCGGACCAGCGGCGACACCCAAGATAAATTTCCCGTCACCATCATTCTGGGCAATTCGCTCTACCTGTTCAGGGACAGGCTGGTGATGGATTTAGACCTCTATCGGCCCATCGTCGGGGCTTTCGATCTGCGCTTTGGCGGGGAATTCTGGGTGACGCGCTGGTTCGCGGCGCGCTTCGGGCTGCGCGGGCTTCCCGCCCTCCAGGAAACCGACTTCGGCTTCGGCTTCGACTTTCATTCCATCGGCATCGACATCGGCGAAGGCCTCTCGTCCGCTCTGGGCACCACGACCCGCGTTTCGGCGACTTTCCGCTTCGGCCAGGCCCGCGGCGAAAAAACGAACGAGCAGGTTCAGGCGCTGCTCAAAGAAGGCTTTGCGGCGTTCCAGGAAGGCGATTTCACTTTGGCCTCCCAAAAATTCAATCAGGCCCTGGACGTTCAGCCCGGCAATAAGCAAGTGGAGGCCATGCTTTCGAGGCTGATGACCGTGACCACGTTCATCCCCTCGGCCGAGGGCGGCCAGGACTACCAGACCTTCATCCGCAAGGGCGTCGCCGCCTACGTGGACGGGCGCGACCTGCAGGAAGCGGTCAACGATCTGCGCTACGCCTACAACAAAAACTCCAAGGATGACAGGCTCTTGGCTCTCTTGAACATGGTGGAGAAAGAAGACGGCATCGCGGACATCACCCGCAAACCCATCGGCCCCGAGCAGCTCACCTGGGTCGAGGAAAAGATATACGACGCCCGGCAGTCCATGTACAACGGGAAATACGACCAGGCCCTGCGCCGAACCCAGGACATCTTGGACATCGAGCCCGACAACGTGACGGCCCTTGAGATCATGGGCAGCGCCTTCTACATGATGGACCAGAAAGACAAGGCCACCGCCGTCTGGCAGAAAGCCTTGTCCATCGACCCGACCAATGCGACGATCAAGAACTTTTTAGGCGGCGTCAAGCAAAGCCCCTAGACTTGAAAATGTAACGTATTCCCTTTAACATTCTCATGAAACCGACGTCATGACGACAGGAAAAATCCGGAAAATCACAAAGCGCGGAAAGGTCGCCCTGTTTTTGTTCTGGGCGGCGCTGGCTGCGGGCGCGCGCGCCGGCGCGGTCATCGTGGCCCCCGACTTGGGCCTCTTGAAGGAGCAGAATCGGATCAAGCAGGAATCGGAGCAGAAAATCGATCAGGAAATCCTCGATCCAATCCTCGGAAAGGACGAGGCCATGGCCTTCGTGGACGTGGCCATGCAGCTCAAGGTCGACAACGAGGAAACCAACCGCAAGGGCATGGGCTTGGCCGAAAAGTACAAGGAAAAAACCAACGCTCAAAAATCCGGACAGACCCAGACCCAGTTCGTCTTGCCGGGCATCCCCCAGCCCGAAAGCATTTCGCGAATCCCACAAGCGCCTTCGGACGCCAGCGCCCAGCAGGCGCAAGAGCAGAAGGGAATGCAGGAAGAAAATTTTTCCGAGAACCTGGTCTTTAAAAAAATGACCGTCACGGTCATCCACGATCAAAGCGTGCTCAAGGACAAGGCTCAGCAGGACTTGGTGCGCAGCCGCATCGTCGACGCCATGGCCCAGTACAATTTATCCCCCAACCAGGTTTTCTTCAGCCCCACGCCGTTTAATCATGCCAAGACGGATTGGCGAGAGGACTTGAAACACCCCTGGGTTTACCTGCCGCTTCTCTACGCCGTTCTTATCCTGCTGTTCCTGCTTTATCTCTTCGGCCCGCTCTGGCGCTTCCTAAGCCAATACATCCGCGCGATGCGCGAGCGCCCCGCGGCCGAGGTGAACGTCGAATCGAAGATCGAGCAACCGGACGAAGACGAGGGCGAAGGCGACGACCAATTGGAGGAGGAGGGCAAGCTCGACATCACGCTGCAAAGAAAACCCGACGAGCCGCCCCCGCCCCCGCCCGAGGAGGATGAGGATATGAAAAAATTCGAGCCTTTCGCCTACATCAACGAGGAGAACATCAAACGCCTAGCCTACATGTTCCTGCTGCGCAAGGAGGAGCCCTGGGTCGTGGCGGTCGTGGCCAGCTATCTGCGGCCGGACTATGCCCGCCAGCTTTTGACGTCTCTTCCCGTCGAGTTCCAGGCTCGCGTCGCCATGGAGGCCCTGACGGTCCGGCAGGTCACACGGGAGCAGGTCGTCGCCATCGACGCCGACGTCAAGGAGAACGTGGACTTCGTCGTGGGCGGCCTGGAGCGCCTCATCACCATGATCGACGAGGCGGATACCGCGACCCGGAACAACATCCTCAACTACCTCAAGAACGAGAAGCCGCTGGTCTACGAGCACGTGCGCCGGCACCTGCTGGTCTTCGAGGACACCGCCGGCTTCCCGGATCGGGAGATGCAGCTCGTCATCCGCGAGCTCAAGCCCGAGGGCATGGCCAAGGCCCTGCAAAACGCCCCGCCCGAAGTGCTCAACAAGTTTTTCAACAACATGTCGGCGGGCGCCGCGGCGATGCTTAAGGAAGCGATGGAGTACTCCCAGAACATCACCCCGACGCAAATCGAGGAAGAGCGCGCGAAAATCATGGACACGGTCAAGGTCCTGGAGAAAGAAGGAAAAATCGCCATCCGAAATAAAGAGGGCGGCGGCTATGACCTCGTGGAAGGAATGCAGGAAGAACTCTCCGCCCAGACCAAGCGCCAGGAGCGCTTCGCCGCCGCCAAGAAGAAAAACGAGCCCGCGGCCCTTCCCGGCGGCGGCCAGGAAACTCGCGCTGCCGCCGATCCAGCGCAGGCGCAAAACTATCTCAACGCCGGCGTTTCCTTTCACGATGCGGGCCAGTTCGAGCAGAGCGTCCCTTATTTGGAGTACGCCTTGACCCTGGACCCGAATCTGTGGCAGGCCCGGCAGTATCTGGGCTCCGCTTTATACCAACTGGGGCGCACGCCCGAGGCGCTGGCCCAGTACGAAAAAATGCTGGAAGCCCACCCCGATCCTCAAATTCAGCAATGGGTGGAAAGTTTCAAAGCGCAAATTAAAGGATAGGAGACATATCCATGGCCGACGATTTATTTTCAATGAAACCGCCCACCCCTCCTCCTCTGCCCGGAACGCGCCAGGCGCCGCCGCCGTTGCCCGGAGGGTTCCCACCGACTCCCGGACGTTCCGGACCGCCCCCGCTGCCCACTCCGGCTATGCCGGCCGGTCCGACCGCATTCCCGTCATTCCCACCTTCAGGAGCCGCCGTGAAAACTTCAGGCGCCGACAATAGGGAAGCTTACGACGACAAAGTCGCCGCGCTTGAAAAACGCCTGCAGGAGGAACGCGAGAAAGTTCTTCTGGCCAGCCTGAAGAACGAACAGGAGTCCGCGACTGCGGCCAAGGTCGAGGCGTCCTTGCAGGAATTGCAGGAGCGCATGCGCCGGGAGCGCCGCACCCAAGAACAGGAAGAAGTCCGCCTCAAATTGGAAGCAAAGCTCCAGGAAATGGAGAAGAGGATGGCGCAGGAGCGGGAAACCTGGGTCGCCACCTTGAAGAATCAGATGCAGTCCAAGGAGTTCCAGGAAAAGGAATTCGAGACCCACTTCGCCTCCCGGCTTCAGGAAATGGAGCGCAAAAACCTGGAGGAAAAGGCGCAATGGCAAAAAGTCGTCCTGGCCAAGGACGAGGACAACAGGAATCTGCGCTCCCTGTGCGAAAAGCTCAAGGGCGCCGACGCGGAGTTGTCCCGGATGCTCTCGGAGAAAAAATGGCTGGAGAGCCGTTTCGTGGAGCTGCGCGAGGAGCAGGCCAAATTCCACGGCACGGCCCAAACCCTGGCCGAAAAGGAAAAAGAGCTGGCGGTCATGCGCTTTGAGCTCTCCGCCGCTAAAACGCAGGTGGACGACTTGAAGGAGCGGCTGGAGCGGGAATTTTCCCGGGCGCGCCAGGAATACGAAAGCGAGAACAGGCGCGTCAAGGCCGAAGCCCTTGCTGAAGTCAGCAAGTACCGCGAGACGGCCGAGCAGTATTATTCCGCCCTGCAAAAATTCAAGGGTGTGTGCGCGGCTCTGGAACGGCAAACGGCGATGCTCAAATCCCAGCTCGCCAAGAAAACGGCGGAGTTGCAATCGCAGAAAACAAAATTGGAGAATGTGTCCCGGCTCGCCGAGCATGAACGGGAAGCGCTGCGCGGACTGGGACAACAAAGAATGACCCTGCAAAAAGCGCTTAAGTCGCGCCAGGAGTCCCTGGAGGCCGTGCAGGCGCTTGCCCGGGAATTCGAAAGCAGGCTGACGTCCGCCGATAAAGAAAAGGCGGAGATCGCGGGGAAAATGGAGGGTCTTGAGCGCGTCTCGTCCGCCCAAGCCGCTCAAATCAAGAACCTTGAGATGACTTTGGAAACCCTGCGGGGAGAACTCGCGAAAGAAAGCCATGTCGCGGCCTTCCGCCTCAAGGAGAACGAGGAGTTGACCCGGAAACTCGATGAGTGCCGGGAATCATCCGAGCCTCCCGCCTCATGATCACCCTGCACAAGCTTAACGGGACGGCCGTGGTCATCAACGCGGAGATCATCGAGGCCCTGGAAATCGGCCAGGAAACCGTGGTCTGCCTCGCCACGGGCAACCGCTACCTCGTGCGCGAAAGCGCGGAGGAGATAACGAAAAAAGTGCTTGAATATAGGCGAGCGGTCAACGCCCAGGGCAAAGTCGTCAATCCCATTCAAGGCTTCGAGCGAAAATCGCCGTGACTCTTCGGGCGTTTGATTTAAAACAATAGGAGGCCGCAAAGCGCGCTTATGGATATAGCCACAATCATGGGAATTCTGGCGTTCTTCGCCATGGCCGTCGCGGCCATCTATCACTCGGAAGGCATGGCGGGGTTCAAGCCTTTCGCCAACATGGAGGCGCTGCTGGTCGTCATGGGCGGCACCTTTTGCGCCACGCTGGTCAACTATCCGCTCAGCCAAGTCGTGGGCCTGGGGAAAATCCTGCGCAAGGTGCTGGTCTCAAGCGGCGAGGACACCTCCAACATCGTGACGACCTTCGTCACCCTGTCCCAAAAGGCTAAAAAGGAAGGCTTCTTGTCCCTACAGGCGGACATCAAGAATATCCCCAACGATTTCATGCGCCGCGGCATCCAGCTCGTCGTGGACGGCGCGGACCAGGAGTTCATCAGCAACATGCTGGAAACCGAACTCGGATTCATCCGGGAACGCCACAAGGGCGGCCAAGAAATTTTCAACTCCATGGGGATTTATGCTCCGGCTTTCGGCATCATCGGCACCGTCTTGGGCATGATCATGATGCTCGCGACCATCTCCGACGTCAACGCCGTGCCGCGGCGCATGGCCCTGGCTCTGGCCTCCGCCTTTTTCGGACTGGGCGCCGGGTATCTCATCTTCCTGCCCATGGGCGGCAAGCTGCGCCGCCGCTCGGAGGAGGAACTGCTCATCAAGGAAATCATCATTCGCGGGGTTCTTCTCCTGCAAAGCGGGGCAACGCCCTCCGTCGTGGAAACTAATCTCAAGGCTTACCTGGAGCCCTCCAAGAGAATGATGGTCAAAAACCCCGCCGCGCCTACGGCGCCGGGGCCCTAAACAAGGAATCCGGCGCATGTCTCTCAAAGCCCCCAAGGGATTCATCGAGGAGAGCGACCCCCGCGTGTCCCAATTGGGGCACGCGGCGCCGCCGTGGCTCATCAACTACGCCGATCTCATGACCGAGTTGGTGTGCTTTTTCATCATCCTCTACGCCCTGTCCGCCGCCCTGAACAAGAACATCGTCGGCGCGGCGCAGAAAATAAAACAGATGATGAAACAGGGGCAGATGCACGGCGCGGTTTCCATCGACAAGAACGGCCTTAAAATCACCCTTGACGAGCAGGGGCAAGTCGCATTTTTTGAAAGCGGATCCGCAGACACCACGGCCCAAATGCAGGCCTTGCTGGCCAAACTCGCGCCCACGCTCAAAAGTCTGGCCGCCACCCACGACATCGTTGTGGAGGGCTACACGGATAACCAGCCCATCCATAACGAATACTACGATTCCAACTGGGAGCTCTCCACCGCCCGCGCCACGAGCGTGGCCCGCATGCTCATCGACAAGTACGGATTTCCTCCGCAGCACATGGCCGCGGAAGGCTACGGCCAGTACCGCCCCATCGTCCCCAACGACACGCCCGAACACAAGGCCATGAACCGGCGGGTGGTCTTTTTAGTCAAGAGCGGAAACGCGGCGTCGCTGCCCGCCGCGACGCCGGCGGTCCCGGCGGGAGCTCAACCTCCACAGCCCGCTTCGCCCTAGCACATGATAAAATATCCCATGCGAAGAACGGCTCTTTGGGCGGCGCTGGCCTGCCTTGCCGCGCTGGCCGCCTGCGGCCCGGCCAATCAGAAAATCGTCGTGCAGGACTTCGCGGACGGCAGCGTGACCGACTTGTCCATCACCGAGCAAATCACGGGAGAAAACGACTTCCTGTTCTTCTCCATCCCGCAGAAAACGCGGTTTTTAGACGGCTACATCAAAGGACAGATCACCGACTACTCCGGCAGCCCCATCCAAGGAGTCATCGTGCGGGCGGTGGCCTCCTCGGGAGAAACGACCAATCCCGAGGATGAGCTTTTCGGAGAATCCATCGGCGGCGGTGGCGGCGGAAACAACGCGACCACTTCCTTTGATCCGGGGGTCAGCGACACTAACGGTTTTTACCGCATCAGGTTCGTTCTCCCCATCATCAACAACCTCGTGGACGTGCGCGGGCGACTAGTTTTCAATCCCGGGTGGCAGCAGCAGAAGACAAACCTGGGGAAAGCCTACCAGCCCCAGATCAAGGAGTCCCAATTCCACCTTTTCTACAACTACAAGAACGGCCAGCTTATTTACGTCCAGGGCGTCCAAAAAACCATCGTTGCGCCGGCCTTAAGCGGCTTGCCGCCCGAAATGGGCGGGCTCCCCGGGGCCGCCCCTCCCGCGCCGGCAAAACCAGCCGCCGCCTCGCAAAACCAAAACAGCGGCGGGGATCAGGATCTTTTCAAGGGGTTCGGCTTCGGCCCATGACGCGCGGCGATTGCGCTTACCTTGACTACAACGCCACGACGCCCGTTCGCCCGGAAGTCCTGGAGGAGATGCTTCCGTACTTCCGGGAACACTACGGAAACCCGGGCAGTCCCTATTTCCTCGGCCAAAAAGCCCGTAAAACGGTTGAGCGGGCGCGCGAACGGGTCGCGTCGTTCCTGAACGCGAAAGATCCGCAGGAAATCGTCTTCACGTCCTGCGGATCGGAATCGGACGCGCTGGCCGTCTCCGGCGCCGCTTGGTCGGCATGGGAGGAAAGCTTTGGGCGCGCCAAGCCGAAGATCGTCTCCACGGCTGTCGAGCATGACGCCGTGCGCACGCTGCTGGATCAACTGCAGCTGCGCGGCTTTAAGCGCGCTTTGGCGCGAGTCGATGAGCACGGCTTGGTCGCGGCCGACGAATTCGAGCGGCTCATCACCCCCGAAACGGCCGTGGTTTCCGTCATGCACGCCAACAATGAAGTCGGCACCGTAGAACCAATAGAAAAAATAGCCGGACTCTGCCGAACAAAAGGCGTTCTTTTTCACACCGACGCGGTCCAGTCCGCCGGCAAAGTCCCGCTCGACGTGCAGAAAATGAACGTGGACATGCTTTCCATCTCCGGGCATAAAATCGGCGCGCCCAAGGGCGTCGGCGCCCTTTACGTCCGCGGCGGCGTCAGGCTTTCGCCCGTCATCACGGGGCACCAAGAAAAGAACCGGCGCGGCGGGACGGAGAACGTGGCCCTCATCACGGGGCTTGGCGCCGCCTGCGAATTGGCCCGCAAAGACTTGGCGGACGCAAAAAAGCAGGAGCGCTATGAATTTCTCCGCCGGCAAATCGCGGACGCGACCCTCAAAATACCGGGAAGCGCGATTAACGGGCATCCGTCGCGGCGGCTTTCCACCTGCATCCATATGAGCTTCTCCGGCGTTGATGGGCACGCCCTGGTCATCGCTCTGGATCTTGCCGGCGTCTGCGTCTCAAGCGGGCCCGCCTGCTCGACCGGCTCCCCCCAGCCGTCGCATGTCCTCACCGCCATGGGCGTGCCTCCCGAATTGGCGCAAGGCTCGCTGCGCGTCTCCTTCGGGCATGCCACCAGCGAAGAGGACATCCGCCGGCTCGCGGCCGCCCTGCCGGACGCGGTGGAAAAACTCCGCGGAGTTCCCGCCGCCCGATGAGCGAAAAAACGGCGCTCGTCGCCATGAGCGGCGGAGTGGACAGCTCCGTCGCCGCCGCGCTCATGGCCGAGGCGGGCTGGCGCACCGTCGGCGTGACCCTTAAAATCATGCCCGGGACTCCGAGCGGATTCGGTTGCTGCGGATCCCCGGCCGATATCGATGACGCCAAGCGAGTCTGCGAATCGCTTGGTTTGGCCCACTACACCCTGAACATGGCCGACCTATTCGAGGACAAAGTCATCAAGCCTTTTGTCGAAGCCTATCTCAATCAGCGAACTCCCAACCCATGCGTCGAATGCAACAAGAGCGTCAAGTTCGGCCACCTCATGGCCCTGGCCCGCGCTTGGGGCGCCGACTGCCTGGCCACCGGCCATTACGCGAAAACCGAAAATGGCCGGCTCTTTATGTCAGAAGACCGGGAAAAAGACCAAAGTTATTTTCTTTACGCTCTTGGCCGCGAAGAACTTGCCGGAATCAAGTTTCCTCTGGGAGAGATGACCAAAGGCGCCGTGCGCGAAAAAGCCCGCGAGCTTAAGCTAAAGACCGCGGAAAAACCGGAAAGCCAGGAAATCTGCTTCGTTCCCGGCCGCGACTACAGGAGCTTCATCGCCGGTCGCATTGGCGAGTCCTCCGCGGCCTTGACGGCGGGCCCCATCAAGGACACGCAGGGAAAAGTCCTCGGCCGACACCGGGGCTTGGCGTCCTATACCTGCGGCCAAAGAAAAGGGCTCGGAATTTCCGCCGCCCAGCCCAGCTACGTCGTTCGCATGGAGCCGGAAAGCAACACCTTGGTGGTCGGAAGCAGGCAGGATACGTTCAGCTCTTCTTTTATTGCGCGAGGCGTCAGCTGGATATCCGGCCGGACGCCCGACGCCTGCGGCGTGGATGTCCGCATTCGGCACCGGCACAAGCCGGCCTCCGCGCTCCTCAACCTTCTTTCGCCTCAAGAGATAGGCGTCCGCTTTCTGGCGCCGCAGCCCGCCGTCACTCCCGGACAAGCCGCCGTTTTCTATTCGGGCGACGAAGTTCTAGGTGGAGGAACAATCGCGGAGGTCGCGAATTCATGAGAAAGCTGGCCCTTAGCCTTGGCGTCTCGGCTCTTTTTCTGTGCGGAGGGTGCTCGATTTGGCCCAAAAGCGATTTTTCCACGTCCGCGGAAAAAAGCGTGCGGGCCGCGGATCTCAGCGTCGATGAAACCAGGACCTTGGCCGGCCTTTCCGAAATCGAAGAAGCTCTTCGCGATTACTACACGCACGAACGGCGCATCCCGGACAACCTAGACGCCCTGGTCCCCCAGTATTTAGCCGCGATTCCCACCGTCGAGCTAGGCTTGTCCCAGCACGGCGACACCAACCGCGTGACGAACTACAATCCGAGAATACTCATCGACGGCGTGGTCGACGGCGCCAGAATCGGTGACACGGGCGGGTGGGGGTATGTTCACACGGACCGGCAGGTCGTGGTCTTCGTGGACTGCACGTATCTTTCCCCGAACGGCGCTCCCTGGTATTCGCGCCAGCCCTAATTCAAGGACATATTAAGAATCGGCGCCCGGCAAACCGTAGTATTTCCGCACCGCAGAAGCCTCATCCAACGTCTCCCGGCGGACCTTCCGCCTCCAATGGCGGATAGAGCCGGCCGCCAGATACGCCAAGGCGTGCAGTTGCCGCAATCGGGGACGCGCGCGAAAAATCCTTCTTAAAAGCGCAGAGGGTTTCGGGGAATCAGGGCCGCTCTCAACCGGCTTGCCATCGAGAGTTTCACCGCGCGTGCGGCAGAGCGCCGCCCGGCCCAGCTTCGCGCCCGCCGCGTCGGCCGCCGCCTCAGCCATCGCTCGGAAATCCGACATTTTTCCGCCGCCGATGCTCACCAGCCCGCGGATCCCGTCCCGCGATTCATGATCGAACACCTCGTATTGCCGCGACAAAAACCTTTCATCGCCGCCGCGCCCAAGAATCGGCCGCGCGCCCACGATGGTAGAATCGTGCCGCTCCGGAAGATTTTGAAGGTAAAAACGGGCGGTTTGGGAAAGCGATTCGATTTCCGCGGGAGAGGTTTTGACGTTCGCGGGGGTTTCGCCGGCGTCCACGTCCGTGGGGCCGACCAAAGTTCCGTCCTTAAAAGGAATGGTAAAAATATAGCGCCCTTTTTCCACCGCTTCAAGCAACAGCCCGACGGGAACCAGATGCCGCTTGTAAATCAAATGGGTCCCTTGCCGAAGACGCAAGGGGATATCGGCTCCGGCCATGGCCGCGACTCCTCCGACCCAAGGTCCGGCCGCGTTAATCACTATCCGGGAGCGGATTTCTTTGCCGCCGGCGAAAACTCCGCGGACGTTCTTTCCTTCCATGACCAAGCGCTCGACCGAAAGCCCCGTTTCCACCCGCGCTCCGTGCCGGCGCGCCGAATCAAGATTCTTGTCGACCAGCAGCAGCGGATCGACCCACCACTCATCGAAGAGAACGCCGCCCGTGAGGCCTTCGGGCTCCAAGTCCGGAACCAACTCCAGGACCGCGCGCGAAGAAATCCTCAAGTGCTTCCTGCCGCCCTTCATGCGCTGGAAATAATCGTAGGATTCCAAAAGAGTTTCCACGGTCTCAAGACCGTGGGAATGCCAGTCGTAGACGGGCCAGAGAATCGGCATGCGCGTGAGCAAGTTTCCGGCGATGCGCAGGATGTGCCCCGAATCCCAGCATGTCATGTGGGTCGTCAACCGATCATAAAGCAGGTAGCGCAGGCCGCCGTGAATGAGGTGAGTGGAGGCCGCGGTCGTCGCTCCGCCGGGCCGCCCGCGTTCGATGAGCAGGGTCTTAAAGCCCCGCATCGCGCAGTCGCGCGCCGTTCCCGCTCCGGTGACGCCCCCGCCGATGATGATGACGTCAAAAATATCCGAAGGCCGTAAGTTTTCGACGTTCAAAACTAACGGATTTTGGATGTTTTGGACGTCGTATTGCGGTTGGGCGTTTTTCATGCCGCGGGAATGGAAACTATTGTATCAAAACGGGCGCCGCGGCTCGGGCCGGATTTACGAAATGATATAATTCGCGCGTGCAAAGAAGGCGACTTTACGAGCTTTTTGTGTTGGCCGCCGCGATCATCTTCATCGGAGCCTGGGCCCTGTCCAAGCTCCTGGCCGGCCTGCCCGATATCCAAAGGCTGCAGAACTACGTCCCGCCTCTGACCAGCTACGTCTACGATGAGTCGGGCAACGTCATCGCCGAATTCTCCATTCAGCGCCGCGCTCTTTTGCCGCTGGATAAAATCCCACAGGACATGCAGAACGCCGTCATCGCCGTGGAAGACGACCAGTTCTACAGCCATTGGGGAATTTCCCCCCGCGGCATTCTGCGCGCGGCCATCACGGATATTCTTTCCGGGCATTTCCGCCAAGGCGGCTCGACCTTAACCCAGCAGGTCTCCAGAGGAATCTTTCTGACTCCGCAAAAGACCCTGACCCGAAAAATCCGGGAGGCCCTCCTGTCCGTCGAAATCGAGCACAACTTCTCCAAGCAGGAAATTCTCCAAATATACCTCAACCAAGTCTACTTCGGGGAAGGCGCCTACGGAATAGAATCCGCCGCCCGCATTTATTTCGGCAAGAACGTCGCCGACTTGAGCCTCTCGGAGGACGCCCTCCTGGCGGGGCTCATCCAATCGCCGCAAGGCAACTCGCCGTTCCTCCATCCCCAAAAGGCCACCGAGCGCCGCGACTTCGTCCTGCAACGCATGAAAGACGAGGGCATGATCAGCCAGGAGGAAAAGACCGCCGCCGATAACGAACCTCTGCCGACCGCCAAGTGGATAGGGCTCTCCGCCCAGGCGCCCTATTTCGTGGAATATATCCGGCAGAGGATGGAGCGCAAATACGGCTACGACGCGCTCTGGAAAGGCGGCCTGAAGATTTATACCACGCTCGATTTAGGCATGCAACGCGAAGCCGAAACGGCGATGGACAATCGGCTGACGCAATTCGACGCCAATGCCCTCAAAAGATGGCAGGCGAAAGCGGCGCAAGACGCCGCCATGGGCATCGCCGGCTCGACCATACCGCCGGCGGAAGTGCAAGGGGTTTTTGTCGCCTTGGACGTCAAGACCGGCGCGGTCCGCACCATGGTCGGCGGGCGGCCGGACTCCATCTTCAACCGGGCCATCCAAGCGCGCCGGCAGCCCGGCTCGACCTTTAAACCCTTCGTCTGGGCGGCAGCGCTTAAGTCGGGATTGACTCAGGCCTCTATAGTGGACGACAGCCCGCTGGCTTATTACTACGACGGGCGGGATTGGCGGCTCATGGAGGGCGCCACGGATCAAATCGCCGTGAACCTAGCCACTGCGACGTTTATTCAAAATCCGGACTTTAAGATATGGGTGCCCACCGATTTCGACGATAAGTACCTGGGCCTCATCACGCTGCGCACGGCTCTGGCCGACTCGCGCAACATCGCCTCCATCAGGCTCATCGAGAAAGTCGGGCCGCCCTTGGTCGTGGAAATCGCCCACAAGGCCGGCATCACCTCCTACCTGGATCCCGTCCTGTCCTTGGGGCTGGGGACCTCCGTGGTCAGCCCGCTGCAAATGGCCAATGCCTTTGAGACCTTCGCCAACGGCGGCATTCACGAGACCCCCTATACCATCGAGCGAGTCGAGGCCCATGACGGAACCATCTTGGAGAGTCATTCGCCTTCCGAGCAAGAAGCGATGTCGCCCCAGATCTCTTACTTAATGACCGACGTGCTCAAGGCCGTGGTGCAGTCCGGAACGGGGCGCTACGCCAGAATCCTCAGGCGGCCCATCGCCGGAAAAACCGGGACGACCAACGGCAACCGAGATCTATGGTTTGTCGGTTACACGCCGGACATCGTGGCCGCGGCGTGGATGGGCTACGACGACTTCTCATCGCTGGGGCGCAGCATGAGCATCCAGGGCGGCGTGACCGTCCTTCCCTGGTGGACGGAAATCATGGGCCAGACGCTCAAGGACAAACCCAAGCGCGACTTCACGGTTCCCTCCGGCATCGTCTTCAAGGAGCTAGACACTTCCACGGGCATGCTGGCGCTGCCCACCTGTCCAAGGCGGGACGTCGCGCTGGTCGCCTTCTTAAAAGGAACGGCGCCCGAAAACTACTGCAATATCAATCATTCGAAACCTATCCAACCCCAATTGCGGCAGGAATTGGGCTTGGCCCCCGCGGCGGGAGAGATGCCGTCCTCGCTAAGCCCGGACGACTTCGGCGACGCGGCCTCCACGGACAACGTCTTCGGAGTCCCGTCATCATCCGCGCCCAATTCGGCCAACCCCGCGCAGCCCTCCGGCTCAGATCAGAACCAGGAGCCGACCGTCATCGAGTAGGCGTTTTCCGACGCCCGCGGATCAGCCGAGATAGAATCTAGGAACGCGCGAGCTTGTCGCCGTGCGGCGGGCCGGCAGAGCCACGATGTCCCCCCGGCAGGCATCCGGAACATCGGTGACGTCCACCAGAATATGGGCGATGCCGCAACGCCCGATGAAAGGGGCCTTCCTGCCGCGCACGACGCCCCAATACTGGAACCCGGGCCCCAGGCTGATGAAGCGCTCGGCCGGCTCCATGGCGACTCCGTCGGCGTAGCCGCAAAGCACGGTTCCCACGCGCATCCGCCGGGGCGCGATGTATTCCCCGGCGTAGCCGATGGAGCGCCCGCGCTCCACCTCCCGCAGGGAGACGATGCGCGCCTTCAAGCTCCACGGGCTGCGAATCGGCGCGGACAAGGACGCCGGCTTGACGCCGTAGAGAAGATTGCCGATGCGGACCATGTCCATCTGCCGGTGCGGGAAATCGACCAGCACCGAGCTGTTGGCCGCATGGCAAACCAAACCCGGGAATCGTTTTTTGAGCCGCGTCGCCAAGGCTGAAAAGGAGCTCAGCTTCTCCTCGGCTTCCACCGCGTTTTTCCCCGGAACATAATCGATGTGGGTGGAAAGACCGCGTAGGCGCAGGCGGCGCAGGCGGGAAAGTGCTTCCAAGAAATTCTCGGTATCACGGGGAGAAATCCCCCAGCGCCCCAGGCCGAAGTTCAAATCGACGTGCGCCGCCGCTCCGGACGCCGGCGCCGCCGCATCGATGGCCCGCGCTTGGCTTAGGTCGTCGATGGTCGGAATCAGCTTCCACTTAAAAATGTCCCGCGCTGCGGACGGCAAGACGGGCGCCAGCACCTGAATGGGCTCCTTGACGCCCGCGCGGCGCAGGACCGCGGCCTCGCGCACCGTCAGGACTCCCAGCGAGGAAGCTCCGCCGCGAACGGCCTCGCGGGATATCTCGGCGCCGCCGTGCCCGTAGGCGTCCTCCTTGACCACGGCCATTAAGGCGGTTTTGGGCGCGAGCTGGGAGACGATCCAGCGCACGTTGGCGCGGACCACGCGGAGATTTATTTCGACCCACTTGACCTCGCTTTTTGCCGGTTGCATGCCCTGATTATATAGAATAGGCCCGTAGCCATGAAGCGCGAAATTATAAAAATGGGCACGCGCGGCTCGGCTCTGGCCAGAGCCCAAGCGAAGCAAATCGCGGACGACCTGCGCCGGCTGCATCCCGGACTCGCGATTGAACCCGTCGTCATCGAGACAAGCGGGGACCGCTTCGCGGCCGGCCCCTTCCAAAAAGAAGCCGCTGATTCCGCCGGAGAGCAAGGCGTCAAAGGGCTTTTCGTCAAGGAAATAGAGCAGGCTTTGCAGGCAAAGCGCATCGATTTTGCCGTTCACAGCGCGAAGGACCTCCCTGAACGGCTGGCGCAGGGGCTCGTCATCGGGGCTTTTCCCGAACGTGAAGACCCGCGCGACGTTTTCGTGGGCAGGCCCGGCGTCTCCTGGGCGGACTTGCCCCCGCGCGCAAAAATCGGCACCTCGTCTCTGCGGAGGAAACTTCAGATCCTCGCCGCGCATCCCGATGCCGTCATCGTCCCTCTTCGGGGGAACGTCGACACGCGCCTGCGAAAAATCTCTCTTGAGGGCCTGGACGGAATCATCCTCGCCGCGGCCGGTCTGTGCCGTCTCGGGAAAGACGACGTTTCCGCGGAGCCCATTGCTCCGGGCGTCATCGTTCCCGCGCCGGGCCAAGGCGCGCTGGCCGTTGAAATCCGCGCCGGCGACGCTGAATTGCGGGATGCCCTAAGGTCCCTGGATCATCCCCGCACGCGGTTGGAAGTCGACTGCGAGCGAGCCTTTTCGGCGGCGTCAGGCGGCGGGTGCTCATCCCCCGTGGGCGCCTTGGCCCGAGCCGAAGGCGCCGGACTTTCGCTTCGGATTTTCTGGGCCGCCGATGAGAGTTCCGCCGCCCGCCGCTGGATGAAAACCTGCCCGGATGCGCGGCGCTGGACAGAGCTCGCCGCCGAGGCCGCCCAGGCCGTAAAGCCTTAAACTCTACCATGTCGGAACCAGAGCGCCGCAGGATCGTCGGTCTGCCCAGCTCCGGAGCTTGGGCCTGCCTGGCTCATTGCGCGATTTCCAAACGCCCCATTTCCAATTTTATCCTGCCTGAATTCAATAACCAGCTGGCGTTTATCTTTGAGAATCGCGAGCAGATAGAAGATGTGCGGGACGCCTTCGCCGGCCTAGGTCCGGTTTTTGGCTTGGACGCCGCCACGGCCGCCGTTTTCGCCGATGACGCGGAGGAGCGTTCCGCCTCGTTGGAAATTCTGCGGGGAGGCAGCCCGCTTATCCTGGCCACCCCCCAAGCCTTGGAAGAACCGGCGCCATCTCCGATCCAATTCCAGGAGAAAACCCTGTTCTTCAAGCCCGGCGCGGCCATCAAGCGCTCTCGCGTCGAAGCCGGCCTCGCCGCGATGGGCTACCGGCGGGTCGACTTCGTTGAAAGCCCCGGGGAATACGCCGTGCGCGGCGCGGTCGTCGATTTTTTCGCCATCCAGCCCGAAATAGCCGTCCGCGTCCTCTTCGATGAGGATTTAATCGCGTCTTTGCGCCGCATCGACACGGCGTCCCAAGAGGCGCGGGAAATGCTGGACGGCTGCCGTGCCGTGCCCATGCAAATCGAAGCGGCGTCCGCGCGCATCAAGGACTGGATCGTCCCGGACTCCCTCTGCGTTTTTCAGGAAGATATCCAATTCGCACCGCCCGAAGGGGCGCTTCTTCTTCAGGCGGGGCGGCTTTTGGAAGCCTCGCCGGATGATTTGGATTTCGGCGCCAAGCCGCTGCCCTCCCTCGCCGATCCGGCGGCGTGGACCGCGGAGCTTGGGCGTTTGGCTCGAAGCGGGAACAAGGTTTTTCTTTTCTCCCTCAACCGGGGCGAAGACAGCCGTCTGCAGGAAATACTGGAAGGACTTGTTCCGGAAGGAATGTGCCAATTCCTCATCGGGCCCCTGCGCCGCGGCTTTGCGCATCCCGGCTTGGGCTGGTGCGCGGTGTCCACCTCGGAAATATTCTCGCGGCTTTACCGGCCGAGCCGCTCCTGGGGCGCGGCGGACAATAAAGGCGGAAAGCTCGCGTTCCGTGAACTCCGCTTGGGCGACTACGTCGTCCACCAGGACTACGGCTTGGCCCGTTATCGGGGGTTCGAGCCGCTGGAGTTCGCGGGCGGCAAGACCGACTGCATGATTCTTGAATTCAAGGGCTCGGACAAGCTCTATATTCCCATGGGCGAATTCGGGCGCATCCAAAAATACGCGGGTGGAGAGGGCAAAAGGCCGCGGCTGTCTTCCTTGGATTCCCGCCGCTGGGAGGAAGTCAAGCACCGCGTCGCCGAAGGCGTGCGCGAGCTCGCGCAGGAAATCCTCAAGCTCGAAGCGGCCCGCAAGGCCGCCGCGGGATGCGCGTTCCCTCCGCCGGCGGAAATGGAGCGGGAATTCGCGGACGCCTTCCCGTACGAGGAAACTCCGGACCAGGCGCGCGCCATCGCCGAAGTAAGCGCGGACATGGAAAATCCGCGGCCCATGGATAGAATCGTCGTGGGCGACGTCGGCTTCGGCAAGACGGAGGTCGCCATGCGCGCGGCTTTCAAATGCGCCGCCGCGCTCAAACAAACGGCCGTCCTCGCGCCCACCACCATCCTGGCCGAGCAGCATTACCGTACTTTCTGCGCCCGATTCGCGGCCTATCCCTTCAAAATCGCCGTCTTGACCCGCTTTCAAAGCCGCAAAGCTCAAGAGGCCGCCGTGCGCGGCCTTGCCGACGGTTCCGTCGACGTGGTCATCGGCACCAGCCGCCTTCTACAGCGCGACGTGCGCTTCAAGAATCTCGGACTCATCGTCATCGACGAGGAGCACCGCTTCGGCGTGAAGGACAAGGAGCGCATCAGGTCTTTCAAGAAGAACGCGGATTGTCTCTCCCTTTCCGCCACGCCGATTCCGCGGACGCTCAACCAAGCCATGTCGGGCCTTCGAGATATTTCCCTCATTGAAAGCGCGCCCGAGGGCCGGCAGCCCATTCTCACCAGGGTCGGGCCCTGGAGCGAGGCCATCATCGTCGAGGCGATCGCGGAGGAGCTCGGGCGTGGAGGGCAGGCTTACTACGTCCACAACCGCGTGCGGAGCATTCAAGACGCCGCGGCCAGGATTTCCCGGCTGGTTCCGGGAGCCAAAGTCGCCGTCGTTCACGGGCAGATGGGCGGCGCGGAAATCGAGAAGACGATGTGGGAGTTCTTCCATAAGAAATCAGACGTTCTCGTGGCCTCGGCGATTATCGAGTCGGGGCTCGACATCCCCAGCGTGAACACCATCCTCGTCGAGAACGCCCAGGAATTCGGCCTGGCCCAACTCTACCAACTGCGCGGCCGCGTCGGAAGGGAAAGCCGCAAAGCCTGCTGCTACCTGTTTTACCCCGAGGACTACGAGAATCTCTCGGAGCTCTCCGAAGAGGCGCGCAAGCGCTTGGAAGCGCTCAAGGAGTTCGCCGGGCTGGGCTCGGGATTTAGGCTGGCCATGCGGGATATGGAAATCCGCGGCGCCGGGGACCTGCTCGGCCGGCGCCAGCATGGATTCATGAATTCCGTGGGCGTTGACCTCTACAGCCAGATGCTCTCGGCGGAAATCGATCGGATGAAGGGCAAGCCGGAATCAAGGCGTCAGGAGGATGTCCGCATAGACATCAAAGTCCGCGCGTTCATCCCCGGCGATTACCTCCCGCAGGACATGGCGCGTTTGGAGTGGTATAAGCGCTTATTGGAGGCCGGAGAGGCCGGACTTGCCCCCCTGCGCAAGAAACTCGAAGACCTCTGCGGACCGGCTCCGGAATCCGTCGCCAATCTTTTCGCGCTTTCCAGGATACGAATTCAAGCCGGCGACGCGGGCATCCGCTCCATTTCCCAGAAAGACGGCGTCATGGAGGTTTTTTTTCGGAAGGACGCGCCCATCGAGCCGAGTTCCCTGCATCGGTGGCAAAAAGCCTACGGCGAGAAGCTTTCCTTTCTTCCCTCCGAGGAAGGCGACGGCCTGGCCGTCGCATTATCAAAGGAAGACCCTTTGCCGTGGCTGAGGAAATTCCTTTCTCCCACGGCTTGACCGCAAAAAAATGATAATATCGGCATCGTGGCGATTCTCTTGGCCCTGCTCTTGCCGCTTTTTTCCGCCTGCCGCAGGCAAGGACCAGTCGTAGCGAAAGTCGGGGATCTTGTGATCACTCGCGCCGAGTTCAACCAGAAGCTCTCCGAAGTCGCGCCGCCCTATCAGAAATACGTCTCTACTCCGGCGGGACGACGCCAGTTCCTGGACGTCCTCATCAAGGAAAAGATGGTCTTGGCCGCCGCCGAGAATTCCGGCGTTTCAAAGTCGGCCGATTTCAAGCGCGATATCGCGGAGATAAAAGAAAACGAGGCGCGGCAGTTTACCCGGGAAAGGGACTATCTGCTGACCCGAGCCTGGCGAAAAGAACTTGCGGACCGAGGCATCACCCAGGTCAGCGACGCGGAAGTCGCCGCGTACTATAAAAAATATCCTTATGAGGTCTCCATCAAGAACATCTTGGTCGAGGATCCTAACGAAGCGGACCAAATCCTAAAAAAGCTGCAGAAGGGCGCCTCTTTCTCGGCGCTCGCGAAAAAATATTCCATCGATTCGGCGTCCTCGGAAAACGGAGGGAAAATGCCTCCGATGCTCTATGGAGAAATCATCCCGGAGCTCCAGGACGTCGTCTTCCACATGCGCGTGGGAGAACTCTCCGGACCCATCAGGACCAAGTTCGGCTATCACGTGCTTTACAAGGTGAGCGAGACCCGCGTGCCGCTCTCCGAAGTCGAAGAGCGCATCCGCGGCATTTTGGAAAAAGGAAAGCTGGACAAATACCTGCGTTCCATAGAAAACCGTTTCCCGGTGGAGGTCGTCGATGAAGAATTCAAGTAAAATCGTCCTAGCCGTCGCCGCCCTGGCGTTTTTCGCGCCCGCGGCCCAGGCCATGGTGGCCGAAGACGTCATCGCAACGGTCAACGGCAAGCCCATCATGCTTTCCGAATACGAGCGGCAACTCTCGCCCGTCATGAGCGAGTGGGCTCAAACCGAACCGCAAGCCCTTCAGGATCCCGCTTTCGTGGCGAAGCTGCGCAAGTCGGCCCTGGAGCAGATGATCGATGATGAGCTCCTTTATCAGGAATCCGTTAAGAAAAAAATCACCGTCGACTCCCACGCCATCGACGCCGGCATCGATGAAATCAAGCATCGATTTCAAGTCGACGAGAACGGCAACCCCGTGTCCGCCCAGCAGGCCGAGGAAGCCTTCCAGGACCAGCTCAAGCAGGACGGTCTGAGCTATGCGCAATTCCGCGAAAGAATTAAAAAACAGGTCGCCATCCGGAAGCTCATCGAGCAGGAGGTCAAGTCCACCGTCACGCCGCCCGATCCGGCGGCGGTCCGCGCCTACTTCGACAAGCTAAAGGCCTACATCGTCAGCGGCAGCACGCTCCCGCCCGAGGGGATGAACGACGAAGACGCCGCGGCATTCATGCAAATCGCCCAGCAAGTCAAGGGCATGAGCGCCGAGCGGGTGCGCGTGTCCCGCATCCTCATCCGCCTGGCGCCGCAGGCCTCGGACAATGAGAAGCGGCGGGCGTTCGACGCCATCAAGCAAATCCGGAACCAGATCGAGACCAGCACGGAAACCTTCGCCCAAGCGGCCCAGGAAAATTCTGAGGATCCCGCCAGCGCGGCGCACGGCGGGGACATTGGCTACATCATCCGCGGCATGTCGCCGCCGGCGTTCGAGAAGGCGGCCTTTAGCTTGCCCGTGGGCCAAATCAGCGAGCCCATCCTGACCCCGGACGGCTACAACATAATCCAGGTCGAGGCCCACTTGGCCGCTTCGCCGCCCCAGTTCTCGGACTTCAAGGATCAGCTGACCAAGGCCATGATGAACCTCGAACTCCAGAAGAAGCTCGAAAGCTACGTGAAATCGCTCAAGGAAACCGCCGTCATCGAGCGGAACCTTCCTAAATAGCCCGCGTCTCCGTCATCGTGCCGGAAAAACCGCGGCTCGCCTTCACGCTGGGAGACCCGGCGGGCATCGGCCCGGAAATCGTGGTCAAGGCCCTGCGTTCCGGACGGGTTGGCCGCGTCTGCCGGCCGATTGTGGTCGGAGAGGAATCATTGTGGCGGCGCGCGGGCTGGACGCCCAACCTCGCCGCCCTTTTCGATACTCGGCTGGGTCTCCGCTCCGTCCGCCTGGGCGGAACGGATCAAAACGCCGGCCGCGCTTCGTTCGCGGCCCTGGACGCCGCCGCACGCTTGGCCGGGCGCGGCATCGTGCGCGGAATCGTGACGGCCCCTATTTCAAAAAAATCCTGGAAAGCCGCCGGCGTCCCATTCCCCGATCATACGGACTATTTCCAAAAAACATGGCTGCGTCCCGGCGCGCAAATGATCCTGGCCGCCCCCCGGCAAAATTTATGGTCCGTCCTGGCCACGAGACACATTCCTTTGGCGCAGGTCTCCACCCAATTAAGCCCGGCTCTCGTCTTGGCCGCGGCCCGGGCTCTGCACGAGGCCTTATCGCAGCTGATCGCAAAGAAGCGCCCCCGGCTGGGGCTGTGCGCGCTCAACCCGCACGCGGGTGAAGAAGGCATTTTGGGCCGCGAGGAAAAAACCAAGCTTGCGCCGGCTGTCGCCGCGGCGCGGCGCCTGGGCCTGGACCTGCAAGGCCCGTTGCCCGCGGATTCGGCTTGGCGGCTGCACAAAAACGGGGCCTTCGACGGCTTGGTGGCCCTCTATCACGACCAGGCCCTTATCGCGCTCAAAGCCTGCGCGGGGCTGGATATCGTCAACTGGACGACGGGACTTCCCTTCGCGCGCGTCTCGCCCGGCCACGGCACGGCCTTCGACATCGCCGGAAAAAACAAGGCCGACCCGGCCGCCCTCGCGGCGGCCGCCGAGCTCGCGGCGAAACTGTGCGCCTCCTAATCGCGCTGCTGGGTTCCGCGCTGACCTTTCAAACCACGCCTTGTGCCGCGGCCGGAAAAACCGCAAAAGCCGCTGCCGCCGCGTCGGCCGATTCTCAGGATTTGCTCCAGCAGGCCTCTTGGGCCATGGCGGCGCTCGAATACGGAGAGGCCTACGATTTGGCGGCCCGCGCTATTAAAAAAGATTCCCAAAACGCCGCAGCTTTCGATCTGCGGGCCCTCGCCGGCAACAAGCTCAAACGCTACGACGCGGCGCTTCAAGATGAGAACGCGGCCCTGGCGCTCTCGCCGGATGATTCGACCGCCCTTCTGGAGCGCTCCTGGACCTTCTCAAGGCTTAGCCGCTTCGCTTCCGCGCTTAAAGACGCCCAGGCGGCCCTAAAGAATCACCCCGAGAACAGCTTCGCCTATCAAAACCTCGCGGTCGCGCTGGCAGGACAGGGCGACCGCGACGGAGCGGTGGGCGCCCTGCGCCGCGCGGCCGAGCTTAATCCGGACATGGAAACGCGCTACGACCAAGCGCGCCAAGCGGCTTCCGCGGATGAAATCCTATCGCTATTGACTCAACCCGCGGAGCCTGCCGCCGCTCCGCCTAAAACCGCGCCGCGTTTTTCGACCCTGTTCCTTTTGACCATCAGCGGCGGCCTGCTCATCGCCTTAGGCATTCTCAGTTTTTTACCGGCAGGTCCGGAAACCAGGAAGCGGCGTTCCCTAAAAGACGCCGCGCGTCAGCCTCCGTCTTCTCCGCGCCACCATGCTCGCGCCGGCTCCGAATCTCTTCCGGATCCTTATGAAATTATCAAACCGATCGGGCAGAGCTCCTTGGATTTGGCCTATCAAGCCCGGGATACCGCCCTCAACCGCTTTGTCACGGTCAAAAAGATGCGCCGGGAAATCCGTGCGGACGCGGACGCCCGGCGGCGCTTCCTGCGGCAGGCCCGGACCATCGCGCTGCTGCGGCACCCCCACATCGCGGACATCTATCAGGTGGTCGAGGAGAGCGAGGATATTTTCGTGGTCTCGGAATGGTTTGAGGGCCTATCACTCAACCAGATTCTCGAACGCTACGGGGCGCTCGATTACCACCGGGCCCGCAAGGTGCTAAAGCCGCTGTGCGCCGCCGTGGACTACGCCCACGGCAAAGGCATCGCCCATGGCGGCCTCCGCCCGGAAATCATCCGCGTGTCCAAGGAAGGCATCGTCAAAATCACCGACTTTGGCTTGGCGCGCGCCATCGAGGACACCCTTCTGGCCTCGGCGCACCAGCCCCAAGAGTCGCCCGAAATAAGCGATTACACGGCGCCCGAGCAGGAGAAAGGAGCGCCCTGCGCGCAATCCGATATTTTCTCCCTGGGCGCCTGCTTCTACGAGATACTCTCCGCGCGCAAACCCTTCAAGGGCGAAGGGCACTTTCTCTCGCTCAACAAGGCCGGCGGGCTCTTGCTCCCTATTCCCGCCCAGGAAACCAAGGGAGTCCCTTCGGGCTTGGACGTCGTGTTCAAGAAAGCCCTGGCGCCGGACCCCGCCCAGCGCCAGCAGACGGCCCGCGAGCTCTACGCCGATTTTGACCGCCTCCTGCCCGAGCGCGGCCCCGAGCGCGGATAAAAAACGGTTAAAAGCGACCAGCGGCATTGACAATGGCGAGGGTTCCATTTAAACTTAGTCTAGGCCCGAAAACTGGCATGAAAAAATCCGCTTTCCTTTATATAGTCCTATTTGCCCTGTGTTTTTCCACCTTAAGCGGGCTATGCCAAGATCAACCCAGTTCCAAGTCCGGTGACGAAGCAGGGAAATTGGCAAGGCAACCCCTCGGTACGCAAACCAATTTAAGCGAAGAAGCATTTCGAAGACAACTCCTCCCGCAATACAGTAACGCCCTTAAAACAGCCATAAACAATTCAAATCTACCCGCGCAGGTTAAACAGAGTTTTGCCTCCTCATTATCTACGGGTAAAACTCAAGCTCAAATGAATCAGCTCTGGGGAAAAACCGGCATCGTTACTAATGCCATCATCAAAAATTACGAGTCTAAGGGCAAACAACGAATCCCATTAAAACAGGTAAATAGAGCCATCCTCGCTGAAACTAACGCCATTGCCGGTGGTATGGTCGATGCCTATGGGGATAAAAAACTTATCGGCGTAAAAAATGTGCAGGACGCAATGGCGCGGTTGCGTCCTGATATTAAGGAAGCCTACGAGAGGATGAGCCCACGCATCAAAGATTCTTTACACAACCCTATGGGAGAGACTTTCCTAACTTGGCTGAATGGTAGCGGCGGCAATCAACAACAAAACTCAGTCTATGGACTTCCCGACTCATTGTCTCAAAATTTTGTAGCCCAATCTCAATACCAAAACAACAATGACGTCGGAGCTGAAAATGTGGCGGACGCTCTCTTGGCATCCGATCCGAAAGATTCGTCCGCCTACATGATGCGCGGCCAAATCGAGGCCGACCAGAATAACTTCGCCGCCGCAGCGCAGGACGCCCAGGCCGCGCTGGCGATTAATCCCAACGACAAGAGCGCGCAGGTGCTTCTGGGCATGACCCAAGGCCGGGCCGCCGTCTCCGTTCCTAATTTAAGCGCTCCGCAAAGCGCGGGAAGTCCCGGGCAACGCGCCGAGGATTCCCTGGCCGCGCCGGGCGGCGCAAACGCGCCGGGGTCGTCCCCCTCCGGAAGCAATTTCTTCAACGCCAATGCGCCCGGTTCTCCGAACGCGCCGCAACCGGGCGCCGTGTCCGGCAGCATCAACGCGTCGTCCCAATTCATCGGGCAGGCGCGCCAAGACTTGAGCCTCGGGGATTACCGCGGCGCCATCGCCCAAACCACGCGCGCCTTGAACGCCGACCCGCTCAACGTCGGCGCGTATGCCGTCCGGGCTTCCGCCTACATGCGCGGCAAAAATGACGATCAGGCGCTTAAGGACGTCGCGGCGGGGCTGCAAATCGATCCTAACAGCCAAGCGCTCATGGACGCCAAGGCCGAAGCCTTCAACCGCCTCGGCCGGTACGCGGAGGCGAAAGCCGCCGCGATGCTCGCCATCCAAAACAACCCCAAGGACGCGAAGGCCTATTATGAATTGGCCAACGCCCTGGCGGGCTTGGGCGACAAAAACGGGATGATCGACGCCTTGCGCAGCGCCGCCGGAATTGATCCGCGCTATAACCGCTATCTGCAGGCCGCGATGCAAATTCCCTCAGACCAGGATTTGGCCTCCCTCTTCGACAGCGGCCCGGATTCAAATTCCGCCCCCGCGATGCCTCAGGGCCGCGGCGACAAGCTCTCCCGCTTCGGCGTCATCGCTATTTTAAGCGCCTTGGGCGGCATCCTCCTGGCGATGGGGCTCATCCATGCTTTTTCGAGCGAGCAAGCCGCGGAGGAGACGGTAGCGAACGGAACTTCCACCGCCGCCATGACAACCGTCACCTGGCCCGGAAACGGGAATCCTCTCGCCGAGAACAATACCCCGCCGACCCTGCGCGGGCAGTATCTAATCCGCCGGCAAATCGGCGCGGGGGGCATGGGAACGGTCTACGAGGGCTACGACACCTCTCTCGGGCGGCAGGTCGCCGTCAAGAGAATGCGGGACGAGATCAAATCCGACAAACGCGAGCGCGAGCGCTTCATCTCGGAGGCCAAGCTCGTGGCCTCGTTGCATCATCCCCACATCGTGGACATCTATGCCATCATCGAGGAAGGCCGGGACGCCTACCTGATTTTCGAATACGTGCCCGGAAAAACCATCCGCGAAATCCTGTCCGAAAGAGGCCGCCTGGGGCTCTCCGAGGCCGTCTCTATTTTCCGCTCCATGGCCTCGGCCCTGGACTACGCCCACGCCCGCGGCATCGTGCACCGGGACTTAAAGCCCTCCAACGTCATGATGAGCGACGAGGGCGTCGTCAAGGTCATGGACTTCGGCATCGCCCGGGCCGCCAAGGACGCCATGACCCGCTCCGCGATGACGGGGACCATCCTGGGAACCCCGCCCTACATGGCGCCGGAGCAGGAACGCGGCGTGGTGCGCAAGGAATCGGACGTCTACGCCCTGGGCATCTCGCTCTACGAGATGCTCTCCGGCCGGCTCCCCTTCAACGGCAGCGGCTCCGGCATGCTGATGAACAAGATCAATAAGGAGTACGCGCCTCTAAGCTCCGTCGCTCCCGGCGTTCCCCCCGCCCTTGACCGGCTCATGGCGCAGGTTTTCGATCCGGACCCGGACAAGCGCATCCCAAGCGCGAAAGCTTTCGTCGCCGGCTTGGACGAAGTCCTGGCCCAAATTCAGCCTGCCTAGGCGCCCAGTGCCGGCTTATATCCTCGGACTCTCGGCGTATTACCACGACAGCGCCGCCACGCTGTTAAAAGACGGCGACATCGTCGCGGCCGCGGAAGAAGAGCGCTTCACCCGCGTCAAGCACGAGCGGCGCTTCCCGGAGCAGGCCGCGCGCTACTGCCTTGAGGAGGCCAAAATTTCGGCTAAAGACTTGGCGGCCGTGGCTTACTACGACAAGCCGATTTTAACGCTCGACCGCCTGCTGGAAACCTATCTGGCCTTAGCGCCGCGAGGATTTTCCAACTTCCGCCGCGCCCTGCCGCTTTGGGCCAAGGAAAAAATATTTCTTCCCCGCCGCATCGGCAGCTTCCTGGGAAAAGAATTCTCCGGGAAAATGCTGTTTTTTCCGCACCACCTTTCCCACGCCGCCTCCGCGTTCTATCCCTCATCCTTCGAGCGCGCCGCCATCCTCACCGTGGACGGCGTGGGCGAATGGAGCACGGCCACGCTCGGCCTGGGCTCCAAAGACGGCGTGCGCCTCTTGAAGGAAATCCGGTTTCCTCATTCGCTGGGCCTGCTCTATAGCGCCTTCACCTACTATCTCGGCTTCCGGGTCAACTCCGCCGAATACAAAGTCATGGGCCTGGCGCCCTACGGCGCGCCGCGCTACTACGACACCATCGTATCCCGCCTCATCGACGTCCGGGATGACGGATCCTTCTGGATGGACATGCGCTATTTTAACTACTGCCAGGGCCTGACCATGACGTCCCCGGCCTTTGACCGGCTTTTCGGCGGGCCGCCCCGAAAACCGGAATCCGCGCTGGAGCCCAGGCATCTCGACCTCGCGGCCTCCATCCAGAAAGTCTGCGATGACATCATGCTCAAGATGGCTCGGCACGCGCGGGCGACGACCGGAGAAGAGAACCTGTGCCTGGCGGGAGGAGTGGCGCTTAACTGCGTGTCCAACGGCCTTATCGCCCGCGAGAAAATCTTCAAGCGCATTTTCGTCCAGCCCGCCGCCGGAGACGCCGGAGGCGCCTTGGGCGCCGCGTTTTTGGCCCACCACCAATGTCTGGGCATCTCAAGAACTCCCCGTCAGCCGGATTCGATGCATGGCGCGCTCTTGGGGCCCGCCTTTTCGCCGGAAGAAATACGCCGAGCACTCGAGGAACGCGGCGTTCCTTACGAAGAAATGGCCGAGGTTAAGCTGATGGACGAGCTTTGCGCCCTGCTTGAGAAAGGTGCCGTCATTGGGCTTTTCCGCGGGCGCATGGAATTTGGTCCCAGAGCTTTGGGCGGCCGCAGCATCATCGCCGATCCAAGGAACCCGGCGATGCAAAAACGCCTCAACTTGAAAATCAAATTCAGGGAGAGCTTCCGCCCCTTCGCGCCGGCGATTCTCTCGGAAGACGCCGCGGATTACTTCGACATCAAGGAAGAGAGCCCCTACATGCTCTTGACCGCGCCCCTCCTGGAGCGGCACCGGCTGGCCCCGCCGGCGGGCGATGCCGCTGCGGGCTTGGCGCGGCTCAACATCCCCCGCTCGGTCCTGCCGGCCGTCACGCATGTGGACTATAGCGCGAGAATTCAAACCGTTTCCAAAGAGGCCAACCCTTTTTTCCACAATCTCCTCTCCCGATTCAAGGTTCGGACGGGATGCCCAGCGCTGGTAAACACCAGCTTCAATGTCCGCGGCGAGCCCATCGTGCGCGCGCCGCAGGAAGCTCTTGGGTGCTTTCTGGCCACGGGCATGGACGCGCTGGCGCTGGAGAACTTCCTCGTGAAAAAAACCGGAAAGGAACCCGCGCCGCGGCCCGAAATGCGTCCGCGCTTGGACTAACCGCCATGGAATGGATGCAGAACGACTGGAACCCGGACAAGAAAAAAATCCGGAATTTAGCGCTCCCGCTTGCGGGCGGCGCCCTGCTGGCTTCGGCGCTATTGCTCCTACGCGGACGGCCGCAGTGGCGCTGGGTCGCGGCCGGAGGATGCCTCTGCGGCGCGGCGGCTTATTTTTGGAGGGCGGCGGGAGTTTGGCTCTACCGCGCGGTCAACGGCTTGGCGCGCGCTCTCACCGCCTTATTGACCTGCGCCATTCTTGCCGTCGCCTACTACGCGTTTGTTTCCCCTTTCGCCCTGCTCTTGCGCTGCTGGCGCAAGGACAGGCTCAACTTGAAGCCGGGCCGCGCGGAAACTTACTGGGTCGCCCTTCCCGAACCCGGCGAAAAAGATAAGATCAACTGCGAGAGGTTATACTAATGTCCAAACGCCCGTCTTTCGCTCGCGACCTGCTAGAGTTCGTCTGGCAGAACAAGAAGTGGTGGATTATCCCCATGCTTCTCGTGCTCGCTGCCTTCGGCGTGCTCATCGTGCTCAGCGCCTCGGCCCCAACGCCCTTTATCTACACGCTGTTTTAGCGTGCGCTCAACAGCTATTTAAAGGCCGTAAATACGAAGTGCGGAGGCAGGTTCCGAATCTCCAGCTCGATCCGGACTTTCTTGAAGTACTGCTTTAAGAGCGGAATGAGATGCGTGGTCACCTGATAGGCCACGAAGCGTCCGCCGGGCCTGAGCAGATGAGCGGTCTTTTTTAGCAGAGTGTGCCTGTCCTCGGGGCTCAGGAACGCGAAGGGGATGCCTGAAAAAATAACGTCGGCCGATCCCACGCCGAACCGCAGAGCGAGCTGGTCTATCTCCCGCACATCCCCGTTATAAATCGTCAATCGCGGATCGGAAACATCGCGCAGGGACTCGAACAGGTCCTTGTTGAGTTCTATCGCAAGAACATTGCCGTCCTTGCGCAGCTTCCCCAGCATGGCCCGGGTCATGACGCCTTGGGCGGCGCCATACTCGATGATGTCCTTCGAGTGTTCAAGGTTGAGGGCCTTCATCACGCGCCGCACTAAGTAGCGGCTTGACGGCGTGATCGCCGCGACCCCCCGGTCGCCCATGAAAACCTTGAAATAGGAGAACAGCTTGCCGCTGTCAACGGGCTTGCCCTTCAAAATGTCGGCGACGGCCCCTTTGGATTTGTCGTGGCTTCCGTGTGTTGGCATGAGCGAATTCCTCGGATTTAATTTTAGGTCCGTTCGGACATCATATCGGGATATGCTCCCCAAGTCAACATGCCGCCCCGCATGGCGCGCCAAAACTGTAAAATCTATAATCACGTCATGCCCAATTTCCGGGTCAAATCAAAGTTCAAGCCGGCGGGAGATCAACCCCAAGCCATCGCGAACTTGGTCCGGCGCGCCAAGGAAGGCGCCCAGTCCCAGGTCCTTCTGGGCGTGACCGGCTCGGGGAAAACATACACCGCGGCCAAGGTCATCGAGGCCTTGAACCGCCCGACGCTGGTCATGTCCCCCAACAAAGTCTTGGCGGCGCAGCTCTACGCCGAGTTCAAAGCGTTTTTCCCGGACAACGCCGTCGAGTTCTTCATTTCCTATTACGACTATTACCAGCCCGAGGCCTACGTGCCGTCCACCGACACCTACATCGAAAAAGACTCCGCCATCAACGACCGCATCGACCGGCTGCGCTTGAAGGCGACAAGTTCCCTTCTCGCGCGCCGCGATGTCATCGTGGTCGCCTCGGTATCCTGCATCTACAACATCGGCTCTCCGGAAAGTTACAAGGAAAGCTCCATTCCCCTGGCCGTGGGGCTGCGCATCTCGCGCGGCGAGCTCATCAAGCGCCTGATCGAGATTTACTACGAGCGCAACGAGACCGAATTTCTGCGCGGCAAATTCCGGGTCAAGGGCGGCGTGGTCGACGTCTTCCCCGCCTACATGGAAACAGCGCTACGGATTTCCATCGGCGACGGCGGCGTCGAGTCCATCGCCGAGTTTGATCCGCTCACCGGCGCGAAGATTAAAAGTCTCGAGCGCGAGTGGATTTACCCGGCCAAGCATTTCGTCACGGCCGGCGAGGAGCGCGGGCGGGCTATCGGTGCCATCATGCAGGAACTCTCCGGACAGACCGCGGCGCTTAAAAACCAGAACCGGCTCCTTGAAGCCCAGCGCCTCGAGCAGCGCACGCGCTATGACATGGAGATGCTGCGCGAAATGGGCTTCTGCCACGGCATCGAAAACTACTCGCGCCACCTTTCGGGCCGGCCGCCGGGTGAGCGACCCAACTGCCTCATCGATTTTTTTCCCAAGGACCGCCTGCTCTTTATCGACGAGTCGCACATCGCGGTCCCGCAAATCCGCGGAATGTATGAGGGCGACCGCTCACGCAAGCAGACGCTGGTTGATTTTGGCTTCCGACTTCCCTCCGCGCTAGACAACCGCCCGCTAAAATTCCACGAATTCGAGGCCCTGGCTGGCCAGACCATTTACGTTTCCGCGACGCCCGGCCCCTACGAGCTGCAAAAATCCAAGGGCGAAATCGTCGAGCAGGTCATCCGCCCCACGGGCCTTGTCGACCCCCAGGTTATCGTGCGCCCCAGCGAAGGCCAGCTGGACGACTTGATAGCGCGCATCCGCTCGCGCGTCGTTAAAAAAGAGCGCGTCCTGGTCACCACCTTGACCAAGAAAACCGCCGAGGATTTATCCTCCTTCCTGGCCGCGAAGGACCTGCACGTCCGGTATCTCCACTCGGACATCGAGCCCTTGGAACGCATCGAAATCCTGCGCGATCTGCGCGCGGGAAAATTCGACATTCTGGTCGGCATCAACCTGCTGCGCGAGGGCCTGGACCTGCCCGAGGTCTCTTTGGTCGCGGTCCTGGGCGCGGATCACGAGGGGTATCTCCGCTCCGAAACCACGCTCATCCAGATTTCCGGGCGCGCGGCGCGGAACATCGGCGGCGAGGTCGTCTTCTACGCCGACGAGGTCACCGGCTCCATGAGCCGGGCTTTGGCGGAAATGGATCGCCGCCGCGTCAAGCAGGAAGCGCACAACAAAAAATATAAAATCACCCCTAAGAGCGTGGTCAAGGCCGTGGCAGATTTGGAGGAATTTCAAAGCATGTCCAAGCGGGAAGGGCTGGCTCTCTTGCGGGAGACGGCCAAGCCGCTTTCGGCCAAGGACGTGCCCGCGCTCATAGATGAAATAGAGTCGCGCATGAAGGAAGCCGCGGAGAACCTGGATTTCGAGACCGCGGCCGCCATGCGCGATCAGCTCTTCGAACTTCGCGCCATGTCGGCGGTCAAGGCCGGAGGCCGAGCAGTCCCGGGCGCGAAACGGGAGAAGACGTGAGCGCCCGGGGCGGCGGTCAAGAAAGCCCGATGACGATCCAAGAAATAATCCGAGCCGCCTTGCGGGAAGACTTGGGAGCGCGCGGCGACGTCACCACCCGATTTTTCGTGCCCAGCGGCGCGCGGCTCTGCGGAAAAATCATCGCCAAGGCGCCCGGTGTTGTCTGCGGCGCCGATATCGCGCGAAAAGTGTTTCTGGCCGTCTCCCCCTCTTGTCGCGTCCAAGTCAAAACCCAGGACGGGCGCCCGGTCAAGCCGGGACAAGTCGTCATGGAAGTCGCCGGCGGCCCCAAAATCCTGACCACGGAGAGAACGGCCTTGAACTTCCTCCAGCATCTTTCCGGCGTGGCGACCTTGACCGCCCTCTACGTCCGTGAAACCTCCGGCACCAAGGCCAAAATTCTCGACACCCGTAAAACTCTTCCCGGCTGGCGGGAACTGGAAAAATACGCGGTGCGCTGCGGCGGCGGAAAAAACCACCGCATGGGGCTTTACGACGCCGTGCTCTTGAAGGACAACCATTGGTCGCTCAATCGCCATATCTCGGACGCGGTCGTCCAAGTCCGCCGCCGTTACCCAAAAATGACGATTGAAATCGAAGCGGCCAATCTCGGCCAAGTCGAACGGGCTCTTCAGGCTCGCGCGGACATCATCCTGCTCGACAACATGACGCCCGCGCTTATCCGCCGAGCCATCCGCGCCATCCGGAAGCAAAAGCCATCTACGCTCATCGAAATCTCGGGTGGCGTGAGCCTAAAAAACGTCCGCGCCCTGGCGCGCCTAGGGCCGGATCGCATTTCCATCGGCCGAATCACCCACAGCGCCCCGGCCTTGGACATGAGCCTGGAAATTAAATGAGCCTGCCCGCGGCCAAGCCCGGAGGGCGTCCCGAACTTCCAAAATCCGCTGGTTCGGGACGTCCAAAACCTACGGATTCTGGAAGTTTTGGGCGAGCAGTCGCGGACGCGCCACAGGAAAATGCGTTTGCGCCCGGGGCCGCCGTCTCCTGCGTCTTGAAGCTCACAAAAACGGACTCCACGCAATCGACCGCCCGATTCTTGGCCGAGCAGGGCGCCCAGGACATGACTTTGGTCTGGGCCGAAGCCCAAACCAACGGCCGCGGGCGGATGAAGCGCGTTTGGAACTCCGAAAAGGGCGGACTTTATATTTCCCTCATCCTGCGGCCGAAATTCCCCCCCGAACGTCTGGCCGAACTGAGCCTGGCGACCGCTTCGGCCGCGGCCGCGGCCATCTCGAAATACGCGGCGGTCGAGACCTTCGTCAAGCCGCCCAATGACGTGTACGCCCGCCCAACCTCCAACAGCAAGATGAAAATCGCCGCGAAGGGAGCGAAAAAAATCTGCGGCATCCTGGCCGAGGCCTCCGGAGACTCGCGCCGGGTGGATTGGCTCGTGCTGGGCATCGGCGTCAACGTCAACAATACCCCGCGGCTTAAAACGGCGTGCAGCTTGAAGTCTCTGACAGGGAAATGGTGGGACGTCTCGACCGTGCTGCGCTCTTTTCTGGCGGAATTCAAGCCCGCTTACGAAAGCCTCCGCTGAAGACCCGCGCGGGACGGAATTTGTATAATCGCCTATCTTAAACCACAGAGGAACGGCAACCATGGGCGATACATTCTTGACTCGGGCGGGATACGAAAAACTGCTGAAGGAACTTGATCCGCTCAAGGCGCAGAAAAACCAACTTTCGCTTGACATCGCCGAAGCCCGCGAGAAAGGCGACCTTAAAGAAAACGCGGAGTACCACAGCGCGAAAGAGAAGCTCGGCGAGGTCATGGGACGCATCGCCAAGATCCAAAATAAGCTTGAAAGCGCGAAAATCATCGACGAGTTAAAGACCCCCAAGGGCACGGTCGCCATCGGATGCCGGGTCGATCTCAAAGACGAGGACGGCGACAAATTCTCCTACACGCTGGTCGGCGAGGACGAGTCGGATCCGGCGCAAGGGCGCATTTCCGTCTACTCCCCGATGGCCCAAGGCCTGCTGGGCAAGAAAGTCGGCGAAAAAGCCGAGGTCAGCCTTCCCGCGGGAACACGCGTTTTCACCATCCTCAAAGCCGAACCCGCCGTTTAGCTCCAACCTTGTGGATATCTCCCGGTCCCTGAAGGCGCGCGCCTTGGAAGAAGGCGCGGCATTTGCCGGGATAGCCCCGGCCGAGTCCTTTCCCGAATCCTCCGCCTATAAGAAATGGATCGAGTCCGGCATGCACGGCGGCATGGACTACATGGCCCGCAACCAGGACAGCCGAGAAAACATTGCCGCCTGGTATCCGGAGGCCAAATCGGTCTTGGTCTGCGCGTTCGCCTACGCCGATAATTCGCCGCGCGGATCCGGCCCGGGACAGGGCCGGGTGGCGCGCTACGCGGCCCTCCGGGATTACCATCCGGAGCTGAAAAGCAGGATGACGGCAATTCTCGACTGGATCAAAGCCCGCGTTCCGGGGGCGGATGGCCGGATTTTCGTCGACACGAGCCCGCTGCTGGAGCGGCTTTACGCCCGCTACGCCGGGCTCGGCTGGGTCGGGAAGAACACGATGATCATTTCCCCCGAGGCCGGCTCCTATTTTTTCCTGGCCGGGCTGGCACTCAACGTCGAGATGGAGCACGACGACCCCAGCACGGATCACTGCGGCAGCTGCACGCGCTGCATCGGCGCCTGCCCGACTCAGGCTTTATCCGTCGATCGCGTTCTTGACGCCTCCCGCTGCATCGCCTATTTCACCATCGAGCACAAGGGGGCAATCCCGGAGGCATTCCGGGCTCAAATCGGCGATTGGATCATGGGCTGCGACATCTGCCAGGAAGTCTGCCCGTGGAACCGCTTCGCGAACCAGAGCCCCATTTTCCCGGCCGCCCTGCCCCAAAGCCTGCCGCTTGATGAGTTCACCGGCATGGACAAAAATTCTTTTCAGGAAAAATACGGGGAAACGCCGCTCTCGCGGCCGAAACTCAAGGGCCTCGTTCGGAATGCTCTGCTGGCGATGGGCAACTCCGGCGAGGAAAGGCACCGCCCGACGCTCGAAAAGTTCGCCGGCGGCCCGGATCCGGTGCTCAGCGAGCAGGCGCGGTGGAGCCTCTCGCGAATAGCGGCGCCCGCAGCCGGAGCCCGGGAATGAAAAAAGCGGGCGGCCTCGCGGTCCTGCTCCTCGGCTGCGCGCTTTCATCCTTGGGAGCCGAGCCGACGCCGGTTCCATCTCCGCAATCGCAGCTGCCGCAGAAGCCGAACAAGGAGGAATCTCCCTGGCCGACCGGAACCATCCTGGATCTCATGATTCATCCCATAAAGCGCGGCATGGCTCTTTTTCTGCCTTCCGTCGCCACCGATCCCAACAGCGGGGTGACCTACGGCGTCATGCCCATTTGGGTTCTGCAATCCCCCAAAACCCAGCAAATCCAGTACATCAACGCGCCCTCCGTCACCTACAACCAATATTTCGGCTGGAGTCCGACCTACCGCCTCTACTACTATCCCAACCCCGATTCGAACCTGGTCCTGCGCGCCGCTTGGGACAGATACGAGCACGAAGCCTTCGCGAGCTACGACGATCAAAAATTCCTGCAAAAAAACATCGCCCTGGACCTCTTGTTTCAGGACAACGTGGACGCGTCGCGCCGGTTTTTCGGCATCGGCCCGGGAACGCCCTTGGGAGCGCAGACCAACTACACCGAAGACTACCTCCGCACGCAGGCGTCCTTGGGCATTCCGCTGGGCTCCGATTCATTCTGGAAAATCTACGCGACGAACCATTTCGTCGCGGAACGCACGGTGGACGGGCCCATCGCCGGCCTGCCTTCGTTTCAAGCCACGTATCCGGGCCAGTTTTCCTCGTCGCGGCAAAATATCGATGAGTGGCGCCTGAGCTTGGGCTACGACAGCCGCGACGGCACCATCACGCCCACGCACGGAGCGCTCCTAAAGCTCTATGCCGGCTATTCGGTCCAGTCCATGGGAAGCCAATACAACTACGACCGATACGGCGTCGACGCGCGTTATCTTCACGGCTGGTCCAATCCAGACGCCGGCATAACCGCGGTCCAATTTCAATGCACCCAGCTTCTTGGGCAAGGCGTTCCCTTTTGGGCGCTGTCTTCATTGGGCGGCAAATATTCCCTGCGGGCCTACGGCGATGGGCGGTTCATCGACAACGGCATGGCCGCCTTGAACGCCGAGGAGCGCTTCATCGTCTATAAGAAAAAGATGGCCGGCGTCCAAATCGAAGCGCAGGTCGCTCCCTTCGCCGGCGTCGGCACCGTCTTCGACTCCCCGGAAGATTCCCAATCCAAGTACCTGCACCCCGTGGTGGGAACGGCCTTTCGCGCCATCGCGCCGCCCCAGGTCGTCGGCTCCATCGACCTCGGGTTCGGCCAAGAAGGCGCCGCCATCTTCATGGACGTCAACTATTCTTTCTAGCCATGACGCGTCTTAATTGCCCCGCATGCGCGGTGGAATTTGAAGCCGCTCCGTTGGAGTCCCATAAAGATCCAATTGCAGGCGGGCGCTACGAAATGTTTTCCTGCGCCTCTTGCGGAGTCGTTTTTGCAGAGCCCCGGAAATCGGTCGGAGCGGATTGGTATGAAAAAGCGGCGCCTATACGGAACCTGGAAAAGCGGCCCAGCCCTTCCCATGACTGGCGCTTCCAAACTTTTTTAGCCGAAAACCTGCCGCCGGGAAAACTCTTGGATGTCGGCTGCGGAGAAGGCGGGTTCTTGACTCTCGCCAAAAACCGCGGTTTTTCCGTGGTCGGCCTTGACTACGACCGGCGCATGACCGAACTGGCGCGCCGGCGCGGCATTCTCGAGGTGGAATCCGCGGAATTTTCGGACTGGTTGTCGCGGCGGCGCGCCGGCGAATTTGACTGCATCACGCTATTCGATGTTTTGGAGCATCACCCGGAGCCGGCTCGTTTCTTGGACGAATTAAAACGGCTTCTTAAGCCCGGCGGCCTCATCGCCATCACGCTGCCCAACACGCTAAGGCCTCTTCCCTGGGGACGAGAAGAGCACGACTATCCACCTCATCATTTTACCCGCTGGTCCTCTAAAAGCATGCGGACATTCCTGGAAAACCACGGCTTCCGTGTTGTTCATCAAATATCATCACATTTAAAAATCTCCTATCTTTACAATCAATTCTTCTTTTGCGTTTTAATGCCGAAGCTTTTGCCCTCGCTCAAGCGGGCTCTTTTCGGAATGTCCGGATCACGCACCATTTCCGAGTTATATCAAGACGCCGCGGTTGGCGGCGTAAAAAATAGCGGCGGATATGGAATCGCGCGCAAGCTCCTGTCTCAAAAACTTCGGCGCCAGCAGTTGGTCAACGCTTTCAAGGCGCTTTGCTCTCCGGTAGTTTTTCCCGCAGCCGTAGGGATGACCTTCTATTATTTGCTGACAAGGCATGACTGCGGGGATTGGCTTTATACCTTAGCCCGCCTAGAATAGCCGCGCGAGTCTTTGACCTTCGGCGCGCGATACCGCGATTTGACCGCCGGAGTTCCTCGCCGTGCTCAGCCTCTGGTAAAACGAAAATAGAAGCGCATAAACTGCGGGGCTTATCCAGGCGATGAGCAGCGTCAAGCTTTTGAACAGCCGGTAGCCGCTCCTCGGGTAGGAGTTCAGCAAAGCGCGCCGCGCTTTCCAAGCTTCTCTCCATTCGCCCAGCAGCCTGCGCCTGAAGAACTCGCACAGGAGCCGCTCGCGCTCCGAGGATAGGCGCAAGCTTTCCGGGACGCGCATGGAGCGCGCCCGGCAGCGCTCTTCCAAATGCCTGTCCAGCGCTTGGCGCACGCGGACGCGCCTTTCCAGGGCTTCCGGCTTAAGCATGGTTCCAGCGTACGAATTTTTCCCATGCATGCGCCGCAAGCCGAGCATTTCCGATATGTTTTCGGCATCGGCTTCAAAAAGGACGTGAGTATAAAGATACTCATCGGCGCAGAACCGCAAATCTTCCGGAATGGGCAGGATGCTTTTCAATGCGTCTTTCCGGAAAACTAGGCCGCTGGTTCCCACGAACCGGGCCCGGCCGCTCTCCAAATCGCTCAGCGCATAGCTCCTGGGCCAGCGCTCGACGTATGTAGGTATTTCTTGGCCTGCGGCATCGATAGTCCGCATCCAATGCTGCACAAGGCCCGCGCGCGGGCTGGCCGCGAAGCGCTCAGCTACCGCGCGTAATTTTTCCGGCCGCCAGACATCGTCCGCGTCCAATAAAGCCGCATAAGCGCCGCGGGCCAGGCCAAAGCCGGCATTGAGCGCGTCGGCTTGGCCGCGATTTTCCTGCCGATGATAAATAATTCGGTTCCCGTAGACGGCCGCGCGCTCCCGGGAGTCGTCGGTCGATCCGTCATCGACGACGATGATTTCCATGCGCTCAGCGGGAAACTCCTGCGCCAAAACGCTTTCAATGGCCTCGGGCAGATACCGGCCGTAATTGTAATTATTGATGACGACGGAAATATCGATGGTCATGAACGCCGCCCGCCTCTTAAATAGCGGGAGACGGCCGCGGCGATGCGCCGGGCCGCGCGGCCATCCCCGAAGGGATTCTTGCCGGAAGACAGGCGCTTATAGAGCGCGCGATCATCCAGCACCCTATTAAGCCCGGACGCGATTGAGCGGCTGCTTCTGCCGACAAGAACGCCCCCGGCCAAGAGGATCTCGGGGCGTTCCGTTGTTTCCCGCGCCACGAGCAGGGGCTTGCGCAGGACAGGAGCCTCCTCTTGAATCCCCCCGGAATCGCTCAAAATCGCGTAAGAGCGGCGCATAAGGGCCAGGAAATCCGGATAGCCCAGCGGCTCGCCCAAAACAATCCGCGGATGCCTGAAATAGGATTTAGCGGCCCGTCGGACATTGGGGTTGGGATGAACGGGATAAAAAGCTAGGACGTCCGGGTGCTCATCGAGAGCTTTCTTGAGGCCCCGCGCGATATTCCCAAGCGGATCGCCGAAACTTTCCCTGCGATGGAGGGTCACCAGAATCAGCCTGCCGCCGCTTCCGGCCGCGCCCAGTTTCTCCCATGGAGCGTTCTTCCGGTTTCCGGTTAAGGCGATGCCCCACTTGACCGCGTCGACGGCGGTGTTTCCCGTCACGATGATTTTAGCCGGCGCGATGCCCTCCCGCAAAAGGTTTTTTCGGGCGCCTGCGGTCGGGGCGAAGCACAGCGCCGCGAGATGGTCAATAAGCACCCGATTGCCTTCTTCGGGAAAAGGATTCTCGAAATCGCGCGTGCGCAAGCCGGCTTCGACGTGCGCGATGGGGACCTTCTCGTTGAACGCCGCCAAGGCCGCCCCCGCGGCGGCGGTCGTGTCCCCCTGGACAACGAGCATGTCCGGACGCCGCCGGCGCAAAAACGCCGCCATCGCGCCGACAGTCCGCCGCAAAACGTCATTGGGCGACTGGTCCCCGCGCATGAGGTCAAAGTCGAAGCTTGGCCGGGGAAGGCCAAAGGCGCGCAGCGCTTGGTCCAGCATCGCCCGGTGCTGGGCCAAGGCCACGAGTTCGGTCTTAAAGCCGCCTTGCAGCAAGAATTCGCGCACGACCGGCGCGAGCTTAATCGCCTCGGGCCTTGTGCCGATGACGACCACGATTCTTGGTCTCATGCAATCCTAAAGCGGCGAGAAGCGCGCAAATTCCATATTTGTATAACCGATGATGCCATGAAGTCCGATGCAAAAACAAGCGCGGCCTCCCAATGTCGGCCGCGCCGTCGAGATTTAGGAGAAAAGGGATCCGTACTTGGCGCTGACGGCCGCAAAGACCTCGTCGGCCGTCAACTCTTCCAGACAGGCGTGATGGCCGCAGGTGGCAAAATTGATAACGCCCGCGCCCTCAGCCCGCAAGCCCATGCTCACGCAGGGAGAGCAGGCAAGCGGCCGAAAAATCTCCAGATGCTTTTCCTTATCCCAAAAAACGCCGTAGCCCGGACGATCGGAAGGGCCCCAAACGGCGGCGGTAGGAACACCCATCGCCATGGCCGCCTTGGAAATCCCGGTGTCGTTGCCGATGAGCAGGCGGCAGCGCCGCACGACCGCGAAAGTCTCCATGAGCCCGAGCCGCCCGGCCAAGTTCAAGCAAGGCGCGTCCAGCGCGGCAAGGAATCGGCCCGCTTGATCTTCTTCATCGGGGCCGCCCAATAGAACGATTTTAACGCCGTGACGCTCGCTGAGCTTCCGGCACACCCGAGCCCATTTTTCCGCCGGCCAGATCTTGCCATACTGGCTCTTGGGGGACCCGACATGAAGGCCGACGGCCCGCGAACGGTCTATTCCTTCCATATTTTTTTCGGCCAGACCGGCCTGTTCGGGCGTTTCCGGCAAATTTGGAGGAGAGTCGGCCGCCGGAGGCAACCCGGCGCCTAGAGCGCCAATAAGGCGCAGGTTTCGGCTCACGGTGTGCTCCGCGTCTTCCGCGACCCAGACCTTGCGGTTGAGCGCGAGGCGCCGCTCGAATTCGTCGCTGATGAGTCCCCGGCGCAGGCGCCAGAGGACATATCTCCCAAAAAACCAGCCTTTGTGGGGCGCGTTTAAGGGCCGACAGTGGCCGACGCGCAACGGGATGTTCAGAATAGCCGGAAGGTATAAGCGGGCGGGAGTGGCGTGGCTCATGACCACGGCATCGAAGCGGACGCGCTTTATGCGGCGGCAAATTTCCGTTTTTTCTTCCTGCCCGCGCGAAGCGTCGAACTCCCAGATTTCATCGACCAATCCCGTCGCCGGAATCAATTCCTCGGTGGTCGGGTAGCGCGGGGCCATGAAAACGATTCGCGCCTCCGGGAACAGGGCGCGCAGGCAGCGCAACGCGGGCAAGAGAAAGATGCAGTCGCCGATGGCCGCGTGGCCTAAAACCAGAATCCATTTAAGCCTCTGCGCGGGGGCCGTTTTTCGATTCCGCCGTAAAAAGGTTCGAATCCAAATGATTCCAAGGCCTGAGAAAGCGCCGCCCAAGCGGAGAATTTTCTTAATCATGCCTTTTCAATGGAAGGTGCCACAGGCACGCCGAGGCCGCCATTTACCCGTGGCGGCAGCCGGCGCCCAGCATTTGCATCCCGCGGAGATTCTCCCACTCCCCGACCCACTCCTTCTGTTTCTCTTGAGGCATAATCGGACACTCAGCGAACCTGGGTTTTTTCCTGATTGAGCAACGGAGCAATCCGCTCGAGGGTTTCTCGGAAAGCCGGAGGAGCCGACTCGGGACGGTAGCGGCGGCGCAGCCGGGAAAAGCGGGCCGCTTTGGCCGCGCGCAGCAGCGCGGGCGGGGTGAAGCTGGCCCAATACGCCGGCGCGAGGAATCGGCGCGCTCCCAACTCCTCGCCCAGAAACCGCCGTGCCTGGGACGGGTTGATGCTCTTGACCATGAAGGAGGCCGCCGTCAAGGCCAGCTTGCGCCGATGCGCCGGAAACTCGCTTTCCGGAAGGCCGCCGGACGAGAGCGCTTCCAAGGATTCCCGATAAGCCGTCCGATGCTCCATCGTGATCTGCTCGGCGTGAAGCCGGCGCACGGCCAGGGGCTCCCGAATGACGCCGACCTGGAGGCCGGATTTGAGCATCCGGGCGTAGAGTTCGGTGTCTTCCAGCACGCGCATGTCTTCGCGGAAATACCCTTGCTCCGCGAACGCCTCCCTCCGCACCGCCAGGTTCGTCGTCAGGTAGGGCAGGAAGGAGCCGCCCACGGCCCACCAGCCCGGGACGCGGCCTTCCGGAATCGCCCGCTTCGGATCAAAGACGGTTCCGATGATGATCCCCTCCCTGAGCACATAAGCATTCGAGAACCAGAATCCGGCCTTCGGACGGGCCGCAATCGCGCGCTTGAAAATCTCCAGGCGCTCCGGAAGCCAAATATCGTCCGAATCGATGAACGTCACGAAGCGCCCACGCGCTTGGCGGATGGCGTGATTGCGCCGCGCGTGCTGGCGGAGGTTGTCCTCGAAACGCATGAGCCGCAGGGCGGGCTCGGCGTTAAATTCCCGGAACACCCGCGGCGTCTCGTCCGTGGAGCCGTCGTCCAGGACGAAGCACTCGAAATCGCGGCAGGTCTGCGCCAGGACGCTCTTGACCGCCGTCCTCAGCATCGCGGCGCGGTTGTGGGTGGGAAGGACGACGGAAAAAAACGGCGGCGCTTCGCTCAAGACTCGGCGAGGAGGCTCTCGATGCGGCCCACCAGCGTTTTGGACAAGGGCTCCGTGTCCGGCCCGAAGCGATCGGCGATTGCGCCGCGGCGGCCGACCAGGAACTTGGCGAAGTTCCAGGGAATTTCGCCGTTGTGTCCGGACTCCGTGGTCAAGAACTTATAAAGCGGGTGGATGCCCTCGCCTTTGACCCTGATCTTCGAAAACAGGTCGAAAGTTGTCGAATATTTCGTGCGGCAAAACTGCGATATCTCCGCGTCCGTGCCGGGCTCCTGGGCGCCGAACTCGTTGGCCGGGAAGGCGAGAACCATCAGGCCCTTGTCCCTGAAGCGCTCGTAGAGCTTCTCCAGCCCTTCGTATTGCGGCGTATACCCGCACTGGGACGCCGTGTTGACCACGAGGAGAACCTGGCCTTTGTAGTCCTCCAGTTTCTTGGTGCGGCCGTCGATGGTTTTCATCTCGAAGGAATAAATTTTTCCGGCCGGCGCGGCAGTGGTCTTCATAAGTCCTCCTCGAATGCGGCGCAAGCGCTCTCCGGCGCCGAACACCACGTTGGCCGCCGAAAGGCCCGCCTTGCGCGCGAATTCGCTCATTTTCAAGCGGCATTCTACATATAATCGGCAATCTTCTCCAAATGAGCTATCATAGAATCGCCCCAGGCGGGCGAATCCATGTGCGGCATCTGCGGCATCGTCTCGAAAAAGGGTCCTTTCCGGGATCGCGAGCGCTTGAAACGCGCCAACGATCTCATCTCCCACCGCGGCCCGGACGACGAGGGCTACTATGTTGACGGGCCCGTGGGTCTGGCCATGCGCCGCCTGGCCATCATCGATTTAAAGACCGGCCGGCAGCCCATCTCCTACGCCGACGATTCGCTTTGGATCGTCTTCAACGGCGAAATCTACAACTACCAGGAGCTGCGGCGCGATCTGCTCGCGCGCGGCCGCGCGCTCAAAACCCAGAGCGACACCGAAACCATCCTGGCGCTCTACGACGAGATGGGCGCCGCGTGCGTCGGCAAGCTCCGCGGCATGTTCGCCTTCGCCATCTGGGACAAGAAGCGCGAGCGGCTCTTCATCGCGCGCGACCGCCTGGGCAAAAAGCCTCTGGTCTACGCCGACACGCCCGATTTCTTCGCCTTCGCCTCCGAGCTGCGCTCCGTCGCTTTGTGGCCGGGAATTTCAAGCGAAATTTCCCCCGAAGCCCTGGACGAATACTTGTCGCTTCAATACATCCCGTCCCCCGAAACCATCTACAAATCAATCAAGAAACTTCCGCCCGGCCATACCCTGACGCTGGAAAAAGGCCGCGTTCACGTGGAGCGCTACTGGGATTTGCCGCTGGGCGCGCCGCCCAAGACCGCGGATTTCGAGGAAGCCAAAGCGCTCGTCGCGGACAAGCTCAAGGAATCGGTTCGCCTGCGCATGATTTCCGAGGTGCCCCTGGGCGCCTTCCTGTCCGGCGGCGTCGATTCCTCCATCATCGTCGCCTTGATGAGCGAACTCTCAGATCGCCCGATCAAGACCTTTTCCATCGGCTTCGAGGAGCAGGCCTTCTCCGAGCTTCATTTCGCCAAGACCGTCGCCCAGCGCTACGGCTGCGAGCACACGGAGTTCATGGTCAAGCCCGAAATGGCGGAGGTTCTGCCCAAGCTGGCCTGGCACTACGGCGAGCCCTACGCCGACGCGTCCGCGCTCCCTTCATATTACGTTTCGCGCGAGACCCGCAAGCACGTCACCGTGGCCTTGAACGGCGACGGCGGAGACGAAAACTTCGCGGGCTACGTGCGCTATTTCGCGATGAAGTTGAGCCGGCTCTTCGATTATCTGCCCTCGCCGGCCTTGGCCGCGCTCAAATCCGGCGCCGAGTTCCTGCCGGAGTATCATGCGCCCTATGGATTCACCTGGCGGGTCAAGCGCTTCATGCGCTCGCTGCTGCATCCCGACTTGGCGCAGCGGCATCTCAAGGTCGTGGGCTATTTCACGGAAGAGGAAAAGGAAAGCCTCTACAGCTCCGAATTCAAAGCGCGTCTCGGGAGCGACAAAGGCGCGGCGCTGAAATACCTGCAGAAAGCGTTCGCGGCGTCTAAAGGCGAAGATTTCGTCAACCGCCTGCTCTACGTGGACTTCAAAACCTATCTTCCCGAGTGTCTCATGGCCAAAATGGACATCGCCAGCATGGCCAACTCCTTGGAAGCCCGCTCGCCGCTCTTGGACCATGAGTTCGTGGAGACCGTGTTCGCCCTGCCTGGGAATTGGAAGCTGCGGGGATTCACGGGGCACAAGTGGCTCATGAAGGAGGCCTTCAAGGACAAACTGCCCGCCTCGATTTACAAACGCGGCAAGATGGGATTCGGGATTCCCTTGGGCGCTTGGTTTCGGGGTCCCCTCAGGAAATACTGGGAAGACCTCGTTCTCTCTTCCGACGCCCTTGAGCGCGGCTACTTCGCCGAGCCCGCCCTGCGGCGGTTTTGGGACGAGCATCAAAGCGGCCGGCGAGACAACGGCTACCGTCTCTGGGCGCTTTTGATGCTGGAACTCTGGCACCAACACGGCGCTCATCCGCAGTAGTCGGCTTTCCGCAGCGACGCCCTAGATATGAAGGGCGGAGATGATGAACTGCACGCCGATGGCGACGAGCAGAAGGCCCATCAATCGGTTGATGATGTTGAGCGCGATGGGGCTTAGCTTCTTCGCGCCGGAGGCCGCGGCGGTCAAGGTCAGGTAACTCAGCAGCGACACGAGCGCGATGACGCCGTAGAAAATGGCCGCCCTCGGCAGGGAATGCGCGTGGCCGGCCAGCACGATGGCCGTGGTAATCGAGCCGGGGCCCGAAAGCATGGGAATGGCCAGAGGCGTTATGGCGATATCGTCCTTGCTCAAGCCAGCCGCTGTCTCCTCGGCCGTTTCGCGCAGCGGCGAGGGCTGGGCGCGCAGCATGTCCAGGGATGACAGGAGCAACACCAGCCCTCCCGCGATCTGAAAGGCCTTGAGCGTGATGCCTAGCATCCGGAAAATCAAAGGCCCGCCGGCCGCGAAGGCGGTCAGCACCAGCCAGCAGACCAGGCAGGCCGTGCGCGCCATTTTTTTGCGCTGTTTGGCGCTGTCCTGCGGGGTCATCGCCAAAAACGCCGGGATGGCGGCGAAGGGATCGACGATGGCGAAGAGAGAACCGAAGGTCAGGAGCGCGTATTCGAGCATAAAGCCGCTTCGATTAGACCATTTTTAAGAGCGCCGCATATACCGGAGGCGAAAACATTTCCTTTATCATCGCCGCCGGTACTGCTTGCCTCCCGGCCTGCGGTAGGACAGCGCGTTATCCCAAAGCATTTCCAAGGTCCGGCGGTCCTCCTCTCCGGCGATCGCTCTGCCGCAGGCCAGGAAAACAGCTCCTCCCAAGACGCCGGAAACGACAAGCTTCGGCCAGGTATCGAGCCAGGAATGAACGGAGAGAAGGCCGACGGCAAGCAGAGCCCCGCACACGAACGGAGCGTGGAGCCCATCGGCAAAATATTCCCTCCAATCCAGCGACAAGATGCGGTCATGGACGAACCCAAGGTAGATGAAATCGGGAATCAACTGGGCAAGAAGAGAACCGAAGCCGGCGCCCCCGATGCCATAATGCGGAATCAAGAGCTTCCACGCGATTACGCTGATGACGGCCTGGCCCCAGACCACATAGGAGGTATATAGCGGCTTGCCGCCGCCGATGGCCACGGCCGTCGGAACGTAGTTTAGCATCAGCACGATTTGCGCCAGGACCAAAAACCTCGCGGGCCAGACGCTGGCGCTCGAGAAGCTTCCCCCCAGCCACAGCCCCAGGAACTGCGGCATCACGGCGAAGAGAAAAATATAGATCGGCAGAATCGTCCACAATATCCCCCGCAGCGTTTTAAGGTAAAGCCTTTTGATCTCCGAGGAAGACTCGCGGACGAAGGCTTCGCTGATGACGGGGATGAGCACCGTCGCGACCGCCGATGGAAAGAATTGGAAGCGCTGTAGGAGCCCGGCAGGAACCGAATATAAAGTCATGCCGGCGATGGAGGTTCCGCGGGCGAGGAATATTTTGTCGAATTGGTAGGTCACGATCCAGGCGATTTGCCCCAGCCACATGCTCAAGCCATAGCCGCCGAACGTCTTGAATCCGTAGCCTTCCGGAGCGGCCGCGGCGCGGCGCCACAAAGGCTTGAGCGAGGACGCGGCAATGGAAAGAGCCAGAAAACACAGCCCGACGTTAAGCGCGGCGTACCACCGCGCTATCCCACGAATTCCCAATCCGGCCGCGACGGCGAGCGCGGCGCCGGAAACCATGAGCCCGCTCTGCGCCACGTAGATGATGCTCTGCCATTTGAAAATTTGGAGTCCGGCCAGCACGGAGGAGGCCCAGGCCGTCAGCGAGACGGCGACTCCCGCGACCGCAAGGCAACGCAGTGTAAAAACGCCCACCGGAACAAGCGCCCCGGAAACATGGAAAACCCGGACGATCAAAAATTTAGCCCCCAGCCCGACGGCCAAAGATCCCAAGGCCGGCCCGGCGGTATGCAGGGCCAGCGAATAGCCGACGGCGCGCCGAATTTTTTCGGAATCTTCCGCCGCGGCGAATTCGGAAAGAAATTTGACTATCGTGGGCGACGCGCCGAAGCTCATCAGCAAAAGATAGCCGGCGACGGCGTTGAGAATGATATAAACGCCGTATACCTGCAGGCCGAGCTTGTGGATAAGGTAGGGGGTCAGAAAAAAACTGAGCGCCATGACGCACACCTGCCCGCTCAGGCTCCAAACCACGTTTTTAGCGAAGCGCACAGATCGGGCGCTGTTGTTTTTAGGCATGAGGTGTCTCACGACGGCGTCAAACCGGCTTGCATGCTACCAAATTGCCGCCGCGCGCAAAACTGATGCGATGAAATCCCGTAGAAAACAAAAAGAAAGAATTAGTAGCATATGGCGCCGCCGGCACAAGAATCCATGGACATCAGCGTCGTGATACCGACCTTGAACGAGGCCGTGGGCGCACCCCCCGTTGTGGCGCGCCTCAAAACCCTGTTTTCCGACAACGGCATCTCCCATGAGATACTGGTCGTGGACGGCGGCTCGTCCGACGGTACGCAGGAGCTGGCCCGCGCGGCCGGAGCCCATGTCCTGCATTGCCCCGTGCTGGGCTACGGCCCGGCCTTCCGCCAAGGCGTGCAGACCGCACAGGGAGAGTTCATCATAACCATGGACGGGGATGGCTCTCACCCGCCCGACACGGCGCTCGATTTGTGGCGGCGCCGCCACGACGCCGATGTCGTCATCGGGTCGCGCTACGTCCCCGGGGGCTCCGCCCTGATGCCCCTCCACCGGCTCGCGCTCAGCCGCATGCTCAATGTGATGACCCGCGTCTTTTACGGCTTTGCCGTACAAGACGCGTCGGGAGGCATGCGGATTTACCGGGCGTCTTACCTGAAATCCATTGCAACGAGCGCACGGGATTTCTCCATCCAGCAGGAGATTCTGGCGCGCGCCTTGAGCCGGGGAGCCAAGGTCGAGGAGATTCCCCTTCAATTCCGCCCCCGGTCCGGAGGGCGCTCGAAGGCTTCGGCGCTGAACCTGGGCGTGTCTTACCTTAAATTGTTTTTTAGAATAAAGTCCGGAGCGCTCAAGAGCCACCCATGATTTTCTCAATCGTCATTCCCGCCTACAACGAGGAGCAGTCCGTCGCCGACATCCTGCGGAGAAGTTCGGCCGCGGCGGGGAAGATCAAGGCCGCGGGCCTGGGCGTCTCGGACGTGGAGATTCTCCTCGTCAATGACGGCTCCTCGGACAACACGGAGGCCATTGCCCGGGAATTCAAGGGAGCGAAGGTCATCTCCCATCCCCGCAACCGCGGCTACGGCGCTGCGATCAAAACCGGATTTGGCGCCGCGCGCGGCGATCTCCTGGGCTTTCTGGACGCCGATGGCACCTGCGATCCCAACTTCTTCACCGATCTCATATCGCTCTGCCTGAAGGAGAACCTCGACGTCGCCGTGGGCTCGCGTCTTCACTCCGACGCGCGCATGCCTGCGGTGAGAGTCCTGGGCAACCGCATTTTCCGCGCCCTGGTCAACCTGATCGGCTCCTCGTCTGCGACCGACGTGGCCAGCGGCATGCGCGTGCTGCGTAAAAGCTCCCTGCATCGGCTCTACCCCCTGCCCGATGGGCTCGATTTCACGCCCGCGATGAGCGTGCGGGCCATTCTCGACGGCCGCTTGCGGCTGAAGGAAATTCCCATGCCCTACGAGGAGCGCGTGGGCGAATCGAAGCTCAGCGTCATCAAGGACGGAATGCGCTTCCTGCGCATCATCCTGGAAACTTCGATGACCTACAAGCCCCGGTTCTTTTTCGGCGCCGCGGCCGCCGTTTTCGCCGCCGCGGCGCTCTGGGCTCTGGCCGCGTCCTGGGGGGGCCCCGAGAGCCCGCTCCTTTATTACCTGCGCAACGACCGCCTCGCGAATTGGATGCTGTTCCGCTGCGTCTTCGTCAGCTGGTGCCTTTCGTCCGCCGCCTTCCTGGCGGCCTTCGGCTGGACCGCGCAATCCCTCGTCGGAGCCATCAACGAAGAGGACTCCCCCCCGAAAACCAAGCTTCTTCTGGTTTTGGCCGCGGCGAGCCTGGTCCTGGCCCTCGTCTTGAGCCGGCGCATGATCTATTCCTATCTGCTGACCGGCTCCATCCCGGAGAACAACTGGATTTTCATCGTCTCGGGGAGCCTTTTCGCCTTGATCGGCATCGAATTCGTCGCTTTCGCGGTCTTGGAGCGCGTGGCGTTCCTGTTGCGGGAAAGAACGCGGCAGACCGGATCATGAGCGCGGCCGCCCCGCGGCGATGAAGCTTTCCATCGCCGTTCCCTGCTACAACGAAGCCGCGACCGTCCTGCAAGCGCTGAGGGCGGCGGAAAAAGCGCCGATTCCTGAAGCCTTCACCTCCCGGGAAATCATCGTAGTGGACGACGCCTCCACGGACGGAACGTGGGATCTCCTGCAGAAGGAAGCTGCCTCGCGGAACATTGCGGCGCTCATCCGCCATGAGCGCAACCTGGGCAAGGGCGCGGCCCTGCGCAGCGCCTTCGCGCGGGCCTCGGGGGAGGTCCTCATCGTCCAAGACGCCGATCTGGAGTACGATCCCGCGGAATACCAGCGGATCCTGGCGCCCATCGCGGAGCGAAAAGCGGACGTGGTCTACGGCTCCCGCTTCAGCGGGGCCAGGCCGCACCGCGCCGCTTATTTTTGGCACATGGCCGGCAACCGCTTCCTCACCATTCTCGCCAACCTCATCCTCAACCTCAACCTCACGGACATGGAGTCCGGCCACAAGGCGTTTACCAAGGAGGCCCTGCGCTCCATGAACCTGCGGGAGGACCGCTTCGGCTTCGAACCGGAGTTCACCGCCAAGGCCGCGCGAGGCAGGTGGCGCATCTACGAAGTCGGGGTTTCCTATTCCGGTCGGACCTACGCGGAAGGCAAAAAGATCAAATGGAAGGACGGCGTGCGCGCCGTTTACTGCCTTTTCAGGTACGGGCTCTTCAAGGATTGACGGCGAGGATGTGGTACTGGGCTCCCAAAGGCAGCCGCGCAAGAGCGGGTTCAAGAATCCGCAAGCCCGCGAGAATCCTGGGGAAGTAAAACAAAAACCTCGTCGGATAGGGAGCGAGGAACCCCGCCCCGCGCAGGAGCTCGTGCGCCGACACGGGCGAAAGCGGGATGCTGTCCCAGTCGAACTCGATGCGCCGCATGACCATGCGCGTCCCCGGGTTCCAGGGGTTGTTCTCGAAAAAGCTCAGGTAGGCCCCGGGCGCCAGGCGCTCTCGGATGGCGAGCAAAATGCCGTTGCGCTGCCCGGGCTCGATGTGATGGAAAACCCCGTTGACGTAGCAGAGATCGAAGACGCCCAAGTCCTCGCTTCCGCCCCAACGGCCGAAGCGGATGCGGCTTGACCGCGCGGCCTTCCGCGCCAGCTCCAAAGGCTTCTCCGCGACGTCGACCCCGACGATTTCCGCGTCCGGAAAAACCCGGGCGAGAGCGGCGCAGGTCTCTCCCGTGCCGCAGCCGAAATCCAAAATCCGGCGCGGGCGAAAGCCTGCGGGCATTCGGCCGGCCAGTTCGCGGACCCGCCCGTCAATGAAGAATTCCCTGCCTTCCCCGGAGAGGCGCAAGCCCTTTCCCAGGACTTCGTCGTAGTTCTGCTCCGAATCAAATTGGCAGGGCATCAGGACTTCCGCGACGGAGCCGGCGATTTCCGGTAGACGTAGATTCCGGCGTTGGCGTAGAAAGAGGCGTCGTCGGCCTTGAACCCAAGGATGCCCCACGATGGAAACGTCTTGATTTCCGTGTAGCGTCTGGCCAGCCACGATCGCATGGACGCTCTCCCCTCCTCGTCAAGCACCATGTAGCGCGGCTCCTCGCGCGGAGAAAGCGCGGAGGGCTTGTTGAAAATCACAAGGCGGTAGCGCGAGTACGGAAAAGGCGGGGTGTGGGCCGGCTCAGGATAATTAAGCAGGCCCACGCTCGCGCCCCGAGGCACGTGACTGTCCACCCATGCCGCGGCCGACAGGCGCGTGGAAGACGGACCCGAATCCAGCGCCATGTTCCTGTAATAAACCAAGCTGTGGACTCCGCTTTCCAGCAGAACAATCCCGATCAACGCCGGCCCGGCGATCGACGGCAGCCCATTCGCCAGCCAGTCGGCCGCCAGAACGCACATCGGGCCGATGAGCGCGTAGTAATAGCGCAAAACGAACGGGCTGTTCGCGAAGCCCCAGAGCTTGGTGAAGGCGATCCATAAGGACAAAAAAACGATCGCGCTTGAGAACACCACGAACCGGCGCTCCTTGCCGCCCTTGACCAGCGCCGCCGCGATCGCGCCGGCCATGACGAGGCTTAACGCGTAGCCCAAACCGGAGGCCCAGCCGCGCGCCACGGCCGCCAAGGAATAGGAGAACCCGGACGAGCCGTGCCCGACATAAATCGTAAGCTCCCAAGCGAAATCCCGGTAAGCCAGCAGAAGGTAGGGGTTCGCCGCCAGGCAGAGAAACGCGGCGCCGAAGATGGCCTGAGCCGCCAAAAAAAACTCGCGGCGCCGCCCGCCGGCGCTCCGTCCGCCGCTTCCCATCATCCAGGCCAAAGCCGGCACCACGGCGAAGCAGGCCATGGAAAACTCGGTGCCGGAGGCCATGCCCACCGCCAAGCCGCAGAGCCAATAATCCCGCCGCGCGCCGCTTTGCAAGGCGGCCAGCCCGTAGCGGAGGGCGGCCAGGCACCAGAAAGCGGCGCAGGGATGCGGCTTAAGAATGTGCGAATTGACGGCGACGGCCGGAGTCAAGAGGAACAAAAAGGACGCCAGCAGCCCGGTCTTCCATCCGGACAGCAGGCAACCGATGTCGTAGAGCATCCAGATCGTCAGCAACTGGAAAATGGTCATAAAAACCCGGCCGCATAGATAGAGCCGGGCCATTTCACCGGGGTGCGCAAGATAGTAGGACAGCCCGTGAACGAGATGGACCGCCCTCACCGCCGAGGAGAACGCCAAGAAGGCACCCAAAGGATAGATGAACGCCCCGCCGTAGACGACGTAGAGCGGCTCGAAATCAAGCTTCCAAGGCCGCATCTGGGAGAGGATGATGAAGGATTTCTTTTCATCGGGATCCTCCGACTGGAGCAAAAAGGAACGGTAGGAATTCAAAAGATCCGGCGGCGGATAGGTCCATCCCGGAGGAATCACGGCCACGCCCTTCACATAGGTGACGGGCTCTTGCTGGGCCATGTCCTTGTGGGAAAGCCAAATGTTCTTGTAAAGGCGCTTCCGGGACTTGGTCAGGTCTTGGACGAACTGCGGCGAAGACGTCGAAGCCCCCGGGAAGGCCTTGCCCGCATTCGCGCGCTCCGGCAACCCCCAGCGGATGCCCCACAAAGCGAAGAACAAGCCGGCGGCGAGAGCGCCCAGCCGCCCCTGCGCCTCTTGGCGCCGCGTGTTGAGCGCGTCGGTCTTCATCGCTTTTTAAGCGCCGTCTTGATGCGATAGACTTTCAAAACCGGGCCGGCAAGCCGGCCGGGCACGGGCTCGAAGCTGGCCTCCAGCGCCGCCTGCGCCTTTAACTGCCGGAAGAACGCAGCCAAATTCGGCGAGCGTTCGGGCGTGGCGCCCATGCTCGAGGTCACGACGTAGCCGATGCCGGCTTTACGCACCGCGGCCAAGCCGTCGCGGGCGTTCACGATGGGCGCGTCGGCCTGGCTCAAGGCCACCTGCAGGGGGTAAGTGCCCAGGCTGTCGGCGGAACGCTTGATGCGGTAAATCCAGTAGCCGCCGCCCGGTTGATAATCCGCCATCGCGCGGTAAAGACGCCAGCGCGGCGAGCCCTCCGCCTTGGTGCGCTGGGCCAGCTCCTCGGCCTCGCCGTTCGCCATGATCAGTCGCGGGGAATCGTTCGCCTCGTCCAAAAGCAGCGCGGAACCCTGGGGAATATTCCGCTCAATCCACGCCTGGGACAGTTGGCGGGTGTCCGGAAGACGCATGGTCTTGTCCATGGCGGCGCAGCGGGCCGCGCCGGGAAAAAGCGCCGCGGCGAAAACGGCGGCGGCCAGCCACGGCCGCGAAGCGTCCGCGAGCGCCTCGAATGCGATGGAGGCCAGAACGGCGAGCGCCGGGAAAACGCCCAGCAGGTAGCGCTGCCATGCTCCGTCGGGATTGTTGACGAGGAAGGGAATGTAGGCCAGGACGGGCAGGGTCAGAAGCGCGGCCAGCTTCCAATCCTTGCGCGCGGCGATCGCCAAGCCGGCTAAAAGGGCGATGCCGGGCAGAAAACCGGGGCCGGCGAAATGCCAGATGTTGCCGAACACGGCCTTGAGGATGGCAACCCGGCTCCACGTGCCCCGGAGCGCCAGGGCCCGGGGCGCGTACATGCTGGTCCACTTCCTGAAATTTTTGAAATCAAGAAGCGCGTAGGGTGAGCCCGCCAGGAAAGCGGCCGGCACGCAGGCGAGACCCTCCGCCAAGCTCCAAAGCGGCCGCCGGCGCCGGGAAAAAAAATGCGCCAGCGGCAGGGCGGCGATCGCAGGAAGGATCGTGTACTGGCTGGAAAAAGCCAGCCCGAAGAAAGCGCCGCAAAGCCAATAATCCCGCCTCTGCCCGCCCCGGTGGATTCTCAGGGCGAAAAGCCAGGCCAGCGCCGCGAAGAAAAACATCAGGCAATCGGGTTTGCAGGAATGCGAGAGATCCACGATGACCGGGGAAAAAAGCAGGAGCATCGCCCCCCAGGGCCGGCGCGAGAACTCCCGCTCCATCTTTAAAACGGCCAGCGCGCCCAGAAGACCGACGGCGGCCGACAAAGCCCGGCCGATGAGATAAAACCCCGTGGGGTGCCAGGCATAAAGCCCGGCGAAGGCCTCCACGCCGTGGCGCAGGCCAAAACCCGACCAGATCAGGAAATAAATCCCGTAGCAGAAAAAAAGCAGGTAGGGCCATAGCGTGGGATACTTGAAGGCGTAGGGCCGCAGGCTGCCGCTCCCGAACGACAAGGCCAAGTTGACCAGGTGTGGCTCGTCCCCGTTGAAGGTGTCCGGCAGGCCCCACATGATGCCAGCCAAACGCAGGGCGACGGCGACGGCAAAAAAAGCGGAAAAGGCCCACGCCCACAGCGGAATCCGCCCGATTTTCATGCCCAATTTACCCCAGGAATTCTAGCCTATTCATCGGGACGCGGCAAATGCCCCCGCGCTTGATTCCTTTGGCTCCTAAAAGCTAGATTGTCCCACAGATGGCCGATCACTCGAAGAGCGACAAAGGCCGCAAATTCGGCAAACTCAAGCCCACCGCTGAATTCGTCGCTCACAAGGCCGTCATTTTTTGGCTTCCCGTCCTTTACTTCCTAATTTCCTCGCTTTTTTACCTGCGCACCTACGATTCCGCCCAAGTCAAAATCACCATCATGCAGATGGGCGGCGTCGCCTTGATGGCCCTCTGGCTCATCCGCCTCACGGAGACCGGCTTCTCGGCGTTCAGCAAAGAGGACCTCGTGTGCCTCTCGCCGTTCTTAGCCTACCTGCTGATCGGAATTTTTTCCTATCTCCACGCCCCCTACCACATGGCGAGCACGGACTTCTTCATCCGCCGCGTATTTTTCATGCTCGCCGCTATCATCGTCATCTACGAGTTCGACTACGAGAGCACGGAATGGCTCACCCGCGTTCTCGTCTGGACGGCCTGGGTCGCCATCGGCTACGGATTCTGGCAGTTCATTGATGTGAACTTTTTTCCGCCCGGAATAGGCAAAGGCATCGACCCCTTCGTCTGGAGGGGAGCCTTCGGCACGCGCATCTTCTCCACCTACGGAAATCCCAATTTCTTCGCTGATTTTCTGGTCATCATTTTCCCCATCCTGTTCACCCAATACCTCAAGACCAAGAAGAAAAGCCTGCTGCCGCTCATGGCGATGCTGCTCGTGGATCTGTTCGCGACGAACACCAAAGGCGCCTGGCTGGGGTTCGCCGGGGTGGTCTTCTTCTTCGGACTTATTGCCTTCACCTACTTCAAGGACCGGGTCGCCCGCTACAAAAAACCGATTTTGGGGATCGTCGTCTTCGGCGTGCTGGGCTTGGTCGGTTACACCATCAAGGACCTGGACGCCCGCATCGTCTCGGCGAATTTCCGCCTCTTCACCTGGGAGGGCACCTGGGAGATGATCATCACCCAGCCCTGGATAGGGACAGGCATCGGCAGCTTCCCGCCCGTTTACCCCGCCTTCAGGCGGCCCCCCATTTTCCATATCGAAGGCAAGCACAACACCGAAACGGATCATTCCGAGGACGAATACCTTGAGCAGCTCTTCGACAACGGCATCATCGGCTTCGGGGTCTTTATCTGGCTTATCGCCAGCTCCCTCTTCATCGGCTTCAAGGCCTTGGGCGAGTTGACCACGACCCTGACGCTCAAGGACGGGCGCCCGCCGCCGCGCACCTACGATCTGATGGGCTACATGGTCGCGTTCCTGGGCATGCTGGGGCATAATTTTTTCGACGTAAGCATGCGCTTTGTCTCCTCGGGAGTCTACCTGGGTCTTCTCACCGGCATGATTGTCAACCTGGCACGAGGCCACGGACTCTATGAAATTCATGGCCTGCGCGAATCGCAAAACCCGCCGGCGAAATCTCCGGCCGAAGAGCGGGCCCCGACGCTCTGGGAGACCCTCTCCGAATTCCTCATCTGGCCCGCGCGCATCGCGGCCTTCGGCGGAATCACCTACGTCTCGTTCCTGATCCTCACCCAGTTCAACGTCCTGCAGGGGCCTGCCTCCGCCCTCAACATGGCCGGGGATACCCTGCAATGGTTCCTTTCCTGGGGAGTCCTGCTGGCCTGCATCATCTACCTGGGCTGGAAGTTTTTCCGGCTCATCCTGCTGGCCCAGAACCCCCTCGCGCCGACCATCATGGTCCTTTCCCTTTTTCCGCTCTACTTTTTCTGGGGGCTTTTCAAGGCCAACATCCACCACAACATGGCCATCTTCCTGTCCAAGGAGCAGCGCTGGGACGCGGCCATCCACGAATATTACGAGGCGCACCGGCTCGATCCGAACTTCGTCATGTCCATGTACTTCCTGGGCAACGTCTTCAACGACCGCTTCGACATGAACAAGGTCTACAATCCCAATTGGGGCGACACCAATAACGTCCCGCGCGATGATTTCGAAAGGGCTCTGGCCGCCTACGACGAGGTCAGGAAAGAGGCGCCCAACTACGTGCAGATGCACTACCAGGTCGGCAACCTTTACTTCAAGCGGGCGCAGTGGGCCGCGAGCCACGGCCATCCCGAAGAGGTCCAGAAGTATCTGGATCTGGCCATGACCCGCTACCGGCTCTACGCCGATTTGGATCCCGTATTTGGCCCGAATTTCCTCCGCATGGGCCAAATCGACATGATGGAGAAGCGCTACCAGGACGCCGCCAACGTTTATAAGAACTTTCTTCTGGCGCCCGAAGAACAGGTGGCCCCCTCCCTCATCGAAAACCACTGGCTGCGCGACACCATCCTCCACTATCAGGACTATTTCAACGTGCCGGGAATTCCCTACCCCGTCCACCGCCATGAGAATGTCGCCGAAGATCCTTCGTGCATCTTGGCCTTGACCGGCCTGGGCGACGCCGATTTGATGCTCAACAAGCTTTCCGAGGCCGAATACGCCTACCTCAAGGCCATCGAGATCGATCCGAACAAGCAGGACCCGGCACTCGCGCAGGCTAAGCGCAATCTCTCGGTTCTTTACAGCAAAGCCAAAGCGGAAGGCCGCCTGCGCAAAATGCCGCCCCCGAAATCGGTTTCCCCAGATACTCTGCCCTACACCGGCTATGAAATCATACCGGCCGCGCACTGACGCCGGGCTCGCCGCTTTTTTCCTTTTTGTTTTGATCGCCCCGGGCCGCGCGGCATCCTTCTCGATGTCCGATCAAGATGTCTTTGGCGCCATGAAAACGGAAATGTCCCGCTCCCTCTCGCGGCTCCGCGAGGGCGCTTTCGCCCCTCCCTATTTCATCGCCTATAGGCTCGTTTCCGATCTGAGCTTCGAGGCCTCCAGCTCGTTCGGAGCCCTGACCGAAAAGGAGGAGAAGCAGTCGAGCACCCTCTACGTCGAGGCGCGCTACGGCAGCGACCTTCTTGATAACACGGATCTCAACTTCGAGGGGGTGAGCGGCCCGGCCCAGGACAGCCCGCTGGTTCTGCGCGAGAACTTGTGGCGGATGACGGACAAAGCCTACAAGGACGCCATCGCGGGATACCTCTTCAAAAAAGCCGCGCGCTTGACGCGCTACGACTCCGACCATCTAAGCGACCTCTCCGTGGAAACGGCCACCGCCGCCTTCGTGCCGCAGGCGCCGCCGCAGTTCGACGAGACCAAGGCCGCCCAGCTGACCACGGCGCTCAGCGCCGTTTTCAAGCGCTATCCCGACGTCTACCGCTGCGACGCCTCGATTATCCTCGATTGGGCGCGCCGACGCCTTCTCACCAGCGAAGGCACCGAGATCGCGAGCCCCTACCAAAGCGACCCCGATATTCTCGAGCTCGACGCCATGACGCGGGCTCCGGACGGAATGGAACTGGAGCAGGACAAGTCCTGGGTCGCGCCCAATTTGGCCGGCTTCCCCCCGGAGACGGAGCTCGCGGCCGCGGCCAACAGCCTGGCCCGCGATCTCGAGCTGGAGCGCGAAGCTCCCGTGCAGCCGCCCATGACGGCGCCCGCCATCCTGGATCCGGAATTTACCGGCGTGCTTTTCCATGAGGCCATCGGTCACAAGCTCGAGGGCGAACGGCAGAGAGACCCGCAGCAGAACCAGATGTTCAAGGACATGGTCGGGCGGCGCGTCATCCCTTCCTTCCTGAGCGTCATAGACGACCCGACCTTGCTCAAGTTTCAAGGCCGCATCACCCACGGCTTCTACCGCTACGACGCCGAAGGCGTCCCGGCCCAGCGCGTCGTTTTGGTGGATCACGGGGTGCTGCGCCATTTCCTGATGTCCCGTTGGCCCATCAAGGGATTTCCCCATTCCAACGGCCATGGCCGATCGAGCGCCGGCCTGCGTCCCCTTGGGCGCATGGCCAACCTCATCATCCAGGCCCAGAATCCCGTTTCTCTTCCCCAGTTGAAAAAACGCCTGCTTGCGCTCATCCGGCAAAGCGGCAAGCCCTACGGGTTTCTCCTGGTGGGAGCCTTCGGCGGCGACAACGTCAACTCCATCGATACCGCGCAGACCCTGGAAATCCACCCCAAGCTGATCTACCGGATCGACGCGAAGACCGGAGCGCAGACCCTGGTCCGCGGCGTCGCCATGGTCGGCACCCCCATAGACGTCCTCAACCGCATCGTCGCGGCTGGAAACGACGAGAAGATATGCAACGCCTATTTCTGCGGCGCGGAATCCGGCGAGGTGCCGGTCAGCCAAATCGCGCCCAGCGTGCTCGTGTCCCAGGTGGAGTTGCAAAGATTGCCGGAGAACCGACGGCGCCCGCCAATCCTGCCCTCTCCGCTGCGCGATGAAAAAAGATAGATTCCGGCTCCTGGCCGCGGCGCTCCTGGCCGCGGGGCTCGCGCTGCGGCTGATCTACGCCTACCGCGTCTATCGCGCCCACGATCTGCCCGGCCTTTCCACCGCCGCAGTCTCGCTCTCCATTGATCCGGACGGGTACAACCTCCTAGCCGAAAATCTGCTCAAATCCGGAACCTACCGGATGTTCGGAAAGCTCGACACGGACCGCGAGCCGTTCTACCCTTTGGTCCTGGCCGCGATCCACGGCCTTTTGGGCCCCTCCCCCGTTCCTGGCATCGTTTTTAACGCGCTCGTCGGGGTCGGCTGTTGCTGGCTGGCCTGCCTCATCGCGCTTTGCCTCTTCGATAATCGGCTCGCCGCCCTTATCAGCCTGGCCGCGGCCGCCTTTTATCCCGAATGGATTTATTACGGCGCCTATTTTTACCGCGAGCCGCTCATGACGCTGCTGCTCGGCCTCTGGATCTGGCTGTGGCTCTCCCGGGGCAGCCGCTCCGAAATTTTCAACCATGCCTTGATGGGGCTTTCTTTCGGGCTGCTGGGCCTCACGCGCTCGGCCATGCTGCCCCTGGGAGCCGCGTTCGTGCCCATCGCGGCCCTGCGCATCGAGCCGCGCCGCTGGCTCAAGACTCTGGGCCTCTTCATCATCTGCGCCTGCGCCGTCCAGGCTCCCTGGGCTTGGCGCAATTACAAGGTAACGGGCCGGCTCGTGGCCGGATCCACCATGGGCGGATCCATGATGTATCTATCGCTCCTCAAAAATTACGATTTGCCGGACCAGCCCCTTGAAGCGCCGCTGGCCGCCGAAGCGACCCCCTTGATCGCCCGCATCAAATCGCAAAAAATCTCTTTAGCCCAGGCCCAGACGCTGTACTACCGGGCGTCCTGGAACATCCTCCTTCACAAGCCCGGCGTGTTTTGGGGCGCGTTTTTCCACAAGGCCCTCAAGTTCTGGCGGCTCTACCCCACCCCGGGATGGCATTACGGCCAGCGCGAGATCACCCTCATGATCGTAGGACTGGTCTCCAACGGACTTTTGCTTTTGCTCGGGCTCTGGGGCGCCTTCCTGGCGTGGCGGAGAAACTACGAGGTCGGGTTCCTGCTCTCCATTCCCGCGGTCACCACGCTGATCTGCGCCCTGTACTGGGCGGTGATGCGGTTCCACACGCCAGTGATGTTGGTCTTCATGCCTTTGGCGGGATATTGCGCCGCGGACATCCTGGGGCGGCGGTCCCCAAGCTAAGATGAAAAAATTATTTCTATTCGCCGCGGCGCTCGTTCTCGTCGCCCCCGCCCGGGCCGGGGCCGCGCGGGAAAAAACCATCGGCGCCGATCTGGAGTCGGCCATTCATGGCGCCATGGGCATGAAGGAGAGCGGTTATCCCGCGCCCTATTACGTCGGGATCACGGCGACGCAAGTCGAGGGCCAAGAGGACGACTGCCAGATGGGCGCGCTCGACGCCCGGGCCGCCCAAAGCCAAAGCTTCCTGGTCGACGACGTCCGCGTCGGGAGCTACGCGCTCGACAACTATCCCCTGAGCGCGCCCGGGAATTTCCTGGGCGTTCCCGCCGGCCTCGACGACGGCTTCGCCTTGCGCTACGGTCTCTGGAGAGCCTTGGACGCGGACTATAAGAACGCGGCCGCGGGGTTCCTGCGCAAGGAAGCCCTGCGCGCCGTGCGCGGAAAAGCCGAATACGACACGGACGACTTTTCCCGCGAGCGCCCGCGCGTCCGGCTCATGCCGGAGCCCGCTTTGCCGTGGTCCAGGATACTGCTGGAGAACTCCTGCCGCCAGGCCAGCGCCGCGTTTAGAAAGGCCCCGGGTCTGCTCAGCGCGCAGTCCCGCCTCATCGAATCTGATTTCTGGTCCCGGCTCAGGGACTCGGAGGGCAGCAAGGTCGACTTCGGCGGACGCTACGCCGAACTGGACATCAACGCGTCGGCCCGGGCGCCGGACGGCCTTGAGGTCCGCGCTGGGCGCAGTCTCGTGGCGGTTTCAAGCGCGGACTTTCCCTCTCCCGCCGAAATCCGTTCCGACGCGCAGGACGTCTTGTCGGACATTTCCTTATTAAAGGTCGCGCGGACGACGTCCCCTTTCGACGCGCCTGTCCTCCTCGATCCTTCGGTCGCGGGCGCGCTCATCCTGGCCTTGGGGGAGCGGCTCTCCGGTGAGGATCTGCGCAACCCTTACGGCACGCAGATATTCCGCGGCAAACTCGGCACGCGGGTGCTGCCGCGCGGGCTTACCCTTGAAGACGACCCGACTTTGGCCGCGTTCAAGGGCGTGCCGCTGGCCGGGCATTACGCCTACGACGATCAGGGCATGCCGGCGCAAAAAGTCACGCTCGTCAAAAACGGCATCCTGGAAAATTTCCTGCTTTCCCGCCATCCCGTCATCGGATTCGCCCATTCCAACGGGCACGGCCGCGGCGCTCCGGGCTATTGGATTACGGGCTTTCCCGGCACGCTCGTCTTGAAGGCCCGCCGGCCGCTGGGCCGCGCCAAGATGATGGCGCTGCTGCGCCGCGAATGCCGCCGGCTCAACAAGCCTTACGGCATCCTGGCCGAGCGCCTACTGAGCCTGTCCCAGAACGAGTCCGCCTCGGGCGAAGGCTCCGTCCGCGCCGTCTGCGAGATGGTCTACCTGGTCGACGCCCGCACCGGCAAGCTGACTTTGATCCGGGATCTCGACTTGGTCGGGACCCCGCTCGCGTTGATGAACAACATCCTGGCCGTGGGCCACGACGCCCACGTAGAAAACTCCGTCGCCAACGGCGTTCCAGTCTCGGTGGTGACTCCCGATTTGCTGCTTTCCGATATCGAGACCCAGCGTTCCAACGAAAGCCCGGAGAAGGGCCCCATCCTCCCGCCGCCGAACGCTCCCGCTGACGCTTTTTCCCGAACTATTGTCCCAACCATCCCGCAAACGGCCCATGTCGAGGCCCTGCGCTACGTCCTAAAGAAAACGCCGGGGGTTTCGCGCGCGGCGGCCCTGCCCGGAGTGGCGCGGGTAAGCGTCCGCCAAGGGCCCGCCGGGTGCGTTGTCGACGTCGAAATTTGGGGGCCTGATATCCTCAAACTCGGCCAAAACGCGCGGCGGCTCGACGAGTTCATGGCGGCGCATGAGGAACTGGGCCGCTCGCTTCTGCGCCCGCCCCTGCCGCAGCCGGTTTACGAAGTCCGCTACCGCGGCGCCTGGCCCCCGCCTCTATGATGAAGAACAAGGCGGTGTTCCTGGACCGGGACGGCGTCGTCATCACGGAGGCCGACTATCTGCGCGACGAAAAGGACTTAAGCCTCATGCCCGGCGCCGGCGCGGCGCTTGTCCGTCTGCGCCGCGGCGGCTTCAAGCTCGTGGTCGTGACCAATCAATCCGGGGTGGCGCGAGGCTATTTTACGCTCTCGACCTTGGCGCGCATCCACCGCGCGCTGCGCCGGCTGCTGCGCCAAAAAGGCGCGCGCCTGGACGCTATTTATTTTTGTCCCCACCACCCCGAGGCCGGGCGACGCGCTCGCTGCCGCTGCCGCAAGCCGGGCACGGCGATGATTGAAAAAGCCGCGAAGCGTTTTAGCATCGACTTGCCGTCATCCTACTTCGTCGGGGACACCACCACCGATGTGAAGACCGCCAAAAACGCGGGCTGCCGTTCCATCCTGGTCAAGACCGGTTACGGCGGCAAGGACGGCGCCTACCGCGTCAAGCCGGACGCAGCCGCGCGCGACTTAAGTCACGCGGCGCGCCTCATCCTGGCGCGGGAAAAGGCGCTCAAGAAAGGGCGCCGCCCATGAAAAAAATCCGCCCCGCGGAGTGGCTCTGGGTTCTGGCGGCGTTTTTAATCCGCGCGGCCTTCGTCTTCAAGCTCGATCCGGCGAGGTTCTACCAAATCGACGAGGGCGGCTTCGCGGCGGACGCGCGCCGGCTGGCTCAAAGCGGCACGTTCGGGCCGCACGCGCTGGCTCCCTTGGCGCCCGCCTTCTTCGCCGGCTTTTTCCGCCTGCTGGGCCCCAGCCTGCTTTACCCGCGCCTGGGCGACGCCGCGCTGGGCGCGCTCCTGGTCCTGGTCGTCGGGCGGATGGCGGAGGAGCTCTCCGGCTCGCGCCGGGCGGGCTTGTTCGCGCTGGCCGTCTCCTGCGTCTACCCCTTCTTCGTCTACTACAGCGGCCTGCTGCTCTCCGAAACCATCTATACGCTCATCGCGACCGCGGGCCTCTGGCTTTTCATCCGGAACTTGAAGCCCGGGCGCTTTTCCCCGGCGCTCTGGGCGGCCGGAACGTTCCTGCTCGGCCTCTCGGCCCTAGCCCGCCCCGAGGCGGAGTTCATCATCCCCTGCCTTTTTGTTTTGGCGCTCTTTTTCATCCGCAGCGGGCGGTTGTCGCGCAAGGCGTGGGCCGCAGGCGTTCTGTGCTGGATTTTTCCCATTGCCGTCTGGTGCGCGCGCAACAAGCTCGAAGCCGGGACCTTTAAGCTGGACGATCACGGCGGCATCACCCTGCTGGAAGGCACGATGCTGCTAAACCTGAACGAAATCGACACCGGCGTGGCCGTCGCGGCCTTAAAGAAAATGCCGTTTTACCAGCAAGCGCAGTCGCTTCCCGAACCCGAGCAGGACCGCGTCTATTTCCGCCAGGCGCTGGGCTTCATGGCCGGCCATCCCGCTCAAACCCTCGGACAATGGGGCTACAAGTTCGTGAGCTTCTGGCGCTTCTATCCGCGCCCCGGCAAACGCTACATCGACACGGCCACGAGCGAGCCCAACATGGGTCTGGGGCACGCAGCGCTCATCGCCGTCAGCCTTTTAACCGAGCCGTGGCTCATCCTGGGAGGCTTGTGGGGACTTTTCCTGCTCTTGAGAAAGCGCGCGGAGATTTCCGCGCTCCTTGTCTTTGTCCTCGCGACCATGGGCATCCATATGGTCAGCGTGAGCCAGATGCGCTACCGCCTGCCCGTCATGCCGGAGATGATTCTCGGGTTCTGCGCCCTGGCCAATTGGCTGCTCGAAAAGAGAAAAAGGACCTAATTCACGAAGCGGTAGCGGACAATGGCCGCGAACACCCGCCAACCGTCGCGCCAGAAACGGATTTTCTTTCCCTCGGCGCGGCTGCGCGCCTTATAAAGGACCGGAACCTCCGCGAAACGGCATCCCTTCTTCGCGAGCTTGGCCGACATTTCCCAATCGTAGTCGAAGCCGCGGCTCTTAAGGGCGAGGCCGCGCAGATGCTCGGTCTTGAAGAGCTTGAACATGGTCGCGCCGTCGCTGAGCCTGGTGCCGTAGAGGAGATTAAAGAGGCCCGTAAAAAACACGCCGCCCAGGTTGATGATGAGTCCGTAGAGCCGCTCCAAGCCGCCAAAGCGCCTGAACTGCCAATGCTGCGGCGAATCAAGCACGCGCGAGCCGAACACCACGTCCGCGCGGCCGTCTTGAAGCGGCGCCAAAAGCTTGGGGTAGTCCGAGACGCTGTACTCCAAATCGCCGTCCTGGATGAGCAGGATGTCTCCGGTGATTTCCTTCAAGCCCAGGGCGACCGCGGCGCCCTTGCCGCGCGGCGCTTCCTCATAGAGAACGCGCACGCCGGGGCGCTTGGCGTACTCCGCCACGATGTCCCGCGTCCCGTCGGTCGAACGGCCCTCGACGATGAGAATTTCCTTTTCGACGCCGGGAATATCCAGGGCGAGCACCTGATCGAGCAACGTGCGGACCGTGGCCCGCTCGTTGTAGACCGGGATGATGAGGGAAAGCTTGGCCCGGGACGAAGGCGCTTGGCCGCTCACGCGCGCTGCTTCAAGTAGAACGTCAGCATGTGCCCCAGGCTCAAATGGACGTCCTCGATGACGCCGTATTGATCCGAGGGGACGACCACGGCCGCGTCCACCAGGCCCTTCAAGCTGCCGCCGTCAAATCCCAGAAACGCCGCGCTAAAAGCCTTGCGGCGCCGCGCTAGACGGGCGGCCGAGAGGAGATTTTTCGAGTTGCCGCTGCCGCTGATGAACAAGACCACGTCCTTGGGGTTCAAGAGATTCTCCATCTGGCGGGAAAAAGCCTCGTCGAAGGACAGGTCGTTGCCGACAGCGGTGATGAAGGACGGGTTGTCCGCCAAGGACAGGCAGCGCAAAAGGGGCTTCTTGGGGTTGGCCGCGGTCTTGGAAAAATCCACCGCCATGTGCGAGGCCGTGGCCGCGGAGCCGCCGTTGCCCATGACGAAAACCTGGCGTCCCTTGTCCCCCGCTTCGGTCACGGCCTTGGCGATGGCCTCGAATCCGGCCCAGTCGAGAGCGTCCCAGGCGCGCAAGAGTTCCCGGCGGTACCACCGAGCGAAATCGCCGGCGCCCAGCTTTCCGGGGCCGGAGGAGTGAAAGCGGCCCGGCAGCGTCCCCCTGATTTTCACCTTAGCGGCTGACATAGATGATTTTCGATCCTTCCGGCTCGAACGCGAAGGGGATTTCGCGCCATCCCCTCAAAGCCGAGAGGATAGTCTTCCTTTTTTTCGGCGGGCAAAACAAGAGCAGAAAGCCCCCGCCGCCCGCGCCCAAAATCTTGCCGCCCGAAGCGCCGCCAGAGAGCGCCGCGCGGTAGGCCTCGTCGATTCTGCCGTTGGACACGCCCCCGGCAAGAGTCCTCTTGATCTCCCAGTTTTCCCGCAGGATGTCGCCGATGGCCTCGATGCGGCCGGCCTGAAGCTCCCGCCGCGCCCGCCGGGCCAGCTCTCCGATGCGCGAGAGCCCCGTCTCTTTCGCGTCCATGCCCGCGCCGACCCGCTTTAAGATGCGCCCGGCGCTGCGCTTGATGCCGCTGTAGACCAGCAGCAGGTGCGCGCGCAGGTTCTCCAGCGTGCCGGCCGGGCAAATCAGCGGATCGACCTTGACGCTTCCGTCGGGCATGAACTCGATAAATTGAAAGCCGCCGAAAGCCGCGATGTACTGGTCCTGCTTGCCGATGGGCTCCTTCACGCGTTCGATTTCCACCGTGCAGGCCTCGCGCGCGAGCTCCGAAGCCGGGCAGAAGTCCCCCTTGAAGGCGTGCAGGGCGTGGAGCACGCCCACGGTGAAGCTCGATGACGAGCCCAAGCCCGTGCCGCCCACCACGTCGGCCATGGAGGTGACCTCGACGCCGCGCCGCGGGCCGACCAGGCGCAGGCACTCGCGCAAAAGCGGATGGCGCACGTTCTCCAGGCGCGGGACCAATTCCGTGCGCGAGTACTTGAGGATGATCTTGTCCTCGAAGTACTTATTGACCGTGACGTACATGTACTTGTCGATGGCGGTGGACAAGACCGCGCCGGCTTGGCGCTTGTAGAACGCGGGCAAATCGGTGCCGCCGCCGGCCAGGCTCACGCGGAAAGGCGTTCGGGAAATGATCATGTGGTTTTCGCTCCGGCGCCGCCCGGCCGCGCGGCGAATTTCTCCCAGCGCTCCGGCGTGCCCAAGTCCGCGAGGGTTTCGGCGGTCTTGTAGGCCGCCAAGACGTCGCCGCGGGAAAGAGCCGCCGGAAAAATATTCCTGCCGAAATCGGAGAGTCCCGCTTCCGGGACCAAGTCCAATAGAGAGCGCTTGATCAGCCAGAGCGCGCCCGCAGCCCAGTTCTCGCAGGGCTCGCCGGGCTTGGCGCGGTAAAAGCCCGCCACGCGTTCGCCCTCGATTTTGACCAAGTCGGAATCGTAGGGATGGTCCGTGGAAACGATCGCCAAAGTGGCCGCGGCCTTGCGCGTCTGGTGGAAATCAAGAAACCGCGCGCAGTCCATGTCCACGAACAAGTCGCCGTAGACGACGAGCAAATCTCCCGGCCCCGGAATCACAGCCGCCGCGTCTTTGACGCAGCCGGCCGTGCCGCGCGGTTCCTTCTCCAAATGGTAGCGCACGCCCAAGCCGAAGTCCTTGCCGTCCCCAAAATAGCTGACGACGGTCTCGGCCTTGTGGCCCAGGCACAAGTGTATCTCGGAAAATCCGGATCTCTTGAGCCAGGCCAGCAGATGCTCCAAGAGCGGCTTGCCGCCAAGCGGCAGCATGGGCTTGGGCACGTCTTGGGCCGCGGCCCCCATGCGCTCGCCTCGGCCTCCGGCCACGACGACGGCGGCGACGCCCGAGGGCTTCGTCATCGGAGCGCGGCCTCGGCGGCGGCTTTCTTGACATAATCGCCGCAGCTGAGCCATTTTTCGATGAGGCAGTAGAGCACGATGAAAAGGTAGCGGCTGCCCATCTCCTTGATCTTGAGCTTGGACTCGCCCTGTTTGCGGTTGGTCCAGGAGTTGGGCACGACCGCGTAGCTGAACCCCCGCACGATGGCCTTCAAGGGCAGCTCGACCGTCAGATTGAAGTGCGGGCTCAAAATCGGCTGCACGCCCTCGATGACGTTGCGGCGGTAGAGCTTGAAGGCGTTGGTCACGTCGTTGTAGCGCAGCCTGAAGAGAACGCGGATGAAGGTGTTGGCGGCGCGGTTGATGACGAGCTTGATCCAGGGATAGTCGACGACCTTCGATTCCGGGGCGAAGCGCGTGCCGAAGACGCAGTCGACCTTCTCTTGCTCCATGGTCCGGAAAAAACGCACCAAGTCCTCGGGAGAATCCGAGGCGTCGGCCATGTAGACGGCGACGGCGCCGCCGGTGGAGGATTTCAAGCCCGCCTCGACCGCCCGACCGAAGCCCGGCGAAGACCCGTTGCGGACGGCGCGCAGCTCGGAGATGTCGCGGCGCAGGGAGTCCAGAATCCGCGGCGTGCCGTCCGAGGAGTGATCGTCCACCACGACTATTTCGTGTTCGATTTTCTCCTCGGCCAGCTTTTGGTGCAGCGGCCGGATAGTGCCTTCGAGGCAGCCTTCCTCGTTGTGGGCCGGGATGACGACGGAGAGCTTCACGCGGCCGATTCGCGGAGGCGGCCGCGCATGGATTCGACCATCTCGGCCAAGATCGACCTCAAGCCGTAGCGGTAGTTCCAGGCCGGATAGTCCTTCTGGAAGCGGCTGACGTCGCTCACCCACCATATATGATCGCCCGAGCGCGCCTGGTCCGAGAGGCTCCAGGAAATTTTGTTCCCGCTAAGCTCCTCGATAAGGGATATCGCCTCCAGCATCGAGCAGTGGCTGTGCCGCGAGCCGCCCATGTTATAGACCTTGCCCGAGCCGGGCTTCTGAAAAAAATGCCAGAAGGCGCTGGCCAAATCGTAGGAGTGAATGTTGTCGCGGACCTGCTTGCCCTTGTAGCCGTGGATGACGTAAGGCGTCTTGGTCAAGGCGCAGCGGACGAGATAGGCCAGAAATCCGTGGAGTTCGGCGCCCGAGTGCGACGGCCCGGTCAGGCAGCCGCCGCGGAAGACCGCCGTCTTCATCCCAAAGTAGCGGCCGTATTCCTGGACCAGCAGATCCGCCGCCGCCTTGCTCGCGCCGAAGAGGCTATGCTTGGACTCGTCGATGGACATGGACTCGTCGATGCCGCGCGCGGCATAGGGGTGCGAAGGATCGACCTCCCAACGGGTTTCCTTTTCCACCAATGGCAGGGTGTTGGGCCGGTCGCCGTAGACCTTGTTGGTGGACATGAACAGAAAGACCGCCTTCGGCGCGTGGCGCCGCGCCATCTCCAGGAGGGTCAACGTGCCGTTGGCGTTGATGGTGAAGTCCGTGAAGGGCTCGCGTGCCGCCCAGTCGTGGCTGGGCTGGGCCGCGGCGTGGATGACCACGGCGACGTCCTTGCCGCGGCTCTTGAATATTTTTTCCATCGCGGCCTGGTCGCGGATGTCCTCCGGATGGTGGGAGAAGCGCTTGAGCGTCTTTTTCATCTCCGCCGTCTTCCAGGCGACCGAGCTCGCCGGCCCGAAAAAGTAACGCCGCATATCGTTGTCCACGCCGACGACGTCCATGCCCTTGTCGTGGAAGAACTTGCAGGCCTCGCTGCCGATGAGCCCGGATGAGCCCGTCACGATGGCGACGGCCACTTAGTTGAAAACCTCCCGCAATCGGCGCTCGTTTTGCCGCAGCCAGCCGTGGATTTCCTCCGCGACGGCCCGCACGGAAATCCGCGGCGACCAGCCGAAGGCCTTCTTAGCCTTCGCGTTGTCGGAAATATAAAGAGGGATGTCGACCGGCGAGGTCTTGGGGTCCCGCCCGATGGGGACGGCGCGGCCGGAGACTTCCCGGCAAAGCTTGGTCATCTCCAGCAAGGAGAGCGAATTAGCCGGCCCGCCGCCGATATTGTAGACCTCCCCGCTGATTTTGGGCAGGGCGCGCAGCTGCTTTTGGATGAGCGCGAACAAATCTCTCGGATGAAGGATGTCCCTGACCTGCTTACCGCTGCCCTTAAACCCCAGGTAGGAGAGCGGCTTTCCGAAGTAGTGCGCGGCCATCCAATGGGCGAAGACTCCCTGGTCCGTCTTACCGAACTGTCCCGGTCCAGCCAGCACGCCGCAGCGGTTGATGACGGCCCTCAAGCCGTAGGCTCGGCAGTACTCCTGGATCATCATCTCGGAGCACAGCTTGGTCGCGCCGTAGAACGAGCGCGGCAAATGCGTGGGAAATGTCTCCGCGATGCCGACGCGGCTCACGCCCGGCAGGCTCTGCTTGGGCGCGATGCAAAAGCGCCCGGCTTTCTCCTGAAGGCGGATAGCGCGCAAGGACTCGATGGAGCACACGCGCGACGTGGACAAAAATATCAGCGCTCCGACGCGCAGCCGGGCGAACTCCAGGCAATTCAAGGTCCCGCACAAATTGGTCTCGACGACGTAGTTGGGGTCGCCGCCTTGGCCCGCCTGCACCGAGGGCTCGGCCGAGGCCTCCACCATCAGGTCGAACCGGCCGGGAAGAGCGGCGAGATCGTCCTTGACGCGCACATCCGCGTGGACGAAAGCGACTCCCATTTTTTTCAGGCGCGGCAGGTTGATTTCGGAGCCGCGGCGCTTTAAATTGTCCAGGGCCGTGATGCGGGCGTTCGGATTCTCGGACTTGAAGGCTTCGGCCAGGCTCGCGCCCACGAAACCCGCGCCGCCCGTGATCAAAATTCTCATGCTGGTCTATTATAATATAGCGACACATGGATAAAAAGGCCGGGCTGGCTCCGTGGCTGGGAGCCCTCGCCATGGCCTGCGCCCTGTGCGCGGGCTATCCGCTCATGGCCGTTTGGCGCGGGGCGTGGCAGGATCACTATCCCCAGATCGCCGCCCAATGGCCCAACAATGGCCGCTTCACCATGGTGGGCTGGTACGGCACCGAGCTCGCCTACGAGGAACTGGGCTACGCGGACCGCGCCAACGATCAGGCCCACCACCTCCTCGCTTTCGATCCCTACATCCGAACCAACCGCACCTGGCGCCAACTCTCCATCGACCGGCTGACCTATCTCATCCTCGGCGGCTTGGACGACTTGACCGGAGGCGTGAGCGACGCCTGGATGCTCGCCCGCTTTTTATGCTGCGCCGCATGGTTCCTGCTCATCTATCTCATTGTCCAACGCCTGGGCGACTATCCCCCGCTTTCCTTTTTCTGCGCCGCCTTCGTCACGGGGTTCAGCTACATACTGACCTTTCTTTTCCGCGACGGTCTGGTCTGGAGCGGCGGTTTGGCCCATGTCCTAGGTCATAATCTATGGACCTTGTTGTCCTACGGCCGCACCGAAGGCGTGCTGCGCCTGCCGCGGCCGGGCCTCACTTGGGCCTTTTTATTCCTGGCCGGACTCTGGCTGGCCAAGGCCGAGGAAAGCCGGGCGACGCGCTGGACGGTCTTGAGCGGCGTCCTGGGCGGCTTGCTGGCCTACGTCCGCATGGACGTGTGGTCGAGCTATGTCATCGCGTCCGGCGTCTTCGCCCTCGTCGTCTCACTGCGGGACAAAAAGCCGGCCTGGGAGTTGTGGGCGTCCTTCGCGCTGACCGCGCTGGTGAGCCTGCCTTTTCTTGCTGCCAACTACCCGCCCGCGCCCGATTTGCTCTTGAAGAGCGGGCTCTTGCCCCGGCGGCAGTTCCATCCAGATTCCCTCGCCTACCTGGCCGCGTTCCTACTGGGCCTCTGCAAACGCAAGAACCCCACGGCGCTTTTCTGCGCGACCCTGGCCGCCTCCATCTTCGTCATGGTCAACATCGAACTGATCACGGGCTATCCCATGTCGCCCCAGCACTGGATGTTCTTCGGCAACATCTACGTGTTCCTGCTGGCCCTGGCCTTCGTGCCCGAGGGCTTCAAGCGCGGAGCGCGGCTTTGGCGCGGAGCGGCTTGGGGCCTCATGATCGTCGCTCTTTTTCAGGGCCTGTCCTATGCCGCCATCCATTATCCCTTCCAGGGCTTGCCCAAGAATTACGGCGACGCCTTGGCTTGGCTCGACAAGAACACCCCGAAGGACAGCGAAGTGCTGACCATCAACCCCGAAGTCGACGCGCTTATTCCCGCCTTCACCCGCGACAAGGTCAACGCGGCCTTCGAGCTCGCGGTTTTATCCGATTATCCTCTGCTCAAGAACTGCGAGCGCTTCGTCGCGGGCTTGAAGCTCCTGGGCGCCGACCCGAAGAGGTTTTTTGACGAGTGCCTCTTCCACGCGCCCCACTACGGCCGCCGCCAAGTGGTCGCCCTAGGCTTAAAGCGCGGGAAAATCGAGAAAGGCGACGTGGGCACTCTGCTCTTCTACATGACCCCGCCGGAGAGCATCCCCGGCATCGTGGTCGAGGCTGAAAAGCGCCCGGCGGACATCCATCCCGACTACATCTGGTTCGGGGATATGGAGCGGCAGTACGCCCGGCCCGATTTCGCCCGCGCGGCCCGCAAGGACTGGCGCGCCGTCTACCGCAACCCCTCCGTCGTCATCTACGCCCGGACCGCCGAGGCCCCCCGCCCCTAGCGCATGGCCGAGGACATCGTCCCTCTCTGCGTGGACTTGGACGGCACGCTCATCGCCGGCGACCTCTCCTTAATAGCCTCCCGGGCCTTCATCTGGCGCAATCCCGCCAACGCCCTGCTTCTGGGCTTCTGGCTCTTGCGCGGCCGCGCCTACCTAAAAGCGCGGCTTTCCGAGCGCCTGACGCCCGACTGGGACGCCCTGGCCTACCACCGTGGCGTCCTTGAATGGCTGCGCTCGGAAAGCGCCTCGGGCCGGCGCCTCATCCTGGTCAGCGGCTCGCCCCGAGCCTACGTGGGCCTGCTGGCCGAGCGCCTTGGCTTTTTCTCGGACTTCGCGGGCAGCGAAGGCGGCGTCAACCTCGTGGGCCGGCGCAAGCGCCGCTGGCTGCTGGAAAGCTTCGGCGCGCGCGGCTACGACTACGTCGGCAACTCCCGCTGGGACGCGCCTATTTTCGCCAAGGCGCGCCGGGCCTATCTGGTCAGCGCCAACCCGCGGGTGCTGGCCGCGGCGCGCAAGCGCGCATCCGACGTCGTCCAAATACCGCCCGCCTAGGGCGGCGGCCTCCGGCCATTATTGATATTGCATTTCAATAGCGCTTCATGCTAGACTCTTATTAATGAAACTCTTTATCAATAAAGAGACGTCCTCCATGAGCGCGAAAAAAACGCGGATGTTCCTGGTTCCGGCCCTGGCCGCGGCGGGCCTTTCCTTTACAAGCTCCGGCGCCGGGGCTTTTTCCCTCTGGGGCCCGAGCGCCCCCCTACCGGTCTATAAGCTGGACATTGATGGCCGCGCCTTCGTGCCGCCCACGCTTTCGGTCCCGACCGGGCAGAAATTCAAGCTCATCGTCTCCAACAAGAACGCCGCGCCTTCCGAGTTCGAGAGCTTCACGCTGCACCGCGAGCAGGTGGTGACGGCGGGTTCCCAGACCATCGTGTTCCTGGGGCCGCTTCAAGCCGGGAGCTACGGCTTCTTCGACGATTTCCAGTCCGGCGTCACGGGCACGCTCAAGGTCGTGCCCGCCCAAGCCGCGGCGAAGCAAGACCCCGCGGCGGCCGCGAAAACTTCTTCCCAGGCGAAGTCCCGGTGATCGCCAGCGCGATCATCGTCTTTCGGGAAGTGCTCGAAGCCGCGCTGGTGGTCGCCGTCATCCTGGGCGCGACCAAGGGCTTGAAGGGCCGCGGCGCGTGGGTCGGCTGGGGCATCACGGCCGGCGTCCTGGGCGCGCTCATCGTGGCGGCGTTCATGGGCGAAATCTCCCAAAGCCTCTCCGGCGTCGGGCAGCCCATTTTCGAGGCCGCGGTGCTGCTCACGGCCGTCTTGATGCTCGGCTGGCACAACGTCTGGATGTCGCGCCACGGCAAGCGCATCGCGGCCGAGTTAAAGCGCATGGGCAACGAGGTGCACCTCGGGCACAAGTCCATGACCGCCATCTTCGCGGCCACGGCCATCGCGGTGCTGCGCGAGGGCTCGGAAATCGTGCTCTTTCTCTACGGCGTGGCGGCCAACGGCGCGGGCGCCTGGTCCATCTTCGCGGGCGGCACCCTGGGCCTAGCCGGCGGAGTGGCGGTGGGCTTTGCGCTCTACCTGGGAATCATGAAGATTCCCGTGCGCTACTTTTTCCGCGTCACGGGCTGGATGATCCTGCTTTTGGCCGCAGGCATGGCGTCCCAAGCCGCGGCATTTTTAAATCAGGCGAACCTTCTGCCCGCCATCCGCGATTCCATCTGGAACACGTCCTGGCTGCTGAGCGGGCAAAGCCTCGTCGGCAACATCTTGAAGACCTTAGTCGGCTACACGCCCAACCCCTCGGCCATGCAGCTTGTTTTCTACGCCGGCACCATTCTCGTCATCGGCGGGCTCATGAAGCTCGCGCAAGAATAAACAAGGATATCCCCGTGAAACGTCATTTCATCGTCGCGCTGAGCGCGCTGTTTTTTTCCGCCGCTCTGGCAAGAATTTGCCGCGCCGCCGAGGCCTCGCTCAACGCGGAGGAGCTAAAAGTCTACTCCCCGGGCGTGTCCTACGGCGAGCGCGAAGTGGAGTACCGCGGTTTCGCGACGGGCGCGGGCCAGCAGGGCTTCGCCTTTTCCGCGAGCTACAGCCCCACCTCCTATTGGGAAAGCGAGGCCTACGAGGTCCTGCACCGCGCTCCGGGCGGCCCGCTGGTGGGCGACAGGGTGAACGTCGAGGAGCGCTTTCAATTGGCGCCCGCGGGCGAATACTGGGCGGATACCGGAGTCATTGTCGATATGGAAATTCCAGAGCGCGCCGGCGACCCGGTCGAGGAGGAGTTCACGCCGATTGTGGAAAAACAGTTCGGCCGCCTCCTGCTGACCCTCAACCCCACGCTGGAGTGGCAGTCCGGCTCCAACTACGCGCCGGGCACGGACTTCCACTATGCGGGCCGCGTCGAGTACCTGCTCAATAACTACTTCGCGCCCGCGGCCGAGTTCTTCGGCGAGCCGGGCGTCATCGGCAATTTCCCCAACGCCAGCGAGCAGACCCACCTGGCCGGCCCGGCCCTCTACGGAACCTGGCGCCCCGGCTCGCGCCGGACCGTCAACTACAGCGTGGCGTTGCTCTATGGCCTGAACGCCGCCACGCCCGTGCGCGCGGTCGTCACCCGGCTCGAGTTAGAGTTTTAGTCGGGCCCGCGCGGCGGGCCCGACTTTGTAGAGAGCCACGCCGCCCGCATCGTAGACCTTGGAGAGCCGCCAGCGGCTGTCCCGAGGAAAGCGCGGACCCAGGTAGCGCCTGGCGAAATCGTCCACCCAGACGTAATCGACGCGGTAGGAGTAGCTCTTCTCGTCTTGGCCCGCCAAGCGCCAGTCCCGCGCGAGCATCGGCCTGGGTATCCAGGCGAAGTAAATCGTGCGCAGGAATGTCTCCAAGGGGACCTCGCGCAGGTCGGATTCCCGGCGGCCGTAGTCCGGATAGCGGGCCGTGACGTCCTTGTAGAACTTCGCCTGATCGGCGCCCAGATTGAAAAGCCCCGCGCGCACCCGCCGGGCGATGGTCAGCGCCGGAACGTCCGACACTTCCTCCAGCGCCGAGCCGAAGCCGACCTTGTCGCGCGTGTAGACCGGGACGAGCAGGTTGACCTCGGGATTTAACGCCACGACCACCGAGTCCTCGGGCGTGTGGGTGCGCAGCCAGGCCATGGCCTGGGCATCCCGGCGCCGGAGGCCCTGGAAGGGATAATGGATAGCGGCGTAGCTCACGCTCTGCAGGAAGCACGCGGCCAAGCAGAGCGCCCCGGCCGTTTTCCAAAACGCCCGCGGGAGCCGCAGCTTCTTCTGCAGCCAGGGCAGGATGAGGAACAGCAGGTAAATATTAACGTAATAGCGGTTCTGGAAGAACAAAACGTCCTTGCCCGTGAGTATCTGGCTGTTGACGACCAGGCCCGCCGCGGCCAAGAAGGCTCCCAGCCACAAAACGGCCGCGTCCTGGACGCCCGAGAGGACGACCGCGGCGAAGCACGCGACGTAGAGCAGCCCCTCCCAATGCGGGCGGCGGGTGAAGAGCACGCAGGCCCGGTCGAGGAACTCCTGCTTGGCCGCGGAGTGTCCCCACATGGAGGAGAGGTGCTGCGCCAAAAACGGCGCGCTCACGAGCAGGCAGACGCCCGCGGCCGCGGCCAGATTACGGAAGTTGAGCTTCTTATAGAAGAGGGCCAAAAAGAGGAAGAAGAACATGGCCGGCAGGTGCGTGAACCAGATGTCGGGATGAATTTCGGGCATAAGCCCGCCGCAAATTCCGGCCGCGACGCCCCAGCGCAGATCGGCGCTCTCGGCCGCCTTGATTTCCAGCAGCGTCGCCAAAAACAAGACGGAGTAGTCCACGCCCGGCCGGGGCAGGCGCGCGACCGACTCGGTGCGTCCCGTGGACAAGAGCGTCCAGGCGTCGTGGGCCAGCGCCCCCAAGGACGGCGTCCACTGCAGGGCCGGGACGAAATCCATGGTCAAAAGGTAGCTAAAGCCCACCACGAAGGCCCCGGCGAAGAACGCGAGCGCCTCGTCGCCCGAGAGCCGCAGCATGATGAAGTAAACCAGCACGAACCAGAACAGGCAGCACACAAGGCGCACCGCGACCCAGGTCCAGGTCATGTTGCCCAGGGCCTTTTGCACCAGGCCCATCAAGAGGTAGGTGAGCCCGTCGTCTAAAAGCAGGCTGCGACTGCGGTTCTCGAGCACGTAAGGATCGTAGGCCGGGAAATGATTGGCCGACTCCTGCACGCGGGCCGCGTACTGCACCTCCTCCTCGGTCTGCGCGCCGTAAAGGCCCAGGAGCGAGAAAGGCCCGTCCGCAGGCCACTGCGCGGCAAGCGCGGGGTAATGCTCCTGCCAAGCCGCGCGGCATGCGGCGGAGAGAAAATAGCCGGAACAAAAGCACAGCGCCACGGCCAAGCCGCAAAGCCAGACGCGCGCCGCGGATGATAAGCCGGCCGCCGGCGGACGTGCGTTTTTCAAGGCCGTCCTAAAGCTTCCAACCCGGCGGCAGGTTCTTGGCCACCTCGATGGCGCCGAACTCGGAGGGCTTGCGCGGGCCGGCGCTCTTGGCCCAGGCCGCCATTCGGCGGATGCCGTCTTCAAGCGCCACCGGCTTAATCAAGTCCTCGAAATAGCGGCGGATTTTCTCGTGCGCGGAATAGGCGTGGACCGTCTCGTTGCGCGGCGGCAGGTGCTTGAGCCGGAGAGGAACGCCCATGGCCTCGGCCACGACCTTGGCCATGTCCGCGACCGCGCAGGGCTTGTCCGCGCCGATGTTGAAGACTTGGCCCCAGGCGTCCGGCCGTTCGCAGACGCGCGCGATGACGGGCGCGACCTCCGAGACGTGGCTGAAGGCCCGGGTCTGCCGGCCGTCGCCGAAGACCGTGAAGGACTCGCCGCGCATGGCCTGGTTCATGAAGATGCCGATGACGTTGCGGTAGCGGTCGCCCAGGTTCTGGCGCTCGCCATAGACGTTGTGCGGCCTGAAAATCACGTAGGGCAGCCCGAACATCCCGCGCGCCTCGGCCAGGTCCATCTCCACCGCGTACTTGGCGATGCCGTAGGGATCCTCGGGCGTGGGCGCCATGTCCTCGGTCATGGGCGCCTGGCCCTTGCCGTAGACCGCGATGGAGGAGGCGAAGACAAAGCACTTGACCGTGCCCGCGTTGACCGCGGCGTTGATCAAGTTGACGCTGCCCAGGAGGTTGTTGGAGTAGTTGAAGCGCTTGATGAAGTGGCTCAAGCCCTCGGCCGCGTAGGCCGCCAGGTGAAAGACATAATCGAAGCGCTCCTTGGAAAAAAGCGCGGAGACAAGATCGGCGTCTTGAACGCAGCCGGCCACGAACTTGGCCCCGGCCGGGACGTTAGCCGAAAAGCCGCCGCTCAAATCGTCCAAAACAACCACGCGGTGGCCCATTCCCAAAAGCTCGTCGGCCACGTGCGAACCGATGAAACCCGCGCCGCCGGTGACCAAAGACGCGGGCATCAGCTCGCCACCCGCCTGTAGAGGATGAGCCCTATCATCCGCAAGCCCAGGCGGAAGGCCCGGAAGAAATCGCCCGTGATCTTGGACTCGCCGATGCGCGCCTGGTAGTGGACCGGGATTTCCACGAACTTGAGCCGCTTTTTTGCCGCGCAGATCATCATCTCCGGGGAAAAGTGGTTGGCGCCCACGCGGAAGTCGTCCTGGATTTTCTCCAAGGCGCCGCGCCTGATGACGCGGTAGGTGCAGCCCACGTCGGTCAGCGAAGGTCCGTTATAGAGAAACTCCAGCATCTTGGCCACGCTCCAGTTGCCCCACTTGAGGAAAATCCCCATATTGGCGTCCTGGGACAAGAGCGCGCGCGAGGTGCGGCTGCCCAGCACGAAGTCGAAATCGTCGGTGTAGGCCAAAAGCTTGAAGATGTCGCGCGGGCGGAACGTTCCGTCGGGCTCGCACACCGCGATCAAATCTCCCGAAGCGGCCGCCAAGCCGCCGCGGATGGCGTGGCCGTAGCCCTGGCGCGTCTCCTTGACCACCGCGGCGCCCGCGGCCTTGGCCTCGGCCTCGGTGGCGTCGGTGGAATTGTTGTCCACCACCAGTATCTCATCGATGATGCCCAGCTCCCTGAAGGCGCGCACGGCCCGGGCGATGTTGGGCTCCTCGTTGTAGGCCGGGAGCACGAGGGAAATTTTCTGGTTACTCCACATAATGACGGCGGCCCCGCCTCAGCGCACGGCCACGATGAGGCACTGCCCGGCCAAGGGCTTCCAGGGCAGGCGCAGGTAGAGCCAGACTAAAAACGCCGGGGCTGGCAGGCCGGAGGATTTAAAGCTGAAGGGAAGAAATTTCGGCAGGACCTTCTCGATTTTGTAGCCGCAGCTCGCGATCAAGTCCGCCAAGCCCATGTGGGTCAGCGGCGTGACGTGCGTGTAGTCGTCGTAGAATTCCTTGTAGCAGTAGCGGAAATTGGGCTGCATGATAACGAGCCGGCCGCCAGGCTTCAAGACGCGCGCGAGCTCCGCCAAAGTCCTGCGGATGCCTTCTCGCGGCAGGTGCTCGAACAAGTTGCTCGCCAAAGCCGCGTCGAAATGCGCGGTGGGCAAAGAGTCCAGCTCGTCGCAGCGAGCCTTGTGGAAGACCACGCCCGGCGCGGCGTGCTCCTTGACGGGCGCGACGTCGACCGCGTGCTTTTCCCGCGCGCGGACCTGGTTGATGAAGTCGCAGTAGCCCGCGCCCAGGTCCAGCACCGCGGCGTCGGGGCGGATGGGCACCAGCTCTTCCAGGCGCCGCGCGATGAGCCGCCAGGTCTTGACCCTCCGGGCGTCATGACTTAAGCGCGTGCGGTAGTACGCCCAGTATTTCTCCTCGTCGTCGGCGGCACCGTTCACCGGGTGATTATATCAAAACACTGGTGTCCGGGGAAACTTTTGCTCCGGACGGAGCGGTTGCCGGACGGCGGCAAAACTTTGGAGAATATGGACCAATGCAGATCGTGATGACGCATTTCTTGAAAAGCGGGGCGGTCCTGCTGATGTCCGCGGGCGAGCTGGCCGCGGCGGGCTGGGCGCTCATCGCCATGGCGGAGGTCTTCGCCGATTTCACGATGTCCGGCTACCGCTTGGACGTCAGGGACAACCTGACCGTCCGCAAGATGGAGACCCAGGTGCGGGTCTTAAGGCGCGTGGTCTCCGTCATCGTGGTCATCGTGACCGGATCCATCATGCCGATGACCATCCCGGCGGGGTAGAACCCGCATGACGGCCGCGTGACTGGGATTTTAGCGCGGCGCGCGGCGAACCAGGACCGCGGCCGCGCCGGCGGAGACAATCGCCAGCGCCTCCATGACGACGAAGAGCCGGGCGACTTCCGGCAGGCTCGCGGGGTTGAGCAGCCACGGCGCCAGGAACACGAAAAGAGCGCCGGTGTAGTAGTCGGCCGGCACGCCCAGGAACTTTGTCCTGAACCACCAGATGGGCTCGCGCAAAAAGCGCCTGGTCCCCCACGCCGGGTTCCAGGCGAACCACTGGTAGTCCCAGTTGAAGGCCACGAGGAAGTAGCAGACCAGAATTTTCGCCTCGACCGTGCGGGAAAAGCCCGTGAACAGAAGCGGCAGGTGGAAAATCAGGATTAAAAACGGGAACAGGCAGGCGTGATAGCCCGTGATGGGCTTGCCGTTGGTGAGCTTCAAGAGCCAGGGCTTGGAGACGCGCCAAGTGGGCAGCTTCTCCGCCCAGCCGTGGGCGCCCTCGATCTGGATTTCCACCTGGGCCAAGAGCCAGGCCAGCGCGAACAAGTAGGCTCCTTGCGCCAGCGGCCCGCCCAGCGCGATCGTCCCAGCCGAAGGCATGGCCGCCATTCTATGATTTTATCCGCGCCGCCGCGCGTCGCGGATTATCCTCACGGCTTTATCCTAAATCCGGCAGTTAGACGGCCACTCCTTGGGGTGGTGGCGCCGCGAGCAGAGGCGGCGCGGCCCAGCTAAAACCCGTTACGGTCGTCACGATATACTCGCAGACCTGCTGCCAGACCGTTTTCAAGCCCAACTGCTCCGCAGTTGCTTTCCAAGCCTTCAGCATGACGCTGATCCGAGTCAGCATGGCCTTGGCCTCCTGGCCGTAACCGTGCATGGCCGTCACGGTCACATATTGCTGGCCGGCATGGCTCGTTTTCCGGGCGATGCCAGACAGCAGAAGCGGGCGGCTCGTGATCGCTTCCAACCGCTCTTTGGGATTGGCCAGCCGAACGAATAGCGACCACCAGTTGTAGACAAGCGCCACGGCCTTCGCCGACAGCCGGCAACGAGCCAAATCACTGGTAGTAAAACCTCCCCATCCCCACTGGTTCTTCAATTCATCGAAGGTGTTCTCCGCGTCACCCCGATCCCG